>Ga0208188_1000034_pt1 | contig 116574 bp, 80 predicted proteins | sample June2015DPH_8_50_FD_184698 | JGI IMG/M metagenome (GOLD analysis project Ga0208188, IMG submission 184698) | Peatland microbial communities from SPRUCE experiment site at the Marcell Experimental Forest, Minnesota, USA - June2015DPH_8_40... | ecosystem: Environmental > Terrestrial > Soil >...
AGGTCCAATCCGCCATTCTGTCGCCGGTGGACATGATGAAGCAACTCCTGACCGCAGCACCAGCATCTGAGCCGCATGCCGAGGCCGAACTCGGTGCACTGCGCAAGCGAGTGGCGGAACTGGAGGCTCGGCTCGAGAAGCCTTCACGAGAGAAGCGAAGCGAACGCCGGAAACGCAAGGGAAAGGTATAATTTGCAGGGCACGCTTCCTCCTGCTCACATGCGGCATGGCGTTACGTGCGTAATGGTGAATAGATTCGGGACAAAATTGCGACGCAAAGGGAAAAAGGCTGCAGGATCATCGAACGCGAAAGCGGGCAAGTCCGCTCAAACGGCCCATTCCGAAGCTGACGTCTCACCCTGGACAGAAGCGCTGTTCGCGGCTGAGATTCTCATCCTGCATGCCACTCCCATTTATTACGGCTTCGGCGTGCCCCGCGGGGATGACTCTGCCGTTATCATTATCCCGGGTTTTCTGGGTACCGATCTTTATTTAATGGAGTTGCACGCCTGGCTGGGCCGGATCGGCTACCGGCCCTATTTTTCCGGCATCGGTATCAACGCCGACTGTCCGAACCTCTTGATTCAGCGCCACGTGAGCGAGACAGTAGAAAGAGCGCTGCGCGAGACCGGCCGCAAGATTCACTTGATTGGCCACAGTCTGGGGGGCGTGATCGCGCGTTCGATTGCCGGTGAGCGGCCCAAAGACGTTACGTCCGTCATCACGCTGGCTTCGCCGATCCGCGGCACGGTGGCGAATCGCAGCGTTGTCCACGCGGCTGATGCGATTCGCCTGCGCATCCTCCAGGAGCATGGCAAGGGCGTGCTGCCCGACTGCTACACCGGACGCTGCACCTGTAATTTCATTGACTCTCTCCGGCGCAAGGTCCCGGACTCCATGCTCCAGACCGCGATCTACACCCGGGACGACGGCATTGTGGACTGGCGCTATTGCAGGACGAGGAATCCTCAAATCGACTTTGAAGTCCCAGGTACGCACATTGGAATGGCATTTAATCCTTCGGCCTACGCAGTAGTCGCCCAACGCCTGGCGAAGGCGCAGCGTTCCGAATCAGTCTAGCCAACCATCTCTAGTACGGCTCCGACGCTTGTCTCCAATGTCTCGAGCGGTCGGCCCCGTTGCTCCAGGCGCAGTACCGCTCTCGCCAGGCTGTTGTTCGCGACCTCAAAGCTGTCCGTACAATCGGTCTTCAAATAAGGAAGCCGGTGGATGCTCGGCCCAGTGCCATCGATAGCGCCCTCCAAACGGCATCCCTCCTTCGAGGAACAATGAAAAGACCAACGAAATTCATTTCGATCTCTTCTGATTTCTTGCAGATTCCGAAATTCATGTTTCTTTCCGTCATGCCAGAGCACAGCTTTGCGGAAGACTAATCCGAATGGCATCTCGTATATCAATGCTTCCAGTGTGCTTGGACGTAACCCTGAACGGGGAAAATACGCATGGGTCCACGTCCAGAAGCTGCGATGCCGATATCCACAGTTGTGTCCTTGAACTCCGAACCCCAGAGGGGTGCCTTCAAAACTGCAACCGTCCAGCGTGATACGCCCGGAAAAAAGTGCGTCGGAATGCGGCGTTCGAGAAAATCCAATCCAGCCCTTGTTGCTCAGAGTGACCCGAAATGCAGAATGACATTCCAGATCCCATGAAAGCGCATGTCCCCCAAGTTCCAAGCTTCCTCGGCAGGAAGTCTCGCCAATTTCGTTGGAACCTATTCGAAAGTGGAATGGGGTTTGCCCCCTGGCGCTAAGATCGAGATCCGTCAGAGGAAATCCCTGAATAAAACTCTGCGGTTTACCATCCCGAGGAAACCAGGTGGCCCACACCTGGACCGGCATTCCGCGCGGATCTTTCGGGCAACCGCAGCGCCCAGGATTCATCAGCAAATACCGGAACCACCACGCTCCGCTGCTGTCTGCCAATCCCACACGACCAAACCAAACTTCATAACGGCGGCGTGCGAAAAGGGAGGAATATCTTTCGTTCAGTGTCTTCACACACACATCATACTGGCTCTAATCCTAACGGACTTAGTGATTGGCTCCACAACTCATGTGCTTCTCTGCTTATGCCAGCGAATGTCGCCCACCATCTACGATCACGAGCATGCAGTCGAGCGAGTCCGCGCGACGGCAGAAGTGGCACGCCAGTCTTCCCTTTGTGTTTACCCTAACGGCGCGCGCTGAAAACTCCTTGGTCGGCCGACCTGACCTAAGAGACGCCATCAAGCTCCTGCAGGCCTATAAACAGGCAGGCGCCGACGTTCTTTATGCACCGGGCCTTAGCATCAAGAACGACGTCGTCTCCGTGGTCAGCTCGGTGGATCGGCCGGTGAACGTCGTGATGGGACTGCAAGGCGTGCAATTGAGCCTGGCCGAACTCTCAGGAATTGGAGTCAAGCGAGTCAGCGTTGGCAGCGCTCTCGCGCGCCGCCCTTGGTGCCTTTCTTCGTGCCTCCCGAGAGATGAGAGAGCATGGCACCTTTGCGTTTGCAGAGGTGGCTGTCAGCTATCGGGATCTCAGCGCCATGTTTACGGCGTGATGCGCGCCACAAAATAAGAACTGAGGAATGCAGTGGCGAAAGAGATCTTCGGACGGACTGGCACGGAATCCAAGTGCCGGCACATATTTAGCCAGCCCCGTCATCCGGAAAGAAGCTCGAGTCTTGGGTCTTGGAATCCCAAATAGGTCTTCTGCGTGATAAGATCAAGATCGATCCGGATGCCGGACTTCACTCTTAAGTTATGCGTTCTTGATCGAGGCCGGGGAGCACACAGACGCTTTTATGTTGCAGTACATCCTCGGCCACGACACCATCAAAACCACGATGCGTGATGTGCAGCCTTGGGTGGAGTCAGGCAGCCGAGCGTTCTGGGTCGGAAGAAGAAGCGGTAACAGCTTGAAGATGTTTAAGTAAGCAATTGAAAACAAAACACTTTCTTGAAAGTGCGGAAGTGGTGGAACTGGCAGACACACCATCTTGAGGGGGTGGCGCCGAAAGGCGTGGGGGTTCAAATCCCCCCTTCCGCACCAGAAACTCCTTTAGAATCAATTATTTAGAAGAGTGTTTTTGGTTTCGTACAATAATCGTACAACGTTTCCACCCTCCGCAGTTCATTTTCATTCGCTGGCAGATGGCAAGCTGCCTAAGTCCTGTTGTGAAAATCCCCCAGAAGTTTGATTTTGAAGGTGTGTGTTATGCCCGGCGTTCCGAATAAATCCTGCCTGCCGATCCCCGGGTGGCAAGCGGCAGCTCTTTCAATCTGTAATGTCTGAGTCGTTCATGATTGGGGAAGGAATCGGAGCGTTAACAATGCCGATTCACATGCGGCTACTATGGCAAGGCGGGCAAACAAAGCGCGTCGTTGTGGAACTGGCAGACACACCGTCTTGAGCGGGCGGCGGGGAAACCCATGAGAGTTCGAGTCTATCCGCACCAAGACCCTCCAGCGCATAACTTGCGCTTAAGCCCGTGACTCGGGGACAAACTGTTGGTTGGTAGAAGTTTAGGAAGCCGATTAAGCAGCCTCTAGGGTTTGGAAATCCGCTGGCGAAATGCCATAGCCGGGCGTCAATTAATACGTCGCGACTGAGACCCGGAGCACCACAGCCTCGGAACTGAAGTTGAGGCCCCAGTCTGTCTCATCGCCATTCCAAATGCGAAGGAACTTGAAAACGCCGTTTTCGTAGGTTCCCTCTTCGACGCGCAAGAACTGGCGGTGTCGCCATCTACTATCAATCAGAGCCGACGGAACCTGTCCAGTTCCTTCCAGGCTATGCTGGGATTTCCGTTGCTGCCCGGTGCCAGCTGGCCGGAAATCGACGCGGCAGAAGAATCCCGTCACCAGAAACTGATTGTCTTTGAGCTGGGCCACCATTGCGCGCCCCGTTGGCTCAGCATTGCCCACAGCTTGACCGTCGCGTCTGGCTCCATACGACACCACCGCGTTCCAATCTCCAAACGGCAGGGTGTCGACGACTTTCGGTGGCTCTTCGGCAACGGCCTTGAGCTTGCCTTCAAAATTGAGCCGGGCAATCTCGCGCTGCATCGGGCCGATCAAGCGGTAGCTCATCGCCCAGGCCAGGAACTCATCCGGCTGCCGGGAACCGGGGCCGGTGTCTTGCCCCCTGGTGTAATCCATTCCGAAGGGCGAGAATCCTATGGCCTGGAGACCGAGCGCGGAGAACAAAAAGCGCGCGTTCGCGGCCCCCCCGGTTTCGGGCACGAACAGAGGATTGTCGTCGCGATGATAGAGCTCCAGCACCTTCAAATATGCGGCGGGATCGTTCGTGTAAATGTCGGGGGCCAGAATATCCAACGCCGGGGCAGCGACTTTCCAGATGGCGAGCACATTGTCGGTTGGGCCTCCGCTCTCGTAGCTGCCGGGGGCGCCTGGCTTGAGCGGGTCGCGCAGCGCGGCGTTGGCGTATAGAGGCAACGGATAAACGGCCTTGCCTGCGGCGGCAACTTGCCCTACATATTTCGCCACCGACCAGGCGTGGAAGCAAACCTCGGCTTCGGGACCAAAAGCTTCCTGCCAGTTGGGAGACGATGCAGAACTCGTCACCTGCATGGCATCGAGCATGTCGCGCGGCACAGGCGATGTGAAAAGCTTCTGCGCAGCCGGAGAATAATCGCGAAGCGTACCCCAGGTTCCAGCTTCATTTTCCACCTGAACCATGATTACGGTGCGCTCGGGGTCGGCTTTCTTGAGGTGTCGCATGAAAGCCGTGAAGGCGGTCTTGTCCGCCTCAAGCGAGGCGGCCGCGAAAGGCGAAGGCGAGTCCACCGCCTGCCCGTTCTTATCCACCAAATGCGGATAACGGTCGGGGGCGAGCTTCATCCACTCCGGCATGTAGTGCTGGCTGCCGTTCTTCCACGTTCCGAACCAGAGCAACACAAGCCTCACGTGATGCTGGCGAGCCTGTGTCAGAACGGTGTCGATGGTCGTGTAATCGTACTGGCCTGGCCGCGGTTCGAACTGCTCCCAATAGATCGGCATCTCGACCGTATTGACATTGAGGTCTTCCATAGCGGGCCACACCTTCGGAAGCATGGCCGGCCAAGTGCTGGAGTTGTGCACCTGCCCGCCCAACACCAAATATGGAGCGCCGTCCACTAACAGGGCGAAGCGTCCATCCTTTTTCACAATGCGGGGAATCGGGCGCTCCTTCACCTGGGCGTGAAGAGCAACCACTAAGCTCGTGGCTACAAGAGCGGCCAGAACGGTGGAAGTAAATTTCATTTCACAAGAGTCCTTTGGCCAGAATAATATTCCGCTGACATGCCCGCGTCCAAATGCAGATTAGCTTCACGAGCTGAACCATCTTTGAGATTCGCATCGAAAGACATTTTCATGAAATTCCGGCAATTTACTGTCGTTCTCCCACTACTTCTGACGGTCAGCATGGCGCAGGAGAATACCGCCGCTCAGCCATTACAACATTCGCGACGGCCGCACCTACATGTATTTCAAGGGGCAACCCTTGTATCCTTTCGGATTCGGCCTGAGTTACACGACGTTTGACTATTCCAACCTCCGTACATCAGCCGATTCGGTGAACGCCGCGGGGGAGATAAACGTGAGCGTGGACGTGAAGAACACGGGAAGTCAACCGGGTGATAAAGTGGCGCAGATGTACGTGAAGCACCTCGATTCCATCACGGGTCTACCTATGATGGAGCGGCCCATTAAGGAGCTGCGCGGATTTCAGCGCATTCCGCTGCGTCCGGATGCCGCTGAAAGGAATCGAGCTGACTTACTGAGACGCGGGCAAGCAGACCTTCGTGGTGGAACCCGGCCGCCTCATCATTATGTTGGGCATGTTGGGCGCGTCGTCCGCTGACGTGCGTCTGGAAAAGACGATTGAGGTGAGGGAAAAATGAACTCGTTAGTTCGGTTTTTGATCGCGTCCGCATGTTCGGTGTTGGTCGTGATCCTGGGTTACGGGAGCTTGGGTTACGCTCAGTCAGAGTCGGGCGTCCCGCACCTGCGGAAACAGGGCTCCGCCACGCAGCTAATCGTGGATGGGCAGCCGTTCCTGGCGCTGGCGGGAGAATTGGGAAACAACACAGCAACCAGTCTCGAGAACGTGCAGCCGATATGGCCCAAACTCGTTTCGGGCAATCTCAACTGCGTCTTGGTGGCCGTATCGTGGGCGCAGATGGAACCGGTTGAGGGCCGGTCCGAGTTTGCCCTGATCGACGGTCTCATTCAGGAGGCCCGGCGCAATCATCTAAAGCTCGTCTTTCTATGGTTTGGAAGTTGGAAGAACGGTTTGTCGAGTTACGCTCCTTACTGGGTCAAGACCGACTACAAGCACTACCCGCGTATTCAAATCACGGGCGGGAAGACCCTGGAGTTACTCAGCACGTTCGGCGATGCTACACGGGACGCAGACGCGCGAGCATACGGAGCCTTGATGCGGCACATCAAGGAAGTTGATGGCGTGCTGCATACCGTTCTGATGATGCAGGTGGAAAACGAAGTCGGCGTTCTGCGGGATTCGCGCGACAGATCCGCACGGGCCAACACGGCTTTCGCCGGACCGGTTCCGAAGGAGTTGATGAATTATCTTCAGCAGCACAAGGAATCCCTGAGTCCAGAATTGCGGGAGGTGTGGGCCGGGCAGGGCTTCAGAACCTCAGGAACATGGGAAGAAGTGTTCGGCCCGGGCAAGCCGGATAGCTTCGATATGCCCATTCAGACGAAAAGCCCTCCGATGAGTGTGGAAGAGCACGAGACAAGCTGGCGAAAGCTGCATTGGCCTGTTGACGAGATTTTCATGGCCTGGAATTACGCCCGCTACGTGAACACGGTAGTCGAGGCGGGCAAGAAAGAGTACGACCTCCCCGTTTTCGTGAACGCCTGGCTGCAACAGCCGAATCATGCCTGGCCTGGAACGTACCCGAGCGGCGGCCCAGTGCCCCAGGTTCATGACATTTGGAGAGCGGGAGCGCCTGCCGCGGATGTGCTCGCGCCGGATCTGTACTTGGAGTACTTCGACGAAGTCTGCACGAGGTTCACGCGCAACGGAAACCCACTGTTCATCCCGGAAACGAGCACAAACGCGACGAACGTGCTATCGGCCTTCGGAAAGTTCAACGCGATTGGTTTTTCGCCGTTCTTTATCGAACGGTCAGCAGCTGCGGACACTGAGCTGGCGGCGGCCTATGGTCTGGTTTCGCAGTTGGCTCCCGCCATCGGTGCGCAGCAGGGAAAGGAGACTATCACCGCCGCCCGCATGAATCAGGGTGACGCTCCGCTCGATCTCAAGTTGGGGAACTACACATTGACTCTTACCTATGTTGGCCTGGGCCGGGTTCCGATCGCTCCGGATCCGTCGGCCACCGCAGCGGCTCGCGACCCTAAAGCGCCGGAAGCAGCGGTGATCCTCATCGCGGCGGGGCCGGACGAGTTCTATTTCGGAGCCGTCGGCGGGGGCATACAAATCGCTTTTACTCCAATCACTCCCGGCCGGCAGATTGTCGGGCTGGGCGACGTGCAGCAGGGCAAGTTTGTGCAAGGCCAATGGCGTGTGGTCCGGCAATTGGGCGGCGACGATACCGGACAGGGCGAGATCCTGACGGTGCGCCCGAACGCGCCGCTGCGAGTGACCGTCTACCATTACGAATAGCACGGGTCCATACCCATACCCTCCTAGAAGCAATGAATTTGACAACAAGGGGACTAACGATTTACTTTTCGTTAACGCTTACGGTCTGAGTCTGCTCGTCCGGACCTGATTATGAAAATTGGTATATTCTCGCCAGAAATCGACGGCGCGCTCAAGACCCTCCGAGCGCTGCCATGAAGCGAAAAGTCAAGCTCCTAGATATCGCCCACGAACTGGGAGTCTCGACTGGCACTGTTCACCGGGCCTTGCACAATCATCCCGGCGTCAGCCCCATGACCAAATCCAGAGTGCAGCAGATGGCCAAGACCCTAGGGTATCGCCCGAATCTGGCGGCGCGTTATTTGTCATCGAGGCACAACCTTCGCATTTCAGTCAATACGCTGCAAGGAACCACCTCCTTCTGGGACGAAGTCCGGGCCGGCATCAGCGAAGAGGCGCGGGCCCTGGTCATGGAGAATATAGAGATCGAGTATCGAACCTACCCGCGCTTGGGAGAAGGCGAAGAAGAGGCCTTCGAGGCGGCTCTCAAGTCAGGAGTGGATGGAATCATCACGTTTCCCAGTCGTCCGCAGGGTCTACTCTCACGGATGCGGCGGGCATCACGAAACAGCATTCCAGTGGTCTGCGTTGCCACCGACGCACCCAATACGGGGAGGCTGGCGGTGGTTTCGATTGATACCCTGGCCAGCGGTGCTCTGGCCGCCGATCTCATGGGAAGTTTTCTCGGCGGCAAGGGAAAAGTCGCCGTAACCTTGAGTTCCCTGGTGATTACCGAGCATGCCGAGAAGCACAAGGCCTTCGCCAGAACTTTGCATGACCTGTATCCGCAGATGCAACTACAGGAGACCATCGAGGATCACGACATCGAAACTGAGGCCTACGAGAAAAGCACGGAGCTGTTCAAGAAACACCCGGACCTGGCTGGTATTTATGTCACTACCGAAGCTTCTATCCCCGTGCTGAACGCCGCACGCGGCGCACAGATGCTCGACAAGATTACGTTTATCACCACAGATCTTTTTCCGGCGCTGGTGCCTGAGATTCGATCCAGAGCGGTGGCGGCAACCATTTATCAGCGGCCGCGCACGCAAGGACGTATGGCGCTTCGTGTGCTGCATGAATTCCTGGCCGAGGGTGAGTGTCCTTCCTTTCAAGTAACGCTGGCGCCCCACCTTGTGATGCGGGGCAACCTCGACTTTTTTCTGCAGCGGCAATTGTTGGAATCGGGCCCGCAGAGGGCCGGGGCTGTCCGGCTGCGCGGCGCCTCGTCAGACATGGTCGAATATTTCGGCTAGCCTGGACTTTGTCTGGCGGCCAATATTCGCGGGTCGACTGCAACGGATGATCGCGGAACCGGAGATGGGAGGGATCATCAAGTTTCTTGGGATCGATGTGGGCACCAGCGGAACCCGGGCTCTCATCATCGATGAACACGGGCGAGTCGTTGCATCAGGCACAGCAGGGCACGAGTCTTTCGCTTCGCCGCAGTTGGGTTGGGCGGAACAGTCTCCGCAGGATTGGTGGCGAGCTTGCCAAGTGGCGGTTCGATTCGCTCTCGAAGCTTCGGGAGCCCGCGGAGATGAAATCGCCTGCGTAGGCTTTTCCGGGCAGATGCATGGGGCCGTTCTGCTGGATGCCCAGGATGACGTAGTGCGGCCTGCCCTTATCTGGTGTGATCAGCGCACGGAGCCGCAGGTGGAAGAGCTTTCCCATCTCTTCGGCGTCAATCGTCTCATCCAGCTCACCTGCAACGCACCTGTTACCAATTTCACCCTCACCAAGCTGCTTTGGGTGCGAGAGAATGAACCTCGCAACTGGGAGCGCGTTGCGCACGTGATGTTGCCCAAGGATTACGTGCGCTTTCAATTCACCGGGGAACGCGCCATTGATGTGGCGGATGCGTCGGGAACTCTGCTATTGGATGTCGCGAAGCGGCAGTGGTCGTCCGAAGTTTTGAGCCGTACTGGAATCGACAAACAACTGCTTCCCTCTTTATGGGAGTCTCCCGAAATATGTGGCCAGGTTTCCGGGCGAGGGGCCGAAGCGACCGGGCTGAGAGCGGGAACGCCAGTGGTGGCTGGGGCCGGCGATCAGGCGGCGGGAGCGGTCGGCATGGGAATTGTTCGTCCCGGAACGGTGAGCGCGACCATCGGCACATCCGGCGTAGTGTTTGCGGCCACCGACGCACCGGTGCTCGATCCCAAAGGAAGAATTCACACCTTCTGCCACGCGATCCCAGGACGTTGGCATGTAATGGGCGTGACGCAGGCGGCCGGCCTCTCACTGCGCTGGTTCCGTGATCGCTTCGGCGCCGGACCCGCCGCACCCAAGGACGACGCGCGCGATCCCTACGAGACGCTGTGTGAGGAAGCCGCGGCCGCGCCGCCCGGCTCAGAGGGCGTGTTCTGGGCGCCCTATCTAATGGGTGAACGCACTCCCCATTGCGATCCTAACGCTCGTGCTGCCCTGGTCGGTCTCTCCGCCACCCACACTCGAGCCCACGTGATCCGCGCCATATTGGAAGGTGTGGCTTTCAGCCTTCGCGACAGCTTCACCATCTTTCGCGAAATGAAGTTGCCCGTCGATCGCATTCGCCTGGGAGGTGGAGGAGCCCGATCGCCCCTGTGGCGGCAGATTCAAGCCGATGTTTATGGACATGCGGTGGAGGTCGTTCAAGCCGAGGAGGGTGCGGCGTACGGGGCCGCGATCCTGGCCGGAACCGGCGCTGGAAATTGGCACTGCGTCGATGAAGCCTGCGATGCCGTCGTGCTAACTGCTCAAACGATTCAGCCCGATGCGGAAAGCTCTGCAGTCCTCGACCAGGCCTACCGCACCTATCGCAGAATCTATCCGGCACTCCGGCAGATTTAAGATCGTCAGCAGCCCGATCCATCCCGTCCATGCCGGTACGTAGCCCAGCCCAGATAGCGCGTGGCAGCTTCGTGCGTTGCTGCTGCGACCGTTGAAAAATTGGCGGCTACATGATGTTCAAAACCGTTCTCGCAAATGTAGCGCAGAAGTTTCTGCATGCGCGGGATCTCGACCACGCCCGCTCCGCCGAACGTATTCAGGGAGTCATTGGTGAACGCGCCTTCGCCGACATAGCCGCGCACAACGCCGCCGCGGTCGTCGGTGGAGAAGCGCGCGAAGCTCATCGCCCCCGCTTTTACACGCCCTACGCACGTGCCGAACGTGTTTTCTTTACCGACTGTTCCGGCAATGATTTCCTGGAAGTCCATGCGCACATCCTGAAAGAAATGCTTGGGGAGATTGCTGCAGTGGAAGCAGACTGCCTTGTCGGGGTTGTCGCCGTAGTTATTGTTCCAGTCGAGCAGCGCACTGGGGGTTTCCGAGGCCAGCCGCAGGGCGTGCATGCTAAGGGTGCCGCAAACGTCCACCTCGCAAGCGCTGGGGATTAAATTGTTGCTCATCATGCTCATGATGGTGCACGGCACCACGCCGAAGTACTCCTCGAGCGCGGTCCAGCACTGCACGGCGCTGACCGCGACATCTCTCGACTTCATCCACTCATCAATGATCGCGCCCAGTTTGGCCATCTTAATGAGGGCCGCTTCGGGGACGCCGGTGGTGGTTACATACCTGCGGATCTCGTGCAGCTTGTCTTGAACGCAAACCTCCATGTCGCTCAGGCGCGCGATCCGGCCCAGAATCTCAGAAAGGTCCACGGTTTCGACGGATATGCCGTTTGCTTCCAGAATCTTTTCGCTGTAGCGAACCGTGTTAAACGCCGCCGGTCGCGCGCCGATACTACCGATCCGCAAATTCCGCAGGCCGTTCACGATCCGGCACACCGCGGCAAACACCTCCAGATCGTTGCGGAACTCCGCCGAGTCGGGAGCGACAGTGTGGGACGCCGTGAGTGAGTACGGGATTCGATACTGCTGCAGATTGTTGCACGCCGACATCTTGCCGCAGAAGCTGTCGCGGCGAAACGCGATCGTCATCTTTGCGGGGTCGTCCGGTGTCGCCTGCACCAGCACGGGAACGCCCAGCCGGGCCAAACGCAGCGTGTCTGCGATGGCGCGTTCATCGCCAAAATTCGGCAAAGTAACGATGACGCCGTCGATCCGGTCCGCATTCTTACGAAACAACGCCGCGCAGCGTTTTGCTTCTTCGTACGTCTCGACAGAGCCGTACTTTCCCTCTTCGGACTGCAGAACCACCGCTTCGATGCCAGCCTGATCGAGCGCGCGCAGCATTTCTTCGCGGCCCGACTTTGCCAGATGGTCCGGGAAGAACCCGCGGTTTCCGACAATCAGGCCGAATGTCATCTTCTGCTTCTGATGGCCCTGTTCATCACGCGACATAGGAGTCCTTACCGACCAAAGATTTTTCCCCAACTAATGTGAAACCGATCATCGTCCTGGACGGAAATGGTAACAGTAAGCCGCTCCCGCCATGGCAAGTAATGCGCCCCACCACACGTTTGCATGCAGCCTGAACAGCACCACGGGTTCAGCAGGGGGATGCGCCACTTGGTACAAACCCGCTCCCAGAATCAGCAGGCCATTTCCGAGCAAAGAGATGCCGATGAAAAACCATATCGAGATCGAACCTTCAGAATGCATGGTCCCTCACCAGAACAGAATATTCAGCACAACAAACACGACCGCGACAGCGCCGGCCCAGAACACGGGCCGCTGATAAAAAGCAAATTCCCCTTCAGAGGGGATTTCGGTTTCGCCGTACACCAGGCCTTTGAGTTCGCTGGCCAGCTTAGGAGCGGTGAATAGGCTGACCACGACAGTAACTACGACGCAAAGAAGACAAGACCAGAGGGCCCGGTACATGTTCTCAGCCATGTCTCGCGCGTAGGGCGACAACGCTACATAGCGGAGTGCTGAAGGATCCACTTTTACCCACGCCCACATGGCAATCGAGGAAACCGTTCCCGTCAGCAGACCCCAGAATCCCCCCGCCGCCGTGGCGCGTTTCCACAGCATCCCCAGCAGCACCGTCCCGAAGAGCGGCGCAATAAAGAAGCTGAACAGCGCTTGCACATAATCCATGATACTGAGGAACTGGATCACCAGATACGCAGTCCCCACACTGATCGCTACACCCCCGATGGTTGACCAGCGTCCCATTCCTACTAGTTGTTGGTCGCTTGCGTTTTTATGGAAGAGCGCGCTATAAATGTCGTACGTCCAAACGGTAGAGAAGGCACTGACATTTCCCGCCATGCCCGACATGAATCCGGCCATTAGCGCCGTGACCCCCAACCCGAGCAGGCCGGGTCCGCAATAGCGGGCCAACAGGAGCGGCAGAACTTCGTTATAGCTGTGGCCGCCGGTCCCTACGGCCGCGCCTTCGCCTACAAGTTTCATGGGCAGTACAGCGATACCGATCAGGCCGGGAAGAATCACGATAAGGGGGACGAACATTTTGAAGGCGGCGCCAATGATTGGCGCCATCTTGGCAGCGCGCAGGTCTTTGGCGGAAAGCACGCGCTGCACCACCAGAAAATCGGTCGTCCAGTAGCCGAAGGAGATAACGGCGCCCAGGCCGAACACGATTCCGGTCCAGTGGATGCCCATGGGGTTGGACTGGAACGATCCCAAGGTGGACCACAGGTGGGTGTATTCCGCGGAGGCATTGCGCGCAACCTGCACACGGAGGTTGTTCCAGCCACCCGTTTCAATCAGCCCCAGGATAGGGATCAGCAGCGCCCCCGCCCAGATAAGAACGAATTGCAGGACTTCGTTGAAGATAGCGGAACGGAGCCCGCCAAGACCCACGTAAATGGCAACCGTGATCGAGGAGACCAGAATGCTGAAGTTGATGTCCCAGCCCAACACCACCTTCATGACAAGCGCCATCGAGTACATGTTGATGCCGCTCATGAGCACGGTCATGAACGCGAAGGAAATGGCCGACAAGGCCCGGCTCGACTCCCCGTAGCGGAGCTTTAGATAGCCGGGAACTGAGTGGGTTTTGGAGATGTAATAGAAGGGCATCATCACCAGACCCAGGAAAAGCATCGCTGGAATCGCTCCGATCCAGTACCAATGCGCAGCCAGGATGCCATACTGATAAGTAGCTCCAGCCCATCCCATCAGCTCGAGCGCACCCAGATTGGCGGAGAGAAAGCTGAGGCCGGCGATCCAAGCTGTCATTTCGCGGCCCGCAAGAAAGTAATCCTCACTGGTATTCGACCGCCGCTTTAGGTAGAAACCGATGGCCAGTACCAGAGCAAAGTAGAAAACAATGATGACGGCGTCGACTGGCGACAAATGCACGAGATGGGGGGAAACAAAAAGTGCGAGGGAAAGGTTCATTTACGGTTTGCCCGTCGGCACGAATGTCACTTCATGAGGAACGACCGCGGGGGATAGAGCCAACGCTTGTCCACGGCTGGCAGCGTGAACGATTACGCTACCGGTAATGTACGTTTTTACGATCAAGCCTCGTCGTTTGTCAAGTTTGATCGAGAAAGGGTAGTGGTGCCGATTTTTTGGCATCAACAGGCATTACGCTACTTTGGTTGCGCCGGTTCCCGCACGATCCGCAGGGCATTCTGACTGTTATCAACGGACTTACACTTGTGAGCATCGAACTGTTCTTGAATGTGGCGATAAGCGTTTTCAAGGCGGTCGGCCGAAAATTGCGCATTGCAGCGTTCGCATACGCCTAGCATTGGTATGCCGTCAGTGCGTTTCACTATTCGGAGTTGGCGACTAGCTAAGCTAGGCATAATAGCCTCTAACACATGTTGGGAGGCATCGACTTCCCTGTGGGAATCAACCGGGTACTACTACCCGAGAAAGTTGATGCCGTGCCATCCTAATGCTTTTCCGTTCGACCTAGACGATATGGCGCTTCACTATTTCAGATTGATTGACTCTTTCAGTGGCAAACTGCGGGAAGAGCCCCCCAGAAGGAACGTGTATTCTCCCGACTGCAGTTGCCACGCATCCCGGTTGATGTCGAAGACGGAGAGATACCACGGGTCGACTTCGATGGTTACCTCCCTGTTCTCGCCCGGGTCGAGTTTGACCTTGCTCCAACCCACTAAACGCTTGGGTGGCTCCCCGGCGCTGGCGGGCAAAACTGCGTAAACCTCGGCAACTTCCGCGCCTGCGCGGGGGCCAGTGTTGCTCAGCCGGAAACTCACGCGGATAGTCTTCCCTGAAGTCAACTTGAGATTGGAATAGCTGTAGCTTGTATAGGAAAGTCCATAACCGAAAGGAAACAGCACTTCCTTCCGTTCGGCGTCGTACCACTTGTAACCAACCTTGAGGCCTTCGTCATAAGTGACCTGAAACACCGGTAACCCCTTTGCGATAGCCCTCCACGGTTCGGAATCCGAGGGCTGGGTGGTCGACCGCTTGGGAGGTTTCACAAGGGTGGGATGCGGCAAGTCCGTGTCGCTCTTGGGAAATGTGATGGGCAGCTTCGCGCTGGGGTTGACGTCGCCAAAGAGGATGCTGGCAACCGCTTCCGCGCCCCGCGTGCCCGGATACCATGCTTCCAGAATGCCTGCCACCTGGCCAGCCCAAGGCATGGTGACGGGACTCCCAGTCTCGAGCACAACAATTGTATGTGGATTTGCGGCTGCAACCTGAGCGATCAAGTCATCCTGCTGTTCCGGGAGTGATAAGGTTTCGAGATCCATTCCTTCGCTTTCCCATTGTTGTGCAAACACGATCGCAACATCCGCGGCCTTCGCCAGCGCCGCTGCCGAGGAAATATCTGTGCCTGGATCGTATTGAACTTTGGCAGCCGGAGCCCTGGCTCGGATGGCTTTCAGTGGAGATGTGGGGAACCAAATATGAGCTTGCCACGTCGTGCGCCCTTCACCGGGTGGCATGATGGCGTTTCCTCCCGGAGGATCCACCTGCGCCGAACCGCCGCCCGAAAGCATTCCCAGGTCGGAGTGGGCGCCAATCACGGCGATCGTCCGCAGCTGGGATGCATCGAGCGGAAGCTGGGCCCGATCGTTCTTTAGCAACACGATGCTCTGCTCAGCGATCCTCTGCGCAACCTCAAAACCGCGCACCACATCCACAACGCTCTTCCGCGGAGGGTCATCGATTACGCCCCTGGCAAACATGGACCGCAGGATCCGGTGAACGTGATCATCGACCTCGGCCAGAGGCACCTGGCCGGAGTTGACTGCCTTTGCCAGTTCTGCCCCATAAAACAAATCGCCGGGCTCTTCATGATCAAGGCCCGCAGCCGATGCCTCTGCGGTGCTGTGAGCTCCTCCCCAGTCAGACAGTACGAACCCGTTGAATGTCCAGGCTTTCTTTAGCACGTCCGTGAGAAGGTACTTGTTCTCGCAAGCGTAGGCGCCATTCACGCGGTTGTAGGAACACATCACCGCGGCTGCATTCGACTCGCGCAAACCAATCTCGAACGCCAACAGATCGGTCTCTCGCATCGACCGCTTGTCGATGTTGACGTTGACTGCGTTCCGCCCGCTCTCCTGGTCATTCAGCGCGTAATGCTTGATATCGCCCAGCACGTGTTGCGCCTGCGTTCCTTTGATGAGCTGCCCGACCATCTTGCCGGCAAGTAGAGGGTCTTCGCCCATATACTCGAACGTGCGTCCGTCGCGAGGTTCGCGCGCGAGATTCACTCCCCCACCCAGGGACATGTTGTAGCCTTGGTCTCGCAACTCGCGTCCGATCAGAGCGCCGTACTCGTAGGCCACATCCAGATCCCAACTTGCCGCACCGGCCAGGTCGTCGGGAAGCGCGGTCGAATAACGGCCATTGTCTCCGCTATGCCTGACACCGTAGGCTGCGTCCGACATCTGGATGCCGGGAATCCCCAAACGCGGAATACCTACTACGTATCCGGCGCCGCCATTCGACTGCCCGGCTAGCGGACTCATCGGACTCAGGTCTTTCATACTAGTTCCGTGTAGGAGGGAAATCTTCTCGGCGAGTGTCATCTCTTTCACGACCAAGTCCGCCCGCTCATCCGGAGAAAGTTGCACGTTCATCCAGGGCCTCTCCGGCGCCGGATTTCCTGAGGCAGACTGAGCAACCGCAGGCAATTCTGCAACAGTGACGATCACCACGAGGATCGTAATGCTACGCACTACAGCGCCGGTCCAACATGAACATATATTCCAGTTCATAGATCCTTCTTTGTCCGCGCTGATGCTCAGCCCAAGCACCAGGTTTCCCTTTGGCACGCTGATGTCATTGAAGGCTTTTGCAATCCTGCCCCAGCCTTTGGCATTCGATTATGCCCGTTACCCCGACCGCACTATCGCTGGATCGAAAATTTATAGATCGTCTGCGTGCTGTAGACCGAAGGCGGTCGCAGAATTACCGACGGAAACGTCGGCTGATTCACGGCATTTGGGAAGTGTTGCGTCTCCAGGCAAAAGCCCGAATGTTTCCCGTACACAACTCCGCGCTTGCCGGTGATCGTTCCATCGAGAAAATTTCCAGAATAAAACTGCACTCCGGGTTCGGTCGTCCAGACCTCCATTTGCCGGCCTGAGGACGCATCAAAAACGCGGGCCGCAAGCCTGAGTTTGCCTGCTTCCGAGCTCAATGCGAAATTGTGATCGTAACCACCGGGGTCTCCCTTCATCTCCGCGATGTGGGTACCGATGGCGGTTGGCTGCGTGAAGTCAAGCGGAGTTCCTTTGACGGGCACCATCTCGCCCGTTGGAATCAGCGTGGCATCCACGGGCGTGTATTTCTCGGCGTTGAGTTGCAGCACGTCGCTCAGGATATCCTTAGCGCCATCGAGATTGAAATAACTGTGGTTGGTGAGATTGACAGGAGTTGCTTTGTCAGTCTTGGCCGTGTATTCAAGCTGCAGTTCATTGCTGTTGGTCAGTCGGTAGACGACCGTGACGAGCAGACGCCCGGGGAAGCCTTCATCTCCATCGGGACTGTCATAGGTGAACCGGACCGCTGCCCCATTCGTTTCATAGACTTTTTCCGCCTTCCAGACCACGCGGCTTAAGTCCTTCGACCCGCTGTGCAGGCTATTGGGAGGATCGTTGATTTCCAGCGAGTATTCTTTTCCGTCCAGCGTGAACCTGCCCTTCGCAATGCGGTTCGCTACTCTTCCCACGGTCGCACCGAACCAGGGATGCTTTCCCAGGTAGCCCTGAAGATTGTCGAACCCCAGAACGACATCGCCTAATTTTCCAGATCTATCTGGGATCCACAATTCGGTGAGGGTCGCGCCATACGTGATGACCTTGGCGCTGCTGCCTCGCGAATTCTTCAATAAGTACAGATCAATTGCCGTACCGTCATCCAGAGTTCCAAACTTGCTGGTTTCCACGGAAGCCTCCGAGCTTGATTCATGTGGATTCGCTGCCCAACCGGCGCCCACCATGCAAATCACAATTAACATGAGGACTTTGTTCCTTGCCCCATCAACATTCATCGCACTCCCCTAAGTCCCGACCACCCTAAAGTCGAGATCGGACTGAATAAACGTAAACGTTTACGTTAGCATAAGGCAAGTAACACCTTTCTCCGCCCCCGCGGCGGAGACTTCTCGCCTGGCAAAGGCCGATCCAGAAACAAATCGGAACCGTTCTCACGTACGCAACAAATAGTAGGAAAAGGGGTTACTCTGTCAGCAGCTCACAGTCGACTCTCTTCTGTCGTTGACAATCGCTGCTGCAAGGTGCCACAGTGAGCCGGCGTCATTGTTGTCGCAGTTATCGGAATCGATTCCGGATACTGTGAAACAAGGCGCTCAACGCATGTTGAAGCTGCCGGTGATATCTTTTCAGCGTTAGTGTCGGCTTGGAAACGCACTGCAAGCTCGCGCTCCAGAACCTGATTTCCTCGAGGTCTTCGCAATATGCGAGACAGAAACTCATTTCCTCGCTCCTTCCTGGCGGTCATCTTCGTGTTGAGTCTCGCCTCATCGGCGACCGCACAATGGACACGAATGAACCCCGTGGTTGCGATCCAGCAACAAACCGATGGTGCGATCTTCACCATGAAGTCTGGGACCCTTCGGCTGCAGGTATGCTCGGACTCGATCGTCCACGTGCTCTACTCTCCGACTGCTTCCTTCCCCCCAAGCCATCCCGATCCCGTCGTCATCAAGACAAGTTGGCCGGCGACCAAGTTCGCCATGCAAAGCAGCGACGAAGAAGTGACGCTGACCACCTCACAGTTGAAGGTCGTCGTCACGCGCAAAGCCGGCGCGATCACTTATCGTGATCTCGCGGGCAAGCGGCTCGTGCAGGAAGCAACTAGGAGCCTGACGCCGACAAAAGTGAACGGCGAGGATACCTATCGCGCCGAATCCTTTGTCAGCATCTACGGATCCCGCGAAGCATTCTACGGACTCGGTCAACACCAGGCCGGCGTGTGGAACTATCGCGGCGAATCCGTTGACATCTCGCAGGACAACACCAACATTGCCGTACCCTTTCTGGTGTCGAGCAATGGCTACGGGATTTTCTGGAATAACGATTCCCGCAGCCGCTTCAACAACCGCTTCGCCAACTACCTCTACATCAGTTCCGAAGTCGCCGACGTCATCGATTACTATTTCTTCTACGGCCCAGATCTCGATAAAGTTATCGCCGCCTATCGCGAACTTACGGGGCAGGCGCCAATGTTTGGCAAGTGGGCCTACGGATTCTGGCAGTGCAAGAACCGCTACAAATCGCAAGCAGAGATACTGGGTGTCGCCCGCAAGTATCGTGATCTGCACATTCCCGCGGACAACATTGTGCAGGACTGGTTCTGGTGGAACCGCAAGGGTGAATTCGTTTTCAATCAGAACTATCCCGACCCCAAGGGGATGGTTGACGAACTGCATCGTGAGAACTTTCACCTCATGATTTCCATCTGGCCCTTCTTCGAACCGGGATCGGCCAATTACGACTTCATGGACAAGAAGGGCTGGTTTATCGACAAGTTCAAGTCCGCCAAGTTGCCCTATCATGCCGATGGCATGGCGGTGTACGACGCGTCCAGCGCGAAGGCCCGCAAATTTTATTGGGATCAGGTCGACCAGGGGCTGTTCAACATCGGAGTGGATGCCTGGTGGATGGACACGACCGAGCCGGAAACCGAAGGTCAGGAAGAAAACATTCAGCTGGGCCACACCCTGTCAATCGGCAGCGGCGATCGATACGTAAATGCCTATCCTCTGCTGGATACGGAAGGGGTATACCAGGGTCAGCGGGCCGCGTCAGACAAGAAGCGTGTTTACATTCTTTCGCGTTCTGCCTTTGCCGGATCGCAGCGCAACGCGGTCACGGCATGGTCGGGCGATATCAACTCCGACTGGTTCAGTTTTCGCCGCCAGATTCCCGCCGGACTGAACTTTGCTCTTTCCGGAATTCCTTACTGGACCACCGACATCGGCGGATTCATCTCCGGTGACCCCGACGATCCAGCCTATCGCGAACTATTCGTGCGCTGGTTTCAGTACGGCACATTCAACCCCATCTTGCGGGTTCACGGGACCCGCAAAACCGATCAGAACGAACTCTGGTCGTACGGACCCGACGCGCAGAAGATTCTCGCCAGCTTCGATCGTTTGCGTTACCGCTTGCTGCCCTACACATACTCTCTGGCATGGAAGACGACCAACGACAGCTACACTCCTATGCGTCCTCTGGTAATGGATTTCCGCACCGATGTGCGCGCAGAGAATACTTGGGACGAATTCATGTATGGCCAGGCCTTTCTGGTAAATCCAGTAACCGACCCGGCAGCCATCCGTCGCCAGGTTTATCTTCCGGATGCGAAGTGGTACGACTTCTGGAGCGGGGTATCCAGTCGCGGCGCTGGAGAGATCACCGCCGAAGCTCCGAGCGATCGTTTGCCGCTTTACGTTCGAGCGGGCTCGATCGTTCCTTTAGGCCCCGATCTCCAGTGGTCGACTGAAAAGCCTGCCGATCCGATTGAGCTGCGCATCTACGGCGGCGCGGATGGGGAGTTCACGCTCTACGAGGACGAGAACGACAACTACAACTACGAAAAGGGCATCCACGCCATCATTTCGTTCCGATGGGATGACGCCAGACAAGTGTTAACCATCGGCGACCGGCAAGGAGAGTTCCCGGGGATGCTCACCAGTCGCACGTTCCATGTTGTCTTTGTGGCCGAACAACACGGCGTCGGCATTGAGTCTACCGCAGCTGCTGATAAAGTCGTGCAGTATTCCGGGAAGCAGGTTACAGTCACGCTACCATGAGCGGAGGCAAGCTCGTGTGGTGATAGCCGCCCTCGGCTGTCTCCTGGGCGAAGCGCCGCTTCCAGACGTTCAGGAGCCATGTATGTCTCGCTTAGAGGGTTGTTGGCGGATGCCGGGCAACACGGGAAGCAATCCGCCTGGAACGAAAGTTGGTTACTGCGGAGGCACAGGTTACTGCGGAGGCACAGGTTCCTGCTCTACCAGCTTGAATCGCTTCCTGTCGGTTTCCGCCTGACGGGAAGCCTGTTGTAAATCTGAGAGACGTTTTACGAGTGTTGGAATTTCCTCGCGCTGTCCACTACGTCCCGAGTGCCGCAAAGCAACAATCAGATGATAAATAGCGGTCTGGTCGGAAGCGGAGTACCGCAGCGCGAGCCGACATTGTTCAACGGCGAGATCGTACCGGCCCGAACGTATGTACATACTCGCAAGGAGATCCCTTGCCTCTGCCAAATCGGGTTTTAGCTTCACTGCTCGCAGTAAAGAGTTTAGTGCTTCACCGGATGCTTTCTTGCCGGCGTCCGTGTCCGCGTCGGACCCCTGGCTGATCAGTAACTTGGCGAGCAGATAATGCAGTAATGGATTGTCTGGGTGAGCTTTCAACTGTGACCGTACTTCTGACAATGCTTCGTCGGGTTGATTCTTTTGCACTTCTGTGAGGTCCATGGCATACGAACTCAGACTCTGTGCGGAATCAAGGTGCTCGGCCGTATTGAAATCGGCTTCCGCCTCTTCGTACTGCGCAAGTTGCGCATAGAGCAAACCGCGCGAGATATATAGCGATGGGTCGTCGGAAATGCGCTGCAAGCCGGCATCGATCATATCAATCCCGACTTGAAAGGACTCGTGATCCAGACAGAGCGCCGCAAAAGCGATGTAGTAGTTTGCATTCGCCGGGCTCAAGACAATCGCCTGCCGAAGCAGAGACACTGCTTTAGGGGTATTTCCCACAGCCTCAAAGGCCTCGGAGGCCAGGCTCAGGATATCTGAGTCGGATTGGTCGGTCGCGAGCAGCGGTTCAAGTACCTTTAGAGCGGCTTCATGCTGCTTCGCTCCGACCAGTACTACCGCCAGGTCATATTTTGGATAAGTCTGCTCAGGAACTAACGTTGCAAGCCGTTCAAATATGGAGACCGCCTTCTGATATTGTCTCGTCTGCACGAGACAATAGCCATATACCTCGAGTGAGTAAGGATGATTCAAGATCACTTCCGTGCTGAGAAGGAAATGCTCATTCGCAGCCAGGCAATTTCCCTGCCTTCCCTCAAGAATCGCGAGCATTTCGTGAGCGGTTTCATCTCTTGGGTCAACTTTCAATATTCTCTTGAGCAGCGGGAGTGCTCGCTTATCCTGTGTCGGATAGAGGAGTTGCACTTCACCTTTCAGAGCTGCTGTGTAGTTCGGAGAGAGACTCAACGCGCTGTCAAAGGCATTCAACGCGTCATGGTTGCTGCCCTTGATCGAAAGTACAATCCCTTCCAATGTCCAAAGACGGAAGTCGTTGGGCGTCTCGTGCAAGGCGGATCTAGTGAGTTGTAAAGCCTGGTCGTACTCCTGAGCACGAATCAACGATTGTATCGACGCAATCGAGGCCTTGGTGGCTTGCCCTTGAGCAACTAAAGCTGCTCCTAAAATGAAAAGCGCCACGCGTTTGGCAGGAAACATAGAACCGTCATCTCTATGCATGAAACGTTAAGAACAGCGTCAACGTTCGGTGGCAAGCGTCTTATTAGCGCGCCCAACCCATATTCGGAATGATAGCGTGCCCTTCCCGAATGGTAATGAGTTGATCACATTTCACATTAGGGTATTTTTCCGTGACGCCACTTGGCCAGCGAATCACCAGATCCGCAGTGGTCGCCTGGCCAAGGCCAAAATGAAGGCGAGAGTCGTTACACGAATAGAAACTCGATTGGCTCAGGACTTCCTGAGCCTGGACCCGGCCCGAGTATCGGGTCAACACACGGGCGCCGATGGCGCTACGATTCGATTTAGTTCCGACGAGCTTGACTTTCAACCAGTGGTGTATTCCTTTCAAATCATTTCGCAGTAGTGAAGGCGGCTCGTTCATATTCAGGATCAGAATATCCAGATCGCCGTCGTTGTCGAAATCGCCGAAGGCACAGCCACGGCTTGAATGCGGCGTCGTGACGCCCGGACCGGCATTGGCGATCTCTTCAAAGGTGCCGTTCCCCAGGTTCCTAAAGAGAATGCGAGGGCACTTATCCGGATACTGCGGGAGTTTCTTTTCGACCTCCGGGTACACGCCTCCAGTTACAAAAAAGATGTCAGGCCAGCCATCGTTATCGAGATCAAAGATCCCAGTTCCCCAACTGGTGAAGCGAATTTCAACACCGAGTTTCGCCTGCAAAGTCCGGTCGTCAAAATTGCCGGCGCCGTCGTTCTTGTACAACACTTCTGTGTCTTCGGCAAAGTGGGTCTTGAAAATATCCAAATGGCCGTCCAGATCGTAGTCTCCGACACCGACTCCCATCCCCGCTTGTTCCGCTCCGTCATTGCTCAGGGCCACGCCACGCTCAACCCCCTCCTCTTTGAAGGTTCCGTCGTGCTGATTGATGAACAGGAGGCTGGGAGTCGAGTCGCAAGCGACATAGATGTCGGGCCAACCGTCCTCGTTGAAGTCCGCCGCCACGACGGTCATTCCATAGCTGGGCCAAAGCTTCCCAATGCCAGACTCAACGCTGACATCGGTAAAGGTTCCATCTCCATTGTTTCGGTAAAGGGAGTGCCGGCCGAAGGGAAGGCCCCTTGGACCACAGGTGACGGGAAGACCCTTCCAATTACAGTTGACGTTAGATCCTGGTCTGGGAACGTGCTCGAAGTCGAATTGCACGTAATTGGAGACGAACAGATCCAGGTGACCATCCCGGTTGTAATCGAGGAAAGAGCACCCCGCGCCCCATCTGACTTCGGAGGTTTCTAAGCCAGCTTCTTTGGTCACATCTTTAAACGTACCGTTTCCCAGGTTGCGGTAAAGCCGATTCTGGCCATAGTAGGTACAGAACAAATCTTCATAGCCGTCGTTGTTGTAGTCACCGATACAGACCGCGTTAGCCCAGCCAGCTGCCTCAAGCCCTGCCGGCCCGGTTACATCGGTAAATGTTCCGTCCCGATTGTTCTTGTAAAGCCGATTGGATGCTCCGGGAGGAGCGCCGCTCAATCTGGTCCCGCTGAGAAGGAAGATATCGATCCATCCGTCATTGTCGTAATCAAAGAACGCGCAGCCGCAGCCATTGGCTTCGATGATGTATTCCTTGTGGTCGACGCCGCCGTAGATCACTGGCGCAATCAGTCCCGCCGAAGCCGCAACGTCGGTAAAAGAAGCGTCAAACGGACGGCCGGATTCCGTGGGCTTCTTCTGAGCGGTTGTGCGCCGCCCTCCCATGCCACCTGCCTGCTGGGCACCGCATCTTGCCGAGAACATCCCGGCAAGAGCTGCCAAGGAAAGACGAAGGAAATGGCGCCGTCCGGTTTGCATTGCCCCGATTAAAACCTCGTGAAAATCGCTCCTGATCACGATACTACGAATTCGCGCAAACGTTAACGATTACGGCCATTGTCGCGGTACCTGACTTCCCAGTAAATCGATCAGCTAATGGATTTCTATTATTTTGTTCTTGACAATCAGGCCATAGGTGGGCTACAAGGGGACCGCCGTAAACGCTTACGTAGGCCGTAAACGTTTACGATCCTACGTTCTCTTGGGCGAGAAGGCTGAATGAACCGAGGCAAGCGTCTGATCACGATCTCCGATTTTCAAGGAGGCTCCATGGCCGGCATGAAAGCTGCAAGAATCGTATCCCTCATTATCCTTCTAAGCTTGGGAGGAGTGCCGGCATTCGCTCAGTTCTTAAGCGGAATTGAGGGTACGGCAAAAGACCAGTCCGGCGCTTCAGTCGGCGGAGCCAAGGTCACCGTTACTGATACCCGGCTTGGGGTAACAAAAGCTGCTGTAACCAGCGAGGCTGGCTATTTCCGCATTGACAGTATCGCCGCGTCCACGTACACAGTGCAGATCCAGGCGACTGGCTTCAAGACCTGGGATCAGAAGGCTCTTACCCTTGAGGTCGGGGGAATCCGAACCATTGCCCCTGTACTGGAGGTCGGAGCAACTTCCACCGAAGTCAGCGTCTCCGCTACGGAGGTGTCCATCGATCTGGTCACACCGAGGACCGAGGCAGTCATTCCTGAATCCACCTTGAAGGAGACACCGCTCACCGGCCAGAACGTCTACGGCCTATCGGCCCTCACGCCGGGAATAACAGGAACCGGAGTGACCTCCGGAGACAACTTTACCAATGAGTACGCCATCAACATCAACGCCCCCGGATTGCGCCAGGAACAGAACGGATACCAGATAGACGGCGCGCAGACCAACACCCCGTCCAGAGGCGGCGGCACCTCCATCTCTCCCAATCCCGAAATCGTGCAGACCATGGAGGTGAGAACGAACGACTTCGATGCCCAAAAAGGAAGAAATGGCGGCGCGACGGTCGACGTCTTTACTGTCTCAGGCTCCAACAGCTTCCACGGAAACTTCGACTACGAATTCACGAACAATGATTTGTCTGCGCTCAACCATTTTGAATCTTCGGTTCCGACGTTCAAGCGCAATGAGTTCAGCGGCACGATGGGCGGGCCGGCTATCAAGAACAAGTTGTTTTGGTTTGGCGCTATCGACGTGCTCCGCTCCACTACAACCGGCAACGGCTCGGCCACGGTCGAGACGCAGGATCTCTATAACTGGGTTAAAACCAATCTCCCCAACACCGTGGCCTATCAGGCCCTTACCATGGCGCCGCCGGTGGCCTACGCCACCGCTTCCAGTCCCGGCGCGCTGACAGTAAGCCAGATAACCGGCAGTTACTTCCCGCTTCCGGCGGGAATCCCTGGCACTCTGGATGCGCTGGGCAATGTGAATTACACCACCACCGCGCCCAAGAACGGATACCAGTGGAGTTTCCGGGTCGATTACTATGCCAGCAAGAATGATCGCTTATACGTGGATGTGATTCGAACCTACGACACGTCGGCAAGCACGAATGCGCGCCCTGCGTTTGCCGCTCCAAGCACAAACCATTCCGATTTTGCAAACGTCGATTGGACACACACGTTCTCCTCGCATCTCCTGAATCAAGCAGGCGCGAATATCATTCGACCCTACGGTCAAAATGGGGCTAGCCCGGCTTTCGCCATACCGAATGTCAACGTAACTGGATTGCAGGGATTCGGAAACTGGGGACCTGGGAACTTCACCCAACAAACGGTCGCCTGGCGCGATGTCATGATCGCAACTGTGAAAGCCCACACCCTCAAGTTCGGCTTTGACCAGTTCAATATCCGCGAGAACGATACACAAGGCGGTGCGTTTGATCGCCCCACGTTCAACTTCGACAGTTTGCTCGACTTCATCCAGGACGGGGCGCTCACGGAAACGGGTACCCCGGTCAACCTCGTGTCCCACCAGGAAGCGCCCTATTATCGGCGATACCGTGAACTGTACACGGGATTCTTTGTCCAGGACGACTGGAAAGTCAGGCCGACATTTACCCTCAATGCCGGCGTCCGCTACGATCAAATGGCAAATTTCTTTTCCATTAATAATCCGCAACTGACTAATTTCACGCTCGGACAAGGTGCATCGTACGATGCTCAGGTCGCGGGCGGGATCGTGGGGCTTAGCCCAAATAATCATGTGCTGGACCATAATGTATGGGCGTTCACCCCCCGCGTAGGGTTTGCCTGGGACATTTTCGGAAAGGGCAAGACAGCATTGCGAGGCGGCGTTGGCATGTTCGCAGATCAACCGCCGTACCTGCACATAACAGACCTGGTTGCAGGCAATCTGCCAAACCAGTACACGCCCAGCCTAGACGTGCGGTCGGGGGATACGATTACGTTCCAGCTTTGTCAACCTCCAAACGGCTTCAATCTCGCCTGCCCCGTGTTGCCCACGAACAATGTCACGGTTGACCCGACGACTGGCGCGCTCTTCATCAACGGTGTTCTCTCGAGAGCAGGTCTCGGAGGATACTCTCCCAACTACAAACTGACCCAGGTCGAGGAGTGGACCTTGAGCCTGCAGCAGGAATTGCAAAAGGACCTGATTCTTGAAATCAACTATTCCGGGTCAGAGTCGCACCACCTGCCGATATACAGTCAGGACATTAACCGCTTTGCCGGAGACCTGATCGTAAACAACGGGACCTTGACGCGACTCAATCCGAACTTTGGCGGAATTAACTACACCACTTCCGACGGCAATGCCACGGGCAATCGTGGCACCGCGATGCTGACGCGCCGCATGTCCCACGGGCTGGCAGTTCGTGGCATCTACGGCTGGGGGAAGTCGCTGGATACTTCCAGCAGTTCGGCTTCGTTGAGTGGGGGCGCAATCACCTCAACTAATCAGAACGGTCCAGTCATCCAGAATGGCGATTTACCAGCACAGCGTGGCCGATCCGACTTCGACATACGACAGCAATTCGCCTTCGATGGCACTTGGATAGCTCCCAACCACTACGGTAATGCGGCGATGCGAAATGTTCTGGGCGGGTGGCAGTTCAGCGGCGTGTGGTTAGCGCAGACGGGACTGCCCTTCTGGGTCTACACCACCGCAGGTTTTTCGCCGGTCTGCTCCGGGGGAGTAGCAGCGGTAAATGGTGGATGCCCAGCCGGCAGCACAATCGTCGGCAATAGCGGAGGCGACTACAATGCGGACGGAAGCAACTACGACGTGCCCAACGTACCCGCTTTCGGGAGCCACCTCAGTGGCAAGAAGAAGAGCGACTTCATAAACGGGCTCTTTCCTGCCTCTGCATTCCCGGCACCCGCTTTGGGAGCGGAAGGGAACCTCGGTCGAAACACCTACGACAATGAGGGGTATAACAACGTTAACTTCACCGTTACGAAGTACTTCTCGGTTCCATGGTTCTTTGGAGAGAAGATGAGGATCGAGGGAAGAGGCGAGTTCTTTAACCTGTTCAACCGCTCCAACCTTATCTCCGTGCAAAATGACCTGTCCCAGGGTACTTTTGGCAAAGCGACGAGTCAATTGCCAGCGCGCAGCATCCAGATCCACGTGCGTGCAATTTTCTGAGGTAGTTGCACTTCGGGGAGAAGTGGGGACGGTGGTGTGTTGCTCCTCTGCACACCGCTCTATCACTTCTCCTCTTCTGCCAACTGGAAATGAGAAGGTGGCGGGAAGTTCGTTCCCGCTACGTCTCTTCACCCTGTGCCGCGGCTTGTGCTGCGGTACGAGAACTGTCTTTAAGAGGGTCCAAGGATGATCTCATCCGTCCGCCGGGGCAGCATACTTCTCCATGTGGCCACGATCCTGATGTTAGGTGTAATTCTGCACGCTCAAGAGTCTCAAGTTACCCTTGCACGCAACGGCCAGACCATTGTTCTTGAGCCCTATGCGCCCAACATTCTGCGTGTCACGCTGAGTTTGAAGCGCGAGTCGGCGCTGGCTCCGCCGGGATACGGCCTGATTGCCGCGCCCGCAGCCTCAGGTTGGAGCGCCAGCCAAACCGCGCTGGCGGATGTCTACCAGTCGGCCCGTATTGTAGCCGCGGTTGATCGCGATCGCTCTTCGAGCAAGCCGCCGGTTCAAACCGAGACTGACATCCACAAGTATTTCAATGGCTCCACTCCGCACACGCACATCACGCTCCGAACCCCAGAGGGCAAGATGCTGCTGGAACTCACTGGGTGGTTCCAGTCCGTGCCCAACCACAAGGACGGAACGGCGGACCTGGCCCGCGACCGCCGTTCCACCGACCCTGAGTTCTACGAGGTGGGCGCGACGTTTGCCTCACCGGATGACGAGCACTACTACGGCCTGGGCCAGAATCACGAGGGATTCCTCGATCATCGCGGCCATCCGGTTCGTTGCTGGGCAGATTACCGGGCTCCGGCTGCGCCCACCTTCTGCGTGCCGTTCCTGGTGACCAACAAGGGCTACGGGTTGCTGTGGGACAACCCGTCGAAGACCACCATCGAGCCGGGCTTCAACGAGCGCACCTCCTGGACCTCCCAGGTGGGCGACCGGGTTTCGTTTTTCGTGATTGCCGGGTCCACGGCGGATGAGATCTACGCGGGCTACCGCTTGCTCACCGGCCCCACGCCTTTGTTGCCCAAGGCCGCCTACGGCTACATTCAGTGCAAGCAGCGCTACGCCAGCCAGAAGGAGGTGCTGGACGTTGCTCAGGGCTATCGCGACCGCCATCTGCCTGCCGACGTGATCGTGGTGGACTGGTTCTACTACACCAAGATGGGGCAAATGGATCTGGACCCCAAGTTCTGGCCCGACCCATCGGCCATGAACAAGCAGCTCCACGAAATGGGCTTTGAGACCATGATCAGCGTCTGGCCGAGGTTTGTGCCCGATGACCGCTACTACGCCGAGCTGCGTCAGAAAGGCTGGTTGATTCATCTCGCTGACGGCACGCCGATCGACGGACTGCCTTATGACCGTGCGGGATCCGACATCGACACCACGAATCCCGAGGCCGCCGCATGGTATTGGAAGACCATCCGCGACAATATCCTCAGCAAGGGTTTTGATTCCCTTTGGGCGGACGAGACCGAACCCGACCTGCCCCCCAACGGCGCCTACTTCCACATTGGCCCAGGCACGCAGTTCTTCAACGTCTACCCGCTCTTCCACACTGCGGCTCTCTACAACGGCTTCCGCAAGGACGAGCTGGGGCGGCGGGCGCTGATCCTGTCGCGTGACGCCTACTTGGGCGCACAGCGCAACGGGACCATCTTCTGGTCCTCCGACATTTATCCCACCTGGGACACGTTTAAGCGCCAGATTCCCACTGGGCTGGATTTTGCGGCATCGGGGCTGACTTACTGGTCGAATGACACGGGCGGCTGGCAGTATCTTCCCGAGGAGCACCACCCGGCCCATCCGCTGCTGCTGGATCCATCGGACGCCCGCGCCAACGTGGGCGGCTACGACGATTACCCAGAGCTATACACGCGGTGGTTCGAGTACGCCGCGTTCCTGCCCATCTTCCGTACCCACGGCAGCCGCCCCGCCAACGAGGTCTGGTCCTATGGCAGCCAGGCCGAGCCGATTCTGGAAAAGTACCTCCGCCTTCGCTACCAGCTCATGCCCTACATTTACTCGCTCGGCTACCAGACCTGGCTCAGCGGCGCGCCGTTCATGCGCGCCCTTCCGCTGGATTTCCCCAACGACCCCAAGGTAGCCGACCTGCGTGACGAATACATGTTCGGCCCGGCCTTCCTTGTGGCTCCGGTCACTGAGCAGGGTGCAACTAGCCGCCAGGTCTACTTGCCGGCCGGCGCCGACTGGTACAACTACTGGACCAACGAGCGGATAATGGGCGGCCAGACCATCGTCGTGGCCGCGCCCATCGATAGCCTCCCGCTATTCGTACGGGCTGGTTCGATCGTCCCGCTGGGCGTGCCGGTCGAGAGCACGCATCAAAAGCAGGCTATCGACCGGGTTCGCGTCTATGCCGGCGCCGATGCGAGCTTCACGCTGTTCTCCGATGACGGCACAACCTACGCCTACGAAAACGGTGCGGGCTCCATCACTCACTTACGCTGGGATGACGCCGCTGGCAAGTTTACTCACGAGGGGGCGGAAGCCTGGACGGGACCGGACAGCGCATTGGTGGAAGTGGTCAAGCGCTAGAGCATTCCTCCCTGAGCGGTCCTCTTGAACCTGCTTTTGAAACGAATCTGTCAGACCCCTCAGAAACCGCCGGGAACTTGATAAGAGAACGCTTTCTATGTGCCGTCTACCGCGATTCGGACTCGTGGGCATTCTAGTCCTGTTGCTGATCGCCCCTGCAGTCGCGACCGAAAAGTCGAGCGCGACACAACTCATCGAACTCGCCAGATCGAACAGTCCCAGTCTGCGGGACGCGATCACCGCCAGTTTCGATGCCAAGGACCTAAAGGACGGAACGGCCTGGATGGCTCGGGGGCCAGACTTTTTCTTTGCCAGCGAAGCGCCTTCGAAACCAGCGCTTTTCATCGACGGAGCTTCCGGGCCGCCGATGCAGAATTTGTCCGGCTCCGATATTTGGTACACTCCTGCCCGCATCGAGCCCGTGGGAAAGTTGCACTCGTTTTACTACATCATCCAGAGCACGAAGTTCGGAGGCCGCCTGGAGCTGCCGGCGTTCGGCCCTTTCTCCTATCAGCAACCCGGAATACCATCCGGGAGGCTATCACCGAAGATCGTGCATACCAGCAAGATCTACGATGGCATGAAGAGCGAGTACTGGATTTACGTGCCCGCGCAATATGACCCGCAGACGCCCGCCGCGCTCATGGTCTTCCAGGACGGGGAGTTCTACCTGGATCGGGACGGCAAGAATCCCGCGCTCAACGTCATCGACAATTTGATTGCGCAAAAGAAGATCCCGGTGATGATTTGCGTTTTCATCAACCCCGGCGACATTCAAAGCTCGCCGGGAACACCCACGTTTAATTTCGTGAAAGCATATTCAGAAAAATGGCAGCGCACGCTTAAGGATTCCATGCGCAGCACGATGTATGACACCGTAAGCGACCGCTATGCCCGCTTTCTGCGGGATGAAGTGCTCGCCGAGGTGGGAGCGAGATACAACATTCGTAAGGATGCATACAGCCGGGCGATTACAGGCCTCTCGTCGGGCGGCATCTGCTCGTTCAATGCGGCGTGGCAGATGCCCGATCAGTTTAGTCGGGTGATTTCTTGGATCGGCAGTTTCACCGGCATTCAGTGGAAGGAAGATCCTGCGGTTGCGGACGGCGGACAGGATTATCCGGAGAAGGTTCTGCACGAATCTCGGCGCAATCTTCGCGTATGGCTGCAGGACGGGGCCGAGGATATGGAGTTGGAGAAGTACGGCAGCTGGCCGTTGGCCAACCTTCGGCTTGCCAATGCGCTGAAGTTGAAGAACTATGACTTTCACTTAAGTTTTGGCAACGGCACCCATAATTCGAGCCAAGGAGCAGTGGAATTTCCAGAGGAGATGGTGTGGCTCTGGCGAGATTACGACTCTAGCAAAACCGCGCAGATCTATGAGATAGAAATGTCGGAGAAATCCAAGCCGCTCTTTCGAGTGTCGATCACAAATCGTGAGACCGAATAGGGCATGAACCGGGCAACAATAATCGGCGTTCAATTCCTTATCACGTCCAAAATCCGTTCGGCCGCCCAGTCGGGAGCTCCGTATAGCTTCGGGTTAATTCGATGTATTGAGGACCAGGACCGTGGCAATGGGGTCGAGTGCCTTAGCGGGCAGGTGCACGTTCACGCTGTCGCCGGTCTGCATCAGCTTCAGAGGCGTGTGAGTGGGGTCGGCGAGTAAGTAAGCGCTGGTGACCTTGCGGGGTGGTTTGACGAGATGGAAGGAGCCGCTGCCAGGCCAGGTAAAGATCTCGATATAAATCTTGTCGGCCTTGGTGGTGGAACGCCAGTTCCATGAAGGGATGAACTTGGGGTTGCCCATCTTCTCTTCCTCAATGGGGCTTAACGCGCCAGCCTCAGGGCCGAAAAGCGTTGGCTTGCTGTCATAGATAGCTTCGCCGTTGACGGCCAACCACTTGCCTATTTGCTGGAGGCGTTCGGCCTCAGCAGCCGGAATGACGCCCTTTGAGTCTGGGCCGACGTTGAGAAGATAGTTGCCGCCCTTGCTGGCGATATCGATGAGATTGCGCAGCAGGGTCTCGACGGACTTGAAGTTGGTGTCGTAGGACTTGTAACCCCAAGTGGCGTTGATGGTCATGCAGGACTCCCAGTCGCGGCCCGGAAAACCTTGGGGAGGGATGTACTGCTCCGGAGTTTCAGTGTCACCCTGGTAGCTTCCGCCGAGACGGTTGTTCCAGATGAGATTTGGGTGCTGGTTCAGCAGGGTGACGATCTCCGCTGCGCGGTCCGGGGTCATGTTGGCAGTGGGCGTGTCGAACCAGACAACGACTGGAAACTCCGCATATTGGGTCAGGAGTTCTTTGATTTGTGGAATGGCCTTGGTGTGGAGATAGCTGTCGAAATCACCGTCCTGGGCCGAATCCCAGTGGTGGCTTGCGGAATCATGATTGCCGGTCTTGTAGGCGGACCCGCCCGGCGCGGTCCAATCCTGGTCCTGGGAGTAGTAAAAGCCGAGCTTCATACCCTGCTTCCTGCACTCTTCAGCGAGTTCGCGGAGTGGGTCGCGCTTAAAAGGAGTTGCGGCAACGATGTTGAAAGAGTTTGCCTTAGAATCGAACATGGCAAAGCCGTCGTGGTGCTTGGCGGTGATGACCATATACTTCATCCCGGCAGCTTTGGCGAGGGCCACAATTTCCCGAGCGCTGAAACTGGTGGGATTGAACCGGGGCGCGAGGGCCTTATATTCCGCAACTGGGATGGAAGCGTTATTCATAATCCACTCGCCGATGCCTGGAATCTGCTTGCCGTCCCAGGTGCCCGCCGGGATGGAGTAAAGACCCCAGTGGATGAACATACCGAAGCGGCCTTCGCGCCACCATTGCATCCGGGCATCGCGCTGGGCGAGGCTCTCGGTGTCCTGAATGGAGGGGACGGGATGATGAATCGGCTGCGTATCCGGCTTGCTGCGCTCAAACTGTGCATGACTCAGAGAAACCGCGACTAAAATCACCACGGTGGCAATATTGCGGCAAACGAGGTTCAAGAAGATTCCCCATTGTGAACAGCCATACTGCGAGATTGTATGCGAAAAGCTGTTCCGAGAAATGCAACTTGTCCGCGCAGTCGACATCGCGAGGCACAAAATCAACTACGGAAACGGGCTTCGAAGCACGCTCACCATCCCAGGCATTCTCGAACACTGGCCTTGACCGATGGGAGGGGCGGATGTCAAACTGTTGCTGGCAGGATTGAGAGAAAGCGCTTGGGCGCGGTTTTTCTCTTCTGCGTGCGTTCGCCGTACAATAAACGTACAATGGAAGCGGGATTGTGGGGCATTTGGGCCTTTAGGCCGGATGCAGAATCAGTAAGTTACGTGTTATCAATGTTATGGAGTAGTTCAAATCCCCCCTTCCGCACCAGTAACTCCTTTATAATGAAATAGTTAGTAGCGCATTTTGGAATCGTACAATAATCGTACAACGTTTCCACCCTCCGGAGTATTATCTGTTGCTAACTGGCCGCGTAGATCTTCGAGCGAAGCCTCCCCGCGAGTCTGAGGTTGGAAGTGTGGATATCCCGGGCTCCGCCGTAGATCCTAAGTGAGGAGCCACGGTTTACGCGTCTGATCGGTAGGTAGCGAGTGGGAATAGCAAGACGGTGAGGGGAGGTCCCCACCACGGCTTGAGGATACCTGAGACCCCATTGCATCTGCTGAAGAACTTACGCGCGCCCAACACGGACGTCAGGAAGCCACGGAAGAAGAATTGGCGACTCTTCCCCTTCCAGCCTTGTAACCAAGGCAGCAATCGGGCCCGATGTCCTCCGTCCTACTGTTCGATGGTCGTCTCCGACTTGGTCGGCTTCTGTGTCACTTGCTGCGCATTCGGCAATTGCGAACGATCCCACCCACCACCCAGGGCTTCCACCAGCGCCACGGCGGAGGTGATCTGTTGCACCTGAAGAGTATTCAGAATCTGCTGGTCCGCCAGCACTGTAGTCTGGGCAATCAGCACGTCGACGTAGGGATCGACGCCCGTCTCGTACCGCGCCTGTTCGAGCTTGAGGTAGGTTTGAGCGGAATTCACTGCCTGCTGCTCTTGCTGGATCTCCTTGGATAAGATGCGAACTTCAGCAAGAGAATCTTCCACCTGTTGAAATGCGGCAAGCACCGTCTGACGGTAGCTGGCCAGATCCGCATTATAGGTTGCAACGTATTGTTGGACGGTGGCGCGACGCAAACCGGCATCGAAGATAGTTTCCGGAATCGACGCACCGACAGACCAGAAGCGGCTCGGCCAGGACAGCCAATGGCTAAAGGATGAACTCTCAAAGCCACCCTCCCCGCTCAAAGTCAGGTTCGGATAATAGGCCGCGTAAGCGATGCCGATCGCGGCATTCGCTTCGGCCATAGTGCGCTCGGCGGCGGCAACGTCGGGTCGGCGCTCGAGCAGTTCCGAGGGCACGCCGACCGGAATCGACGGTGGAGCAATGGTCATCGGCTTCACGGGAATGGAGAAATTCGAGGCGGCCTTGCCTAGGAGTACCGCGATCGCGTGCTCATACTGCGCTCGCGCGATTCCGACGTTGGTTGCTCCTGCCTGCGCGCTCTGTAGCGTGGTTTCAGCTTCAACCACAGAGATCTGGTCGTCGATGCCGGCTTCATAGAGTGCACGCGTCAGTTCGTACGCCTTCTGGTCCGCCGCAACGGTATCGTCATAGATCTTTTGCAGTTCGTCCTGGCCACGAATCTCGAAAAAATACTCCGCGAGGCTGGCCTGCTCGGTCAGACGCTCGTTCTCGAGGTCGGCCGCGCTGACTTGGGCAGCGTACTGGGCTTGGCGCACCGTGTTGCGGACCTTGCCCCAAAGATCAGGTTCCCAGGACGCTTCGAGCGGCAGGGAATAGAGCGTGCTTTGCAGTTGCGGGCTCGAAGTGGTGCCCGTGCCAGCCGAATTAGCGTTGGCCGAGCCCACATTCGCCGAAGCCCGCGAGTGCGTGACCGACGGCACAACCGACAGCGTCGGAAAGTATTGCGAACGTGCTTCACGCACCACTGCGCGGGCTTCCATGAAGTTCTCGAAATATTGTTTGATGTTCTGATTGTCAATATTCAGTTGGTCTTCGAGGGCGTTCAGTTCGGGATCGTTGAAGATCTCCCACCACTTGCCGCGCAGCTTCGCATCCGCAGGCTGCGCAACCGTCCAGCCTTCAGTTTCCTTGAACCGGGCGGGTGATTCCTTGTAGACCGCAGGAGGCGCCGGCGGCGAAGGTGGGTGGTATTTCGGTCCGACCACGCAGCCCGATAACATTAACAAGAGCGCAGCCGCAAACAGCCTGCTGTTCACTGGTTTTCGCGTGAAGATCTTCATAACGTTTCTGCCTAACCAACCGTTCATCTCAGTCCACCGTGCTAGCTGGCCTCCGGAGCCGGGAAGGGATGTCGCGCTGTTTTCCCCTCCATGCGCAGCCGCAGCCGATCGAACGCCAAATAGACAACCGGCGTCGTGTAGAGCGTGAGCAACTGACTCAAGATCAGCCCTCCCACAATCGTGATGCCCAAGGGCCGGCGGAGCTCAAACCCCGTGCCCGTCCCCAGCGCCAATGGCAGAGCGCCCAACAACGCAGCCATCGTCGTCATCAGGATGGGACGGAAGCGCAACATGCACGCTTCAAAAATCGCATCGGTTGTGTTCTTTCCCTCCTGGCGCTCGGCCTGAAGAGCGAAATCGATCATCATGATGGCGTTCTTTTTTACGATTCCGATCAGCAGCACAATGCCAATGATGGAGATGACGTTCAGATCTTGTTTAAAGAGCAGCAATGCGAGCATCGCGCCTACGCTTGCCGACGGCAGGGTGGAGATGATCGTCAGGGGATGGACCAGGCTTTCATACAAAATGCCGAGAACGATGTAGACCGCCAAGAGCGCCGTCAGAATCAGCACGGGCTCGGTGCCGAGGGACTGCTGGTAGGCCTGCAGCGTGCCGGCAAAAAAGCCTTGCAGCGTCGATGGCGTGCCGAGCCGTTTTTGCATCTGGGTGATGCTCAATGTGGCATCGCTCAAGGACACGTTCGACGCAAGATTAAAGGACACGGTGACCGAGGGGAATAAGCCGGTGTGGTTGACGGCCAGTGGTGTAGTGTTAGCTTGGCTCTTGGCCACCGCGAGCAGCGGAATGTTACCGCCGCCGGACGCTTGAAGATAGATGTCTTTCAATCCTTCCGGGCTTTGCCAATACTGGGGAGCGACTTCCAGCACCACGTAATACTGATTTAACTGCGTGTAGATGATGGACACTTCCGATTGGCCGAATGCGCCGTATAACGCCGAGTCCAGCGACTGCACGGTAAGGCCGAGCTTGGCCGCAGTGACGCGATCGTAGGTCATCAGCTCGTCCAGGCCGCCATTCTGCTGGTCTGAGCTCACGTCCTGCAGACCGGGCAGGTGCTGCATCTGAGTCAGCAGGATCGGCGCCCACTTGGAAAGATCCTGCACATTGTCGGATTGGAGAGTGTACTGGTACATCGCATTGCTGGACCGGCCACCGATGCGCAGATCTTGCGCGGCTTGTAGGAACGCGGAAGCTACCGGCATACGGTTCAATTGGGGGCGCAAACGGTCGATGATCTGAGCGGCACTGACGTTGCGCTCCGCCAGCGGTTTGAGCGCAATGTAGAGGGAGCCGGTATTCGTGGCCCCGCCGCCGCCGGTGAACGCAATCACATTTGCGACGGCAGGATCATTCTTGATCACGGCGCCGATCTGCTGAATGGAATCGTTCATCGCCGGAAAGGATGAATCCTGCGGCCCGCGCACGCTACCGCTGATCGCTCCCGTGTCTTCTACTGGGAAGAAGCCCTTGGGTATCTTGACGATCAGCACCACATTGAGTGCGATGGTGACGAAGAGAACGACGAGGGTGAGGGTCGGATGGTCGAGCACCCAATGCAGGCTGGTGCGATACACGGACAACACCCCGTCAAAGAACTTTTCGGTGGTCAGGTAGATGCGGCCATGCTTTTCCGCGCGCTCGTTCTTCAACAGGTGGGCGCACATCATCGGCGTCGTCGTCAGCGAGATGATCATGGACACGAAAACGGCCGTCGAAAGAGTGACGGCAAATTCGCGGAAGAGACGGCCCACGATTCCGCCCATCATGAGCAGAGGGATAAAGACGGCAATGAGCGAAATGCTGATGGTGAAGACGGTGAAACCGATTTCTTCTGCGCCCTTCAGCGCCGCGACAAAGGGCTTCATGCCGTTTTCCAGATGACGCGCGATATTTTCCATCACCACGATGGCATCATCGACCACAAATCCGGTGGCGATGGTCATGGCCATCAGCGAGAGATTGTCCAGGGTATATCCGAACAGATACATCACCGCGAACGTACCGACCAGCGAGACCGGCACCGCGACCGCGGGAATGAGGGTGGCGCGGCCATTGCGCAGGAAAACAAAGACGACGAGGATGACGAGGCCGATGGAAATGAGCAACGTCCTCTCGACGTCACTGACCGAGGCGCGGATGGTGGTGGTGCGATCAAGAACGATAGTGATATCGATACCGAGCGGAATGGTTGCCTGGATAAACGGGAGTTGCGCGCGGATGCGGTCGACCGTCTCAATGATATTGGCGCCGGGCTGGCGGAAGATGATGACTGTAACCGAGCGCTTGCCGTTCAAATAGCCGGCGGCACGGACGTTCTGCACCGAGTCCGTCACCTCAGCGACATCGGACAGCCGGACAGCCGCGCCGTTCTTATAACCGACGACGAGCGGCTTGTAGTCGGCGGCGTGAGAAATCTGGTCGTTAGCAAGGATGTCGGCGGTCACCACGCCGTCGGAAATTTGGCCTTTGGCCACGTCAGCGTTCTGTAGGCTCAGCACGGACTGCAAATTCGCCAGGGTAAGTCCATAGCTGGCCAATTGTGTGGGGTTTGCATCCACACGCACGGACGGCAACGCGCCACCTCCGACAGAGACCTGCCCCACGCCCTGGATCTGCGACAATTTCTGCGCGAGGACGGTGGAGGCTTCGTCATACATTTTATCGGGACCGTATTTGTCGGAGGTAAGTCCGAGAATCATGATGGGCGAATCGGCGGGATTGACCTTGCGATAGGTCGGATTGCCCGGCAGGTTGGCGGGCAGATAGGTTCGCGCCGCATTGATGGCCGCCTCCACATCGCGCGCCGCGCCGTCAATGTCACGGCTGAGGTCAAACTGAATAGTGATTGATGTGCTGCCGAGCGTGCTGGCGGAGGTCATCTCCGTCACCCCGGCAATATGACCGAACTGCCGCTCCAGGGGAGTGGCGACGGACGACGCCATAATATCGGCGCTCGCTCCCGGCAAGCCTGCACTGACTGAAATAGTTGGAAAGTCGACTTCCGGCAGCGGCGCGACCGGCAGCACCTGAAACGCAATCGCCCCGGCAAGGGCAATCGCCACCGTGAGCAGCGTCGTCGCCACTGGCCGGCGAATAAAGGGTTGGGAGATATTCATGCTGGCCCTGCCAGTTCTCCGTCTCCGGTTTCCGGCTGGGTCGATTTTTTCGCAAAGCGCTGCGCCAGGTTGTCAAAAAAGATGTAGATGACGGGCGTGGTGTAAAGCGTGAGTACTTGGCTCAGCAGCAGTCCGCCCACCATGGCGATGCCCAGCGGCCGGCGCAACTCGGAACCGAAACCAGTTCCGAGGGCCAGCGGCAGCCCCGCCAGCAGCGCGGCCATCGTGGTCATCATAATGGGGCGGAAGCGAAGCAGACAGGCATCATAAATTGCGTCCGTCGCGTTCTTCCCGTGCTTGCGCTCGCCTTCCAGCGCGAAGTCGACCATCATAATGCCGTTCTTCTTCACGATACCGATCAGCAGGACAATGCCGATGATCGCGACCACGCTCAAATCCTGGCGAAAGAGAATCAGCGCGAGGAAAGCGCCCACGCCCGCTGACGGCAGGGTGGAGAGAATCGTAATCGGGTGGATGAAGCTCTCGTACAAAACACCAAGCACGATGTACACGGTGACCAGCGCGGCCAGAATGAGCAACGGCTCATTGGCCAGCGAATTGGTGAATGACGCCGCAGTGCCTTGAAAACCGGCCTGCAGGCTGGGAGGCATGTGCATGTCTTTCTGCACTTTGTCGACCGCTGTAATGGCGTTGCCCAGCGCGGCATTCGGCGCGAGATTGAACGATACGGTGATGGCCGGAAATTGACCCTGGTGGCTGACGGAGAGCGCCTCGGTCGTCGGCTCAAAGTGCGAGAAAGCGCCCATCGGCACGGCATTGCTTGTGGCCGAACTGGTGGCGCCGGCAGAGGTGGCTCCCTGGCTGGACGCCGCCGTGGAGGTGCTTGCCGAAAGCGCGTTCGCGGGAGGAGCAAGGGTATTTGCCGCCGCAGTGTACAACGCTGAACTCGTTAGCGCATTCGACCCCGCGGAGGACGATCCGGAGGACGCGAAAGAGGAAGAGGCTCCGGTACCGGTTGCGCCGGAAGACGCATTGGACTGGATGTAGAGACGGTTCAGATTGTTCGGATCCTTCTGAAACTGCGGCTCACTCTCCAGCACAACGTGGTACTGATTCACCTGCGTATACATGGTGCTGATCTGCCGCTGACCGAAGGCGTCATACAGAGTGTTATCGATGGTCGTGGGCGCGATGCCCAGTCTCGAGGCGGTGACCCGGTCGATCACCAGAGATACGGCGAGCCCTCCCAATTGTTGATCGGTGGCCACGTCTTCCAGTTCCGGCAACTGGTTCAAGCGGCCGACGAAACGGTTGGTCCAGTCATTCAATTCATTGGCATCGGGGTCTTCAAGCGTGTACTGGTATTGCGTGCGACTTACCCGGTCATCCACTGTAATGTTCTGCACCGGTTGCATAAACAGCTGGATTCCCTGAACCTGGTTCACCCTGGAATTGAGCCTGCGGATCAGGTCTGACGCGCTGATCTTGCGCTGGTCGAGCGGCTTTAAATTGATCGACATCCTGCCGCTGTTCGTCGTTGTATTCGTTCCATCAGCGCCGATAAACGACGAGACGCTTTCCACCGCCGGGTCATCCAGAACTGCCTTGGTAAGCTCCAGTTGCTTCTTTGCCATGGCCTTTGAGCCAATCGTCTGCGGCGCCTGCGATATGCCCTGGATGACGCCTGTGTCTTGCACCGGGAAAAATCCTTTGGGGATGACGATGTAAAGGAAAACCGTGAGCAGCAGTGTGGACACCGCGACCAACAGCGTAATCGTCTGGTGGCGAAGGACAAACTTCAGTGTGCGGCCATAGAACGCGATCATCCCCTCGAAAGCACGCTCCGAAGCTCGATAGATGCGCCCCTGCTGCTCCTTTGGCTGGTGCCGCAAAATGCGCGCGCTCATCATGGGCGTCAGCGTAAGGGAGACCACCGCCGAAACCACAATGGTGACGGCCAGGGTCACGGCAAACTCGCGGAACAGGCGCCCCACCACGTCGCCCATGAATAACAGCGGAATCAGCACGGCGATGAGTGACACGGTCAGCGAGAGAATGGTGAAGCCAATTTGTTCCGCACCCTTGAGCGCCGCTTCCATGGGTGGATCGCCCGCTTCGATGTAGCGCGCGATGTTCTCGATCATCACGATGGCATCGTCCACAACAAAGCCGGTGGAGATGGTCAGCGCCATCAGCGATAAGTTATCCAGGCTGTAGCCCAGGATGTACATCGCCGCGAAGGTGCCGATCAGCGACAGCGGCACAGCCACGCTCGGGATAATGGTGGCATAGAGACTCCGCAAGAAGAGGAAGATGACGAGCACGACGAGTCCAACCGTCAGCAACAATTCAAACTCAACGTCCGAAACCGATGCTTCAATGGCGGTGGTGAGATCGGTGAGCGTGGTTACCTGAATGCCCGTGGGCAGGTTGGCCTCAAGCTGCGGCATGAGCTGCTTGATGCTCTTGACCACGCTGATGGTGTTGGCCCCGGGCTGGCGTTGCACATTCAGGATGACCGCAGGGGTTTGATTCATCCACGCAGCCTGATTATTGTTCTCTATGCCATTCACGATCCGCGCCACCTCGGTCAGCATCACCGGTGCACCGTTACGGTACGCAACTACAACTTTCCGATAGTCGTCGCTAGTGACCAGCTGATCGTTAGCGTCGATCTGGTAATCCTGGCGCGGCCCATCAAAGTTCCCTTTGGCGGCGTTTACACTGGCCTGGGTCAGCGCCGCGCGCAGGTCCTCCAGGTTGATGCCGTAGGATGACAGTGCCGTGGGATTGGCTTGAATGCGGACTGCGGGTTTTTGGCCGCCGCTGATGGTGACAAGGCCGACCCCGTTGAGCTGCGAAATCTTAGGCGCAAGGCGCGTGTCCACAAGGTCCTCGACCTGAGAAAGCGGCATGGAACTTGAGGTGATGGCCAGGGTGAGCACAGGGGCATCGGCTGGATTCGTTTTGCTATAGGTCGGCGGCGCGGGCAGAATGGATGGCAAAAGACTCTGCGACGCGTTGATGGCAGACTGTACCTCTTCCTCAGCCACATCAATATTCAGAGTGAGGTTGAACTGCAGCACAATGACGGAACATCCGCCGGAACTGGTGGAGGTCATCTGGCTCAAACCCTGCAGTTGGCCGAATTGACGCTCCAGTGGCGCCGTCACCGTGGTCGCCATCACCGTCGGGCTTGCTCCTGGATAAAACGTGAGTACCTGAATGGTCGGATAGTCGACTTCCGGCAAGGCGGAGACCGGCAGCTGGGTATAGCCAACAATACCAACCAACAGGATTGCAGCCATCAGCAAAGAGGTGGCAACTGGCCGCAAGATGAACGGACGTGATGGACTCACGGGGCGCTGCTCCCGTTGGTGGCGGCCGGGGCCGGCGTGGTGGAAGCCTTTTTTGGAATCGGGTTCGAAATGACGACCGCAGTCTTGTCCTGCAACTTATCGAAGCTGCTGTTGGCGACAACGTCTCCAGGATTGATGCCGTCGACCTGCGTCATCCCGCCGTCGGCGACTCCCGGCTTTATGCTGCGCATCTGCGCGATATTGTTTTGAATCACATACACGAACGATGCTTGGCCGTTTTGTTGAATGGTGGATGCTGGAATCAGGGTCACCCCCTGCAAAGTATTCACCAGCAGCCGCGTGTTAACAAACTGGTTCGGGAAAAGCGCATCATTCTTATTGTCGAAGAGGGATCGCGCCTTTACTGTCCCCGTCGTAGTGTCAATCTGGTTGTCGAGCGTCAGGAGCTCCCCGCTTGTGATTTTCGTCTGCGCAGTGCGATCGAAGGCATCGACGGTGAGCTTAGCCTTCGCGCGCAAGCGAGCTTCAACCGGGCCTAGACTGTCTTCCGGGATTGTGAAAATTACGGTGATGGGCGTCAACTGCGTAATGACGGCCAGAGTCACGGTTCCAGCGGACTGCACCACGTTGCCCGGATCCACCAGCCGCAAACCCACCCGCCCGGCGATGGGAGCGGTGATGTGACAGTATTCGACCTGAACCTGGTCAAATTGCACCGTCCCCTGGTCGTTTTTTACTGTACCCTCGTCCTGCAGCACAAGCTTTTCTTGGTCATCCAAGATTTGCTTTGCAATGGCGTTGTGCGCCCATGCGTCACGGTAGCGTTCCAGGTCCATTTGTGCTTGAGCAAGCACGTTCTCGTCTCGCTCGAGCGCGCCTTGCGCCTGCAAAAGATTCGCGCGGTACGTCCGCGAATCGATGTCAATCAGCGGATCGCCCTTACTTACCAGCTGACCCTCCGTATAGTGCACGGCGATGACCAGGCCATCCACCTGGCTGGTAATCGAATCGGTATAGACCGGGGTGACCGTACCGATGGCGTCAAGGTAAACGCCGATGTCGCCTTTCTTAGCCGTCGCGGTCGTAACCGTGATCTTCGGCGGCGCGGGCGCGACTTTTTTCTTGGCATCGAACTGGTGCCATATCAGGATCGCAAGCACAACAACGAGCAACAACAGAATCCATATGACAACGCGCACCACTTTATGCCGGTGAGGCACCGAACCGTAAGCCGGGAGTTGATGGTCACGCTCGATGAGGGGCTGTTCATTGGTGTCAACGGTCAAAAGGGATCTCCTTTGTCGGCTCCGAATCGCTCAAAATTATAGCTGTGGAATGGGAATTCCAACTCGCAATCGTGATGCCCTTATGCTCTTGCTTCAGCGATTGTCCGAAGTGAGCAATTCTGCACAGTATTTCGAAAGGGAATGCGCGACGAATTCAGAAGATCCTGCGAGTGTCGAATCGCTAGCCGCGGATGGACGAGCGGAGGGCTGCCAGAGAAAACGGTGGCATCTTTTCTCTTTCACAGTGCCTTCGCCGTACAATAAACGTACAATAGAAGTGGGAGTGTAGGGCATTTGGACCTTTAGGCCGGATACAAAATGAATAAGTTACGTGTTATCAACGTGATGCACTAGTTAAAACCCTCCTTCCGCACCAGCAACTCCACTATAATTAAACAGTTAGAAGCATGTTTTTGGAATCGTACAAGGCTCGTATAGCGTTTCCGCCCTCCGTAATTTGTCTCATTCGGTGATAACAACCGGCTGAGATCCCCTTACCGCTGACCCACCACGCGATCTCTGGAGCTTCTCGGCGATCCGTAGGTTCCCTGGATCTCAGTGACGGCGGACTGCGGGACCAGCAGGGCGTTCTTGAGGATTTCGGTCTGCGCGCGCACTCTGCCGAACTGCCCCCGGCCGAAGGAGACGGTCAGGATTGGGGAACGTTGCTGCGACCCGAATGGTGCCAGTTTGCGGATCCACTTGCCGGTCGGACTAAATACAACTTTCCAGGCTTGCCGTACGTGGTGCCCTCAGAAAGGACCAGTTGTATCAGCCTGCGCTCACGCGGTGGTCCGGTCACGTTCATGGCGGCCTGATTGATCGGCTTCGCAAACTTGAAATATTCACCTTCGCCGAGAGCGAAGTAGACTTTAACCGGATCGAGCTGGGAGACCGTCGTAAGGACAGTTGTTGGCCCAACAAGATTGCCGCTCTGGCCGTTCGCAATTCCTGCGATGCCGTCAATCAGAGAGCGAACTTTCGTGAAGCCCACATTGATCCGCGCGAGCTCCACTTGCGCTTGCTGTGCCTGCACCACGGCTTGAGCGGCCCGTAGAGCCTGGATCTCCCCGTCCAACTGGCCCTGCGCAATCGCCTTTGCTTCAGCGAGAGGCCGGTCCCGCTCCACGTCTTGCCGCGCCTTGACTTCCTGCGCTTTGGCTTCTGCCAGTTGTCCTTGCGCTAGTTCAAGAGAGGCTTGCCAAACTGGTCGCAGCCGCAGCCTTTTTTCTAGGCGGCAAAGTACCGTCTTCGTTCCTTCCTCAAGAGGACCAGGGATATCTCTATGCGGGAATTCAGCTTCCTGACGCCGCTTCCCTGCAGCGCACCGAAGAAGCCACCCGAAAGGTCGAAGCGATTCTCGCCCAAACGCCCGGCGTAAGCGGTGTAACCACCATCAATGGCTTTAGCTTGCTGAGCGGAGTTTCGAATACTTACAGTGCCTTCTTTTTTATCACTTTGAAGCCATGGTCCGAGCGGGAAGCTCCGGCTGAACATGCCGATGCACTGCTCCGCCGCATCAATGGCGAGCTGTACTCCGTTCGTGACGGATACGCTTTCGCTTTCGCGCCTCCCTCGATTCCGGGAATTGGAGCTTCGGGCGGATTCACATTCGTTCTTGAAGATCGTGCAGGAAAGGATCTCGGTTTCCTTTCGCAAAATGTGCAGAAGTTTATGGAAGCCGCCGCCCGCAAGCGCCCGGAGCTAGCGGGCCTGAATACAACGTTTCTTCCTACGGTGCCGCAAATCTCCGTTGATGTGGATCGCGCAAAGGTCCTGCAGGAGAACGTCAAGCTGAGCGACGTTTATCAGACCATGCAGGTATTCATGGGCGGAGCGCTGGTGAACTATTTCAACCAGTTTGGAAGGCAGTGGCAAGTCAGGGTGCAGGCCGAAGGAGAATACCGCACCCGGGCCGAGGATCTCGGACAGTTCTACGTCACAAACGCCGAAGGCGGGAGAGTGCCGCTGAACACGATCACGCGCAGCGGGCCGCGCGCGGGACCGGAGTTCACCATGCGCTACAACCAGTATCGCGCGGCGCAGATCAATGGCGGAGCGGCCCCGGGATACAGCTCCGATCAAGCCACGCACGCGCTCGAAGAGGTATTCGCGCAAAGCATGCCCGCGGAAATGGGATTCGATTATTTGGGCATGTCATTCCAGGAGAAGAAAGCGTCCGAAGGTGTCTCCCCTGCGCTGGTCTTCGGTCTCTCCGGACTTTTCGTTTTCCTGATACTAGCAGCGCAGTACGAGAGCTGGTCGTTGCCGTTTAGCGTGCTGCTCGGCGTTCCGATCGCGATGTTCGGCGCGTTCGCCACTTTGCTGATACGAAACATGGAGAACAACGTGTACGCGCAAATTGGACTTGTCATGCTGATTGGCATGGCCGCCAAGAACGCGATCCTGATTGTGGAATTTGCGAAAGCGGACTATGAAAAAGGAAAGCCGCTCGTCGATTCGGCCCTGGCGGCTGCGCGGTTGCGCCTTCGCCCAATTCTGATGACGGCCTTCGCCTTCATCCTCGGCATGTTGCCTCTTTGGGCAGCGGAGGGAGCGGGCGCCGTGTCTCGCCGAGTATTGGGCACTGTGGTCATCGGAGGAATGTTGGCCGCCACGCTGATCGCGATCTTCATCATCCCCGTCACCTTCGTGGTCGTCGAACGGTTTTCCGGTTTGTTCGGTCAGAAGAGTAAAGAAGATCCGGCATGAAGATTTCTCCAAAACATCTCGTGCTGGCATTTCCGCTGCTTCTTGCAGGATGTACGCTTCATCCGGAATACTCGCGGCCTGCAGTCGACATCCCGGGGATCTATCGCGGTGAGGCTGCGCAGGAGACGCAGACAACTTCTTTGGGCGATGAGAAGTGGTCGGAGGTCTTTCAGGATAAGGAACTGCAGGGCCTCATCCTCATCGCACTGCAACAGAATTATGACGTCCGCATTGCGGCCTCGCGCATCGTTCAAGCCCAGGCTCAATTGGGAATCACGCGTGCGGACCAGTTCCCTACCGTCGCTGGTGACGCAGGCGCTACCACGCTGCGCTCGGCGCAAAATAAACTGCAACCCGCTTATCAGTTGAATGCCTAGCAGCTCGACCTTTCAGTCAATTGGGAACTGGACTTCTGGGGAAAGTTTCGCAGCGCGACCGAGTCCGCCCGAGCGCAACTGCTCGCCACGGAATGGGGCCGGCGCTCCGTCTTATCAACCTTGGTCGCGAATGTTGCCTCCGGTTACTTTCAATTGCGCGAGCTTGATCTGGAACTGGAGATATCCAAGCGCGCTCTTGCCTCGAGGCAGGAATCGCTGCAGCTGGTTTCCACGAAAGAACAGGGTGGCGCAACGTCGATGCTTGATGTCCGCCAAGCGGAACAGTTGGTTTACACCGCTTCATCGCAAATTCCAGATCTTGAGCGTCGCATTCAGCAGCAGGAGAATTCCCTCAGTATTCTTCTGGGAAGGTACCCCGATCCGATTCCGCGCGGCCAAACCCTGACCGAGCAGGCGCATCCTCCACAGATTCCCTCCGGCCTTCCTTCGACGCTTCTGGAACGCAGGCCCGACGTAATTCAGGCAGAGCAACAACTAATCGCGCAGAATGCGCAAATCGGCGTGGCGCGCGCAGCGTATTTCCCGCAGATCGTGCTGACGGGAGTCGGAGGAACACAGAGCGCCGCTCTCGGTGGGCTCTTCAGCGGTCCTGCAGGATTATGGACCTTTGCCGCTGGCCTGACTCAACCGATTTTTACCGCTGGCAGAATCAAGTCGGGCGTCAAACTGGCCGAGGCGCAGCAACAGGAGGCGGCTCTCGTATATCAGCAGACGGTGCAGGAATCGTTTCGCGAAGTGTCCGACGCGCTGATTGCATATCAAAAGAGCCAGGAATTCCGAGAGCAGTTGCAGTTGCTTGCTGGACTCCGCCGAGGATGCATCGCGGCTCTCGGCGCTACGTTACAGGGGTGGCGCAACCAGTTACCTGGAAGTTCTGACCAGTGAAACCAATTCCTTTTCCGCGGAGTTGGGTCTTGCGCAGGCGCGTTCGAATGAACTCCTGGCGCTGGTTCAGCTCTATAGAGCTCTAGGAGGCGGATGGCAAGAAAGATAGACCGTGTCTTCATCAGATGGAAGCCTCGCGGACTTCCTTGTTCTGTTATGCGTTACGTGGTTGGAGTGACGGAGGGCTTGTTGTCCGCGACGCTCGTTTCCGCCGGCTTGATTTGCGCGAGACTGGATGAGCCGAAAGCCCGTGATTAAGGTATTGGAGATTAGGACAATGAATTGTTTGCCATGAAGCCTCGCAGCAAGCAAATTTTGGTCCTTATCGCAGGTTGGAGTTTCATCCGGCTGGGAATCGTCGGACTGATTCTGCCCTTCCTGCAGGGCGTGCTGTTCATTCCTCTCGGACTAATCATTCTATCTTCGCAATACGCCTGGGCCAGGCTTCTGTTGATGAAACTGCGCAAGCGCTTCCCGAAAATAGGCCGTGTATCTGACGAGAGTGCCGCCAGGGCCACCACATTGTGGAAATGCTTTTCTCGCCAACGCACTAAGGATTGAAGCCGCGCAGAGAGGCGTTCAGTCCTTCTGGTCAAATACGTGTGTGCCAGAGCTCGAAGCATGGTTAGAATAGCCCATGCGTCGGGTCGAGGAAGGATTGGACCGGATCTTTTTGTTGGTGCTTAGGTTCTGCCTGCCCGCGATGCTCCTCTGTGCGTCGGCGACCGCGCTCGATCCAAACCGGCAAATTTCGCAGTATGCGCACACGGCCTGGCGGGTTCAGGACGGAGCCTTCAGCGGGACTCCGCATGCCATCACGCAGACGGCGGATGGATACTTGTGGGTCGGCACGGAAGGAGGGTTGGTACGCTTTGATGGCGTACGATTTGTTCCGTGGACGCCTCCGGAGGGCAAGCGGTTGCCCAGTACCCGTATCTATTCGCTCCTGGGCGCGAGCGACGGGAGCCTGTGGATTGGTACAGGTTTCGGGCTTGCCCGCTGGAAAAATGCCGAGTTAGTCAATTATTCCGAAGCACCCGGATTCATCGAGTCCATCCTGCAAGACCCTAACGGAACAATCTGGATGACCCGTTCCCAAGTTCGTGACCAGAAGGGGCCTCTTTGCGGAGTCACGGGAAACGCTCTTCAATGTTATGGCGCGGCTGACGGAATTCCCTTCGGCTACGCCCAACCGCTGCTAAGGGACGACCTCGGAAATTTTTGGATCGGTAGCTCGCTCGGTCTTTGCCGGTGGAGACCCGGCTCGGCCAGAGCGTACCTTCCAACCGCACTTGAGCGAGCGAGAGGACTTAGCGGAGTTAGTGCCATCGCTGCCGGAACGGACGGGTCTCTCTGGGTCGGCATGGAGCTGTCCGGCATAGGCTTGGGGCTGCAGCAGCTGGTTCAAGGAGCATGGAAACGTTATGTCGTGCCGGGAATGGATGGCACCGCGCTGGAGGTCACCGCGCTGCTGAAAGACCGTGACAACGGGCTCTGGGTTGGAACCACCAACCAAGGAGTTTATCGGGTCCACGACGGTAAAGCAGACCACTTTCGCAGCGTGGATGGTTTATCAAGCGACTCCGTGAATAGTTTCTACCAGGATCGGGAGGGCGACCTGTGGATAACAACCTCCAGAGGCATCGACCGTTTTCACGATACTCGCGTGGCCAGCTTTTCGATACGTGAGGGGCTGACGGCCGAGAGTGTAGGGTCTGTGCTCGCCGCGCGCGACGGCACAGTATGGATTGGGAATGTGCGAGCCTTGGATTCCCTGCGCAAGGGCAAAGTGTCGGCGGTTGGAAAACGGAATGGCTTGCCAGGACGATTGGTTACATCAATGTTCGAAGACCATGCGGGTCAGCTCTGGCTGGGCGTGGATGGCGGGTTAACCGTCTACGAGCAAAGCCGGTTTCGTTTGGTGAACAGGCCCGACGGCACTCCCCTGGGAGTCGTTACAGCGATCACCGAAGATGTTGATCACAATATTTGGGCCGAGGTCACACAACCCGCACTTTTTCGCATTGAGGATCTCCAAGTCCGTGAAGAAATCGACCCGCCGCGAATTCCACGCGCCCCCTCGTTGGCGGCCAATCCGACAGGGGGTATTTGGTTGGGTCTCTCGAATGGGAATTTAGCCCGATACCGGCGAGGCCAGTTAGAGATCTTCTATACGAATCATGACGAGAACTCTGGTCCGGTGCGGAACCTCCTGGTCGATTCCGACGGTTCGGCGTGGGCAGCAACGGGAGAAGGGCTGGTCCGGTGGAAACAGGGGAGGCTGAAGACTCTTAACTCCCACAACGGCCTTCCTTGCGATTCCATATTCGCAGCGGTGAAAGACAAGCTAGGTTCTCTTTGGCTGGACGCGCAATGCGGGCTCGTAGAGATCGCGGCTTCGGACCTGGAGGAGTGGTGGGAAAAACCTGACACGACAGTGAAGGTGAGGACCTTGGACGTCTTCGATGGCGTGCAACCGGGGTTGACGAACTTCCGTCCAGAAGCCTCCAAGTCACCTGACGGGAAGCTATGGTTTGCCAATGACTCCATTCTGCAGATGGTCGATCCCAGCCATCTGGAGGGGAACGGTACACCGCCGCCTGTTCATGTGGAACAAATCATAGCAGACCAAAAGAACTATTTGCCGGAAGCGAATCTTCGCCTTCCCGCCTTGACGCGTAACATCGAAATCGACTATACGGCGCTAAGCTTCGTGGTCCCGGAAAAAGTGCGCTTCCGCTACAAACTCGAAGGTCACGATGCGGATTGGCAAGATTCCCAAACCCGGCGCCAAGCCTTTTATAACGATCTTCCTCCGGGGAATTACCGGTTTCGCGTCATCGCCTGCAACAACGACGGGGTCTGGAACGAAATGGGAGCAGCGCAGGGCTTTACCGTTCTTCCAGCGTTTTTCCAAACCACATGGTTCCGGTTGTTGTGCTATTTAGCCGCTGCTGGCGTCCTTTGGCTACTGTACGCGCTTCGCTTGCGGCAGTTGGCCACCCAAATGCAGAGTAGGCTCGAGGAACGCCTGGAGGAGCGGGAGCAGATTGCTCGCGATTTGCACGACACCTTACTACAAGGATTCTTCAGCGCTGCCATGCAGCTTGATGTCGCAAATGATCGGTTACCTCCGGATTCGCCCGCCAAACCCCTCGTACAGCGAGTTATCGAGTTGATGAGGCAGGTAGGGGAAGAGGGCCGCAATGCGGTTCGAAGCCTCCGCTCTTCCGATCGTGGGTCTCACGATCTTGAACAAGCGCTTTCCCAAATTCGGGAAGAATTTCCGGCCCAGGAAGCCGTTGATTTCCGCGTCGTTGCGGAAGGCCTGCCCCAGCCGTTGCACCCGATCATTTGGGATGAAGTCTACCGCCTTGGCCGTGAAGCGGTGATCAATGCATTCCGCCACTCGCGTGCGAGCAAAATCGAAGTTGAAGTCGAATATGCAGGGCGGAACTTGCGCATTCTCATACGCGACAACGGGTGTGGGATCGACGCTCAAGTGCTGCAAACGGGACGCGAAGGGCACTGGGGGCTCTCGGGCATGCGGGAGCGGGCGGAAAAAATTGGCGCAAGATTGGTAGTCCTGAGCCGTCCTGGAGCGGGAACGGAGATTGAACTCTCCATCCCTGGCAATGTTGCTTTCCAATCCGTCTATTCAGATCGTTTTCCGAAATGGCTTACCGGATTATTCCAAGGGAAGAACGGAAGTAAATCGTCAGCCGAGTAGAAAGCGAGACAAAATGAGCGACCAACCACGCATTCGTGTCTTCTGCGTCGATGACCATCCCCTGTTGCGAGAGGGAATTGCCACACTCATCAACAACCAGCCGGATATGGTGGTAGTGGGCCAGGCATCTACCGGTCGCGAGGCCATACAAGGTTTTCGAGAGCATCAGCCTGACATCGCGCTCATGGATATCAGGCTGCCTGAGATGAGTGGCATAGAAGCGATGATCGCGATCCGAAACGAATTCCCGGACGCCCGTATTATCATGCTCACAACGTCTGAAGGCGATGTTGAGATCCAGCGTGCGCTTGAGGCAGGAGCGCGCGGCTACATGCTCAAGAGCATGCCTCCCAAGGATCTAGTCGACGCGGTCCGCCAGGTGCATGCGGGAAAAAAACGCATCCCGCCAGAGATAGCAGCCCATCTGGCGGAGCACTACAGCGACGAGGCTATCACGGCCCGCGAAATCGAGGTCCTTCGGCAGATCGCCGGCGGTAACCGTAATCGCGACATCGCCGAAAAGCTCTTCATTTCAGAAGAGACGGTCAAGGTCCACATCAAGCACATCATGGAGAAGCTGGGGGCCAGTGATCGCACGCAAGCCGTAGCCATTGCGGTACGGCGCGGAATCATCCATTTGTGAGAAGCGCACTCCCTGCACAGGGCTATACTTCGATAGTGTTACGACAAGATTCCGGGCCTTAGGATTCCTTTTGCGATGGCAATTGTTAGTCTTTCTTCCTGGGCTGGCCAATACTGCCCAATCTCAGGAGGCAGGGCTTGCAAAGGCTGTATTCCACATTTCCCGGCGGTTGACCTGGCATGGGTCCGCTGCTGTAGCCGCCTAGTCGCTATTCCCGAGCGCTGCTGACGGCGGCTGTAAACCGGCGCGCCAATTCGACAATTCGATTCGGTTGCCGCCACCGAATGGCTTCCCTGGGGATCAACTCTCCGCCAATGCCAAGCGCAACCGCGTCCGCCAGAATGAAGTTGAGTGCAGTCTGCTAACTCACGCCCCCAGCTGCTATCAACGGCACCTCCGGGAACATTGCCTTCAAAGCTCGGATGTAGCTGTCGCCGCCGACATGCCCGCAGGGGACAACTCTCACAAAATCCGGCCCCAGCTTCCAGGGGGACGGCCGCGTCAGAGGCCGGACACGGTGCCGAATCACCGAGTTCTTTCCGGTACGACGACCCGAACCGCCCCAGGACCGTCGCAGTAGCGGCAGCGCCTATCGCCCATGAGCGTTCCGGTTCCACGACACTCCAGGCAACTCGCGACCAGTTCGAATTTTACAGGCTGATTTTCAGACGTCTTGCGCGAATCCTTTACGAGATGGGCATTGTGGAAGCTGCGCAACCAGAATACGAGATTGCCCTCGATTTTCTTTCTGTCCTCACAGCTCAGTTGTTCACGACGCGAGGGCCACCATGCAGGAACACACCCGAAGCAGACCAGTTCACCATCGCCACCGAATAGTGCGCCGGGATCGGAGGAGCGGAGAAATCTCTTGCACCAGGAGCAACGCTTGAGGCCGAGTAGGCTCAGGCCCTGCGCCAAGTCGTTCAAGTTGTGTTCGACTCGTGCAAGGATCTCCATCACCTCGTCCTCCTGCTCTTCCCTCACTTCGTTACCATTGATCCCAAACTCGCTGGCCCTCGCAGACCGATGCATCATTCACCTCCCTGAAAACCCTACGAATGCCCAAAGATCAAAAACGGCCATGCTGGCGACCGCAAGGATCACGAACGCCAAGTCCGCATCAAGAATGCCAGCTAACTTTCCCTTGGTCCCGCGCTTCCCCTTGCGCCGTCTTTTCATGATCATGAAACTGACTGACCCTTCCGTGCTCCCGGGTTCCATCTAAATCGTCTGATCCCTAGCGAGAACCAACCCCTTACGCTGATTCTCCTTGCGTCATGGGCTGGGTGGTCACTTTCCGACAGCTGCATGCACCCGCATTCGTGATTGGGTTAACTCTTTAACGTCCAGCTCCCCGTTGTGGTTGGTGTCCAATCGATCGAACTCGGCTTCCATAAACTTCATCCACTCCTCCCTGGAGATCTTGCCGTTCTTGTCGGTGTCCATCGCGAGCAACAGCTGCTTCGCCGCCTCCGTCGCAATAGCCAGCTTCTTTTCTCGTTCAGCTTTTTCAGCCTCCGGCGTCGGAACCACGACGCCCGTTGATTTCTCGGTTTGAGCTTCGATGCTATTCACTAACACCGCTCCGACTAAGAAAACCGCAGCCATGAGGGCGAACGCAATCAGCCAGGGCCTAAACATGATTCCACCTCCATTTGCAACCGCTTGACTCGCACACGACCGGAGTCCTGTTTCCAATGCTAAAACTTGACCATGATATCGATGTCGACGAGCTGCTCGTCTCTGCGCAGATCGGGAAACCATACGGTGCTGCCCTGTCCTGCGCAGGCCGTTTGCGCGGCCCCCAGGGTCAATGCTCCGGACGTATTCCCGTCGTTGCAGGCAAAGAACTGCGGAGATCCATTGTTGGTATACGGCACTCCGCCCGAACCCGGCGGCGTAACTCCGCCGTGACCCGACCAGTACGGCACACTCGCGTGGCGGTAGTCGTACTCCCAGCGGAACGTGAGCCACTGCCGGGGCATGTAATCGTAGGTGATCGATGTATCCCAGGCCTTGAATGAGTCAGAGGGATTCCCGGTGAAGTAGGGCGCATTAATCGCCGCCGAGGAAGCCGTCTCACCATTGATGGGTGGCAGCAGGACCAGATACCGTCCCGGATTGTTGATCTGGCCGCCGCCGATCGTCAATCCATGGTGGTCGTTCTTGAACCACATGCGGTTGTAAATCATGTAGCCGATAAAGCTCTGCTTAGGATTGATTCCCGCACTGAAATAATCGCCCCCGACCGAGTTCCTGTCCTTGGTGTCACCGTGGCAGCCCACGCCTTGTAGATAAACGCCTGTCGAGGTGGTCGTGCTGGGGCCAAATTCGCAACCCATATCGCCGGTGAACGAGAACGCCATCTTGTCCAGCGTCTTTCCCGGTTTGTCGTAATACTTGATCTCGATACTGTCGTCAGTGTGGATGCGGCCGCGGTTCGGAATGTACAGGTCATCGTGGCCCAGACCGTAATTGTTGGAGATGACGTTCACCCAGGGTCTCGGAGTCCACTTGATCTGACCGCCCAGACCCTTCCTCGAATTGGACGAGCCGTACGATTGCCAGCCATTGATGAACCACGGCTCAATCTTCAAGTGCGGATTGGGAAAAATCTGGATTCGCACGCCCTGGAAAAACCAGGGTGTGTTAGAAGAAACGTACGAAGGCTGGTAGGCCCAGTTATCGAAGTTGTAGTAGCTGAACAGGCCGATGTACGACATGAAGATCCCCGCGTCAATGTTGATCCCGTTCAACGCGTTAATGTGATAGCCGCCATATGCTTCCGCCAGGTAGCGATCCGCATCGGCGATATCCCATTGCCCCTTGGCGTAGCTGGGGTCATTGCGAATCGTCGCCGTGGAATACATGCCAAACTGAGTCATGAATCGGGCGCGAACGTTGTCGTAGTGGAAGTCGCCGCCGAGGCCGAGTTGCTCCAACTGGATTTCGTTGGAGCGAAACAGTTCGCTTGAACCACCCATCGAGTTGTCTACCGGTTTGTTGAAATCGTAGCTGTAGGTAACGTCAGCCCGAATTTCCGGCGTGAAGAACTTTGAATCGAAAGCTGTGTCTTTGTTGCGCGGGTTGCCGTTCAGCCAAGTCCAATCCCAGTCCGAGAAAGGTGCGATCTTTTCCTTTCTTGCGGGCGCGGCATCGGGAGTTTGACTGGGGGAAGACGCACTCGGCTGTGCCAACCACCCAGTTAGTGCGCTGGTTGCCGGCGCAGCGTTGGTTGCGGTGGTTACGACCGGCGCCGATGCGCCGGGCTTGCCGAGATCTGCTGCGGCGGTCGACGACGGCTGTCCTACCGGAGTACGGCCCTTCAGTTCCGTCAGCTCCGTTTCGAGCTGTTCTATACGACCTCTCATGGCCGCAAGTTCTTTCTCGATGGCAACCGTCATTTCCGGTTCTGGGGCAGCCGCGGGTCGAGCTGGCGTGGGCGCTGTGCCGTTCGCGGCGCCTGTGTCGGACTCACCTGGCGAGGGTTCGCGCAGGGCTGCCACGTTCGTATGAGCATCCGGTTGCGCCTGCATCTGCGCGTAACAGCGCGAAGCCTGACCAACAGCGAGACTCAAAACAAGCATTGGAAGAAAAATTGAAATCGCTGTGGCCCTACACAGTGCAGTTTTCATGATTTTCAAGTTCGAATCCTTTCAGGTCTGAAGTCCGGTTCCTCTTAGTGATCGTCCGCTCTGCCTAAGAGGCCAAAAGGCTTTTGCCTGCCGCTTTTCTTGGTGGTCCAACCCTCCATCACATTCCAAAATTCATAAAGAGCGGGTAAAAAGTTCATAAAGAACGCATAAACCTTTTCGATATGGAACGGCCTTTTTCTGCAAGTCGGCACTCCCGTCTCGTTTCATGCCGAGCAGGACGAGGTGGCGGCTTTCCCAATTTCCGCGTCCCCACCGCGATCGAAAAACACCTAACTCTTCGTAAAGCATCGGCAGAGACCTGCTACCACCGGAAGCAAATGGTTTGACGCCCCGAATGTGGTGAGGAGAGTAGATTGGATGGCATGAAGAAGCCGTGAAGATTGGACATTAATAATTCGACTAACTTGGATAAGTTCTGTGATTGGTAGGAGGAAGAGAGTATTTGCGAGATGCCCGGATTCGCGGGGCGGGAGGCTTAGTGTGATGCGTCAGGCGGCACGACTGGCGACACATCAAGCGGATTGCAGAAACGGTATCCAACCCAGGGTTCTGTCAGAATGTATTTTGGTTTGGCGGGATCCTCTTCCACTTTTTGACACAGCGTTTTGACAAAAGAGCGTAGGTAATCAAGCTCAGTGCCATATTCCGGACCCCAGATGGATCGCAACAGTTTGGTGTGTGTTACCGGGGCCCCCTGATTCCGCATCAGCAGCGCCAGCAGCTCGAACTCGATGGGAGTGAGGTGAACGATTTCTCCTTGCCGGTGAAGCACATGGCGAGTGATGTCCAGTTCCAAGTCGCTCGCCCGCCACAATGTCGGCTCGCTGACATCGTCGATGTGAAGCCTGCGTAACACAGCTCTTAGCCGCGCAACCAGCTCGCGGAATCGGACAGGCTTTGTGATGTAGTCGTCCGCGCCTGCTTCCAGGGCCCTGACCGTTTCGCTCTCGCTATCCCGCACTGTAACCATTACGATGCCGATCTTCGGCATGTGGGCGCGAATCTCGCGGCAGGCCTCCACCCCGCCAATCCCCGGCATGTTGACGTCGAGCAGGACGAGGTCGAAAGCGCATCGGGCAAGAATCGCGACCGCCTCTTCGCCGCTTCGCGCTTCCTCGATCGCAAACCCGCTGGCGGCCAACGAGGTCCGCAGCATGCCGCACTTGTCCTCGCTTCGCGAAAAGATCGAATGTTATCCGGCAAACGAGGGTACGAAGACAACCTCGGTTTCTTGAATCTCATTGCAGCAGTCCTGCTAGCCCCGACGATTCTCGCCATTTACTCCGCCATCAGACGAGACCACGAGGCTTACGGAGCTTTCGGCACCATCCTTTTCTTCGTGGGGCTGCCGGTTTACCTCGCCAGCAGTAGGGCCCTCCCTATGCTTTCCCTTAGCAGCCAATACGCAAGTGCTACCACCGATGCGCAGAGATCTTTATTAGTCGCGGCAGGTCAGGCGATGCTTGCTGAGGGACAAAGCCGTGCTGGAGTTCCGCTCGTAGAATTCGCTTGCTTGGTAATCTCCGTAGTCATGTTGAGAGGCAAGGGCTTCAGCAAAGCGACCGCTCACGCAGGAATTCTCGGGACTGTGCTGCTCATGGTCGTTGAAATCATTTTGACCAGAGTGCGGACGTTGCCCGACTGGGCAATGGTAATTGCGGTTGTGGCCGGGCTTTCGATGATAACTTGGTACTTCCTGGTTGGCAGAAGGCTGCTCCAGTTGGGGCGGCTCTAAACTCAAACTTCCATGCCGGCCCTCGGAGCCAGTCTCGCGGCTAACCCTAATTTCTCAACAAGAAAATAAAAAGGCTGTCGTTTCGTGGCATAACAGCTATGACAAGTAGAAGTTACGTCAGCGAAGGAAGACAGCCTTATGACAACAGAGTGTACCCAAGAACCGTTTCCATTTCATCCCCTAAATCAGCGAGAAGTGCGTGGGCAGTTTGACGGCGGATCCATCACCAGTGACGCTGGGGGTTTGCTGTTGCGCGAAGTGGAGAAGCGGACGAAGATCATCGGCCAATTCGCGAGCTGCTTTAGCGACTATCGGGACCCCGAACTGGTCGAACACGGGGTGGCGGAGTTGGTGGGCAGCGATTTACGGACTGGCTTTGGGCTACGAGGATTTGAACGATCACGAGGAGTTGCGGCGCGATCCGTTGGGGGAAAGAGCGGCGACGGGTGCGCGATCAGGGCACAGCTCTGGCGGGCAAGAGCACGCTCAACCGTATGGAACTGGGGGCGGCGAAGTTGGGGGAAAAGGAGCGCTATAAGAAAATCATCCTGGACGAGGGGGCCGTCGATCGGATGCTGGTGGATATTTTTCTGCAAGCGCAGGGCGAAGCCCCGCAAGAGATTGTGTTGGATTTGGATAGCACCGACATTGCTCTGCACGGGGAGCAAGAAGGGCGGTTCTTCCACGGCTACTACGGGCATTACTGCTACCTGCCGCTGTACATCGTCTGTGGCGAGCATGTGCTGTGCGCCCGCTTGCGGCCGTCGAATATCGATGGGGCCAAAGGCAGCGTGGCGGAGGTGGAACGGATTGTGGCGCAGATCCGGCAGGCGTGGCCGCCGGTGCGGATCATCCTGCGAGGCGAAGGCTAGGCTGATGGCGGTGATGAGGCTGCGCCGCTTGTTGCGCAGAAGGTTCCGAACGACGAAACGTTGAAGAGTCAAGAAGTGCGCCTCCGTATTGCACTTGCGTGTATTGGAACTGAAAGTCGGAGAACGGTCCGTGACGCAGGTCACGGGAAGCAGATCGAACTCGGGAACTGTTAGGCGTTGAATGTAGTGTCCTTCCCCTCCAACAATTCAAAATTAAGGGCGGCGGACCATCCCATTATTAAGCCGGTCATAAGTAGGTATACATAGATTACGGTTAAGCCGCCGCATACTGGGTGTCTGGCGTAAGAAAGAACATGCGGATGGTCCAGGGTAGTCGTTGTAGCGAACGAAGACGTGCCCGGACGTACTTTCTCAGTTCCTTCCGGTTGCGCAACCCAGCTTTGGCCACACCATGGTGTTTCAGGTAATTCCAGACTTGCTCGTCCGGATTGAGTTCCGGGGAGTAGGGTGGCAGAAAGAATAATCGCAGCTTCCCACTTAAGCTGGCCACGTAGTTCTTCACCAGCCGGCTGTGATGATAGCTACCGCCGTCCAAAATGAGAAAAATCGGTTGCGCTGCATTATGCATCAAACGCTTCAGAAACTCGACAAACACCGCCCCGTTGACTCTGCCCTTGGCCACCATGAAACGCATGTGTCCCCGCCCGCTGACCGCCGAAATCATGTTGACCGAACTGCGTTGCCCCGTGCTCCGCACCACCGGCGTCTGTCCCTTGATGCCCCAGGTTGTCCCCGTATGATGGTCCGATCGCACCCCGGCTTCGTCGCCAAGGTAGATATCCGCCCCCACTTCCCGAGCCTGTCGACGAATGAGCGGGTACTCCTGCTTCAGCCACCGCCGCACTCGCTTCGGGTCTTGCTCGATCGCCCGAAACAATGGCCGCTGGCAGCTCAGCCCCAGTTGTTTCAGCAGCCTCCCCACACTAGCCACGCTCAGCTTCAAATCGAACTGCTCCCGCAGCAGAACCCGGATCATCTCCCGAGTCCAGAGCGCAAACTCGAAGCGAAACTGCAGCGGACTCTTGCCCGTGACAGTGCGATAGAGCCACCCCATCTGGGGGGCATTGATCTTCATCGGCCGACCCTTCAGGGCCCGGGCTTTCAGCGCACCCCAACCGCCGCTGCGGTATCTGGCGAGCCAGGTGTAAATGCAGCTTCGCGTAAAGCCCAGCGCTTGGATCACGGCTTCTGGGCTCTCGCCCGCTTGAACTCTTTCGACCGCACGAATCCGAATCTCTTGCAATGTCTTATGGTCGAGGGCACGAGCGTCGCGTCGCTTCATGCCGGCCATTATATCCTATGTCTACTTACTTATGCACGTATTAATAGTAATCGATCGAGCCACGCCATCGAGGCGGCAGCAGATGAACTACGAGATCCGGAGACGGGCATAGAGCACGCTTACCGTTCCCATTCTCGAAGAGTCGCTGCGGAGGCCTTGACCGATGGGAGGGGCGGATGTCAAACTGTGTTGGGGAAAGAGAAAGCGGCGGCTCTCTTTTCTCTTCCGCACTGCGTTCGCTGTACAATAGAATCGGGATTGTGGAGCATTTGGGCTCTTAGGCCGGATACAAAATGAACAAGTTACGTGTTATCAACGCAATGAACTAGTTCAAATCTCCCCTTCCGCACGAATGCACTCATTCTGAACAGTTTAGGACCTCTCGACTCCATGATCATTCTCGTCACTATCATCCACGTGATCGTATGCTTGTTTCTGATTATCGTTGTGCTCTTGCAAAGCGGTAAGGCCGGGGATATCTCGGCGGCGTTCGGCGGACAGGGCAGCCAGGCTGCATTTGGGCCACGCGGCGCAGCCACGGCGCTTTCCAAAGCCACAACTATTTCAGCCGTTCTGTTCATGTTGACTTCCGTGACGCTTTCCGTCAACGCCATTAAACATGGCGGCCCACGATCCGTTTTGCAGGGGGAGAAGTCAGCTCCCGCCAAGACGCAGCCTGCGGCGCCAGCGTCCACGCCTACGAATCCCACTCAGAAGTAAGCGGAATTTTAGTGAGGATTGCGGTCTTGCGGATGCCCATATAAGGGTTCAGCCGTAATTGTATTTACGGCATGCCAGTGCTACCATCCGATTAGTAATCAAGCACTTATTCAGGAGGTGATTCCAATGTCTGAGCGAGACGGCAGCAGTTTCGTATGGTTCCTGGCGGGGTTGGGTTTGGGAGGGTTAGTCGGAGTCCTTTATGCACCGCGTGCGGGAAGTGAGACGCGCGAAGAGCTGCGTGCGCGAGCGGAGCAAGGTACTGAGTACGTTCGTACTCGGGCGCGTGAAGCTCGTGAACAAGCTTCGGGTTGGGTGGATAAAGGTCGCGACGTTGTGAATCAGCAGAAAGATCAGTTCCGCGCCGCTTACGAAGCGGGACGCCAAGCTTACCAGGAAGCCACGACTGAAACCGTGCCCACAAAGGGCGTGTAATTCGGCGGTGATTCCAAGCTCTTCGCAGGAGCGTTTCATATGATGGAAAATCTCGTCCCAGTGTTTATCGCAGTGACTGCTGCAGCAGTTGTCCTGCAGGCCGGCATCCTCGTCGCTTTATACCTGGCAGTCCGCAAGACTACAGCCAAGTTGGACGGGGTGGTCGAGGAAATAAAGGGAAAGGCTTTTCCGACGATTGATTCCGCGAATTCGATGCTGACGGAGTTGCGACCGAAGGTGGGACAGATGGTAGACAATATAGTGGAGCTGCAACCCAAAGTACGGGTTGTCGTTGATAACTTGGTGGAAACAACGTCCGCCGTTCGTTCCGAAGTGCAAAGAATGGATGCCACGGTCAACGACGTTATGGATCGCGCCCGCCTGCAGGTGATTCGTGCTGACGAGATGCTTAGCCGCACCTTTGATCGCGTGGAACAAACCTCCGATCTCGTGACTAAAACTGTGATTTCGCCGGTGCGTCAGGTATCCGGGATTGTCCGGGGCGTAACGGCGGGCGTTGAGTTTCTGCTCGGCAACCGCGGCCGGAAAAATGGTGATGGCCGCGGAGCGCGACGTCCCGTCCCGCAGGACGAGATGTTCATCTGACCTCGAAGGCTGCTTCAAGATTGCTGTTCATTTCATCTAAGATTTTCCCCAGTTTCACTCTATTTGTCTCATGCGCTATTTAGTTCGAGCCCGCGTTAAATCTGGTTGCGAAGGCGCCCTGCTCAAGGCGATTCAGAGCGAGACAATCGGGCAGGGCTCGGTGGCCGAGGGCGAATATCTGCGTAACATGCAGGATGCGAGGCTCTGTGCCGATGGGACGGTACGTTGGGTAGAAGTCTGTTACTGCCCGACTCCGTTGCAGGAAGAACGGCCTTACTGGGAAGAGTATTTTAAAGTGGTGTGTGTGCAGGATGCGCACGACCGTCACAAGTGCCGCGATGAAAATGGCGAAGAATCTTGGGCGTGCGGCGATTGCGACTGCACCGCGCGACTGGAGCAGAAACTTAGGACGTCGAGCGCAAGCTTTCTTGATTCCCTCCACGGGGGCACTTCATCGTCTGATTCCTCGTCAGTAGATGCTTCGTTAGGCGAGTCCCAGTCAGTCAAGCTCGGCTAGCGCCGATCGTAGTTCTTTCAAGTCCTGCGCCACCTCCCTAAGATTGAAAGCGAACGACCATAAAGGCAACATACGATCGAGCGCGAAGGGCGCGGTGATGCGCTGCTCCCGCAGACGCGCTAGATCGGCATCAAGATCACGTACGGCTCGCTCCAGGTTTTCCGCCGACCGCATTTCCTTGCGTCTCGTGCGAACCGCGTCGGCCAAGTCGGAAAACCCACGGGCTGTGCACTCGGCTAAGGCGGGGAGTGAAGGCAGCAATTCGGGCTGAACTTTCGCGTGTACATAGAGACTGCTATCCTCGGCCATCGCCGTTAGCCTCCGGCGAACCTGATCCGCCTGATCGATGAAGGCCTGAAAAGCTCCAGCATTAAACCGCGCGAATGCCAATTCGCTGCGCGCTTCATCCATCTGCTGTGTGATGCCGCGACGAAGATCGAGCAATTGCCGCTCAAGTTGTCGAGCCTGCGGTTCGTTGTTCACACCCTGTAGCGCAGCCGCAGTGACCGCGACGTAGAGTGCGCCGGCGCCCTGCAGGATGTTCGTCATCTTGTTGCGCAAGCCTTCACGCGCATGGACGGGCCAAACCAGCACTCCCACGGCAAAAGCGATCACCGCACCGAGCATGGTATAGAGCACAGCGAAGCCACGCTACATTCCACGGCTCTTGCAAACCGCCAAAGACCAGAATCAAGGCCGCAGTGAATCCCGCCGCGCTGAAGCTGGGATGCAGCGCGGTGAGGTAGGCGAAAAAAGAAGCCAGTATAAAGAGAGCAATTCCCGCGCGCACAGCCCCCGTGCCCAACAAAGGAAGTAGCAGAGCTGCCGCCAGCGCGCCGCTGGTGGAACCGATGGTGCGGTAGAGGGCTGCTTTCCAGGATGCACCGACGTTGGCCTGCGTCACCACCAGCGCCGCAAATACTGCCCAGTATCCCTGCGGCAAATTCCAACCCGCATAAATGGCATAGGTGATTGTGCCCGCGAGCCCAGTCTTGATTCCTTGTTTCAGGGAGCTGGATTCACGGCTCCAAAATGATGGGGCAGACGGAAATGTGGGAGTTACCGGAAGCGGTACCGAAGAGTGCGCCGAAGCCATGCAGCGAATTATATTCGCGCCGGTTGAAGAATCACGCCCGCAAGAGCGCCAAAAACTCTATGTGATCCAAGCGCCGCCAACGACGATGTCACCCTCGTAGAACACGGCAGCCTGGCCTGGAGTAATGGCGCGCTGCGGTTGATCGAAGGTCACGAGAACCTCGTCCGTCGCAATCCTCTCCAGCACCGCCGGAGCCGCTTCGTGACGATGCCGAATTTTCACCGAGACGCGCATGGGCTCGCGCAGGTCTTCGGCGGAGATCAGGTTCACGCGGCGACCGCGCAGCGTTCGCGAATAGAGATGCTCATCGCCACCGACCACAACTTGCTTGTCGGCCCCATTGATCTGGATCACGTAAAGCGGCGATCCCGTGGCGACACCCAGGCCCTTGCGCTGGCCGACCGTGAAATTGTGAATGCCGCCGTGCTCGCCGATCACTTCTCCGTTCGCAGTCACCAGCTCGCCCGCAGTGTCAGGCAAGAACTCGCCACGCTCGGCTAGGTAGGCATCGATGAAACGCTTGTAATCGCCGCCTGGGACAAAACAAATCTCTTGCGAATCGGGCTTCTCCGCCAGAGCCAGGCCGTGCTTGCGGGCAAGTTCGCGTACCTCGGGCTTCGTCATGTTGCCCAGAGGGAAAAGCGTGCGGCTAAGCTGCTCCTGAGTAAGGCCGAAGAGAAAATAAGTCTGGTCCTTGCTGCGATCGGCGGGACGCTTGAGCAACCAGCGTCCGCGGGAGCCGTCGCATTCAACCCGGGCGTAGTGGCCGGTGGCAACGCAATCGGCGCCAATCTGCTGCGCAACGACGAGTAGCTGATCGAACTTCAAGTGATTGTTGCAGAGGCTACAGGGGATGGGCGTGCGGCCGGAAAGATATTCGGCCACGAACGGACGCACTACATCGCGCTCGAAGCGATCTTCGTGATTGACCACATAGTAAGGAATGCCGATGTGCTCGGCGACGCGGCGAGCGTCATAGACGTCGTCGAGCGAACAACAGCGGCCGGTTACAGTCTCCGGCATGCCCTCATGTCCAGCCAGCCGTCGCTGGTTCCAGAGCTGCATGGTCAATCCGATAACGTTGTGCCCCTCCGAGCGCATCATCGCCGCGACGGTGGAGGAATCCACACCGCCCGACATGGCTACGGCAATCGTCTTTGGCATTGGCATGCTAAAAAGTAACGGCTTTCTTTTTGTACACTGGCGACAATTCTCGCAGCCGCGCGACAGCTTCCGGAACCAGCACCAGCGCGAAGTCGATATCCTCGGCCGTATTCTGCTTGCCCAGGCTGAAGCGAATGCTGGCGCGAGCTCGATCGACACGCAAGCCCATGGCCGTGAGCACGTGCGATGGCTCGATCGCTCCCGAGGAACACGCAGCCCCCGTGGAAACTGCAAGACCTTTCAGATCGAGGGAGATGACCATCGCCTCGCCTTCGATGTGATCGAAATAGATATTCGTAGTATTCGGCACTCGCGGTGCGCCCTCGCCGTTAACGCCAGCTTCTTCCACCTGAGCGAGAATCCCCACCTGCAGTCGATCGCGCAATGCGGACATTTTCTTGTCCTCGCCGCGCTCGAAGCCTTGCATTGCTAGCTCAGCAGCCTTGCCGAGCGCCACTATTCCGGGAACATTTTCGGTTCCAGCGCGGCGCGAACGTTCGTGCCGTCCGCCGTAAAACAGCGGTTGCAGGTGTGTTCCTTTGCGAACATAAAGCACGCCCACACCCTGAGGGGCATGGATCTTGTGGCCTGAAATCGACAGAGCGTCGCAAGCAATTCTCTTCACGTCAATCGGGACCTTGGCCGCAGCCTGCACCGCGTCTATATGGAAATACACATCGGCCTCCTCCGCAATCTTTCCAATCTCCTCGACCGACTGCAGCACTCCGGTTTCGTTGTTCGCCATCATGATCGAGATCAACTTTGTATTGGGACGCAATGCCCGCCGAACATCATCGGAGTCTACCAAGCTGCGGCCATCCACGGGAACATACGTGACTTCGCAGCCCATTTCTTCCAGATGTTTGCAGGCGTGCAATACGGCATGGTGCTCGATGCCGGAGGTAATAACGTGATCGTCAGCGCTAGTCAAGCCTGCAATGGCCAGATTGTTGCTCTCAGTCCCGCCGCTGGTAAAGACGATTTCTGGCGCACGGCATCCCAACAACGACGCCACCGAGTCACGCGCCCGCTCCACTGCCGCACGGGTCTCCTGGCCGTGGTGGTGGATCGACGAGGCGTTGCCGAAATGCTCGCCAAAATAGGGACGCATGGCTTCGAGTACATCGGGGAGAACCGGTGTTGTGGCGTTATTGTCGAGATAAATGCGGCGAATCATCTGTTTATTCTACCTGCTTTCCCTTCGATGACTCGGTCGAATCAATCGCGGCAAAAAGAAAAGGCGCCCGGCAAACGCCTTCTCCGACCGATCCTGGCTCTCGCTGATCGATTCGATCACCGCTTCTCGATCGGGACGTAGCGATTGGGATAATCCGGCCCCAGATATTCCGCGCGCGGCCGAATTAGGCGGTTATCGTCCAGTTGCTCGATGACGTGTGCAGCCCAGCCGCTGATTCGCGAAACGGCAAATACGGGCGTAAATAGATCCTCATCGATTCCTAGCGTGTGGTAGGTGGAAGCGGAATAAAAGTCGACATTGGCGTTGAGCTTTTTTTCCGCTCTTACGAACTGCTCAATTTTCTCTGACATGTCGTACCACTGCGGTTGTCCGCTGGAATGGCCCAAGTCACGAGACATGACGCGCAAATGCGTGGCCCGCGGATCTTCCGTGTGATACACGCGATGGCCAAAGCCCGGGACTTTCTTCTTCTCGGCCAGCATCTTGCGGACATACTCGACAGGGTCGGCTTTCTCGCGTTCAATCGCTTCGAGGATACGAAAAACCGCTTCGTTCGCTCCACCATGCAGCGGTCCCTTCAGGGCCCCAATGGCCGAGGTGATGGCCGAATGCATGTCAGACAAAGTCGCCGCGGTCACGCGCGCCGCAAATGTGGAAGCATTCAGTTCGTGGTCCGCGTGCAGGATGAGAGCGATATCCAGAGCTCGCTCGGCCGTGGCAGATGGCTTCGCACCGTTCAATTGCAGCAAAAAGTTGGCTGAGTGCGAGATGGATCGGTCCGCTTCAACAACCGGCTTGCCCTTGCGAATCCGGTCGTAGGCTGCGACGACCATGGCGATCTGCGACGTCAGCCGGATGGCTTTGCGCACATTGGCTTCGTGATCATTGTTTTTCTCGTCGGCGTCATAGAAGGCCAACGCCGAAACCGCAGTACGCAGCACATCCATGGGCAGAGCGGTCCGGGGTGTATCAAGGAGAAACCGGATAATCGCTGGATCAAGGTGACGTTCCTTGGCCAGTCGGCTACGAAGACCATTCAGTTCGCTGCGATTCGGCAACCGCCCGAACCAAAGCAGGTAGCAGGTTTCCTCAAAAGTCGAATGCTCGGCGAGTTCGTGGACGTCAATGCCGCGGTAAGCAAGGACGCCGCGGTCGCCATCGATATAACAAATTTTGGAGGTTGTGGCTACGATGCCTTCCAGTCCTTTCGTAGCAGGAGTGCTAATCACGCTGGACATAGTGTCTCGCTCAAGAAATTGATTACCGTTGCGGAACCACGCTCGGGGCGCACGGGGAGTGCAACTTTCTTTCTGTTATACGCCAAAACTCGCTTGCCTTCCAAACTGCCGGGGTACTCGGGTCACGCGGGCCAAATGGTCAAAGCGGTTATGCTCAGAATCTTCTGCTGGAGTCCTTGCGCCAGCGGCAGGGCACGAAACTCATCGAGATTCTTCTTGATATCCGGCACACCCGGGCCCGGCCAATCTGTGCCGAACAGAGTCTTGTGGGCAATCTCTTCTAGTCGCGGGAAATACTTGAGCAAGGTTTTTGGCGGGATGCCGCTGATGTCGAGGTAGACATTAGGATGGCGGCGGACGAGAAAGAATGCCGTCTGCATCCAGAGCGGACGGCCGCCATGCGCCAGCAGGATTCTCAGCTTGGGGAAGTCGACGGCTACGTCATCCACATACATGGGATCCCCATATTTGTTGCGCGCTCCTGGAAAAATCGACGTTCCCGTGTGAAACATCACCGGCACGCCGTTGGCCTCTGCAGCCCGATAAATAATTTCCAATTCCTTGACTCCGTTTAGATAGTCGTTGGGAAACAGAAGCTGGTGCGGGGGATGGATCTTGATCATCCGGATTCCAAGCCGCAGAATCTGCTCCATATCGGCAAGAACGTTCGTGGTGTGCCGCGGATGCAAGCTGCCGCAAGAAAGCAGCCGCTTGGGATCTTCCTTAACGTAATCCGCAACGAATTGATTTACACCATTCGTGAAGCCTATCACCTCGGGTGCAACGTAGTTGATGAGCAGGGCGCGGTCGATGCCGCAACCATCGAGATACGCCAGGAATGCTTTAGGCGAGCGGCAGAACTCGGCAATCTGGTCGAAGTTCGGCCGCTTCCTTTTCATCAGTTCCAGCGCGTGGGGTTTGAACATTTCCATCGGCTGGATGTGGATGTGGCAGTCGGTGATCATTTGATGTTACTCAATCGTTGATTCTGCCGGCAGAAATACACTCGCGACCAATTCGTTCGGCAATAGCTTGCGGCCGTTCTCTCCGTCTCCGGTGTCCTCTGTGGTCAAACCTTTCCGACAACATCCACCACAACCTTCCCCACTTTCGCCCAAGCCCCCGACAACGGATCGACAACCTCAAAATGACCCGCTCCCGCAATCTTGACCAACCGCGCGTCTTCCTTAGCCTTCCCTTTCGCGCTCACATAATCTTCGCTGAGAGCCGGTGGCACAATGCCATCCGCGTTTCCGTGCACTAGCCATTGCCGTGCGTGAATCGCCAGCTTCATCGGATCCGCTTCCCGATAATGCTCCGGTACGTCGCCCGGCGTCCCGCCCAGGAACTCCACCACCGCGTCGTTGCTCAAATGCAACTCGTACGCCCGTTGCAAATCCACAACGCCCGCTAGAGAGATCGCTGCTTTCACTTCCGTCTCGTGCGCCGCTAAACACAGCGCGAGTTGAGCCCCGGCGGAATGTCCGAGCACGATAACCCTCTGCGTGTCGAACCTGAACTGCCGCGCATTCTGCAGCAAGAATTGATACGCCGTCCGAATATCCGCAAAGGTTCCAAGCCATCCGCCACCCGCATTTCCTATCCTACGGTACTCTAGGTTCGCGGTCGCCACTCTGTTCGAGGTTATCGCCGCGCACAGATGCCCCAAATATCCCAGATCGTATTTCGCCCGCCAATATCCCCCATGAATGCAAATTGCCAGCGGATACGGTCCCTTCCCCTGCGGTACCCGCAAATCCACAAACTGATTCCCATCGCCCCCGTAAGCCGCGCGCGCGTCAGCCTTCGGCGGCGGCAAACTCAAAATGTCATCGCCCAATGTCATGCTCGGTACTTGCCACTCGCTACTCGTACCGCAACGCTTCAATCGGATCCAATCTCGCCGCGCGCATCGCCGGCACCATTCCACTCACCACTCCCACCACCGCCAATATCCCCACGGCCACCAGCAGGATCATCGGTGACACAATCAGCCGGATGTCGCCCGCCTCCGCATGTTTCGCCATTGCGCTATAAAATGTAACCCGTCCCACCGACACCGACACCACATACGACAGCGCAATCCCCAGCGCCCCGCCCACCGCCGTAATCGCCATCGCCTCTGCCAGAAACTGAAACAGAATGTCCCTCCGTCTCGCTCCCAGCGCCTTCTCCACTCCAATCTCGCGCGTCCGCTGCGTCACCGAAACCAGCATCATGTTCATCAGTCCCACCCCACCAATTCCCAACGTCAGCGTCCCGATAAAACCCAGCAGTATCTTCAGCGCTAGCGAAATGATCCCAAACTGCGAGAGCTGCTTCTGCGCGTCGAACACAGAAATCGCCCGTTGGTCGTCCGCCTTGAAGTTGTGCGCCGCCGCCAACGTATCCCGCACCGTCTGGTCCAGCTTGTCGTGATCCAGCCCCTGCGAATCCATCCAGATCCCATCCAGATAATGATTGTCCTTTAGCACATTCATCGAGTTATACGGAATGTAGATCGTCCGGTTATCGTCGTCGTCGCCCTCCTGCATCCGCGCCTTCACGATCCCCACCACCTGAAACTCCACACCATTGATCCGGATATCCTCGTCGACTGCCTGCATCCCCGAGAACAGCTTGTCCTTCGCCTCGGAACCAATCACTGCCAGCAGCCTGTGCCGATCGTTATCCTCATCGTTGAGGAAACGTCCCTCGCCCATGTCCAGATTCCAGATCTCCTCGATCGCAGGATCCATCCCCATCACCGGCATCGTGAACGTCCGGTTTCCGTTCTGCACCGACGAATCCTTCTGCGACATCCTCACCACGTGCTTGCACAGCGGCACGTTATTCCGCATCAGTTCAATATCATCGTTCGTGAACCGCACCTGCACTCCCGCCTTGTTCCCACCCGCCTGCTGCGATGTCCGTCCCGGAAATATACCCACCGCGGTCGCCCCAAAGCTCTGAAAAATGTTCTCGATCGCACGCCCGAACCCATTCCCATACGCCAGCAGCAACACCACCGTGGCAATCCCCCACGCCATCCCCGCCATCGTTAGCGTGGTCTTGCGCAAGTCATGCCGCATCGCCGCAAACGCCTGTCCCAACAAATCCCGATGCATTGATTCTTCTCTACCCTGTGTTCCCCAGTGACCTCTATGGTTAAGCTTTTTCCGCTGCGCCCGCGCTGAAGATTTATCTCGGTACCTGCTACTCGGTACTTACTACTCTTTCCGCAGCGCCTCCACTGGTTGCAACAAGGCCGCCCGCCGCGCCGGATACAGTCCCGCCGCCACTCCCGCAGCCGCCAGCGCTACCACCGCCAACGCTGCCGTCCGCGCCACCAGTTTCGGTGGATCGAATCCCTCACCCAGCGACACTCCCGACAGCACCGCCATCACTCCCGCCGCCGCCGCAATCCCGGTAACTCCGCTCAGCAACGTCAGAAAAGCCCCCTCCACAAAGAACTGAAACATGATGCTCGCGTTCGTCGCTCCCAGCGCCTTCCGCAATCCAATTTCCTGAGTCCGGTCCGCAACCGCTACCAGCATAATATTGATGATCCCAATCGCTCCCAGCCCCAGCGTCACCAGTCCCACGCTTCCCAGAAAGGCGTTCATCGCGTCGAAAATCTTTCCCACCTGGTCCACGGTATTCACTGTGTCCCACTCGTCGAACGAATCCGGATTGTTGGCGTCGAACCCGTGGTTCCGCGCAATCACCTGATGCACTTCCTGCCGCGCCGCTTCATGCAATGCGCGCGTCTTCGGCTGGTATTCGATCAGCGAGATCACATTCTCCGCATCGCCCACATTCATCGGCGGGAAATACTCATGCATGGTGCTGTAGGGCACAAAACATTTTAGGTTCTGGCTGTTATTATCCCCGTGTCCGATACGCTGCAGCGTTCCCACGACCTCAAAGCGCACTCCATTCAGGAGAATCGTGCTGCCCACCGCCGGACGGCCGGAAAACAACGTCCGCCGCGCCTCGTCACCCAGCACAATCACCGGCCGCTTCTGCGCGTCGTCCATCGCATCCAGCCAGCGTCCTTCCTGAATCGGCAGGTAACGGATCTGGTTAAACATCGCGAGCACGCCATTGATTTGCCCGCTGGCTTGGTAGAAATCGCTCACCGCCCGGATGTCGTTCCGTGAAATCACCGGTGCTGCGGCTCCCACACTCCTGCACTCTCGCAGAATATCCACGTAGTCCCGGTACGTCAGGTAGTACTGCCGCAGCGCCGTGAAGCTCCCTTGCACCGCCGGAGCCCGCCCCGACCAGATAAACATTACGTTCTCGCCCAGCGTATCGAACTGTTTTTTATTTCCGGACCGGAATCCCTCTCCCAGTCCCACCAGCAGCAACAATGAAAACACTCCCCAAGCGATTCCGAACATGGTGAGAAACGACCGCAGTTTATGTCCCCATAACGTACGCAACGTTTGCCCGAAGATGTCGAAAAGAAGCCGCACTCGAACTGATTATACGGTCTGTGAATCAAAGCTTAATGTCACACCAGCTCGTAAATCTCCCTATTGTCTGGCGTACCACCAAAGACAAAGCCACCGTGAAATCATTGACCATCCGAATGGCCACAGTGGTCGCGACGAAAATCACGGCAATCGCCGATAGTTTGCTGATGACGGAACTTACCGGAGACCTAAAGAAACACAATGACGTGTATGCTGGTGGTCGGAACCCAGCGCCGCTCCTGCATCGCCATTCGCCGATGCGAAGCGACGAGGTGCCGTCGGAGTCATGCTGATCCACCCAGATCGTCTGTTTCCTGCCGAGCCTGGTACACGAAAGATAGCCAGGACCCTCTATGAATATGTGCGAACGTTGCCCATCGTTAGTCCTCACGGGCATACGCATGCGGCATGGTTTGCGAGGAACGAGCCCTTCCCCGATCCGGCAAGACTCTTTGTGCATCCGGACCACTACATCTTTCGAATGCTCTACAGCCAGGGAGTTCCGCTCGAGGATCTAGAGATTGGGCAGCCGGAGGTGAAAGATGCCCGAAGGGTCTGGCACATCTTCGCCAGTCATTACTATTTGTTTCGCGCTACACCGACTCGGATGTGGCTCGACTTTGCCTTCCAGGAGCTTTTCGGCCTTGAGCAGCGATTGTCGGAATCGACCGCCGATCTTTACTTCGACACGATCTCAGAAAAACTTCTGACGCTGGAGTTCTTGCCGCGCGCTCTGTACGAGCGTTTCAATTTGGAGGTGCTAGCGACTACTGATTCTCCGCTCGATTCGCTGGCCGATCATAAGGTCATCCGTGAATCAAACTGGAAGGCGAGGATCCTACCGACCTTCCGGGCCGACCCGGTTGTCGATCCTGAATTTACCGGATTCGCCGAAAACATTGCGAAGATCGGCGAAAAGACCGGAGAAGACACCTCGACTTGGGCGGGCTACCTGAACGCGCTCCGTGGGACGCGCCTACGCTTTCGCGAACTAGGCTGCACGGCAACCGATCACGGGCATCCCACCGCACGAACCGCGAATCTTGCCGCAGCAGAAGCTGCGGAACTGTTTCGTCAGGTGATTGCCGGCAACGCCGATGCCCAGCAACAGGAGCTTTTCCGCGCTCAAATGCTAACAGAAATGGCGCGGATGAGCGTCGAAGACGGGCTAGTGATGCAGATTCACCCCGGCAGCGCGCGCAACCACAATCGCAAGCTCCACGAGCGATACGGCCGCGACATGGGTGCTGACATCCCGATGCCGACGAATTATGTGGACGCGCTTCGCCCTTTGCTCGATCAGTTCGGCAATGAAGGCAATCTGACGATCATTCTTTTCACACTGGACGAGTCTGCCTATAGCCGCGAATTGGCTCCGCTGGCCGGGCACTATCCGTGCTTACGGCTTGGTCCGCCGTGGTGGTTCCACGATAGTCCTGACGGAATGATGCGTTTTCGCGAGCGCGTCACGGAGACGGCGGGCTTTTACAATACCGTGGGTTTCAACGACGATACGCGAGCCTTTCTCTCGATTCCGGCACGGCATGATGTGGCGCGGCGTATGGATTGCGCCTTCCTGGCGAAGCTGGTCGCCGAGCATCGCCTTGAGGAAGAAGAGGCTGTGGAAGTGGCGCACGACCTTGCTTACAGGTTGGTGAAGAAGGCATATCGATTGTAGGAGCGCGGCATGGCGGACAGTACAGCTTTCGACAGCCGAACGGAAAGCGGCTCTTCTCCCGGGCCATCTTCGCGCATGGGGCTGGGACGCGTGCGCTGGACAGTCTGCGCCATGCTGTTCGTCGCCACCTCGATCAATTATATGGACCGCCAGGTGATCGCGATCCTTAAGCCCACCCTCGAGCACAGCATCGGCATGACCGAGGTGAGTTACGGCTACATTGTGGACGCATTTCAGATCGCCTACGCAATTGGCCTGCTAGCCGCCGGCCGATTGATTGACAAGCTGGGCACGCGCATCGGCTATATGTTGGTGATGGCGGTCTGGAGCCTCTCCGCAATGGGCCACGCGCTGGCCAGCACTGTGCTGGAGTTCGGATTCGCCCGCTTTTTCCTCGGACTCGGCGAATCCGGCAACTTCCCCGCTGCGATCAAGACCGTGGCCGAGTGGTTTCCGCAAAACGAACGCTCACTGGCTACGGGCATCTTCAACTCCGGAGCAAATGTCGGAGCGATCCTGGCCCCGGCCATCGTTCCTTGGGTGACACTGCGCTGGGGCTGGCACGCGGCCTTCCTGACCACTGGCCTCTTCAGTGTGCTCTGGATTCTGTGGTGGTTTCGCTATTATCGCAAGCCTACCGATCACGCCACGCTTAAAGCAAAAGAGTTGCAGCACATCTACCAGGAAGCGGCTTTGGACTTGGGACCGTCTGTGCCTTGGCGACGATTGTTGAGATGCCGCCAGACGTGGGCCTTTTCTGTCGCCAAGTTCCTCACCGATCCGATCTGGTATTTCTATCTGTTCTGGCTGCCGTCTTACTTCAGCGTGAAATTCAATCTGAACCTTTCGCATCTCGGGCTGCCACTCATCATCGTTTATAACGTTTCGGCCATTGGCAGCATCGGCGGAGGCTGGTTGCCCGCGCCCTTCCGTCGCCTCGGACTCTCGCCCAATTATGCGCGGCTTGCGGCAATGTTCTTCTGCGCTGCTTTAGTCGTTCCCATCTACACGGCCAGCAGTGTCAAGTCGGTGTGGACCGCCATTGCGCTGATCAGCGTTGCCGCGGGGGCACACCAGGGCTGGTCGGCCAATCTCTTCACGACCTCATCGGATATGTTTCCGCGCAGCGCCGTGGGTTCGGTGGTCGGTATCGGTGGCATGACGGGATCCGTCGGCAGCGCACTTTTTGCTTTCTTTGCGGGCCACATTCTGCAACTCAGGCACAGCTATGGCGGCCTGTTCGGCATCGCGGCCAGCGCTTACCTATTGGCTCTGGTCGTTCTGTGCGTGCTCGCTCCAGGGCTAAGGAAGGTGGAACTCACAGCATGAGCCTCGCTGCGCTACGGGCCGTGCAGAAACCGATCTATCCGCGCCGCAGTTGCATGATGTGCTGGTGGGGATCATGAAACAATGACAACCAACATCTTCAGCCTTGAAAGCAAAACCGCCGTGGTGATCGGAGGCACCTCCGGGATCGGCCGTAACCTGAGCCTCGGCCTCGCAGATGCTGGAGCCGATGTCATCGCCTCCGCGCGCCGCCAGCAACACGTCGACGAAACAGCGGCCGAGATCGAACGCCGCGGACGCCAGACCCTGCGCCTCTGCTCGGATGTGTGCAATCGCGCGTCACTGGAACAACTACTGGAGGCCTCTCTCCGGCGCTTCGGCAAGGTCGACATCCTTATCAACTGCGCCGGGAAAATTAAGCGCATGCCTACGCTCACCATGCCGGAAGAGGAATGGGCAGACATCGTGGACATGAATCTCACCGGGACGCTGCGCGCTTGCCAAGTCTTCGGGAGGCACATGCTGAAGCGTGGCTACGGCCGCATTATCAACATTGCCTCGCTCAATAGCTTCGTTGCGCTCAATGAAGTCGCCGCCTACGCCGCCAGCAAGGCAGGAGTTGTATCGCTCACACGCTCGCTTGCCGTGGAGTGGTCGAAGAAAGGCGTTACGGTGAACGCCATCGCGCCCGGCGTCTTCCAAACAGCTCTGAATGCAGACCTGCTCGACAACACGCCGCGCGGAGAGGAACTGCTGGCCCGGACGCCGATGGGCCGCTTCGGCAGGACCGAAGAACTCGTCGGAGCTGCCGTCTACCTCGCTTCCGATGCCGCTTCCTTCGTTACCGGGCAGACTCTGGTCGTCGACGGAGGTTTTCTGGCTAGCGGCGTCAACCAATAGCCGGCGGAGGGAACACAAGATGGCTTGAGCTGATGGAACGTCACGGTAGAGAATCGTCTGGAGAGCAGGAGGCGAACTGCATGGCGTACACACGACGTAGGGCGCTCGCGGGCTTAGGATTGGCAGGACTCTGGGCAGCGATCCCGTCGCTAGCTAAGAAAGCCGCAGCATCCTCGCTAATGGGTCGGTTGGCAGCCGGCGCAGGCACCTGCCCATTCAGGCTGGCAGTGATCAACGACGAGATCACGCAGGACTTCGAGAAGGCATGTCAGATCGTGTCCGGCGATTTCGGGCTGTACTGGATTGAGCTGCGTTCCATGTGGAATAAGAACGTGACCGCACTTGACGCGAAACAAGTTGAGGATGCGCGGAAGATACTCGAGGAACACAAATTGCGGGTCACGGATATTGCAAGCCCGCTGTTTAAGATGGACTGGCCGGAGGCTCCGCGGTCATCTCAGAGCGAAACACGCGACCAGTTCCATGCGGACTTCGATGCCAGCGCACAGGATAAGCTGCTCGAGCGGTGTATCTCGCTTTGCAAGTCTTTCAATACGGACCGGATTCGCTGTTTCGACTACTGGCGCCTGGATGATCCGAAGCCGTACCGGGCGGCGATCAATGCCAAACTGCGGCAGGCGGCGGAACGCTGTGCCAGAGACAACATTATCCTGCTGCTTGAAAACGAGATGTCATGCAACACATCTACGGGCGAAGAGTCGGCTGCTGTGCTGAAGGCGATTCCAAACAGGAACTTCATGCTGAACTGGGATCCCGGCAATGCTGCAGCAATCGGAAGCACGCCCTATCCAAGCGGTTATGAGTTGCTACCCAAGGAGCGAATCGGGCATTGCCACTGTAAGGATGTGGTGAGCAAGCCCGATCACAAATACGATTGGGCGCCTGTGGGTGGCGGTATGGTGGATTGGGTTGGGCAACTCCAGGCTCTGCAGCGTGACGGCTTCCACTACGGCCTGAGCCTCGAAACCCACTGGCGTGGCGCGGGTACGCCCGAAGCGTCCACGCGCATTAGCATGGACGGACTCAAGAAAACGTTGACGAAGGCTGGAATTTCCTGCTGATAACTGTCTGGCATGAGATCGGCATTAAGGAGAAATGATGGTTACACGACGCGAGTTTCTCGATGCACTTGCTGTAGGCGCGGCGGGACTTGCCGTGGGAACGACGGCCAAGAGCTATGCCCAGATCCTTGGTTCGAATGACCGGCTCAACTTTGCCGTTATTGGACTGAATGGCCGCGCTTATGCGCATCTCTCGTCACTCAGGGCGAACAAGAGCGCAGCGCGGATCTCACATGTCTGCGATGTAGACAGCAATATTCTCAAGAAGTTCGCCGACAGTGTGGAGCAGGAGATGGGCGAGGCCCCCGTGGCAGAAAAAGACTTTCGCAAGATTCTCGAGCAGAAAGATGTGGATGCTATCACGATCGCCACTCCGGATCACTGGCATGCACCGATGGCAATCGCAGGATTACAAGCAGGCAAGCACGTCTACGTGGAGAAGCCGTGCAGCCACAATCCTGCCGAGGGAGAGATGTTGATCGAGGCGCAACAGAAATATCAAAAGCTGGTGCAGATGGGCACGCAGCAGCGCTCTTCGCCGCACACCATCGAGGTCATCGACAAAATTCGTCAAGGCGTGATCGGTCGGCCATATTTCGCAAAGTCCTGGTACGTCAACACCCGGAAGTCGATTGGCGTAGGCAAGGAAGTTCCCGTGCCGCCGCACCTTGATTGGGACCTGTGGCAGGGCCCCGCACGGCGTCGGCCCTACAAGGACAACATCCATCCCTACAACTGGCACTGGTTCAAAATTTATGGCACGGGTGAAACCCTCAACAATGGCACGCACGAGGTCGACGTTTGCCGCTGGGCGCTCGGCGTCGATTACCCAAAGCGGATCACTTCTTCAGGAGGTAGATACCAATTTAAAGACGACTGGCAGTTTTATGACACGCTGGTAACGAGTTTCGAGTACAACGACGCTCTGATTTCATGGGAGGGCAAGAGCTGCCAGGGCATGAAATATTACGACTGCGATCGTGGTTCTATCATCATGGGAACCAAAGCCACGATCCTGGTCGATCGTGGTGGCTATGAGATTTACGACCTCAAAGGAAACAAGGTGGGGGTGTTTCGCGCTGGCACGACGACCTCATCTGCCGATCTCGTCGGCCGCGACTCCATGACGGACGCTCACTTCGCTAACTTCATCGCGGGAATCCGTAAGGGCGAGAAGCTCAACTCTCCGGTCTCCGTCGGCAATGTCGCTGTTACGATGCTGCAACTTTCCAATATCGCATGGGAAGTAAACCGGGAATTGCATCTCGATACTAAGGATGGACGTATCCAGGGCGATCTGGAAGCGATGAAGATGTGGGGGCGCGAGTACGAGAAAGGCTGGGCACCGCATGTCTAAGAAAAGCGCTTTTTCTCGTCGCGATTTCGTTCTCTCCAGTGCACTGGTCGCCGGAGCGTGCATTGCTCCAAGCGACGTTTTAGCGCTGGCTCACGAACGGACATCATCTGACGCGGCAACTCCGATTCGCTTGGGCCTCGCCAGCTACACCTTCCGCAACTTCAGTCGTTCGCAACTGATCGGCTTTATGAAGCAGCTCAATGTGTTCACCTTGAATGCGAAGGACATCAAGGATCATCTGCCGATGGATCCTCCGCGAGAGGAGGCTGCTCTTGCGGACTATGCCGCGGAGGGCATCAAGCTTCACGCTGCCGGCGCCATTTATTTCGCGAAGGACGAAGATGCGGACATACGGACTAAGTTCGAGTACTGCAAGCTAGCAGGCATTAGCGTGATTGTAGCGGGCGATCCCGCGCCGGAAACTCTGCCGCGAATTGAAAAGTTCGTAAAGCAGTACGACACCCGCGTCGCGATCCACAATCACGGGCCGGAGGATAAGTTGTGGCATTCGCCGCTGGATGTGTTAAAGGCGGTGAAGGGTATGGATCCGCGCATCGGATGCTGCGTCGATGTCGGACATACAGTTCGCGCCGGCACCCATGTGGTTCAAGCGATCCACGATGCAGGTCCGAGGCTGTTTAACGTACACATGAAAGACCTCACAAACTTCGAGAGCAAGGGGAGCCAGGTCGCGGTGGGAGACGGCATCATGCCGGTGCGGGAGATATTTGAGGCGCTCATCGCCACGAAGTACACGGGCTTCGTTGATCTGGAGTATGAGATTCATCCCGACGATCCGATGCCGGGCGTTATTTCGAGCTTCGCTTATATGCGGGGCGTCCTGGCAGGCATGGGGTTCGCGAGCCAGGGCTGAATACGATTCGATTCGAATTAACCATGGATTTGCGCGGACAGTGGCGCTATCGTAGATTGGCAAGCAGTTCGTGGAGGAGGTCATGAGTAAACCTAGATCAGACACTTCATCCAACAGCAATCGACGAACTTTTCTTAAGGCGGGCGGAATCATGACGGCTGCCGTCCTAGGTTCCACTGCTCTTCCGGATGTCGTAAACGGCCAGTCAAGTCCGCCTTCTCATCTTGCAGCCTCAGATTCCATGCCGACTCGGAATCTCGGAAAGACCGGATACAAAGTCGGCATCTTCAGCCTCGGCGGTCAAGCATCGCTCGAGAAGCCCAACAATGAAGGCATCGCCGTCCCGATCATCGAAAAAGCTCTCGATCTCGGCGTCAACTACATTGACACGTCTTCGATCTATGGCGGCCCCGATCGTTGGAGCGAGCAATACGTCGGCAAGGTACTGAAGCGCCGCCGCAGCGATGCGTTTCTAGCAACCAAAACCAAAGAGCGAACGCGCGATGGCTCCATGCGCATGATCGAAACTTCGCTCGAGCTATTGCAGACCGATCACGTTGACTTGTGGCAACTGCACGATATCGGAACGATGACCGACATCAACGAGATATTTGCCAAGGGCGGAGCCATGGAAGCGTTGCTCGAGGCTCGTGACCAGAAAATCGTGCGCTATCTCGGTATTACCGGGCACTACCGGCCAGACGCCCTGATGGAAGCAATCCACCGCCATCCGTTCGACACGATCTTGATGGCAGTCAATGCCGCCGATCCGCATCACTACAGCTTCTCCGAACAACTGCTGCCCCTGGCGGTCGAGAAGCAGATGGGCATTATTGGAATGAAAGTCCCCGCGCGCGGACGCATTCTTTCGTCGTGGACACCGCCGCCCATTGAGCAGCAGAAACATATGTGGGAAGGGATGGTGCTGGCGGCTACGCCGGGAACGCTCGATATGCGGCAGGCAATGTATTATTCGCTTTCTCTGCCAGTCAGTACCGTCATCATTGGCTGCGATTCCATTGCCCAACTAGAACAGAACGTGCAACTGGCGCGGGAGTTCACTCCGCTCAATCAGCAACAGATGGCGGTACTCACGGAGAAGGCACAGCCTGTGTCAAGGCAGTCGCTGTTCTTTCGTTTTTATGACCGAGCCTAGGAATGCTGTTGTGGAGCCTTGAGTTTGAGATCAGAAAACGCTGCATTCATCGGGACGTATCACCCTCCGCCGCCCGGTCACAGTCCCAGCGGAGAGCCAGCTTGCCGACGATGCTCCACTTCCACCGAGCCAACTGTTCAAGCTAAACGACCCTTTTGTCCCGGGACGAAGATCCCACTAGCTCGTCGAACCGGCCGGGCTCCGCCACCCAGTCTTTCTTCAGGGTGCTGTAGATGAATCCTCACTACTCTCTATTCAGAGCTCGCCTTCGCCCGCACCCCGCCCGTCATCCGATTAACGAACCCGCCGCTTACGGACATTTACCTTCCCTTACCGATTCTTTACGCTGTCCAAAGGACAGAAGATGTTTTTATTAGAAAAGCAATCAAGGAATTCGTTGAAACAGGGCATGAGGAGCCCATCGCATGGGTCAACATTGGGATGAAGCTTATCGGGTGGCCTGCTGAAAGCCGATTATCATGAGCTGGATGGAAACAAGCCACACATCTCAAGCGAGAGGCACCAAGCTTTAGATGTATTGCGCACTCTCGATACGACGTCTGAGAGCTTGAGCTTTCTGTTTGCCAGTGCTTATGACCGAATAGCAAACGCGTTCATCGGTAGTCTTTCGAACCCGCTGTAAATTCGCAGAGGCAAAAGACTCGTTCTATAATGGTCGGCGCAACTCATACATTTCGTGCGCCTGGCACAGGGTCACGCAAAATTCAACACGGCGCGGAAGGCATATGGCCTCGATTTGGGTATCGCCTAGAATCATAAGTCTAGATCGACTGATGCAAGAAAATTCGGATGGAAACTAAAGTAACCAACGTTGGAATTGCTCGGGCGCAGTATGAGCATGCCATCGCCGTACTCATCGGCAAGGCAGCCTCAAACTTGTCTATCCCTGTAAAGCCGATGACCATGGCCCCGCCCCCGATCCCGGTCGGCGTACCCTCATAGTTGCTCGAGCGGCGTCCCGACATCGCTGCCCAGCGAGCGCACGATGGCCGACAGGTGGAAGACGGTCTTGCGGAAGTCCGCATCCTGTCCAAGGAAATTCAGCAGGAACAGCAGGCGATGAATTCCGCGCAAACCTCTCTCAAACTCGAACAGGCGCGGTATGAGACCGGGATTGATCCCTACGTCGATGTGCTGATGCCCAGACCACCGTGCTAGCGGACCAGCAGACTCTGAATGCTCTTCAGGTGGAACAGATGACTTACGCTGTCGCGCTGGTGCAGGCCCTAGGCGGCGGGTGGGATAGCTCGCAGTTGCCGAGCCCTTCTCAAGTGACCCAGAAGCCGGCCAGGACGGAGACGACCATCGAGCAGTAGCATCTGGCGATGAGCGCGCCCTTACCTTGCCGTTTATCAGGCCAGTTCCAGACCTTTCAACTCATGAAGCAACGCCTTCTCCACTTTTTTCTGAAGATCCGCTGGAAGTTTCTTGCCACCCGACGTCAAATAGAACGTATCAATCGCCATCTGTCCTTCGGTATCGATCAGGGCGATTTCAATGTTGCACTGCTGCTGCGATAGGCACGAACTGATTCTATGCAACAAGCGCGGCCGGTCCTGCGCAATCACCTGCAGCAGCGTACTCGTCGAGGAGCATTCATCATCAAAATCAATCCGGGTCTCTACCATTACCTTGACCTTACCGCCTTTTTCGCCGCGTTGACGATCGCGCAGCATCTTGTCGAGATCAGCTTCGCCCGCCAAAACCGCGGCGATGCTCTTCTTGAACCGATCCCACTCAGATAGGTTCAACTCCAAAGTGCGAAAGCGGTCCGTAAAATAAAGAGAGTCCACCACAGTCCCGGCCTGGTTCGAAAATGCATTCGCCTTCACGATGTTCATTCCCCAGGCGGCCAGAACTCCAGTCAACGTCGCGAATAATGACGCCCGGTCCCTTGTGACCAGCGTGAGTTCATACCAATGCCGGCCACGTTTCAGGTCCACCTGCACCGCATCGTGGCCGAACTGCTCCGCCATTTCCATGTGACGCATCACTTCTTCGGCGGAGTGAACCTGCAAATATCTCTGCGGAAATCCTTCCACGAAATCCCTGAACTTCACGCCCGTGACCGGAACCAGGCTGCGCAGGCGCGCCAGCTTTTCGTCACTCACATTGCTATGCACGCGGTGGTCCGCGCTGCGGGTCAAATAGTTCGCAGCTCCAATGTAGAGCTGCCACACACTCTCTGCCTTCCACGGCGTGAGCGCCTCCGGATTCACCGCCTTGATGTCGGCATAAGTTAGCAAGCACAACATTTTCAGCCGCTCTGGCGTGCCCACTTTCTCCGCGAAAGCTGCCACCGTCTCCGGATTGAAAATGTCCCGCCGCAATTGCGCCGACATTTCCAAGTGATTCCCGATCAGAAACAGCACCACGGCGCGTTCTCCCGGGTCAACATCCAGACGGTCCAGGCAGCGGCCGGCGATCTCCAGGCTAGCCTCCACGTGATTTCTGCCCGGCACTCCTTTCCCCGTATCGTGCAACAGCAGAGCGAGGTAGAGCAATTCCGGATCTTCGAGTTCGCCCAGCAGTTCCGCATAACGCTTGTCCCATTCCGATTTCGATTGATTCAAGCGGTGCAAACTTTCAATGGCGAGGATCGAGTGCTCGTCCACGGTGAAACGATGGTAGAAGTCGCGCACCACCAACGAATCAATCGGCTTCAACTCCGGCAGCAGCAATGTGAGCAGGCGCAAGGAATGCATGGCACGCAGCGCCTCGGCGGCGTGCGGCTGCAACAGTGTTTCCTGCAGGTAGAGCCAGAGTTCTGCTCCGCGCGGCGGAGTCACCGCCAGCGATGGAAGCGCCTGCTCAATTCTGTGCTCCGTGGTGGCACTCAATTTCAGCCCGTGGTGCGCCATAAAGTGAAACAGCCGCAGCAGCATCTCGGGATCCTGCAGCGATGAGGACTGCTGCAGAAAAATTAACCCATCCACCACAGAAAAATCCGAATGTGACGGCCGCGACCGCCAGCCCTGAAATTGCCGGCGCAAGGCGGACCACGATTCCGGAATCTCTTCCATCAACTGCATCACCGTGCGCTGGACGGCGCGCGCGTGTCCGAAGTAAATCCGCATCCAATCCGCAGCCGTGAGGTCCGCCGAATCCGAAGCTCCAATCTTCCGTGCAGCCGCTTCGTCCTGCGCTTCCCAGCTCAGAGCGTTGTCGTCTCGCCCATGGCGGAAGTGCAAAAAACAGCGAGCCGCCATCAGGAACTCGAGCGCCGCATCCAGCTGCTTCCGCACGGGCGCCCGCAGAGAACTGGCGTCAGGCCAGTCGCTTAGCTTGCCCATAACCGAAACCAACGCGAGCCAGGAAGCCACGTTGCAATCGCGAAGGCCGCCGGGTGTCTCCTTCAGATTCGGCTCGAGATGAAATACAGTATGCCCGAACTTTCCATGGCGCTCCCGCGTCACCTCAGCCAACCCCTGCAGCAAGGGCTTCGATTCCCTCACCACCAGCTTAGGAATCATTTTGTCGTGAAGCCGTGCAAACAGCTCCCGATCGCCCACCAGAAAACGGCAATCAAGCAGAGAGATGGTGAACTCGGTGTTGTTGGGATCAAAGCGGTCGCATTCCGCTAGTGTCCGCGATGCGGGACTCAACTTGAGCTTCAGGTCCCACAGTTCCTGCGAGAAGTGCTGTACTGCGTCTTTATAAGCCGCCTCACTCGTGCGATCGGCGGACAGGAAGAGCAGATCAATATCGGAATAAGGAAACAGCCAGCCGCGTCCGAAGCCTCCGGTTGCTACCAGCGCCAAGCCTCGCGGTCCGTGGTCGTCCGACGAAACGCACTCCCGCCAGAGTCGCTTGAGAATGTCTTCGATGAGTTGCGTCCGTTGAGCAACTGCGGCGCGACCGTCTCCGGTTGCCGCGAAGTCGCGCGCGATCCGCGCTGACTCTTCGGCGAGGGTACTTCGCAGTTCACACATCAGTGAAGACCCTGCCGTCATGACAAGGGATCGCCGCTCTCATGCCACGCATCATCGCAACATAGTTGGTGACACGCGGCTTTTAAGATGCCGTCTGGTCGCGTCCCGATAGAATGTTCCCCTGAGGTCCCCAGTATCTTCTCTCTTTGCGATCCACGCCCCAAATCGCAATCCTACAATGCTCCCTCGCCTCGCTCATCATTGCGGATGCGAATCGCTTCATCCACTCGCGTCAGAAAAATCTTTCCGTCACCAATCTTGCCTGTACGCGCCGCCGCCACAATGGCCTGCACTGCTTTTTCTACCATCGCATCTGCGAGCACCATCTCGAGCTTGGTCTTGGGTATGAGATCCACGCTGTACTCGCGGCCCCGGTAGACCTCCGTGTGGCCCTTTTGCCGTCCATGACCGCGCACCTCGATCACCGTCATGCCCTCGACGCCAATCTCCTGTAACGCGCTCTTAACCGCTTCCAGCTTGGAGTTTTGGATGACTGCTTCAACTTTCGTCATTATGTTGTTCTCAAACTCCGATCCTCACGACTTTGACGCTTGGAGTATGCCCGCATAAGCCGATACCAGTATTATCCTCCAAACCCGTACCACGACAACTCCAGGTCCTGGATTACTTGCCATCGCTGGCGCCCACCCTAATCTTTAGATCCACAGCCTTTAAACTCGCAAGCGTACCCGCAATCGCCAGCGCCAAAGCGAAGTCGATCGAACACAAATCCGATTGCACTCACTCTATCGGCTGCCTTCATTTTAAGGAAATCGAAACTATTTATCATTCCAATTAGGATTTGCGCAGTTGCTGAGGTGCTTCGCCGAGTTTTGACGCAGGGTGCGCGGCGATTGTTCGAATGCGCTAAACACCTTTGGGTTATGAAAAGACACTGTTTCCATTGGCCTAAAGCCTCGTCAGCTGAGGAAGGAGTATCAGGTATTGCGGCACGCTGGTCAAGGTCAGATGAACGCTTCGAAAATCAAAGGTTGTGGAAATGGGTGGCAGACGGGCTCTCTTCACCGACCGCCGACAGCAAACTGGAGCTTAGCTGTGAATATGGAGAGAAATGACCAGGAGCATTGTTTCAAACAGCAGGCTAACCTCCAGGGCAGGAGTTTCTGGCTGAGAGTGCACCGTATAGTCATCTCCGGTGATCACTGAGGGTGGAGAGAGCATGCAACCGTCACCCAGGCCGGCAATCTTGTTCTTGAAATTTCCTGCTACCATGTTGCAGATTTCCCCCAACGCATCCGCGATCTCGGGGCCAACTTTGTCCAAGTCCACCCCGAGCATCTTGGACGCCATCAGTGTGGCTGCCTTTTTTCACTGCGGACGCTCATCACTCCGCATAACATCCCCGCCAGTCGCGCCATGGCAGTAACGTTTAAAGAATCCGTTGAGGTGCTTGCCGGCGTAGTCAGTTGGCTGGCGAGCATGGTACTACTCCCGTCTGTTGCACATCGGCAAAGAAGGGAGGGGCTTTAGCACCAGTGGGGATGGAATGGGGGACTTAAATAACAGCCCATGAGAGCGTGTCATCGCAGTTTTGCTGATAATCTCAAATTGGATATTCAGGAGAGCATGAACTTTTGCCACCAATCATCAATGCACAAGGAATTTCGAAGTCTTTCGGAGCGAATCCGCTCTTCCAGAACGTTTCCTTTACGGTCTCGGAGGGCGACCGGATTGGGCTGATTGGTCCCAACGGCTCAGGCAAGTCCACGCTTCTTCGGATTCTTGCAGGCGACGTACGCCCGGACAGCGGTGAAACCGCGGTACGCAAACGGGTTCGGCTCAGTTATGCGGAGCAGGATTCAAAATTCAAGTCCGGCGACACGGTACGATCCGTGGTTCAGAACGCAATGGAGCGCGCCGCCGTGCCGGAGTCCGAACGCGGCACTCGCTTCGCGGAGACGCTCGGCCGCGCTGGTTTCGAAGACGTGGAGGCCGAAGCCTCCGCACTATCTGGCGGCTGGCAAAAGCGGCTGGCGATTGTAGAAGCGGTGGTTCAGTCGCCTGATATTCTCCTGCTCGACGAACCTACCAATCATCTGGATCTGGCGGGTATCGAGTGGCTCGAGGCCTTGCTGGAGGCGGCGGCATTTGCATGTGTGGTGGTCAGTCATGATCGCTACTTCCTGGAGAATGTGGCCACCGACATGGCGGAACTAAATCGGACCTATCCCGACGGACTGCTGCGCGTGGCCGGGAGTTACAGCTGCTTTCTGGAGAAAAAAGAAGAATTCCTGCACGCGCAATCAAAGCGGCAGGAGGCGCTGGAAAATCTGGTTCATCGGGAGATCGAATGGCTTCGCCGCGGAGCCAAGGCACGAACGAGGAAGTCCAAGGCGCGTATCGACAAGGCGGGTGAGTTGATGGGAGAACTTGCGGATCTCAACGCAAGAACCCGCACTGGGAGCGCCCAAATCGATTTCTCGGCGACGGATCGCAAAACTAAGCGTCTGATCGAACTGGAAGATGTCTCTTGCGAGATGGGCGGCCGCAAATTGTTTACGGGGCTCAATTGCGTCATCACTGCTGGAATGAGAGTGGGACTCGTAGGACCGAACGGTAGTGGGAAAACCAGTCTTCTACGGTTATTGCGAGGCGAGTCCGCCGCCGCGAATGGAGAGATTCATAGTGCTGACCGGCTGCGCATTGTGTACTTCGACCAGAGCCGCGAACTCGATCCGGATGTAACTTTACGCCGTGCCCTCGCGCCGGAAGGTGATTCGGTGATTTACCAGGATCGGTTGATCCACGTCGCGTCATGGGCGGCAAAGTTTCTGTTCGCGGGCGAGCAACTCAATCAGCCTGTGGGAAAACTTTCCGGTGGCGAACGGGCTCGCGTTCTGATCGCTCAGCTCATGCTCCAGCCCGCCGATGTTCTTCTACTGGACGAACCCACAAACGATCTGGACATCCCGACCCTGGACATTCTCGAAGACGGTCTGCTCGAGTTTCGAGGTTCTCTTGTCCTTGTTACGCATGACCGCTACATGCTGGATCGCGTCTCAACTGTGGTCTTAGGGCTCGATGGTCAAGGCGGAGTGGGAAGTTTCGCGGATTATTCGCAGTGGGAGGCATGGCTGGAGCAACGTCAGAAAATGGCTCGGACGGAGGCAACGAAGACGACTGCGAATTCTCCAGGGCGCACCAACGGTGAGCGGGAGCGACAAGGCCCGCGGAAAAAGAAGCTGTCGTATTTAGAAGTGCGGGAATATGAAACCATCGAGCAACGCGTTGCCGACGCCGAGCAGGTGCTGCAGAGCAAGCGAACTCAGCTCGAGGATCCTGAAATTGCCAGCGACAGTCAGCGTCTGGTCACTGCTCACGCTGAGATGGAAGAATCCCAGGAAAAGGTAGATGCTCTCTACGCACGCTGGGCTGAACTCGAGAAAAAGAAAAACTAGTGGATTGAAGTCTCCGTCGTACGGAATCCTATCTCAGGATGCGAGACAAAAGGCGATGATCGTGTTTCCCCGAGTTCCCGTGGTCATTTCAAGCTCTTCAACCAGGTCGGATTCGAGGTCGTCAGGGTCAGGCTTCATCTCGCAAGCGGCAATTTGCTCGTCCGTTGCCCCCTGGAAGCAAAGCTCACACACTCCCAGTCCATCTTCGGAGCGGACCGGTGGTCCAAAAACGCGACACGTCATGGGCCGTGATTCGTAGAGTTCGCAATTGCCGGTTGCGGGATCGAGGGCAGGACAGGGCTCGTTATTCGCGAAATCGGAAAAACGTTCCGCCGCCCAGTCTGCATCGTGAAGTAAACTGGTTACGGCGTCGCCAGGAAAGTCTGGTGAAAGGCGAGCAACTGCATCCCTAGCCCGGGCGCGTACGCGTTCTGCTCGAGCCGGCGAACTCGTTTCTAGATCGTCCAACCCTCGCCGCAATCGCTGGGCGTCGAGTTGATTGATGGGGAACACTCCAATGCAGCATTGGGTACATCCGGGGCGACAGGCAAGCCATTTGCCGCTGCGCCGGGTGACATCGGCTAATGCGGAATCCACAATCTGAATTAGCGCCCGATCGTCAACAGCCGGAGAGTGCCGTCGCATAGCAATCTCCAAATCATACAACCGAGTCGGCAGCGCCTTTAGAAGTCAGAAATCCTAGAAGACTGGCCGCTCGAAAGTGGGGGGAGGGTCAGGCCCCCAACAGAAACTTGCACACTGTCGACAAGCAAAGACGCAATTTCAGAGCCAATCAGCCCGCGCTGGCATAGAATAGGCGTTCGGCAAGTCGTGTCCAATGAGCAGTTTAATCGACATCTCGAGAAAGTGGGAAGGCCGCGTCATTGATGGAGGATTCCCGCTGCAAAAATGGCTTGGAGGGTCTGAGCATAGCGGCGTATTTCTCACCGAGCGGAGCGTAAATGGATCTCAGAAAGCGGCCATCAAGCTGATTTCTGCGGAAACTTATGCCGCTGAGAAGCTTAAAGAAGATGCTCAACTTTTTCGCTGGGCTGATATCGCGAAGCTTTCTCATCCCCATTTGATACGGCTATTCGAATGTGGTCGCTGCCAGATTGACGGCATGAGGCTCCTCTATGTCGTCATGGAATATGCCGAAGAGGATCTGGCACAGGTTATTCCGCAGCGTCCGCTCTCACCCGCGGAAGTTAAGGAAATGCTTCCACCCACGGCCGATGCTTTAGTTTTCCTGCACCACGCCGGATTCGTGCACGGTCACATGAAGCCCTCCAATATCATGGCGGTGGATAATCAGCTGAAAATCTCCGCCGACAGCCTGCGCAAAACTGGCGAGCGCGGCGACAGAGAAACTACTGTCTATGACGCGCCCGAAGTGGCCGCTATGGGATTCTCCACCGCTGGAGACGTATGGTCCCTTGGCGTGATGCTGGTTGCCATCCTGACTCAGCACGAGCCGGACTTAAGAAACAGAGACCAAGGTCAGGTTGCCGTACCCGAAACGATTCCCGAACCTTTTCACGAAATCGCAAGGCGATGCCTGCACGTCCAACCACAACAGCGCGGCACTCTCAGCGAGGTTTTGAGCAAGGTCGAAGTGCAAGCGCCCTTACGGGCGAGCGCAGTTGAGCAGCCCCAAGCTTTAAAGCGTACGAAGAGGTGGGGCATCCTATCAATCGTCGTTGCCTTGTTGCTGCTGGCAGCATTCGTTGGACGAAGATTTGTGGTTCAACGGCCGCAGCTTCCAGCCGCGGAAATCCATCCAAAAGAATCCCCGACTGCTCCCGCGAACGTTCCCGCCGCTCAATCCCCCGCTCCGTTTCCTGAGAAAGCGGCGCCCACCCAAACAGGAGTTACGCAAGGAAGTGTGCTTCAGCAGGTTCTGCCGGAAGTGTCACGGGGTGCACAAAACACGATCCACGGCCACGTGAAAGTCGGCGTTCAGCTTTCGGTGGATACTTCCGGGAACGTCTCTCAGGTAAAGTTAATTTCCCCCGGACCGAGCAAATACTTCGCGAATCAGGCGCTCGCCGCGGCCCGCCGTTGGAAATTCAAACCGCCTGAAACCGACGGGCAAGCATCACTCAGCGAGTGGATTCTGCGATTCCAGTTTGGCAGGACATCGACCCAGGTTTTTCCCGCACAGATAAAACGCTGAACCGATTGCCTTAACCTTCCGCGTCTTCATTTTTCTTCATCTTCCAAATCATCTGGCGCAGCATGCCGAGCAAGAATACCGCGTCCCCTTGCTGCAGTCGCAGTCGCCGCACCAATCGCCGGACTGCGCCATGAAACGACTTCGACGTGTTCAGCTTCGGATACTCGCTGGCTCGAAGCGCGTTGAGCAGTGTATCGGTCATCCGCTCGAGCTCGACGGACGAAGCTGGATTTCCCTTCGCTGGCTTCTCCACCGCACTCGGGTCACGCATCAGTTCATACAGACACACCGCTACAGCCTGCCCCAAATTCATCGAAGTGTGTTCGTCGCGGGTGGGAATGTGCATCAGCCAATGACAATGGCTCATATCCAACTTCGACAGGCCAAATTTTTCTGATCCGAACAGGAGAGCACAAAAGCCCGCGGCGAGATGCGTTCGAATGGCACCAGCGCCTTTCTCCAAACGGACCAGGGAATGTTGCAGGTCGCGATGGCCAACCGCAGTGGTTCCAACCACCAGCGAGCAGTCGGCGACTGCTTCGGCTACGGTTTTATACACCTCAGCGGTCGCCAGCGTAGCCGCGGCGCCCACTGCCGAGCGAGCGTTCCGGAATGCCACGTCGTAGGGATTCACCAACCGGAGATGGGGAAATCCAAAATTGCTCATGGCACGGGCGGCCGCACCGATGTTGAGAGGATTACGCACGTCCACCAAGACGACGCGCAACCCATCGAATTCGGCCGGAACTGGCAACGAGTTCTATTCTACGGTAGCCCCACCGAAGCGATTTTGCAGCCGCTTCGGGATCTCGTGGGGCCAACCAGCCGACGCGGCGCATCCGTTGCAAACCTGCTGCCGCGACGCTATTTTACGTGGCTGTGCAATTGTAAAAAATTTGTCAAACCGCAGCCCCTCCCCAACAATTAGGCAGAAACCGTTGTAAGCTTCACTTGTCACGGGGCATCGGGACATTTGCCGCATCCCTTGAAGGCTGGTCCCAATCTAGTCAGGAAGGCTTCCCATGGGTCAAATCGCAACTCCGCTGAGCACAGCCAGATTGGCTGATCCGATGAACTCTACACGGCCGATGGGAAGAATCCTCGTGGTCGAGGACGACCCTTCAGTCCAGAAGGCCTTGAAACGCCTGTTCGAGACCGAGGGATACGCGGTTGAAGTTCAGAACAACGGGAAGTCGGCACTGGAAAGCTTCCAGGCAGCCCCGCCCGCAGTCATAATTCTTGACCTTCGATTGCCCGAGCTTTCCGGCAGCGACCTGTGCAAAGAGGTCAAGAACCAGGCGCCTACGCTGCCCATCGTCGTGTTGAGCGCAACCAGCGACGTCTCCGACAAAGTGCTGCTGTTGGAGTTGGGTGCCGACGATTACGTAACCAAGCCCTTCAGCCCCAGAGAACTCTTAGCTCGCGTGCGCGCAGCTCTCCGCCATACCTCAAGAACGGCGAACGTCAGCCTGGTGAGTTTCGATGGCATTTCCGTAGACTTCAAGAAAATGGAAGTTCAGCGGGACGGCAAAGTCGTAGTTCTGACCGCCCAGGAATTCAAGACGTTGCAGTTTCTGGTGCAGAATGCCGACCGAGTCATCAGCCGCGACGAGTTGCTGAACGAGGTTTGGGGATACCAGAATTATCCTTCCACCCGCACTGTGGATAATCATATTCTCAAGCTTCGCCAGAAATTGGAACGCGACCCGGCCAGTCCAGTACACTTCCGCACAGTGCACGGAATGGGTTACAAGTTCGTCCGCTGAAATCCCTTGGACTCCACAACAGAACCCGCCTCGCAAACTGTTCCAACCCAGCCTGGGGCCTCATTTGTACCCCGAACGCGGCTGCGCACGCGTTTTCTGCTCTCCATGCTGCTCATCACGGCGGGTCTCACGGCGATGAGCTTTCTGGTGGTGCGGCACAGCGTGCAGCACCACGTTCGCGAAGGAATTCTTCAGGACCTGCGAAATTCCGTAACGACATTTCAGAATTTTCAACACGATCGCGAAGTCATGCTGACCCGTTCCGCAGAGTTGGTCGCCGACCTTCCCATCACGCGAGCCATCATGACGGCGCACGACCCAGCCACCATCCAGGACGCTTCCAAGGATGTCTGGCAATTGACTGGCAGCGATCTGCTCGTACTGGCCAACCGCAACGGCACCGTCGTCGCCCTTCACACAAAGTCTTCGGGATTCACTCGCGAAGCAGCTCAGCACTATTTCCAGCAGTCTTTGAACCAAGAGGACTCGAGCCACTGGTGGTTCGGCGCCTACCATCTCTACCAAACTTTCGTGCAGCCGGTTTACTTTGGCTCCAAGACGGAAGGCCCGCTGCTTGGCTTCCTGATCATCGGGTACGAAATCGATAACCGGTTGGCCCGTGAGGTGAGCAAGGTCTCCGCCAGCCAAGTCGCTTTCTCCTACGGCGACGAACTCGTGGCCACTACGCTAACCCCAGTGCAATCGCAAAGCCCCGCAGTGCGCGCGCTTTCGGTGGGTTCGTCGCAAAATGGATCGTCGCAAAATGTGCCCCGCGACGTTGAAGTCGGTCGTGAACTTTTTCTGGCTACTTCTCTCGACCTCTCCAGTCAGCAGGAAATACCGGTACGCTTAACCGTACTTGGATCCTACGATCAAGCCGCGAAATTCCTCGATAACCTGAATCGCCTGCTTCTGCTGCTGGGTCTTACTGCCGTGCTGGTAGGCAGTGGGCTGGTATTTCTGATTTCTCACACGTTCACGCGTCCGCTGGCCAGTCTAGTGGAGGGCGTACGCGCCTTGGAGCATGGCGATTTCCAGCATCCGCTCGATCCTCGAGGAAGCGATGAAGTCGCGGAACTGACTTCCGCCTTCGACCGGATGCGCTCCAGTCTGCTCAAAACTCAACAAGCTCTTCTCGAGTCTGAACAGTTAGCCACCATCGGACGGATGGCCAGTTCGATTTCCCACGACCTGCGACATTCCCTGGCTGCGATCGTGGCCAACTCTGAGTTCCTTTGCGACGGCCGGCTCACTTCTGCACAGCGGGAAGAGTTGTATCAGGAAGTTCGCATCGGCGTGAACCAGATGACCGACCTTATCGATTCCCTGCTCGAATTTGCCAGAACAAGGGAATCTCTCAACCCAAGTTATGCCAGCATCGCGGAAACCGTGCAGCGCGCTATGCAGGCCGTGCGCCTGCATCCGCGTCATCAGGGAACCCTCATCCAGGTCGAAAACAATGGCCAAGGCTTGGCATGGTTCGACCCCCGCAAACTCGAACGTGCTCTTTACAATCTCTTGCTGAATGCTTGCGAGGCCGCACCGAGTAGCGGTGGCCGGGTACAAGTCACGATCGGTCACGCCGAAGCATCGGCCACCATTGCGGTTTCCGACAACGGGCCGGGCATCGCTGAACCGATTCGCGACAAACTCTTTCATCCTTTTGTTAGTTACGGCAAAGAGAATGGCACCGGGCTGGGACTTACGGTGGTGCAAAAGATTGTGCAGGATCACGGGGGCAAAGTTTTGATGGAACGTACCGCAGACTCTCGAACCGTTTTTCGGATCACGATCCCCGGCCGTTCTCCGCAGGGCTCTGTCGAAAAAAGCGATGGCCAGCGGATGCCCCGTCCCTTCGCGTCATCAAACCATGATCGTGCGAACACCGATCGAGTGAGTGAAAACTCAATACGACATTCGGATACTTAGTCCTCGTTTTTCATTTTCTAGATTTCACGACGATCCGTACGTCGCCCGGGAGGATTTGTGAATAGTCCATGGACCCTCGCGCTTCTTTCAAGCGCCATAACGATAGCCTCCTTTGTCCTCCTAAATACCGGTGCCCTGGCACAGGAAACTTCAAACGGCCCGGCGTCTCAGGCCGGTGACGCTTCTGTGCGCGAACTCGATTCGCAAGTGCGCGAATTGCGCGCGATGATGGAAGAGATGCGCGCCGAGAATGCTCAGTCGCGCGCTGAGATGCGAGAACTGCGTCAGGAACTGCAAGACACCCGCAAGCTTCTCACCCCCCTAGCGGCTTCGATGAATTATTCCGCCGCAGCGCCGGAACCCACGGCGCCAGCTGCGAATTCCGTCTCCACAGCTTCGACATCAGTTCAGGAAACCCCGGCCACATCCAGTGCTGTTGAACTAGGAAGCCGGGTTCAGAAACTCGAAGAATCCACGCAGTTGCTAAGCTCGAAAATTGACGAGCAATACCAAACAAAGGTGGAGACTGCCGCCAAGTATCGCGCCCGGCTTTCCGGCATCGTTCTGATGAACACATTTCGCAATGTCGGGGCTTCCGACAATCTTGACTTTCCCAACTACGCGCAACCGCCCGTCCCGGGCTCATCTCAGGCTAGCTTTGGCGCTACATTACGGCAAACCGAGATTGGCCTGGAAATCTTCGGCCCAACCTTGGCGGGGGCGAGGACTTCAGCCAATGTGCAGTTCGATTTTGCGGGAGGATTTCCTTCGACTCCCAACGGAGTCAACTTTGGTATCGCGCGCATGCAGACCGCCAGCTTGCGCCTGAACTGGAAAGACACCTCTGTGATTGCCGGCCAGGATTCCCTTTTCGTCTCGCCGCTCTCTCCCACTTCCTTTGCTTCGCTCGCGACTCCGGCCTTTGCCTATGCCGGGAATCTGTGGGGCTGGACGCCCCAGCTTCGCATCGAGCATCGCTTTGATCTTCCCAATGAACAGACACTGACGTTACAGGGCGGGATTCTGGACAATCTGGATTGGGAACCTCCCTACGATCCGTTCTACCGGTATGCGCAAGCTGGCGAACAATCAGGTCAACCAGCATACGCGGTTCGTACCGCATGGTCCCGGCCCCTGTTCGGCCATCCCTTGAGCTTGGGTATGGCGGGCTACTACGGTCGACAGAATTGGTCGTGGGGCCGCTACGTCGATGCTTGGGCCGGCATGACAGATTGGCAGATTCCGATCCTCCGCCGCCTGGTTCTATCCGGAGAATTCTATCGAGGCCGCGGTGTTGGCGGCCTGGGCGCAGGCATCGGCCGCGCGGTTCTGTTCGGCGGCAATCCCTACGATGCATCGACCAGCATTCGTGGGCTCGACTCCGCCGGAGGATGGAGCCAACTCAAATTCCAGCTCACTCCCAAGCTGGAACTGAACGGCGTCTTCGCCGAAGACAATGCATTTGCCAGTGACGTCCGGAGCTTCGCCGTCGACGCTAACAACTTCGACACAATTCTAGGGCGCAATCACGGCGCACTCGGCAATCTGGTTTACCGGCCGCGATCCGACTTGCTGCTTTCCGCAGAATTCAGACGCCTGCACACCTTTCCCGTCTATAGCAGCAGCAGCGTGACGAATCAGCTTAATCTCGCGATGGGGATCCTGTTCTGATGAACCGCTTCACCTCAAGTCGCACCATCTTGTGCCTCCTATCGCTTTCCTGCGCAATGGCAACGGCCCAAGGGGTCGAACTCAAAGGCACGGTGCAGCTCACTCGAAGCGGACACCGCGTAAAGGACGCTTCAAAACTTGTCGTTTGGCTCACTCCCGTGGCGAATACTCCTGCGCCTGCAACGCCGCAGCAGCAGACTTCAGAAATCCCCCAACTCGTCCAGAAGGACAAGAGTTTCCAACCCTCGCTGCTGGTAATTCCGGCGGGTGGAAAAGTTGAGTTTCCCAACCACGATCCTTTTTTTCACAATGTCTTTTCGCTGTTCGACGGAAAGCGTTTCGACCTCGGACTCTACGAGAGTGGCACCACCCGCTTTGTCCAGTTCGACAAGCCAGGCATTTCTTTCATCTTCTGCAATATTCATGCCCAGATGAACGCCGTCGTGATCGCTCTGAACACTCCGTACTATGCGATATCGGACGCACATGGCGATCTCAGCATCAAGGACGTCGTACCCGGGCGCTATCAGATGCACGTTTTCCATCCATCAGTGTCGCTGGACAAACTGCACGCCGCAGAACGTGAAATCACAGTTATTCCCGGCGATGCTTTCCTCGGAGCTTTTAGCCTGGCCGAATCCGATTTCGAACTCCCGCACAAGAATAAATACGGCCGCGACTATGATCGCCCCGACCCTGATAGCCCAGCGTACGCGCGACCTTAGCTTGTCGGCGTGCAACTTCTGAAAAAAGAAGGGCGTGCCGGTTAGCACGCCCTTCTCGCCTCTGACCTTCACTTCGTTTACAGCACCTTGCCCTGCTCAAAAACCAACTTGCGCGAGTCAATCCTCGCAGAACTAGCGATGACCTCCGCCTCCGGAGTGCCCGCCGCTGCTGGAATGACCACCGCCGGAACTCGGCGCGCTATGAGAGCCGCCTCCGCCATAGCTCGGCGAGCCGTGATAGCCACCGTAGCTTCCCGAAGACCGGGGCTGCACGATGGGCTGCCTCATATTAAGCTGCGGACGCGAATAACCGCTGCGCCCATAACTGCTCGAACTAGCACCACGTGAGTAGCTCGAAGTCGGAGCTGTGCGGTTCCAGTAGCTGCCACTCTCGCGGCTCGCTGTCTCGGCGCTGCTTCCGCTGCGGCTCGCCGACTCGCTGCTGTGCGATGGCGGCGTAAAGGTCTTCCACTCACTGCGGTTCGGTTCACCTCGGCTGGATGATGACGACTCTGAGCCCCTGCTCGCGGCGTTACTCATCTCCCTGCCGGATGAAGCCGTTCCCGCGCTGGGCTTCCCTCCCGCCGCAGTTGACGTCCCACGAGATTCTGTCGCGCCATTGCCAGTGGCCCGTTCAGCCGTCACTGGGCTGAAGCGACTCTCCTGCATGGACTGCTGCAGATGCGCTGTCTGCTGCTGGAACGATTCGGGCCGCGAGCTGCTTTGCGTCCCGAAGAAATGCTGCGACGCGCCGTTATGAATCGTCGAGGGAGCCGCAGCCCTCCCACTCGCCGACAAGCTGGCGCGTGACGGGACGACGGGCAGGTTGCCGGTCATCATGCGAGCATTGCTTAGTTGTTCGTGAGTCGCTGCCAGTGCCGTCGTACGTCCTGCTCCGAATTTTCCTGCGCCCACGGTCGATACCGCGCCTCCGATGTGCGCATCATTGATATGTGCCAGGTTCGAGAATTGTGTGCCGCCATGAAGCGGTGCGATTCCACCAAAGCGGTTGAGGCCACCAAATCTGTTGAAGCCCACCACTCCAAACCTTCCTCCATATCCGCCCCACCACGGGAAGAACCGGTCACAGGGTCCAATCGGCAACCATCCGAAGCCTCCCCATCCGCCCCACCCAAATCCGAATCCAAATCCAAAACCACCTCCGAATCCAAAGAACGAAACATATGCCGGCGCCCAAAACGGACGGTAAAATCCTGCGCCCCACACTGGTCCCGGCCACCACGCCCACGCGCCGCCATACCACATCCAGCGCCCGTAGTGATATGGCGCCCAGCCCCAGGGCTCGTAGCCAACCCATGTCCAACCGTAGTAAGGCTCGTAAACCCAATTGCCATCGCGATACGGCGCCCAGCCATCTGGTTCATTTGGCACCCACACCTGACCGTAGTCCGGCGCGTCTTCCCATTGCCCGTTGGCATCAAGATCCTCCGCCCCAACGTAATACTTGTTCGTGTGATGCCATGCATCCGCGCTGTGAATCATGCGGTCGCGATCGCTGTTCCAGCGATCCCAATCATCGCGCTCAGGAGCCGCGCTGATCTTATATCGTGCATCAGAGCCGGAACCGCGTACCGTCGCCATCTCACCCTGCTTAATCTCAGCGATTCCCTGCGGCGTGGAGATCTGCGCCTGCCCCTTGCGCACAATGACGATGCTGTCCCCATCGGGCCGCACCTCAATGCGGAACACGCCATCCTGATGCGCGGGATGCACAGCCACGTTAGGCGTGTCGATCTCCGGCTCAGCCTCGCTTTCCCCAAAGACCGAGTAATTGGCCAAGCCTTGGCCAACCTGAATCTGAATGTACTTGTGCGTGAAGTTTGCAATGTTGGCTTGCGCGTTTGATCCCAGGCGAAGAATATTGGCGAAGTCGAGTTGCACCTCGGCGCGTCCGCCCGCTGCAGTAGAAACTTTGTCGCCGTTCACCACCGGCTGATTCAAAACAGCCGCTGACCAGGTGCCCGAATCTCCGCGCTGCGTCGACACGTCCCCGTGAATCATGCTGATGCGGCCCACACCTTGGTCAACCCTTGCCGGCCCTTCCCCAGACGGCCCGCCCGGCTGAGCTTCCTCTCCCAGTTGGGGCGGTTGCCCAGGCTGAGGCTGCCCGGGTTGGGGCGGTGGTCCGGCCTGATCCGGCTGTCCGGGTGGAGGAGGCGGCACCGACTGTGGCTGTCCCATTTCCATCGGGGCGCTAGGCTGTTCCGAGGGACCATTGCCTTCCTCCGTCGTTTGCGCCCGCACACTAACGGTCAGCACTCCCGCCAGCACCAGCGTCAAGACTGCCAAACTTCCTATAAACTTGTTTTTCATGACGTACCTCTGTCAAACGCAGCTTTAAACGTTTCTTTAACCCAAGATCTCATAGAGGTCCGTTATTGTACAAAGCAACTGCCATGCCAAAATTCACCGGGCGAAGAGTTTCGTAACCCTTTTGTTTTCAGAAAGCTGAATCGAGTTTTTCAAGAGGAACAAACAACTGAATCCGAAGCCGGTGGCCGTCTGCGGCCAAGGTGGTGGTTTTCAGCCAGAGTAGCGTCGACATCCTGGCGGCTGTCCAGACGGTGACACCGCCCTGAGTGCTGCAGGATACATCTCTCCAAATATTCCCGCTCGTCTACGCTTCTTTCTCGCCCTCATCGGCAATCCCAATCTTCGACAATCGATAGCGCAGCGCATTTCGCGACAACCCCAGCAACCGCGCAGCCTGACTTTTGTTTCCATTCGCCCGGCGCAGCGATTCCCGAATCATTTCGTCTTCCCACTGCTCTAAAGTCATGCCTTCCGGAAGGAAGTTGCCGATGCCATTCACCGCTCGGGCCGGACGTGTATCCAGATGAATGTCCTCCACCTTGAGCACCTTGCCTTTGGCCAGCGCGCACGCCCGCTCGATGATGTTCTGCAACTCGCGCACATTCCCCGGCCAGTGATAGTTCACCAGAATCTGCATGGCCTCGGGCGTAATTCCGTCCACCGGCTTTCCGGAGTCTCCCGCAAAACGCGAGATAAAGAGATTCACCAGATCCGGGATGTCTTCTTTGCGCTGGCGCAGCGGTGCAATGTCGATGGGCACAACGTTCAAGCGATAGTAAAGATCCTCGCGGAATGTTCCCTGTTCCAGCGCTTCGCGTAAATCGCGATTGGTAGCCGCAATCAACCGCACGTCCACTTTTACGGTTCGCGTCCCACCCAGCCGCTCGAACTCACGCTCCTGCAGCACGCGCAGCAGCTTCACCTGAATCGCCGGCGGCACATCGCCGATCTCATCCAGGAACAAAGTCCCTTTATCCGCCAGTTCAAATTTTCCTGGCTTGCTCGCGGCTGCGCCCGTGAAGGCACCCTTCTCATATCCAAAAAGCTCGCTCTCCAGGAGATTCTCCGGAATCGCTGAACTGTTGATCTTGATGAAAGGCCCCGAAGCTCGCCGCGACTTCTCATGCACCGCACGCGCAATCAAATCCTTGCCCACGCCACTTTCCCCGCCTAGCAGCACCGTCGAATTCGTCGGCGCCACGCGCTCCACCGTTGCCAGCACTTCCTGCATCTTTGCGCTGCGCGCCACCACGTTCGGGTGCGCATACCGCTTGCCCAGCGCCTCGCGCAGCGACCGGTTTTCCTCTCGCAGCTTGTGCACATCCAGCTCCTTGTGAATCACCATTCTCAATTCGCTCAGTGAGAACGGTTTCAACACATAGTCGCTAGCCCCTGTCTTCATCGCTTCTACGGCAGTCTCGACCGTACCAAAAGCCGTCATGACCACCACCGGAAGCGTCGCATTCTGCCGCTTGATCGCCTGCAAGAACTCCAAGCCATCCATCCCCGGCAGCTTGAGGTCCGTCACCACCAGATCAACGGTGCTCTCGCGCAGAAGCTTCAGCCCGCTCTCGGCGTCTCCGGCGGAAAGCGTGCTGAAGCCGTCCTCCCCGAGATTCAATTCGAGCAGCCGCCGCATTTTCGCTTCATCTTCGACAATTAAAATTGTTGGCATGTAACGTCGTTCCAATCAATTCCGGACAGCTTAACCTCGCTCTTTCAACTTTCGTAAGATGCAAGATTGGCTGCCGCTTCGTCACCCGTGGGGAAAAAAACCACGAAGCCAGCCCCGCGCTGGTCGCTCCCGTCGGTGGCACTCTCTACGCGAATCGTTCCATGATGCCCATCAATAATTCGGGACACGATGGACAACCCCAACCCTACCCCCGTCTTTTTGGTGGTAACAAACGGATTGAAGATCTGCTCTCTCAGTTCAGCCGGAATTCCCGGCCCCGTATCTTCAACTCGCACTTCGACTCCATTTCGGTTCGCGTTGTTCGCCCTCGTCGCTGTTACTCGCAACGTTCCTCCGCCGCTGCCCATGGCATCGTACGCATTCTGGATCAAATTTACGAACGCCTGTTCACAAAGACTCTCGTCCAACGACACTAGCGGCAAATTCGCCTGATACTGCCGCTCCACGCGTACCAACCCTTCTTCGTCCTTGTGCGTTCGTAACACCGAGTTCAACGCCCGATCCAGCACAGTCGTAATTTCCTGTGGTACTAACTCAGCATGCAATGGCCGGGCGAAATCAAGAAACCGTGTCACCAGTGCGCTCAAGCGGTTGGTCTCGCTCGATATATAACCCGCCAATTCGCTGGCCAGAGGATTCGATTCTCCTAACTTCTGATGCAACATCTCCGCCGATCCCTTGATCACTCCCAGCGGATTGCGAATCTCGTGCGCCAGTCCTGCCGACATTTGCCCCAACGCCGCCAGCCGCTCCGAACGCCGCGCCTCTTCCTGCGCTTGCTCCAACCGCCGGTTGGTCTCAGCCAGCGTCTCCGCCAATTCCTGGTAGCGTTTGATCTGCCGTCGATTCTCCACCACGAACCGGTTCACCACCATCGCCGCCAGAAAAAAGAAAAGAATGCGGATGGCCAGCAGTCCGTAACCCTCTGTAGTAATTTCGTATTCCTGCAGCGCCGGATAAAGATACGAGCAGTAGGCAGCGGAGGCCAGGGCCGTCCACAGCAGCGTCGCCCACGGGCTGAAATATTCGGCCGCAGTCACCACCGGAAGGTAGAAAATCGGAGAGTAGCTGCTGTTGATTCCTACTTCGCCCGTGTGATCGATGAGCAACGTGGCTAGGGCAATCTTCAGCAGAACGATATACGCTGCTCCTCGCTCCGGTGTCTTGCTCAATAGCCAACCTTCGCTCAGTTGCACAACACCGAACGCCAGCAGCACCAGTTGCTTGTGAATTTCCAACACTGGCGGCAGCGCAGCCAGTCCAGCCAAAAACAGCAGCCAGAGGACATCCATCCAGTTCATTGCCGGACGCTTCGCTTCGCTCATAATCACAACGCACAAAAAAACCGCGCCGGAAACGGGCTGTTCACCCGTTTCCCGGCGCCATCTTCCCTCCGCCTTCGCTTCGGTCCGCTGGCCAGTCGCATCGCATGCGAACCTTATCAGACCGCAGCCAGTCGGTTCGCGTCAATGTCCTTTCTTAGGCGCACTCTCGCGACTCTGCGCTGGCGGATGCGAATTCTGCTGCCGCTGTGCTGGAGCCGGCGCCGGCCGCTGCTGCTGCCAGGTACTAAACTTCTGCTCCTGGTCCCGCTGTTGCTGCACGTTTCCCTGCTGCACTGGAGCCACCGGCTTGGCCAGCGGATGCGACCACTGCTGTGCAGGTTGCACGCTCCGATTCTCGGATTGAGCCTGCGTGCTCTCCGGCTCTGGAGTGCCTTGCGCTTCCCAAACCCGCGGCGGCGTCTTCGTTTGGTTGGTTCCACCGCTGGGTTGGCCGAACGAACGGAAGCCATCGTCCGCTAGCGGCTGCCGCGTCACCGGAGCGGCCGGTACTGGCTTACCGGGCGCTTCCTGCCGCACCAACGATGACGATTGCTGATTCAAATGTCCACCCGATAGCGCCTGCCTCTGATCGAAAGAACGTGGCATCGGAGCCGGTGTCCTCAGTGCGACTACAGGACGGCTCGTCACCGCCGCTGGCGGCCGATTCGCCACAGGCCTTCCCTCTCCCAACACGCTGCTCCTGACCGGCTCAAACGCAACCGTGTGTGCCACTGGAGCCGCCGCGAGTTCTCTCGCCGGCACCGACACCACATTCCGCGCCACCGGCCGCGCATTTACGAACGTGTCACGCGAGACCACGGTCACTCCCCCATTCACATTCCGGTTCGCATACGCGATGTTGTTCACGGTTGTGCTCCGGTTCAGCACGACAGTGTTATAGGCATTCGTGACTCTGGCAATATCCACCCGCGTATTGGTGAAGTTCACGTTGTTCACGTAAACACGGCTGACGCGGTAGCCCGGAAGAAATACTTCTCCCGGAGCCAGCGGGAACCATCCCACGCCTGCTCCAAACCCGAACGAGAAATTAAGTCCTGGTCCGCCACCCACCCAGGCCACCAGCGCTGGCGCATACATCGGCCGCACCACGCTCGGTCCCGGAACCCACAGCCATCCACCGCTTGCGAAGGCCCACCGACCATAGTGGAATGGAGCGAATCCCCAGGGTTCATCCTCCACCCATGTCCAACCCCACGGCCCCACCCAAGCCCAATGGCCAAAGTGATACGGAGCCCATCCTGCCACCAGAACTCGCGGCCGCCAGCATGTGCCGTAGCCCGCCACATAGCTCCAGTCGCCGTACTCGTCGAGATCTTCATATCCCGTCATCTCGCGCGAAACATAATTCGCGGAATCAGACTGATCCTCGACTTGATCTCGATTCGAAGCCCAGGTATCAAATCCATCTTCTGCGGGGACCTGACCAAGCTCGTAGTCCAGATGATCGCTGCCGGTGAACGTGGCGTGCTGGTTCGCCACAACGGTGTAGGAAGAACCACCGCCCGTGACCTCGCCACGTCCGCGCCACACCGTCACTTCCGTCCGATTCCCGTCCACATCTACATCGAGGCGGTAGTCTCCCGGCTGCATCACAGTGAACGCCACGTTCGGCGTATCGATCTCGTAGGAGTCTTCATCGTCCACGTGCCGTATCTTCACGATCAGCGATCCCTGCGCCAAGCGAATCTGCGCTGCCCGGTCACTCACCTCGAGCAACGTAATCCCAGTCTTGGCGCCGAGCCGCAGCGCGGTCGATCCAATGTGTACTTCGGCCCGCGAATCTTCATCCGCCCAAAGATTGTCACCCGTCACCAGGGGACGATTGAGCACCGCGTCAACCCAGTCGTTCTCGCCGCCCGGCTGAAACGACACCGATCCCTCCATATAATTGAGCCTTGCCACACGGCCGGGAGGATCCTGCGCATTCGCATCCTGTGAATCCTGTGGCCCTTGCGGAGCTTGCGCCGCCTGAGAATCCGGCGCGACCTGGGCATCCTGTGCCTTCGCTCCGAGCGGCGCTTGCAGCATGACTGCCAAGCCCGCCACGATCACTGCCCAGATCCACCGATGCTTACATATCTTCATAACCTTCTCCCCAACGGATATCGAATCTTGAGGTCGAGAAACGCCTTCCCTCAACGATCTTATCCACATTCGTGTAAACACAATAGAGACGGTTTAGTTTCCTCGCTATGAAGTGGTGGTTTTCGGCCAGGGCTGGCCCATAGCGGGCAGTCAATAGATTTGCTTTGTGAAAACACCTAGCGGTTCGCAGGCTTCGGTGCGATCTCATCCAAGGTAAGATTCAACTCCAGTACGTTTACCCGCGGCTCACCCAGAAATCCAAACTCCCGCGACTCGGTATGCTGGCGCACCGCTTCGCGCACTACGTCCTCGCTCAGCCCACGTTCTTTCGCGATTCGAGGCACCTGAAACTCCGCCGCCTCCGGCGAAATGTGAGGATCAAGTCCGGAACCCGACGTCGTTAGCAGGTCCATCGGAATCGCCGTTCCAGGATTCTCCGCCTGCAATCGGTCCGCATCACCCTGCACTCGCGCAATGAGAGTTTGATTGGTTGGCCCAAGATTCGATCCGCTGGAATTGCCCGCATCATAGCCAGTTCCCGCGCTGGACGGACGCGAGTGAAAATATCCCGGCGAAGAAAATGACTGCCCGATCAATCGCGATCCGACGACCTTCCCATTCCGCGTCAACAACTCTCCATTGGCCTTACTCGGAAATAAAACCTGCGCCAGTCCCGTAATCAAGAGCGGAAATAATAGCCCAAACAATACGGTCGTCACTACCGTCATGAGTACAGCGGTGATGAGATTCTTCTTCATAGTCGCCTCTACGCCAATCCTGCCCGCACAATCAGCAAGTCAATAAGCTTGATTCCGATAAATGGCACGATCACTCCGCCCAACCCGTATACCAGCAGATTTCGGCGCAGCAATATAGCCGCTCCCTGCGGAACATATTTCACCCCGCGCAACGCCAACGGAATCAGTGCCACGATAATCAGCGCGTTAAAGATGACTGCCGACAAAATTGCCGACTGCGGCGTCGCCAGCCGCATCACATTGAGCGCCTGCAGAACCGGAAACGTCCCGGCAAACATTGCAGGAATGATGGCGAAGTACTTGGCCACGTCATTCGCAATCGAAAACGTGGTCAGTGCGCCCCGCGTCATCAGCAACTGCTTGCCGATTTCCACGATCTCAATCAACTTGGTCGGATTCGAATCCAAATCCACCATGTTCCCGGCTTCCTTCGCCGCCTGCGTACCCGTATTCATGGCCACACCCACATCGGCCTGAGCCAGAGCTGGCGCGTCATTGGTGCCGTCACCGGTCATGGCAACAAGTTTCCCTTGCCCCTGTTCGCGCCGGATCAAATCCAGCTTGTCCTTCGGCGTAGCCTGCGCCAGAAAATCATCCACGCCGGCTTCTGTCGCGATCGCCGCCGCGGTCAGCGGATTGTCCCCCGTAATCATCACCGTCTTGATTCCCATCGCGCGCAGCTGATCAAATCGCTGCCGCATACCGCCCTTCACAATGTCCTTCAGGTGAATCACTCCCAAGGCGCGGCCATTCTCCGCCACCACCAGCGGCGTCCCCCCAGAGCGCGAAATCGCTTCCACCGCCTCGCGCACTTCCGTCGGCAGCGCGCTGCCCTGCTCTTCCAGATACTTGGCAACCGCATCCGTCGCGCCTTTGCGGATAGCGCGCCCATCCAGATTCACGCCTGACATGCGGGTCATTGCGCTGAATGGGATAAATTCCGCATCATGCGAACTCATTTCGCGCCCGCGCAATCCGTACTTCTCTTTCGCCAACACCACAATCGAGCGTCCCTCGGGAGTCTCATCCGCCAGTGAAGAGAGTTGCGCGGAGTCCGCCAGCATCGCTTCAGTCACGCCCGGCGCTGTTACAAATTCCGTGGCCTGGCGGTTGCCCAGCGTGATGGTTCCCGTCTTGTCGAGCAGTAGCGTATTCACATCGCCCGCAGCTTCGACCGCTCGTCCTGACATCGCCAGCACATTGTGCTGCACCAACCGGTCCATGCCTGCAATGCCAATCGCCGAAAGCAATCCACCGATCGTCGTGGGAATCAGGCACACCAACAAAGACACCAGCACGAACACCGTCTGCGGTGAACCCGCATAAATGGCAAAAGGCTGCAGCGTGACCACCGCCAGCAGAAATATAATTGTCAGGCCCGCCAGCAGGATGTTCAACGCAATTTCATTCGGAGTCTTCTGCCGTTCCGCACCTTCCACCAGCGCGATCATGCGATCCAGAAATGTTTCGCCGGGATTGGAGGTGATCTTCACCTTCACCCAATCCGAAAGCACGCGGGTGCCGCCCGTCACCGCCGAGCGGTCGCCGCCCGCTTCACGAATCACTGGCGCGGACTCGCCCGTAATCGCCGATTCGTCCACCGACGCCACGCCTTCGACAATCTCGCCATCGCCGGGAACAAACTCTCCCGCTTCCACCAGGACCATGTCTCCCGAGCGCAATTTTGACCCTGGCACCGTCTCCGTCTTCCCGTCGGCAAGCAGGCGGTTCGCCATCGTCTCCGCTTTCGCGCGACGCAACGCGTCGGCCTGCGCCTTGCCGCGGCCCTCCGCCATGGCCTCGGCAAAGTTGGCGAACAACACCGTGAACCACAGCCAGAGCGTGATCTGCAGATTGAATCCGAATCCAGGCTGCCCATGCATTCGCTCCTGAATGAGCAGCACCGTGGTCACCACGCTGCCCACTTCCACCACGAACATCACGGGATTGCGCATCATGGTCACGGGATGCAGCTTAACCACCGAATCCCACGCCGCGCGGCGCACAATCTTCATGTCCCACAGACTGCGTTTTGCTTTCGCCATATTTGCCTAAAGTATTTTCCTAAGAAAGCCTGCCTAGAAGGTTTTGCCCGCCATCATCAGCAGGTGTTCGAGAATTGGTCCCAGACTGAGTGCGGGGAAAAACGTCAATGCTCCCACAATCACCACTACACCGATCAGCAATACCGTAAACAGCGGCCCCGTCACCGGGAAAGTGCCCAGCGTTGCCGGAGTCTGTTTCTTCCCCGCCAGGTTGCCGGCAATCGCCAGCATAGGCAGAGCCATCATGAAGCGACCTAACAGCATGGTCAGACCCAGCGACGTGTTGTACCAGGGCGTGTTTCCGCTTAGTCCGCCGAAAGCCGAGCCGTTGTTGGCCGCGGAGGAGGTGAAGGCGTAAAGCACTTCGCTGAACCCGTGCGGCCCCGCATTCGCCATGGCAGAAGTACCGAAGCTGTACAAAACTGAAATCGCTGTGAACACCAGAATCACCAGAGGGAAAATCAGGATCACCAGCATCGCCATCTTCACGTCGTAGGCTTCGATCTTCTTGCCCAGATACTCCGGCGTGCGCCCCACCATCAATCCGGCAATAAAAACGGAAAGAATGACGAAGATCAGCATTCCATACATCCCCGCGCCCACTCCCCCGAAGATCACTTCGCTCAGCATGAGGTTGATCAAGGGCACCATTCCGCCCAGCGGCGTGAACGAGTCGTGCATGGAATTAACCGCTCCGCAACTCGTATCGGTAGTCACCGTGGCAAACAGCGCCGAGTTCGCCACACCGAACCGCACTTCTTTCCCTTCGAGGTTGCCCGCCGCTGGCAGCGTAGAAGACGAATGCTGCGGGCTGTGCTGCGCGGCAGCCGTTAACAGGGGATTGCCCCGAGCTTCCGCCCAATACGCCGTAGTGACTCCTGCCAGGAACAGCAAAGCCATCGCTGCCCACACGGCCCATCCATGCCGCCGGGAGCCGGTCATTGTTCCCAACGTGTAAGTAAAGGCGGAAGGAATCGCAAAGATGCAGAACATCTCCAGGAAGTTCGTGAACGGAGTGGGATTCTCAAACGGATGCGCGCTGTTTGCATTGAAGAACCCGCCACCGTTGGTGCCCAGCTCCTTGATGATCTCCTGCGATGCCGTAGGTCCCTGCGCGATGACCTGCTGACTCACCGTCTGCATCACCGGTTTGCCGTCAGGACCATTCACGGGCTTGCCATCAGCGCCAAGTTGCGGTGTCTGGTAGGGATCGAGCACTTGTACCGTGTCATAAGGCTTCAGGTTCTGGACCACGCCCTGCGACACTAGCACCAGCGCCCCCACCAGACACAGCGGAGCCAGCACCCATAACGTGCCGCGAACCAGGTCCACCCAGAAATTGCCAATGGTCTTTTGCTCGCGCCGCGAAATGCCGCGAATGAAGGCGATCGCCAGCGCCATGCCTGCCGCCGCCGAAACCCAGTTGTGATAAGCCAGACCCACCATCTGTGTCAGATAACTCATGGTGGTTTCGGGCACGTAATTCTGCCAGTTCGTGTTCGTGGTGAACGATGCCGCGGTGTTGAACGCCAGCGCCGGAGCAACCCCTCCCAGCTTTTGCGGATTCCACGGCAGCCACGCCCACTGCTGCACCCGCTGCAGCACATAAAGCAGGATCATGGAAACGCCGCTGAACAAAAGCAGCGCTGCCGCATACTCCTTCCAGTCCATCTCGTGGCTTTCGTCCACGCCCGTAAGCCGGTAGAGGATCCGTTCCACCGGCCGCATCACCGGATCCAGCCAAGTCCGCTCACGGCTGAATACCCGTGCCATGAACCCACCCAGCGGTTTGGTGACCAGAAAGACCACCAGCAAGAAAACGAGAATTTGCAGCCAGCCGTTCGTCGTCATCAGAATTTCTCCGGCCGCAGCATGGCGTACACGAGATACACCATTAATCCCACGCAAATCAACAGCATGATGATCGGTCCCATATACTCCTCAGCGCACGCGCTCGCAGAAATGCACGTACGCAAGCGAAATCACAAAAAACAAAATCGTCACCGCAACAAAGATCGCGTCCTGCATCTCAAATTCCCTCCAGCCCCCGATCCGAGTTGCATTGCTCGGATTCGCGCCTTGTTATCTCACGCACTAAGATTTCCTCGCGCCAGTGACTCCACTAAAACTTGACCATGATGGCCATGTCGATGAACTGCTCGTTTTTGCGCAGATCGGGGAACCATACGGAGCTGCCTTGCGCCCCGCAGGCCGTTACCGCGGCGCTTTCGGTCTCTTGCATGGACGAATTTCCATCGTTGCAGGCGAAGAATTGGGGATAGCCGTTATTGGTATAAGGCACTCCGCCCGAACCCGGCGGCGTGATTCCACCCGGGCCCGACCAGTATGGCACGTTGGCATGGCGATAGTCGTATTCCCAGCGCAAGGTGACGTACTGACTGGGCATGTAGTCAAACGTAACCGAAGAATCCCAGGCCTTGAATGGGTCCGAGGGATTTCCGGTAAAGTAGGGTGCATTGATCGCCGCCGAAGGTGCCGTCTCTCCGTTGATGGGAGGGTCCAGAACCAGATAGCGTCCGGGATTGTTGATCTGGCCTCCGCCGACTGTGACTGCGTACCGGTCTTTCTTGAACCATGCGCGGTTGTAGAGCATGTAGCCGATAAAGCTCTGCTTAGGATTGATTCCTGCCGCAAAATAGTCACCTCCAACCGACTTTGCGTCCTTGGTGTTACCGTGGCAGGCCACGCCTTGTAGATATACGCCCGCAGACGTGGTCGTGCTAGGGCCAAATTCGCAACCCATGTCGCCGGTGAAGGTCAACGCCATTTTGTCGAGGGTCTTTCCCGGTTTGTCGAAATACTTGATCTCGATGCTGTCGTCAGTATGGATGCGGCCCCGGTTCGGTATGTAGAGGTCATCGTGGCCCAGCCCATAGTTATTGGAAATCACGTTCACCCAGGGTCTCGGAGTCCACTTAATCTGCCCACCCACACCTTTCCTCGAGTTAGCTGAGCCGTACGACTGCCATCCATTGATGAACCACGGCTCAATCTTCAAATGCGGGTTGGGGAAAATCTGAACCCTCAACCCGTTGAAAAACCAAGGCGTGTTGGAAGAAACGTAAGAGGGTTGATAGGCCCAGTTGTCGAAGTTATAGTAGCTGAACAGGCCAATGTACGACATAAAGATTCCGGCGTCGATGTTGATTCCGTTCAACGCGTTAATGTGGTAGCCGCCGTATGCCTCTGCCAGATACCGATAGGCAGTGTCGAGGTCCCACTGGCCCTTCGCCGGACTGGGGTCATTGCGTGGCGTCGTTTCCGAATACATGCCGAACTGGGTCATCAATCGGGCGCGGACATTGTCATAGTGGAAATCGCCACCAACCCCGAGTTGCTCCAACTGGATTTCGTTAGAGCGAAATATCTCGCTCGATCCCGCCATCGAGTTGTCTACCGGTTTGTTGAAATCGTAGGTGTACGAAACATCGGCCCGGATTTCCGGGGTGAATAATTTTGAATCGAAAGCTGCTTCTTTGGTGCGCGGGTTGCCATTCAGCCAGGTCCAGTCCCAGTCCGAGAAAGGGACGATCTTCTCCTTCTTGGCCGGCGCGGAATCGGAAGGCGTAGCGCTGGTTGCCGTGGCGACGCTAGGCTGCCCTGACGCAACCACCGCGGGAGGATTAGCAAAGTTTGCCGCCGTCACCGGTGGAAGGCTCGGCCTGCCCGTCGGCGCTGGCGCCGCCTCGCCGCGATCATCGGCAGGCGCACTGCTCCTGTGCAGCTCAACTTCCGCGCGCAAGCGCTCCACTTCGGCTCGTAGTGCTTTCAATTCATCCCGCATTTCCTGCTGTTCTGTTTGTTGAACTGAACTAGAGTTTTCGTTCCCAGAGGATGTAGCTGTGCTTTGAGTGGATTGCGCGCCAGCCCAGACTGCCAGAAACAGTACGCACGTCGAGAGTAATAAGACTTGATTCGCACTTTCCCATCTCATGATTTTCGTTCACCAATAAGTGCCGGTAACACTCGCTGTGGTTGGCTTCTGTCGCGCGGCAATTCTCATCGACGTAGATGCGCCTCAGAACCTCAAGGTCCTTCTCTTTTTCAGGTTTCCGGCGGACTGGCACAACCCAGTAGCAGACCGAGGGCACACCCTCGCGCAGCAAAGCAATCAGAAACCGCAGCATAAACCCCGCCGCCGCCAAAGTAATGGCTGCAATTACCCACGCTGTGCCCATACGCTGGCCTCCCGCATCATCGCGCAGACCTCCCACATAAACGTTTCAGTTAACCATTTCATGCGTAAGAGTGTTTTAAGGAATTCGTAAGGAATTCGTAAAGGCGGAAACCTTGGCGTTGGTTCGGCAATACTTACAACTCAATTAAATAGCCAACTCAATTAAATAGCGCGGACTCCGCTCAGCAGCCCCATTCCGCTTCGCCCGGCTGGGCAAAATACTGCCGCGACTTTGCCGGCTCGCCGGTCATCGACTCCAGTTCGAGCAGCGCCAGACGCGCCGCCGCCACCAGGCGGCTTTTCTCCTGTTGCGGAACTTCCCTCCACGAACCGCGCCCTTCGCTGCCCTTGCTCGAAATCTCCGGCATCAGCGCCTGATGATAGTGATGGAAAAGCTCTGCTAACCGTTCCGGTGCTACTTCGTTAATCCACATGACTCTTGATCTTTCTGAATCCGCGTCGCTTGTTTGGGGCCAAGTTTCAGCCCCACAATCATTGGACACGAAAACAGAGAAAGTGCGAATAAAGGGTCCATAAAATGTTCGTAAAGACATAAAGCTAGAAGGCCAGCGAAGGCTATAAGCCCGGTTCAAACCGGTATCCCACCCAGGGTTCGGTGAGCAGATACTTCGGCGAGGAGGGATCACTCTCAATCTTCTTGCGCAACTGTCCCACAAAAACGCGCAAATACTCTGGCTGCTCAGTACTATTGGGTCCCCAGATAGCGGCCAGCAGCGTACGGTGCGTCACCACCTTGCCCGGACGCCGCGCCAGATACACCAATAAGTCGAATTCTTTCGGCGTGAGATGAACCTCATGCCCAACCACCTTCACGGAGCGCGCATCCAAGTCGATCGAAAAATCTCCGGCTGTGATCGCGCTGGGCTGCTCCTCAATCTCCGGACTCCGTCGCAATTGCGCCCGGATTCGCGCCAGCAGTTCGTTCATGCTGAACGGTTTCGTAACATAATCATCGGCGCCGGCATCCAGCGCTTCCACCTTCGAGCGATCCTGCCCACGCACCGACAGCACGATAATCGGCACTTGCGACATCTGCCGCACCTGGCGACACAGGCCTACACCATCCAGATTGGGCATGGCCAGGTCCGTGATCAATACATGCGGAGTCCAGTTCTTCATCAACTCCAGCGCCATCTCCCCGTCATTGGCCACGCGGATGTCGTACCCCTGCGCCGAAAGCGTCGTGCGCAGCACCCGCGTGATTTGCACTTCATCGTCCACCACTAGAATTCGCCGGTGCTCGTTCGTCATCTTTTTTCACTCACCGCATTTCCTGAGTCACGATGTGAACATCCACCGCGGGAGTATCGCGCAAAAATTTATGAATCGCGGAAAGATAGAAATATCTCTTCCATCCCTTCGTGGCCGACCGCCCGAAAACCACTTGCGTAACGTGATTCTCGCGCACGAACTCCGCAACTTTTTCCGCCACCACTTTGCCCTCAGCTTTCACCACTTTTGCGCCCACACTCTCCGCAAAACGGATGTTATCAGCCAGAGTTCGCTGGTTTTCGTCGCTCTCGTCCGCGCCCGTGTCCACGTAAAACACAAACAGATCGCCATCCAGGGCTTGAGCCATACGCGCCGCACGTGCGATCAAGTACTGTGCAGCCGGATTCGAACTGATACACACCGCAATCCGTTCGCGCACCTGTAGCAGTTGGCCGTCCTCGGTTTTCAATTCCGCCAGCGTGCGGTCGACCGCCTGCGTCACCTGCCGCAACGCCAGCTCCCGCAATGCAACCAGATTTGTATTTCGGAAAAAATTCGCCAGTGCGCGTTCCACCCGCTCCAGCGGATAGATATCTCCGCGCCGCATGCGGGTCTGCAGTGCCTGTGGCGTCAAGTCCGCCATCACAATTTCGCCCGCCCGCCGGATCACCCAATCCGGCACCGTCTCCCGTACCTGCACACCCGTGAGACCCCGAATCGTCGGCGCCAGGCTCTCGATGTGCTGCACGTTCAGCGTGGAAAGAACGTCGATCCCCGCATCCAGCAACTCGAAAACATCTTCATAGCGCTTCGCGTGCTTGCTGCCTTCGATGTTCGTGTGGGCCAACTCATCCACCAGCACAACGTGCGGCTTCCGCGCGAGAATGGCATCCACATCCATCTCTTCAAAGATGGTCGATTTGTATTCCAGCTTCTTTCGCGGAACTGTCTCCAGCCGCGAAGAAAGCTCCCCAATCGGTTTCCGCCCATGAGTCTCCACTACGCCGATCACTACTTCTTCGCCGCGGCTGGCCCGTCGCACGCCCTCGCTCAGCATGGCATAGGTTTTTCCCACGCCGGGGGCATAGCCTAGAAACAGCTTGAACACCGCCGGCCGCTGGGCCGTATCCGCTTCCTTAAGCCATTCTTCGGGACTCTTAGGCATCGCCGCTATTCTCCACGTCGGAAGGAAAATTGTCGAATCCTCATGTCCCGCGCTCGCGTACCCTGTGTTCCTCCGCGCCCTCTGTGTTTAAGATCCTCCGCTGCCCCGCCGCTCCAGTCTGCCATCGCATTCTCTCGTTGTGTTCCCTTGCTTACGTTACAATCGTGCCCGTGAAGCCTCGCTGGCCACAGCACTTGTTCCGCTACACCGCCTGTCTCGTAGCCGCCGAATTGGTGGCACAAAGCTACCGGCGCATCGTCCACGTAAACCCCACCACCGTAGCTTTAACGTTCCTGTTGATGGTGTTGTGGGTCGCCGCCTATTGGGGATTTCGCTTCTCCGTCTTTCTCGCAGTGCTCGCCACTCTTGCCTTCAATTATTATTTTCTTCCCCCCATCGGAACCCTCACCGTCGCCGACCCCCAAAACTGGGTAGCGCTCTTCGCTTTTCTCGTAACCGCCGGCATCGCCAGCGAACTCGCGGATCGCGCCCGCCGGCAAACTGCTGACGCCATTCAGCGCCGCCGCGATGTCGAACGACTCTATAGCTTCAGCCAGCGCTTGCTCGCCACCGACAACGTGGCCGAACTGCTGAATGCGATTCCGGCCTACGTCTGTGATGGATTCGCTGCCAAGGCCGCTGCCATTTATTTACTCAGTTCTCAGCAGGTCTACCGCACCGACCCCAAGGTAACTTGGTTTCCGCTGCAGGATCTTCAAATGGTCAGTTCGCGCGGCGAGCCAGTCATCGATTCCAAGCGCGGAATTTCTCTCACTCCTCTGCATCTCGGCACTCGCACTACCGGGGCCGTGGGCATCGCCGGACCCGCGCTCTCGCGGGCCACTCTTGAGGCCCTCGGCAGCATGATCGGCATCGCCATCGAGCGCGCCGGGGCCATGGAAAAACTCTCTCAGACCGAAGCCGCTCACCAGAGCGAAAACTTGCGCGCTGTTCTGCTCGATTCCGTCACTCACGAACTGCGCACTCCACTCACCGGCATCAAAGCCGCAGTCACAGGCCTGCTCTCCGATTACAACCTCGACGAAGCTCAGCGCAAGGAGTTACTCACCGTCATTAACGAAGAAACCGATCGCCTCGACCGCCTGGTTGGCGAAGCCACGGAGATGGCTCAGCTCGATGCTCACAAAGTCGAACTGCACATGGCTCCCGTGGATATTGCCACCGTGATCGAGTCAGCCGTGGAAGAATCCAGAACGGTTCTCGCCCAGCATCCTCTGGAAGTGCGCGTCCCCGCATCGCTGCCCAAGGTGCGCGTCGATTCCGACCGGATCGCGGAAGTCCTCAAGCAGTTGCTGGAAAACGCCGCCAAGTATTCCCCGCCTGCCGCCCCTATCACCATAACCGCGGAACGAAAGGGAGATCGCATCATCACCAGCGTCACCGATCACGGTCCCGGCATCGACGACTTCGAACAGTCGCTGGTCTTCGATAAGTTTTATCGTGGCCGCGATCAGCGCTACAGCGTACAAGGTACCGGCATGGGATTAGCGATCGCCAAAGCCATCGTAGAAGCCCACAACGGAGTCGTCGGCGTCACCAGCCAACTCGGCCGCGGCTCGGTCTTTTCTTTCGAACTCCCTACAGCCTGAACAGCCAGGGGTATTGCCGAATGCAACCCTAAAGCAGTAAATTCACTTTCAGATCACGGTTCCACGCCGCCATGAGTCTCGCCACCCTGAACGACATTTTCTTCGCGGCTACCGAGCGCAATCTCGACCGGGCAATGCTCTATCGCGATGCAGGAAAGTGGCTGCCTATCTCTTCCTCAGACTTCCGCAGCAAGGTCGCTGCCACCGGCGGCGCTCTGCAAGAATGGGGCATCCATAAAGGGGATCGCGTCGCCATTCTCAGCGAGAATCGCCCCGAGTGGTCCATCGCCGACTTCGCCATCTTGCTACTCGGCGCCATTACCGTTCCTGTCTACGCCACTTTGACCCCGGAACAAACCGCGTACGCACTGCGCGACTCCGGCTCCAGCGTTATCTTCGTCTCTACCGAGCATCAACTTCGCAAAGTCCAAACCATTCTGTCCCTAACCCAAATTCAGAAAATCGTGGTCATGGATCATCTCCAGATCCCGAGCGATCTTGCCGCAAGCTCCATACTCATGGATCAATTCATGACGCAAGGCCCGCTCACCCTCGATCCCCAAACCGAATCCTTCGCCCGCTCCATCCAGCCCGACGATGTCGCCACCATCATCTACACCTCCGGAACTACCGGAATCTCTAAGGGCGCGATGCTCACCCACGGCAACATGGCGTCCAACATCGCCTGCTCTCTGCTCGACTTCGACATGCGCCCCGGGCTAGTCAGTGTTTCGTTCCTTCCCCTCTCGCACGTCACCGCACGCCACGTGGATCTCGCCCTGCTCTACCACGGCGTCACTCTCGCCTACTGCCCCTTCATCGAGCATCTTCCCCAAACTCTGCTGGAGGTACGACCCACGCTTTGCGTTTCTGTGCCCAGGGTCTACGAAAAAATCTACGCCAAGACTGAGACGACAGCTCGCGGCTTCCCCAAGCGCGCCATCTACCGCTGGGCGCTTTCCGTCGGCCGCGCCCACAAGCCCGAAATTCTCGCCGGAGGGATTCCCACTTCTCCCAGCTGGAAGCTTGCCAACAAATTGGTTTTCTCGAAGATTCGCGCCGGCATGGGCGGCAACGTTGAAACCTTCATCTCCGGAGGCGCGCCTTTGGGCCGCGAACTCGCCGAATGGTTCGCTACCGTCGGCATCCGCATTCACGAAGGCTATGGCCTGACGGAAACTTCTCCCGTGATCGCCGTGAACTCGCCCATCCACCACCGCATCGGTACCGTAGGCAAAATCCTTCCCAACCTCGAAGTCCGCATCGCCGAAGACGGCGAAATTCTGGTACGCGGTCCTTCCGTCTTCAAGGGATATTGGAACCGTCCCGAAGAAACACAAAACGCTTTTCTCGATGGCTGGTTCAAAACTGGAGACATCGGCCACATCGATGCCGATGGATATCTCTCCGTCACCGACCGCAAGAAGGAACTTATCAAAACTTCCGGCGGAAAGTTCATCGCTCCCCAACCCATCGAAAACTCCCTGAAGCTCAACGCCCTGGTGGGAACGGCCGCCATCATCGGCGACAAGCGCAAATTTGCCTTTGTCCTCATCTCGCCTAATTTCGCGCTCCTCGAAGATTGGGCCCGCTCCAACAACATTGCTTTTTCCTCGCGTGCCGAACTTGTCGCTAACGCCAAAGTCCGGGCGCTCTATGACGGAATTGTGGAAGAGATCAACAAGAGTCTTGCGCGATTCGAAAAACTGAAACGCGTTCTCCTCGTCCCCGATGAATTCACCGCCGACAACGGCGCTCTCACTCCCACTCTGAAACTACGCCGCCGCGTAGTCGAGGACCGCTATCGCCGCCAGATCGACGATCTCTACGCCCAGGCGGAATCCACCACCGTTACATAGTCTTGCCATTCCGAAACGGCTTCAGCCGCTGAGGAATCTGCTCTCCTTTGCTCAAAGACTGCCCTCGCCAAGCCATTAATGTCTCCCGCGCAGTTTTTCATTACAATGGACTCATGACCGACGCCCTTCATATCGCCGACCGCTCCTTCCGTTCGCGCCTGATCGTTGGTACGGGAAAATACAAATCCTTCCAGGAAACTGCGCGCGCCCTCGAGGCCAGCGGTGCCGAGATGGTCACCGTCGCCGTCCGCCGCGTCAACCTAGATCGCAGCAAGGAATCGCTCCTCGACTACATCGATCCCAAGAAGTATTTCCTGCTCCCCAACACCGCCGGCTGCTACACCGCCGATGAAGCCATTCGCGCCGCGCGCCTCGGCCGCGAGGTCGGGCTCTCCGACTGGGTGAAACTCGAAGTGATCGGCGACCAGGCCACGCTGTACCCCGATGTGCAGGCCACGCTCGAAGCCACGCGTGTGCTGGTTGGCGAAGGCTTCACCGTCCTGCCCTACACTTCCGACGACATCGTCTTCGCCAAGCGTCTGATCGACGCCGGCGCAGCTGCGGTAATGCCCCTTGGCGCTCCCATTGGTAGCGGCTTGGGCATTCAGAACCAGGCTCACATCCGCATCCTGCGCGAGATGATCACCGCCGTGCCACTCATCGTGGACGCCGGCGTAGGCACCGCTTCCGACGCTGCCATTGCCATGGAACTCGGCGCCGATGCAGTCCTCATGAACACCGGTATCGCCAACGCGCAAGATCCCGTGCTGATGGCCGAAGCCATGCACCACGCGGTGCTCGCCGGACGCCAGGCCTACCTCTCAGGCCGCATGCCCAAAAAGCTGTATGCTACGGCCAGTTCCCCGCTGGAAGGCGTGGTCCGTTAGCTCCTCGTAGCGCGGGTGTCCTCGCCAGCTGTCCCGGCGGCGTCTAGCCGCCGGCCTCGACCATAAGAAAACGTCTTCAAGAAAGTAAGGCTCTGTGCAGGAATCTGAATAACTGTTCGATTAACGGGGGTTTTCGGGGAGGGGATTTTTCGGTACGCTCGGCAGGATGAGCGAGAGCGAATGGAGCAAGATTCTGGGATGGCCCGGGTACAGGGTCTATCGCAGTGAGATCAACGAAGAAGCCAAGACTCTGCGTCTGTGGGTGCGGCGCAAGCGCGGGAACCGCAAACTGGAGTGTTCCGGCTGTGGTCGGAGGATCAACGAAATCGCGGAGATCTACGAACGAGAGGTACGGGATCTGCCGTGCTTCGAATACCGCACGACGGTAGTGATCGAACTGTATCGGGTGCGCTGTCCGGACTGCGGGATCAAGGCCGAGAAAGTAGCACTGCTACCGAGCAAGGCG
>Ga0208188_1000038_pt1 | contig 112034 bp, 101 predicted proteins | sample June2015DPH_8_50_FD_184698 | JGI IMG/M metagenome (GOLD analysis project Ga0208188, IMG submission 184698) | Peatland microbial communities from SPRUCE experiment site at the Marcell Experimental Forest, Minnesota, USA - June2015DPH_8_40... | ecosystem: Environmental > Terrestrial > Soil >...
AATCCACATTCTGTCCGGCCCCTGCACCCTCCACTACCAGTGTCAACTCCCCCCTGACCTCGTCCGAGAAACGCGCGAGGGCTTCCGAAATCAAACCCCGAAAAACTTCCTCGTGTATCTTTGTAAGCTCCCGTGCTACCGCTACCCTTCTTTCACCCCAGGTCTCAAGCATATCTTTAAGGGTTTTTAGAAGCTTTTTGGGAGACTCGTAGAGTATCAGGGTCATTTCCAGACGGGCGTTTCTTTGGAAAAAGCGCCGTCTGTCTGCACCTCTGGCAGGAGGAAAACCAAGGAACGCAAAGGGTTGGGTTGGCAGCCCCGAAACGACCAGGGCCGATATGAGGGCGGTCGCGCCGGGAATGGCGACAGGTTGCATTCCACGCTCCAGCGCCGCTTCAATTAGATGCTTTCCGGGGTCGGACACACCAGGGGTCCCCGCATCGGTGACCAGCGCTACGTTCAGCCCGGAAGCAATTTTCTCGATCAGTTCGCCTCCGCGCTGCCGCGCATTGTGCTCGTGATAGCTGATCAGGGGTTTATGTATGGAGTAATAGGACAGTAGTTTTCGTGTGTGGCGCGTGTCCTCAGCAGCGATCAGATTGACCGCCCGCAGGGTTTCGAGCGCTCTCAGGGTGATGTCGGCAAGATTTCCGATAGGCGTTGAGACAACGTAGAGCGTTCCTTCCTTTGCCTCATTTTCAGCGTCCGGGTTCGAAGGCATTGACTATCCAGTTTATTTCGGGTTTTTCGCCGTCCCACCTGATCGCGACAACGTCGAAGCGTGCATGTGAGTCCAGCAGTCCCCGCTGTTTTAAATACCACAGGGCCGCGCGCGTAAGGCGCCTGCGTTTATATATGGTAATGGATTCCTCAGGGCTGCAGATCCCGTCCGCCTGCCTGGCCCTTACCTCCACAAATACAATTGTCTTTCCGTCTTTTGCGACCAGATCTATTTCGCCCAGCGGACACCTGAAGTTTCGCTCGAGGATTTTGATTCCGCTGCTGGAGAGGTATGCAGCAGCCGCGCTCTCGCCTTCTTTCCCCTTATTATACCGGCTCCTCATCATCAATGCGGCGCTCCGTAACGGGCAAGACGCCCCTAAAAGTGATCCGGTGCAGCGAACATGGCCCATGCCTGCGAAGGGCCTCCCAATGACGGGCGGTACCATAGCCTTTGTGGGAATCAAATCCGTATTGAGGAAATGCTTCGTGCATCTCGCACATGAGGCGGTCGCGATGGACCTTGGCGATGATGGATGCGGCTGCAATGGAGACCGAAAGGCAGTCTCCCTGCACAATTCCCTTCTGCTCCATCCGCAGAGGGAGTTCGTATGGACCGTCGATGAGGAGAAAATCCGGCTCTATCGCCAACTGGCCGACAGCGCTGGTCATTGCACGGAAGGTTGCCTGAAGGATATTTATCCGATCTATTTCGACATTATCTACAACGCCGATCCCGATGGCCAGTGCGCGAGGCCGGATCTTATCGCAAAAATCTTCCCGCTGCTGGGCAGTGAGCCGCTTTGAATCGGTAACCCCGGGGAGACGAACGCTTTTTGGCAGGACCACGGCGGCGGCGACCACGGGGCCCGCCAGCGGCCCCCGGCCCGCTTCGTCTATACCGCAAACAAAACGAAAGCCCCGCCGGTAGGCATCCCTTTCATGGAGGCGCATATCAACCGCCAAGGCTTCGATCATTTGCCGCTGCATGAGGCGCCTTTCGCGAGTTTTGAGTTTTTAGTGTTGAGTTTTAAGTGTTGACTCAAAACCAACAACTAAAAACTAAGAACTGACCCTACGACTTGGCCGGCTCTCGCTTTTCGCGTATTCTGGCCGCCTTGCCCACCCGCTTGCGCAGATAGTAGAGCCTGGATCGGCGGATGCGGCCTCGACGCAGTATCTCTATTTTATCTATCTGAGGGGAATGAACGGGGAAAATACGCTCCACGCCAACCCCGTAGGACACCTTGCGGACCGTGAGAGTGGCGCCCATTTTGGCTCTATGGGTACGGATCACCACGCCTTCGAATACCTGGATGCGTTCTTTATCGCCTTCACGGATTTTCACGTGCACTTTCACCGTATCGCCGATCCTTAAGGCCGGGATATCGAAGCGCATGTGGTCTCTTTCGATCGTTTCGAGCAAGCTGATTCCCATTTTCATTCCTCCGCAAATAAATATAAAACAGGGCCCCCGAAAGGATCACCCCGTAAACTGAATCCAAATCCCCACATATTTCAGAGCGTGCAGATTCATCCGGCATTTCCGGACGCACACCTGCTAGCCTCGTCCCAGCAGCCGGTCCATCAGGATCGAGGCAGCCGAGCGCACCGGAAGATGATTGTAGCCGTTGACGCCCGGAATCGGTTCGAGCACAGCATCCACAAGGTCGAAAATCTCCGGTGCGAGTCCCCATCCTGTCCCGAAGAGCAGCAGAACGGGCCGGTTTTCCCTTTCAAGCAAATCCCGAGCCGCGCAATGGCTCAGGGCACCCCCTGCATTTTTTGCGGTGGTGGCCCACAGGACCGGTGTCTTACCGCTCTTTCGAACGATATCCTCAATGGCCGAAGAAAGGCTCTCAACAACCATTAAAAGCTTCATGGCCTCACGCCTCTCCGGCAGTATTTCGCCTCCCCTGCCCTCGATCCAGTGGGCCGCAAGGCGGTTTGCGAGCGCCCGCTGGTCCCTAAGAGGCGTAACTATATAACACGCCGGCACGCCGTAAGTGCGGCTCGACCGCGCCAGGTCGTGAAGATCGAGGTTCGTTATCGCCGAAGCAATAATGTCACCCATCCTGTTCAAGACGGGATAATGGAGAAGCGCCAAAAAAAGTTGCGCCATCATTGGTTCCACATAGCCCGTCCGGTTCCCAACAGGAGGCTGGCTCGCCGTTTCTTGCCCGCGGCGAATTTGCAAGCGGGCATCTTGCCTGCGGCGGCTCGCCGCACGCCGCCTATTGTTATTCTTCAAGCTCCCGCCGGGCCGATTCGAGCAGGGCAGTATCCTCAACAGTGAGACTCAGGCGGGCAAAAAGCTCAGGACGGCGCATCATGGTCCTCAAAAGGGCCTGCCCCCGTCGCCAGCGGCGGATGTTTTCATGACTGCCGCAGAGCAGGACTGCCGGAACGCTCATGCCCTCGAAATCCTGAGGGCGTGTATACTGGGGATGCTCCAAAACCGGTTCGCTGAACGAATCCGCCACAGCCGAACCCGCATTGCCGAGCACTCCGGGGAGTAACCGGGCAACGGCGTCCACTACGGCCATGGCCGCAAGCTCCCCTCCCGTCAAAACATAGTCGCCGATGGATATCTGATCATCCGTGAAATACTCGGCCACTCGCTCGTCAACCCCCTCGTACCTGCCGCAAATGAGAATGAGCCGCGAAAGCCGGCTCAGTTCTCGAGCAATCTCCTGGTTGAACAGCCGCCCCTGAGGGGTCAGCAAAACGCTCTTGGCAGGAGGGCCGGAATCCTTGATAGCTCGAAGCGCGCCCACTATTGGCTCGGGTTTCATAACCATGCCCTCTCCGCCTCCAAAGGGCCGGTCATCTGTCATTTGATGCCTGTTTGCGGCGAAATCACGTATGTTATGCACCCGGACCTCAATCAGTCCGCGGTCGCGGGCTTTTCCCACTATACTTTCTTCCAGGGGCGAAGAAAACATGGCCGGGAAAATGCTAAGGATTTCAAAGATCATTTATTGGAGGCCTTCGGGCAGATCTACTACGAGCTTCCCATTGAGCAGGTCCACTTCACCGATGACCTGCTCGATTGCAGGGATCAGCAACTCCTTGCCATCCTTTTCCACCACGTAGACGTCATGGCCTCCGGTTTCGAAAACCGCGCTCAACGTCCCCAGCGGCTGCCCCTCTTTTGTCTCTACCGAAAGCCCAATTAGTTGGAAATGATAGTATTCGCCCGAAGGCAACCCGGGCAGCCGGTCCTTATCAACAAAGAGGTCCTTCCCCGATAACGCCTGCGCCTGGTCCATGCCGTCAATTTCTTCGAACTGAACGATCAAGACCCGGTTTTGCGCACTGAGGCTTACAAGCGTCAGTTGCCGTTGCCCTCCGCCTTCGATTGAAAACAGCTTATCTCCAGCTTCCATTTCCCCCAGGGTCTCGCCGTAGGCAAGAACTTTAACCGCCCCCCGGACCCCATGAGTTCTTACTACCTTCCCAACGGCAACAACAGAGCACTTGTCCATCGGTGTTATTCGATTATCTCCAAAACGGCCCGCTTGCGAATTTTTGTCGACGCAGCGCTCAGGATCGTTCTCATGGCGCGGGCAGTCCGCCCCTGCTTGCCAATTACTTTCCCGAGATCTTCTTTTGCTACCCGAAGTTCGATAACAGAGGTCTGCTCACCCACTATCTCAGAAACCCGCACCTTCTCTGGGGTGTCAACTAACGCCCGCGCCATAAACTCGATCAGTTCCTTCAACATGGTTTCCTCCGGATGAATGCGCTACGCCAATAGTTGGGAATCTAGCTAAGCTTCGCGTGCTTTTGAATGAGATTGCGAACCGTACCGGTAGGTTGTGCGCCCTGCCCCAGCCAATACCGGAGCCTTTCGCTGTCTATCTGGACCTGCGTTTCCATTGGAAGCGGATCGTAGGTCCCGATTCTCTCTATGAACCTGCCGTCGCGCGGCGCCTCAGAGGAGGCGACAACAATCTTGTAAAACGGCCTTTTTTTTCTTCCTCCACGTGCCAAACGAATTTTAACCGGCATTAACTCTAGCCCTCCTGTTTGAGCAACCGCCCCTGGAGGGGGTCAGCCAGCGCCTGTGAGGGCGCTTTTGCCCAGTGAAATTGTTCTCTCTAATCTGTGCAGAGCCAAGACGCAAGTCTGCTCCTTATTTTATACGGCAAAATAATAAACATAGCTCATGATGCATAGATTAGAAAGGGAAAAATGACCCTTTTCGCCTTAACTTTGCCTTCTTTTTCTTACCCCCCCCAACGGCCCCCATCATCTGGCGCATCATCCGGCGCGACTCCTCATAGCCTTTCAGAAGTCGGTTTACGTCCTGAACGCTCGTCCCGCTACCCTCCGCAATCCTTCGCCTGCGGCTCGCGTTCAGCAAATCTACACGCCCGCGCTCCTCCCTGGTCATTGACCTGATGATGGCCTCCATGCGCACAAACTCCTTCTGATCGACCTGTACCTTTTTCAGATCCTTTAGCATCCCCATACCGGGAAGCATGCCGAGTATCTGTTCGACGGAACCCAGTTTTTTAACCTGCTGAAGCTGGGAGAGGAAATCATCGAGGGTAAATGTGTCCTGCCTGAATTTGCGCGCGATCTCCTGGGCCTGTTCATCGTTAAAAGCCTCCTGGGCCTTTTCGATCATCGTCAGAACATCGCCCATCCCCAGGATTCTTGAGCTCATCCTGTCAGGGTGAAAAACCTCCAGGGCATCGAGCTTTTCACCAACACCGATCAACTTTATCGGACACTGGGTAACAGATCGGATCGAAAGGGCGGCACCACCTCGAGCGTCGCCGTCAAGCTTGGTGAGAATGACCCCGGTGAGGCCGAGCTTTTCATTGAACGAGCCGGCAATCTGTACCGCGTCCTGGCCCGTCATTGCGTCGGCAACCAGCAAAATCTCCGACGGCTCCAGGATGCCTTTGAGCCGCGAGAGTTCCTCCATCAGTTCGGCGTCTATATGCAGCCGCCCCGCCGTATCCACCAGAACAGTGTCACAATTCTCCTGGATGGCGTAGTTTAAAGCTTCTTTTGCAATTTGCTCCGGGGTCTGCCGGGACGTAGAAGAATAGACCGGAAGCTTCAACTGGCCGGCGAGCGTAATCAACTGCTCTATCGCAGCGGGCCTGTAGACGTCGGCCGGAACAAGGCAGGGCCTTCTGCCCTCACTGGAAAGCTTCTTGGCGAGCTTTGCCGCAGTTGTCGTCTTGCCAGATCCCTGCAAGCCCACGAGCATCACGGAAACCGGCGGCCGTCCGGAGAGCTTGAGGGGCTCAGCGCTGCCGCCCATTAGCGCGCAAAGCTCTTCATTCACTATTTTTATGACCTGCTGGCCGGGAGTGAGGCTCTGCATCACCTCCTGCCCCACGGCCCTTTGAGCAATCCCGGCGACGAAATCCCTGGCCACCTTATAATGGACGTCGGCCTCGAGCATCGCCATCCTAACCTCTCGAAGCGCCTCCTTTATATTGGCCTCGGTTAGCTTTCCCTGGCCCCGCAGGTTCTTGAATATCTTTTGAAATTTATCCGAAAGATTATCGAACATTTTCCCGCCTGTCTCATCGGGTGTTTCAGTATGGAAACCAACCGAACGCTAAGAACCAGGTTATCTTCTAACGCATATGGGCACAATCTTCAAGTGACGTTCGAATTGAAGGGATCCGTCAACCATTCGAAGAAACTTCTTTCAAATACCCCTACAAAGCCGGCGCAGGCGAGGAGCGGCAAAACGATATTTTCTTTGACATCGTTCTGCTGACCGGACATGACGCTGCCAGTTTCAATAGCTTCCGGCTCTGTTGTACAGTTAAATCCCCCTGCAGCTCAACTGCATACTCGAAAATAGTCTGCTCGGGATCGTCCCTGTTGAGCAACACGCTTACCTTTGCCTCACGCAGAGGGATTTTGTGTTTATCCGCCGCCATTCGCAGACTTATATTGAGACAACAGGCGAAAGCCGCCTCAAGCAGATCGTGAGGACGAAACCCCGAGCCTCCCTCTCCTTTATCGAAGGTCGTGTCGCATGCAGCCTCACTTTTTCCATCAGTAGAGATCGTGGCGTACGGCTCTTTACCACTGGTGCTGACAATCATTTGTTCTTTCTCCCTCGCATGATAGGCTTATCTGGGTCTTCCGGCAAATGAGTACCAGTGATCTGGATTTCTGCACCGAAGGGGCTGCATAAATTAGTCCAGGGTTAGTGTCACTCCCCGCTCCCCGCCTCAGTCCTGCTCCTCGCGCCACGCGGGTGGGCCGGCGTGGGTGGGCCGGCGTGGGTTACCAGCATTACTCCAGCACGATTTCCGTGAAAACCTGCGGGTCCGATATCTGCTCCAATTGGGGCTTTCCCGCCCAGACCATTGCAAACTCACGAAAATAGCTCACAAGCGCGATGTTTGCCCTGAGGCGCATCCCCCGCTTCAGCTCATCGACTCCGAACCATTTTGCGGGGAAAAATGCTTCGACGGCCATGTGAGGCAAAGATTTTTCTATCCTTTGCACGTGCCCCTCCGGGGACAGCTCTTGATCGGGAAGGCCCTTTTGCAGCCGAAAAACCACGGGCTTTATCTCAAACCCGTCAGGATAGGAAGAATTGTTCTCAGGGATGAGATAGACGGCCAGGTGGCGCGGTTTGCCATCCGCCTCGACTGTAAAATGAAGCTGGAATGCCTCGGACCGGGGAAAGCCGGCCTTGTATTCCAGGAAATTCGGGTCAACGTAGGTGTCCGAAAGGCTGAAAAGGTAAAAACCCTCCGGTCTCCATGTAAGGTGCACGTCTCCAAAGGGGACATACGGGGCCGGGGCGATAAAGCCGCGAAGCAGAGTTTTGCCCTTTTCCCACTTGACCAGCGACTGGTCGCGAACGTCAATTCGGTAACCCGCCCGGACTATCCTGACAGGCTGATTCCCGGAGCTCTTTTGCGGACTCTTCCCCCCCTGTGCGTCATTGGCGGCCCCTTTTTTCGACTGCCCTGCGCTCCCTGCGTGCACCAACTCCAGTACAGGATTGAGGTTCTTGAAATTCAGCGTCAACGCGTGGTATGGCCTGTTCGATATGTCGACAAGGCCCATGTTATAGTCTTCACCGTCTTCGCGTCCTCCGAACGGCTCGTCGCAGTACTGAAACCAGTGCGTGCCGACCACGTTGGGGAACCTTGCGAAGCTGAGCAGGGCGACGCCTGCTCCCCACGTTCTCTCCGCTTGAGTATGGACCGTCATGAGATGACCGGGTTTTGCATGGACATTTCTGGCCGTCTCGTTGCGGTTGCCGCTCCCGTTTTCGGCCGCTGCGAAGAAGAACTCGCTTACCAGCACAGGTTTGTGGCTGAGTTTGCCTAACCCCTCGAAGAAGTACGGAGCAACCCAGCCGTCGGCGACATCAACGTTGTAGTTGGTCGAAATCACGTCAACATTGTCGCCCATCGCAAGGATCACGTCCTGGTGATAATAAAGCGGAAGCCTGTCGCCAAGCACCAGCGCACCAGGGTGTGCCGTACGAATGGCTTTGTACATAAGTTCGTAATAGCGCTTAGCACAGGCGCTCATGAATCTGTCCACCAATCGGATGCCGTTGCCGCCCGGCCTCAGTTTCAGACTCGCTCCCGCCTTCTTCAAATCCTCAAAACCCCTGGTATCTCCCTGAGGCGACCAATCGGTGAGAAAAGCCTTCCAGTTCCCCTTATAGTTATCGTAAATCATTTCCCACAGGAACTGCTTGGTGTGGTTTTCCCAGGGCGCCTTCAAAAACCAGATGAAAAGAGCTGAATTCCACCAGCCGATTTCATTGTCACTGAAGTATCCAATTAGTTGAGGCAGGTTCCTATAGGCGGCCGTAAGCTCTCTGGCCTTTTCCAGGGTCTTCTGCTCCATTTGCGGATCGAAGGGATCGAACCAGTGGAAGCGTGAATGCCGGCCGAGTTCCAAATCAACCATCAGCGGGAACCCCAGATCGGGCGAGCCGTCGGACCATCCCCCCAAAGTATTGAATCCCCAATCTCTAAGCTGCCTTGAGATCTGTTCGCGCCATTGCCCGATGGAAGTGTAGAAATTCGACCAGCAGTACGCTTGCCCGCACCTGCTCTTTTCACTCTCCTTGCCGGGAGCAACGAAATTGACCCCCTTTGAATAGAAAGGTTTCCCATCCGGATCGATCAGCCACTGGACGCCGTCGATATCAGCCGTGCTCCATTTTTTGCCCTCGAAGTCCCCTTTTGCTGAGAGGTGGGCCGGGGGGATTCGCATTTCGGAGTCCTGGGCGAAAACCAACTGACAGAGCGATATTAGAACCAGCAGCACAATCATATGTCGAATCATGGACGCAAAATAAACCTCTTAAAGATTAACAGGCAACGATCGATTTCCCGGAGGGATACGGCATATCCCAAATTTGGCCGCCTCGGCGGATGCATGAGCGCCGGCCGGTATTCTATGATTTTATTGATCGTCCTCAGCCTTCGGGGGAGATTCATCGGCCTCCGCGAGGTGCTTGTAATAGGCGGCGTACTCCAGGGGGACTGTAATGACCTGCGTTAAATCAAGGCTTCCGTACAGCTCGGAAGGCAGCAGATAGTTTCGAAAAAACCATTGCAGCATCTGGAGCTGACTGACATGCGAAATTAAAGCTCGCCGCTTGCCTTCAATCTCCTCCGGGCTAAGAGGCAAAGTCATATACTTCGTAGCGGCCAGAGTTTCCCACGAAACCATGCCGCGTCCGCCAATCCCGGTGACGGAAATCCGCTTGGACCAGTCACTGTCGACCGGGTAACCAGGGTAATGAACCACATAGGTCAGCACTCTGGCCGGAAAGGTACCTTCATCGGAGTAAATGGTTCGCAGCGCGTCCAGGACGAAGACCCCGGCCGCTGCATGATCCGGATGCCAGTCGCGCGGATCTGGAAGCACAACCCAGTCGGGCGAAAATTCCTTGATCACACGCTCGATCTCATCCTTTAGACTCACGCCCGAGTACTTCACCCATCGGTTCATACCTTTTCTGTGAGGCCGGTCGAACAGGGTGTGAGGAGATATAAACGGTTTGAGGTTAGACCAGTAGGATTCCCACAGGCCCTCTATGCCGTCATCGGGGAAACCCAGAAAAATGGCATCCTCAGGCTGGAAACCGAGTTCGCATAAAGCGTGGACCGCTTCTTCCTGCCTTTTTTTCCCGTATTCGATGAAATCTTTGCCGGAAATGCGCGCATTCTTCACCCTGAGGCGAATGGCGTAAGTGTAGCCATCCCCGTTTGTTACAAAGACTACCTGGACTTTACCCTCATTTTCGAGCACTCGTTGAATCAGTCCCGAGGCCGCGATCGATTCATCGTCCGGATGGGGTGAGAAAACCATAACCCGGACGCCGGGAGGGACTGAAAGTTGGCCATGAGGTATATAAGAAAAGGGATCAAATTTGGAGAAAGCCGCCGGGACCCGATGTTGTTTTTGTTCAAGCAGGTCCTTGATGGAGCTTTCAGCCACCGGAGACAAAACCGACAGATCTTGCAAGTACTGCTCGACGGTCATTTGCTCCGCTGCACATATAACCGTGCCGCCGAATATAATTGCAAAAACGGCATATAATAATGCGCTCCCACGCTTCATAAAAACACCTCTGGCTGGACCGCGCCGCTGCGAACGGTCGCCGGGACGCACAAAAAGCGGCGTCGGAAGGGGTGGGCCAGCCACTTTGGCGTCACTTACGATCTTAATTATTTAATTTTTCCCAATGCTTTATAATTAATAACCAAGATGACATCACATATCCATGCAAAAACAATACCCTCAAAAGCCGGTCCCTGCACTGAGATTGTCTATTCAATTGCCCTTCCCTGCTCGTCCAGGCCGAATTGAGACTGGTAGAGCGCGGCGAAAGGGCCTTGTGCCCTGATGAGACCGTTGAAAGGACCCTCCTCGATAATCTCGCCTTTGCCAAGCACGATGATCCGGTCTGCCTTTCGGACTGTCGATAGCCTGTGGGCAATGATGAAGGTTGTGCGGCACGAGGTCAGTTGTTCCAATCCCTCCATGATAAGAAATTCCGTCTCGGCGTCAACCGAAGAAGTCGGCTCATCGAGAATCAGAATCGGCGAGTTTCGCAAAATAGCTCGAGCAATCGTTATGCGTTGCCGCTCTCCCTCTGAAAGTGTTGCGCCCTGCTCGCCCACTATGGTTTCATATTTATCCGGAAGCCTCTCTATCGATTCGTGTATCCGGGCAAGTTTGGCGGCGGAGATCACCTCTTCAAGCCTGGCTTCGGGCCTGCCGTAAGCTATGTTGTCCAGCACCGAAACCGGAAAGACCAGGGGAGGCTGAAGCACCATGGAAACCTGGCGCCGAAGCGACTTCAACTGGTAGTCGCGCAGGTCGATACCGTCTAGCAGGACCCTTCCTGAGCGAGGATCGTAGAACCGTGGAATCAGGCTCACCAGTGTCGATTTTCCGACACCAGTCGGACCCACAAAGGCGATTTTCTCCCCTGGTTTGACTATCAGATTGATATTTTTCAGCACCGGCTGCTCGGATGCGTAATGGAAGAAGACGTTTTCCAAGACCACTTCTCCCTTGGTTCCCGATTTTGGAAACGCCCGGGTCCCTTCCTTGAGGTCTTTTTCGACTTCGAGTATCTCGAAAACACGCTCCACACCGACTTTGGCGCCCTGAATCAGCCCCCAGGTCTGACAGATCGTGTTCAGAGGACCATATAGTGAGGCCAGGTAGGCCGTGAAGATTATTATCTCCCCCACGGTTATCTGCCCGCTCATGACATGTCTGGCGCCCACAAAGACGACAAGCGCGGTCCCTACGGCCATCACCACATTGACAATGCCCGAATAAAATGTCTGAAGAGTGTACAGCTTAAGGCTTGCTCCGAGGCTCTGGTTGCTCGCGCTCATAAACTTGCGGTGCTCTTCCTCTTCTTTGGTAAAAGCCTGGATGATCCGTATTGCCGACATGGCCCGCTGCACAACCGAATAGACCTCGCTTTCCTGCTGGCGTGCAAACATGGCGGCCGTTGTTATCCTGCGGCTCATCAGCGTGATGGATACCAACAGTATGGGGCAAACCGCCAGTGAAAGAACCGTAAGCTGCCAGTCGATCTTCATCATCACGAAGAACATACCGGCCAGCAGAACCAGGGAGCTGAGGATCGGGAAGACCCCGTTCATTGTGAGGCTCTGGATGGCATATGTGTCGGCGGTAACCCGGTACAGGAGATCTCCCACTTTGCGGCGGTTGTGAAAGGCAAGTGAAAGCCGCTGGAGGTGGGCATAGAGGTCCCCGCGCATGTCATTTACCATCTTCTGGCCTATCTTGATGGTTGTGTAGTTGTTCAACAGAGTGATGCCGCCAAGAACTATATAGATAATAACCAGGCCGATCACCGCCACAATCAGAAGACTTGCGGGGCTAAAGACGTTTTGCAATCCCCACGGAGCGGGTTTGCCGCTCAGGACGTTGTCAATTATAACCTTTAGCGGCCAGGGCTTGAGCAGTTCGCAGCCACTTATGATAAAAACCTGAGCTAGCGCAATCAGAAACGGAAACTTATACGGCCACAAATACTTGAGAGCTTTTTTTAACATGGGAAAAACTTCTCTCCGGCAAAACTTGTGAGTCCATTAGAAGATTTGAGCCCGCAAACAAAACATCCCGGCGCCGACCTGCTGATTTCAACGGGTATTTAATCCGGCTTTTATAAAAGGGAAAGCAAAAACTCTCATCCGTGCCTCTATCTGCCCGATATTGACACTAATGCTCATTGGAGATAGAGTTTTTTTGTCTCTTATCGGAGATTGGGAAAATGCAGACTCAAAAAGCTGACGCCGTTGAACTCGTTGAACTGCTCCTCACCGCCGAGATCTACAACCGTGTCCACAAACTCATGGAAGCCGATCTGCCGCCTGATATCAGGAACAACTATTTCGACTCGCGGATTGAAGCCGTGCGCAGGCCCATTTTGGTGAGCAGCGAGGATGCCGAAAAGATATGCGGCGCAAATAATGTTGAACCGATATTAGCTGATCTGCCTTTCGTGGAAATCGACGGCGCCGGCCGCCTGATCCGGCTGGCCGAGTTCGATGCCGCCGCCGCCTGGTTCGCCTCTCAGGACGTCTCCGAAGCGATACTCGAAAACCCCGTGCTTGCCCATTACTACCAGAAATTCGACCCCGATGTGAGTTACCCTCAAGCAAGGGTGGTCAATCAGTCAATTCTGGCCCGCTCCGGCAAGCTGCACGCCAGAGTGGAGAAGCTCTACGGGGAGGAATCCGAAGAATTACTAAAGCTGGTGACCATAAAGCTTCCTGAAGACGTAAGAAACAGCCTGGACGATCTCGTGCTGAGCAACGAGCAGTTGGACGAGATCGCAAAGGCCGGCAAGGCCCTCGAGCACAGGGACTACCTCAAGTCCATCGGCCTTTTTGAAATCGGCAAAATCCTCTTTGTCGGACCGCCCGGCACCGGAAAAACTTCCTCTGCCCGCGCGCTTTCCCGGTGGTTCGCCCTGCCGCTCCTCGAAGTGAAGCTCTCCATGATCGTCAGCGCCTATCTCGGGGAAACCTCCAAGAATATAGATAACGTCTTTATGCTCGCCAAGAAACTCAACCCCTGCATCCTTTTCATCGATGAATTCGACTTCGTGGCCAAATCCAGGGCCGCAGACGATCACGGGGCCATAAAACGGGCTGTCAACACGCTTTTAAAGGCTGTTGACGATATCAGCCTTGTTGAGGACGGGGTACTGCTGATCGCTGCGACCAACTATCCGCAACTCCTCGATCATGCCGCCTGGAGACGATTTGACAATGTGATGAACTTTGTCGTCCCGGACGAAGAGATGAGGCGCAGGATTTTCGAAAAGATCCTGGAAAAGGTCGACGCCACGCTCGACCTCGCCGAGCTTGCAAGACTCACCGACCGATATACCGGCTCAGACCTTCGCATCGTTGTCCGCGAGGCCGTCTTGAATGCTCTTCTTCAGGACAGAACCAAAATTACGCAGGCGGACCTCATCCTGGCTATCGAACAATTCCGGCGAAGAAACTCAGACTACCGCCAGGACGCAGGGGCTGATTCTTTCAAGCCGAATCCGACAATATCTGATCGCCAATAACTATTAGCAGCGCTGATATATGTTAGTGATAGAAATGTAATATTTTATATTTCTGACAAGCTACGCAGGCTCAGGGACGGTTTCTTACAAGTCCAATCCGACAATATATAATCGCGAATAATTGTTATCGTCTGATATATGTTGATGATAGATATGAGCATACATCCAATTGCCGTCTGTTCCCTACCATTTTGGTATGATTAGACAGGATCAAAGAAATACAATATTTTGCATTTGTAATAAGCGACGCACATGTCTCAATAGTCCTTACACACTATCCTTCACCAGGCACAAATTAACGGATAACAAAATTATTGCATTCCACACTGACATAATCTAAAAGGTTTAACATGCGTGGCACAGGTTTGTCGGAATTATAATGTATTGTCTTTTGTTGATGGCCTGCAGGAGGAGCTAATGAGTCAAGGAAAAGGTCTGTTGGAGCGATTAGAGCGGAAGGGGATTTCGCGAAGAGATTTCATGAAGTACTGCACCACCCTTACCGCAACGATGGGACTGTCCTCAGCTTACGTATCAAAAGTAGCCGCTGCACTGGCGAGCGCCCCCCGCCCGCCCGTTATCTGGATGGCACTGGCCGAATGCACCGGTTGCGCTGAAAGTACTCTGCGAACCATGTACCCATGGATCGACGAGTTAGTGCTCGACATTATCTCGCTCGACTATCATGAAACGATTATGGCCCCTTCGGGAGAGGCGGCGGAAAAATCGTTGCATGACTCGGTTGCCAAAAATGCCGGGAAATTCATCCTGGTCGTGGACGGTGCGGTTCCGACCGGCGATAACGGCAATTTCGGAACCATGGCCGGCAAAACTATGCTTGAGACAATAAAGGAGATCGCACCCAAGGCGATGGCTACCATCTGTATAGGCACCTGCGCATCGTACGGCGGGCTTCCCGCAGCCGCTCCCAACCCAACGGAAGCCAAAAGCGTTGGAGAAGTCACCGGGCTCAAGACCGTTAACATCCCCGGTTGTCCGCCAAACCCGATAAACTTTGTGGGAACGGTGGTAAATTTCCTGCTGTTTGGCAAACTGCCCACGCTAGACGACAAGGGACGGCCACTTTTTGCTTACGGACAGCTCGTTCATGACCAGTGTCCGAGACGGGCTCATTTCGATTCAGGCGAATTCGTGACCAATTTCAACTCGGAGGAAGCCAGAAAAGGTTTTTGCCTCTACCAGATGGGGTGCAAAGGCCCCGAAACATACAACAACTGCCCCATAGTCAAGTTTAACGATGGGACGAGCTGGCCCGTTCAGGCCGGACATCCCTGCATCGGCTGCAGCGAACCCAACTTCTGGGACAAATTCACTCCCTTCTTTAAATCATCCTGATCGATCGGGACATTTTGGCGGCAAGAAAACAACGATTCGTTTTTTAAATAAGGAGAAACCATTATGGCACGAGTGGTAATAGACCCGATCACCAGGATTGAGGGTCACCTCAAAATAGAAGTGGAAGTGCAAAATGGGAAGGTGACAAACGCATGGAGCAGTTCGACCCTTTTCCGCGGAATCGAGATAATGCTCCAGGGCAGGGACCCCAGGGACGCATATCTTTTTACGCAGCGCGCCTGCGGCGTTTGCACCTATGTTCACGGCCTGGCCTCTATCCGTGCGGTGGATGACGCTCTTGGGGCAAAAATACCCGATAACGGGCGGTTGATCCGCACCCTGCTCCACGGCGCCCAGTACGTGCACGACCATCCGGTACATTTCTATCACCTGCATGCGCTCGACTGGGTGGACATTGTGAGCGCCCTGAAAGCCGACCCGAAGAAGACCGCTGACCTTGTGGCAAAGGTCTCCCCCACATGCCCCGGCAGCGGGGTAAACGATTTCAAGGCCGTGCAGGACCGTGTTAAGAAGTTTGTCGACAGCGGTCAACTCGGGCCTTTCGCCAACGGCTACTGGGGCCACCCGGCATACAAGCTGCCGCCCGAAGCCAACCTGATGGCGGTTGCCCACTATCTGACGGCTTTGCGTCAACAAGCCCGCACCGCCAGGCTGCAGGCCATATTCGGAGGCAAGAACCCGCATGTCCAAAGCTTGACAGTGGGCGGCGTAACTTGCGCCACCGACCTTACCCCTGACAGGATCGCCGAGTTCAAGTACCTGTGGAAGGAAACAATGGATTTCATCAACAATGTCTATATCCCCGACGTCCTTGCGGTTGCCTCCTTCTACAAGGATTGGGGCAAGATCGGCGGTACAAAGAACTTTCTGGCCTACGGCGATTTCCCAATGGGGCCCAAGGAACCCGAGAGCTTCCTGATGCCGCGTGGAGCGATTTTCAACCGCAATTTGGCAAAGGTCGAGCCGGTCGATGTCAGCCTGATCACCGAACAGATCAAGCATAGCTGGTACGAAGGCGAACCCAAGGGACTAAACCCGGCCAAGGGCGAGACCAAGCCCAAGTTCGACAAGTACGATACCGCCGCCCGGTATAGCTGGATGAAGGCGCCGCGCTACAAGAACGAGCCGATGGAGGTAGGGCCGCTCGCGCGCGTTCTGGTTGCTTACGCCAAGGGCGTTCCTGCGGTGAAGGAAAACGTTGACGCGGTGCTCAAGACACTTGCCATACCTCCTGAGGCGCTTTTCTCCACTTTGGGCAGAGTTGCGGCCAGGGCGGTTGAGACCAAGGTCATCGGCGAGGCGATGGGGACTCTGCTTGGCCAGTTGGTGGAAAACCTCAAGAAAGGCGACCTGAACATCTGCGACGAGAGGACATGGGACCAGATGCCCGCCGAAGGCATGGGCGCTGGTCTAAGCGATGCACCCCGTGGCGCTCTGGGGCACTGGATCGACGTCAAAGAAAAGAAAATCGCCAATTACCAGTTGGTGGTGCCGTCCACCTGGAATATCGGCCCCCGTGACGCGGACGATAAGAGAGGTCCTCTGGAAGAGGCGCTCATGAATACACCGGTTGTCGATCCCAAAAAACCCGTGGAGATCCTTCGCACCATCCACTCTTTCGACCCCTGCATCGCCTGCGGCGTGCATGTGATCGATACCGACAGCAACGAAGTTTATAAATTTGAAGTTGTCTAAGGCTGGTTTTTCGGATACGTATAGGGAGGCCGGCCGCGCGGTGTGCGCGGCCGCTCTCCCTTTTTTGTTCTTATACGGTTTCACACAGGCCCTATATGTTTGATAAACACATACTGGTACTTGGGGTTGGAAACATCCTGCTGGGCGACGAAGGCGCCGGGGTTCGGCTAATCCAGAAACTCGAAGAGGAATACGTCTTTTCGGAAAACGTGGAACTCTACGACGGAGGGACCCTTGGGCTAAGGCTCCTCGAACCCATTTGCCGGTCCGACTTTGCGATAGTGGTGGACATAGTCCGCAGCGGCGGCGCCCCTGGCGCCATATACCGCATCGCGGAAAAGGATTTGTCCGGGAAAATCCCTTACAAGAGTTCGCTGCACGAACTGAATATCGTGGAGACCCTTATTTATGCCGAAGAGCTTGGGAGCAAGCCCGAGACGGTTGTGATCGGAATCGAGCCTGGAGACTGGACATCATGGAGCACCGAACTTACAGGACCAGTTAAGAACCGGATGGAGGATTTCGTCGCGGTGGTCCTGGGAGAGATTGAAAAAGCGGGAGGCTCCTGGCAAAAAGTTGAACAACCTGTTAAAATCAAACGAGTGGTGTGAGAAACGCCTGAAAATTGCTCATGATTTCGTCATTCCACCGTCTATAGGGTTTTTCGCTCTGCTGTGTGAATTCGAATTCTTTTTCATCATCCTGCTAGAGAAAGGGAAATCCACATGTGCCTGGCCATTCCTGGTGAAATCGAAAAGATCGTCGATGGAGTTGCAACCGTGCGGATTGCCGGGTCGCTCAGAAAGGCGTCCCTTCTGCTTCTGCCCGAAGAACCCAAACTGGGAGATTATGTCATAGTCCATGCGGGATTTGCGCTTCACGTGGTTGACCCCGCCGAGGCCGTTGAATCACTTCGTCTCATTCGCGAACTGGCTTCCTTCGCGGACGCAGACGAAGGACCCGTATGAAAAAAATAATCATTTCCGTACTCGGCCACGACAGGCCCGGCATTATAGCCGCAGTCTCACAAGTGCTTTTCCGCAATGGGTGCAATATAGAAGACGTTAGCCAGAGCATACTCCAGACAGAGTTCGCCGGGGTATTCATCGCCTCTTATCCGGAGGCGCTCAACACAGACGAACTCAGAGGCCGCCTGCGTGAGGCGCTCGATCCCATGAGGCTTTCGGTACTGCTTTGCGAAGTGGACCACGCCGGAGTTTGGGAGACCCCGCCAAGCGAGCCTTTCGTCATAACCACAATGGGACCAGACCGCCCCGGCCTCGTCGCAGGCATAACGGAACTGCTGGCGCGCTTTGGCGTTAATATTTCAAATCTAAAGGCGGTTTTCAGGGGTGGAGACAATCCGCACCAAAACACGATGATATATGAAGTGGACATTCCACTCGAAGTGGACCAGAACCTTTTCCGCGAAGCGCTCTATGAACGCGGCAGGCAACTGGGCCTGGATGTCAGTCATCAGCACAGGGAAATTTTCGAAGCCATCCATAGGGTCTGACCGGCGGGCAATCCCATGCTTACTCAAATAGAAGTGCTTTCCACACTCGAGATGCTCAAAAATGAGCATCTCGACGTCCGGACCGTTACTCTGGGCATAAGCCTGTTCGATTGCGCGAGCGATGAGCCGGCAAGATTCATCGACAGGATGACCTCCAAAATCGCCGCCCTTGCCCGCAACCTGGTGAAGGTTTGCGACGAGGTGGCGGTTCGCTATGGTATCCCGATCGTGAACAAGCGCATTGCGGTAAGTCCCATTGCGGTCGCCGCATGTGCATGCGCGCCCGATCGGATGGTCGAGGTCGCCAGGGCGATGGACCGCGCCGCGAAGGCGGTCGGGGTGGATTTCATCGGCGGGTTCAGCGCCCTTGTCCAAAAAGGTTTCACCAGGGGGGACCACGCCCTTATCGAGGCAATCCCGGAGGCGCTTTCGGCAACCGAGCGTGTCTGCTCCTCGGTAAATGTGGCATCCACCCGTGCGGGCATCAATATGGATGCGGTCTACCTCATGGGAAAAACGATAAAGAAGGCTGCCGAGCTTACCAGGGAGCGCGACGGAATCGGGTGCGCAAAGTTGTGCGTGTTTGCAAACATCCCCGAAGACGTTCCTTTTATGGCCGGCGCATTTCTCGGAGTGGGCGAGCCGGACTCGGTCATAAACGTCGGCGTGAGCGGTCCGGGCGTGGTCAAAAAAGCCTTGGACCGGGCACGTCAGGCAAATCCCCGCCTTGACCTGGGACAGATCTCGGAAATCATTAAACATACTGCCTTCAAGGTGACAAAAGTCGGTGAACTGATCGGCAGGCGTGTAGCTGATGCTCTTGGGGTCCCATTCGGAGTGGTTGACCTCTCACTTGCTCCGACCCCCAACGTCGGAGACAGTGTTGGGGAGATTTTTCAGAGCCTGGGGCTTTCCAGCATCGGCGTTCCGGGCACAACCGCCGCCCTGGCGCTCATAAACGACGCAGTAAAAAAGGGAGGCGCGTTTGCAAGCTCTTACGTGGGCGGTTTGAGCGGCGCCTTTATTCCGGTGAGCGAAGACCTCAATATTGCGGAATCGGCCCGGCGGGGATTCCTTTCCATCGAAAAGCTCGAAGCGATGACAAGCGTATGCTCGGTCGGACTGGACATGATCGCCCTGGCGGGAGATACTTCAGCCGAAACCCTTGCCGCGATAATAGCCGATGAGATGGCGATAGGGGTGATAAATAAAAAAACCACGGCCGCCAGGCTTATTCCGGTTCCGGGTAAAAAAGTGGGAGACAAAGCCTATTTCGGCGGCCTGCTCGGTGAGGCGCCAATTATACCGGTACCTGGAGCGGACAGTTCAGCGGAATTCATCTCCCTTGGGGGCCGCATCCCCGCCCCGACGCAGAGCCTTACCAACTGAGGCGGGGCCAACGCCTCAGCCTTTCTCCGGAATATGCCGCCCTGCGAGCCATGCGGCCGCAAAGCCGAAGAGGGCCATGATTCCCAGCAGTACCGCTACGTTTTGCAGCAAATCCCCGGATAACCAGTTGAAAGGCTTTTCAGGCAAACCGGCTGCTATGTGGAGTTCTCCCGAAGGTCCGTGTGTCACGCTCGCAAAGGCAAAATTTCGCACGACTCCGTCCAGCCCTTTTTCTCCCGCAAATCCTTCCTTTTGGCTCAGCATCGCCTTGATTACGGGCGCATCGGGCATTAAGCGCCCAATCCACTCATCACCGTTTGGGCAGGCGGCCAGGATGGTCCCTTTCGAATCAATAATAAGGACCTCGCTGTTTTCGGGCAATGACTTTTCAGGAATCTGAACCAGCGTCTTCAGGTTTAGAGACGCAAGAACTACCCCTTGGGGCTGACCGGTTTCACTCAAACACGGGTAAACGAGATCGATTGATTGCTTGCCGGCGCCAAGGGCCGGCGCATAATCGCCGAAAACGAACCGGCCGGTTCGCACGGCTTGCTGAAAATACTCCCTGTCTGCGATGTTGGTCCTGGACGAACTTGCCGCATTACAGAAAACGTCCCCGTTCAGGTCAGCCGCCTCGATGTTGCTGAAAAATTGCTGATTTTTCACAATATCCGCAAACAGGGTGCGGCATGATTCCGAATCTTCACTGATTACCGGGGGGGATTTCGACAGGACCGCCAAGAGAAGCCGCGTCTGCTCCATGAGTTGGCTGTCGGATGCGGCCACGTATTCAACCAGCCTGCGGGCCGTATCCCGGCTTTCGGCCTGTTCATGCTTCCATTGCTGGTAGGCCGGATTAATGATTACATCGACGGCGGGTAAAAAGAAAAGCGGAACAAAAATCAAAATTTGAAGCTGCAGCGTTCTTGCAGGAGACATTTATCATCCTTTATCCGATTGTGAGAAAACTTTTCGTGTCCAATTCTGCAAAATGCACTATACATATTTTACTTGTCAATAACACCGAAGGTATTATTTTATCGCCGGTCAACTCCCTTGTCCTAGCTGTTGTCGCGCCATGAACTATACGGATTCAGGCTGTATGAAGAATGCTTTTGAAAGTTGCAAGCCCTCTGTCCGCCGGCACTGGCTGGTTTTCGCTGCAGGAGTTGTGTGGCTCACGGTAGGTTGCGGGCTGACTTCGGCGGCCTGTTTTTGGCTTTACAGTTCACAGTGGCCTTTGAGCCTGGTGCTTGGAGCGCTAAGCCTTGCCCTGGGCCTTATCGTCTATTCTTTCGGGTTTTCCCGGATCGTCAGCAAAAACCTCGAACGCATAGGCGGCAAACCCGAACGGGTTTGTCTTTTTGCGTTCCAGGGCTGGAGGAGCTATTTTCTCATTTTGGCCATGATGCTCATGGGTTTTACACTCCGGCGCCTTCCCGTCCCGAAGGAGTTTGTCGCGATGATCTATTTTACAATGGGATCGGCCCTGATCCGCGGCAGCTCACTATATTTCCGGCGATTTTCAGCCGAAACTGCCGGCTAGGCCTGCGTCCATCCGGAGACTCCAGATGGAACGCTGGCAGTTTCCAATTCGAAAAGGAGGCATTTTTCGTCCTGCCAAGGAAATCGAGGGGTTGCGCGGAGGCGTACATGGGTATGCCGCACAAGCAAGCCCGAAGATTGACGCCGCCAGGGCGGAAAAGGACCCTTTCCGGATGGAAACTAGGCCTGTTCTTAACCCGGCGTATCCGGGTATGCGCTTTGATTTGAGACCTTAAAGATACAGTGGTCCGTCTGGAGTTTAATATGAATGTTGCCAGGAACGTGGAGCAAGCAAGTCTTTATTTTCCGGAAAAACCTGCGTTGATATTTGAAGGTCAAACCTACACGAACGAAGAGCTGAATAAGCAGGTGAATCGTCTCGCCAATGCGATGAAAGCTCTGGGGGTACAGAAGGCTGACCGGGTAGCTCTTTTTTTGCCCAATATCCCGGCCTTTATTATCGGCTACTTTGCCGCCCAGAAGCTGGGAGCTATTGCCGTCTCCATCAACGCCATGTCGAAAAAAAGGGAAGTACAGTACATGGTCAGTGATTCGGGGTCCAAAATGCTCTTCACGACATCTGTTCTGCGCGAAGAGGTCCCTGCCGATGAATTGCCCACCCTGAAACATATAATTATCGCCGAAGGCGAGGCCGGAAACGATCTCGATATGAGCGGGCTTATGGCCAAAGCAGATTCCAATTTCCGCTGCTCTGACACGGGTCCTGACGATCCGGCGGTAATTCTTTACACATCGGGCACTACCGGTTTCCCCAAAGGCGCCGTATTGACCCAAATGAACATAGTCTCGAATTCAAATTCATCAGCCAATCTCTCCGGAGTGTCTCCCGAAGATCGGGGGCTGCTGTTCCTGCCCCTTTTTCACTGTTTTGGCCAGAATTTCATCATGAATGCGGCCTTCAGCAAGTGCGCTACCCTGGTCCTGCACCGCCGGTTCGAACCGGGGCCGGTACTCGATTCCATGGTTTCCAACCGAGTGACGATGCTCTTTGCAGTGCCGACTATTTATATTCACCTCATCAACATGGACACCTCCCGCTATGATCTGTCGAGTCTGCGATACTGCTTTACGGCTGCTGCAACCATGCCCAGGGAAACGGCCCTTCAGTGGAAGGACAAATTCGGCATGCCTACCTACGAAGGGTACGGACTTACAGAATGCTCGCCCTTTTGCACCTACAATCACGATTATCGGTACAAACACGGCAGTATCGGAACACCGATCGAAAATGTCGATGTAATGATTGCTGATGAACAGGGCAATGAATTAGCTCCCGGAAAAATGGGGGAAATTATCATCAGGGGACCGAACGTGATGAAGGGCTATTGGGGAAAGCCCGAGGCTACCGATGAGGCTATCCGCAACGGATGGCTCCGATCAGGCGATATCGGGACAATGGATGAGGAGGGATATTTCTTTATTACCGACCGGGTAAAGGACATGATCAATGCAGCGGGGTTTAACGTCTATCCCAATGAGGTAGAGCAAGTCATCTATCAGCATCCCTCGGTTCAGGAGGTGGCAGTTTATGGGGCGGCCGATCCGATCAGGGGTGAAACAGTCCACGCCAGTATTGTTTTGAAGCAAGGCATGACGGCTACAGATGAGAGTATAATCGAGTTTTGCAAGGCAAGTATGGCTGCCTACAAGGTGCCCAGAAAGGTAATCTTTACCGACCAACTGCCCAAAAGTCCAACAGGAAAGATTTTAAAGAGGGTGTTACGGGGGGATAAGTAGAGGAACCATCCAGCGCAATTCATGAATTATTAATTTCGGCTAACGCATTATCTATTCTCACAGCTTCGTCTTCAAACCCTGCAAATAAATAGAAGGAGCGGGCGCTTTCGTACGCTGTTTTTGCATTTGCCTCCATTCCGATATATGAAAAATGCCCCGCCAGCAGCTCCCAGGTATGAGCAAGTAAAATGGCCTTTTCTTTCTCCTGACCGGCTGGTTCAGTGTATTGCGTGGTGCGAAGATAACCTAAACATTGGTTGATGACTTGTTGGTTTTCTTCGGAAACTATCTTTTTTGATGCGAGCAGATTCTTATATTCTCGCGGCACCTTGAGAATCGTTGCCGCGTTTTTAAGAAAAGAAGGATCGAGAGATAATTGAGAAGATGGAGAAGCATTCACGGCCGCTAATGTTTTGAGTGTGTCGAGACACTTATAGGGTTCTTCACTCAAATACTGAACGGTTGCAAGCTTCAATCTAAGTTCATCAGCGCCACTGATCCCTATGTTGAGGTCAAGACACCTCCCATAAACTTTAAGCGCCTTTTTATAATCTTTCGCGATAAGGTAGAGGTCTCCAGCTTTTGTAAAAAGGAACGCCGCGTGGTCTTTATTTCCCGCTTTTTCGGCCTTACCCGCAAGCTCCAGGAAATCACCAGGGCCCTGAATCTTTCCCATGCTTGCTTTTACGTCTAAATAGGCACCTTCAGCTTCGTTTCGCTCAGCATCGTTTGAAGCAAGTTCCTTCGCCCTATCGTAATAGTACCTGGCAAGATAAAGGTCCTCTTCATCCCTGGTGGACGAGTGCAGGGCCAGAAAGGCATCCCCTAGGACAAAGTGGGCCTTGTAGCTCTTAGGGTTGTCTTGGACAAACGTGTGCAGCAGACCGATCGCTCCACTGGGATTTCCGGATTTCACAAGTACAACGGCTTTCTCAACCGTAATCGCCTCTTTTTCTTTCCCGCAACCTGAGAGCAGAGGCAGTATGAGGAGAATAAGCAGAATGCAAGACAGTGTCTTTGAGCCGGGCTTCTTCCCGCCACTCAGGCGGCCTCGCCTATGGGAGCCGAGAGAAGAAACGAACTTCCCGGCCCCTCCGGCAAAGGCCCCGGCCATGGCGCTCATGTCCATGTAAATCAGCGCCTGGTGCATGATAAACCCAATACAGGCGAGCGTAAGGATTGGTATGAAAACACATATCAAAATCTCACCGAATAACAATGATATGAAGGAATTCCAGATAAGAGCTATTCCACTAAGAGTTATGTCCTTAATGCGTTGGACATTCTGTTTGAAGTCTGCAATCTCAGTGATATCAACATCAGAAATCTTTTCTTTCAGAACCCCCATGTTTTCTGAAAACTCGGCAGCCGCCTTGACCTTGTATTCATGATATCCCCGGATACCGAAATTCAACGCGAAAGGATACAGGAAATATGTTATTATCCCAAAGATTATAAATAGTTGACCCACATTGCCGAAAAGTGTGCCACGCCTGTACTGGACCACGCACGCGGCCGCTCCGAACCCAACGAGAAATTTGAGTGAATAAAGCTGGATTACTTTCAGAATCAAGAGCTGTGCCGCGATCAGCATCGTAACTATCGCGAGGTAGTGGCGGAGGTCTTTCAGAGTATCGACTATAGGTTGCACGATCCTCCCGACCTCCATTTTACCCGCCTTGCTGCCCACGACTTCCGGTTCTGCAGTCGTAGTCGCCAGCGGGCTTAAGACCATCTCGATGCCGGTCAGGCCTCCAAACCAAATCCCGGAATGGGCGAGTGACGTCTGGAGTGAGTCATAACTGGACGCCCAGGTCGGTCCGGTAAATCTTTGTCCGGCGGAATCAGCCAGTCCCGAAATGGTAGCGATGGCAAGCAGCAGAAACATAATTCTGATCGGAAGACCCTTAAGAAAGGTTCCGACCCAGTCTCTTCCCAGTAACTGCTCCGTAAAACTTTCCCTGCTTTCATCCCCAGACTCGGCGCCGCTTGTTTCCTCACCTGTCTGGTTTTCGGAATCGCTCATCTTGTCCTCCCCTTAGCGGGACGGCTCATCTTTGCTCAACAGGCAGTCTTAGTGAGAATCAGATCCTAGAGGAGCAGCAGTTGTTAGGTCCCGCCAGCGGACGAATTCCCCTTTACGGTATTCCTCGTCTCCCCTTCGGATAGCTTCCAATTCCTCAGCCGTAGCTTCTATCGTTTCCGATTCGGCAATGAATTCAACATACTCGAGCACCCTTCCAGGGACTCTGGTGGAAGCTTCTCGATAATTTCAACGATCCGCTCTTTGATTTCCTTCGCAGTCATGGTTGGTTGCCTCTCACACTGGAACGTTTTCCTGCTTCTAAGCTGTGGAATTGCCTACCGAAATATAGCAGGACAAATATCCTTTTTCAACGGTGAAGGCTGAGCATTCAATCTTGCGCAGCTCATGGAGAAGCCCCTCATGAATGTGGAATATGCTCGGGACAAACAGATGCATCAAAGACAGCAGTGTTTATCTATTAGAAACGCAGGTGAATTGGAGAATGGACGAATGGTGAGCGGTCTGCCTTTCCGGTTCATCTATTCCACGCCCCGCGAGATCTGTTCACCTTAGCTTCACCCGACTCACAACTTTGGGAGGGCGCCATGAACTCGCCGCATACCGACTATTACTTCTGTGAAGACCTTCTTTCACCCGATGAAAAGCAAATCCGCGATGAAGTAGGAACCTGGGTAGACAGCCGATACCTCCCCAAGGCGGCCGATTATTTCGAGCAAGGCATCTTCCCGGTTGAACTGATTCCTGAAATAGCGCAAATGGGCCTGCTCGGGTTCAAGATGAATCAATATGGCGGGCGTGGAAAAAACAACGTCTCCTTCGGCCTCGTTTGCCAGGAACTGGAACGGGGAGATTCCGGCCTGCGTTCGTTTGTTTCCGGCATGAACTCCCTTGTAATTTACCCCATTTATACGTTTGGGACCGATATGCAGAAGCAACGGTGGCTCCCGGAGCTGGTGAGCGGCAAGAAAATCGGCTGCTTTGGCTTGACGGAGCCCGAAGCAGGGTCCGACCCCCAGAGCATGCGGACGGCCGCTGTAAAAAACGGGCCGGGCTATGTTCTTAATGGGCGCAAGATGTGGATAACAAACGGTTCCATTGCCGACGTAGCGGTAGTGTGGGCAAAAACCCGGGACGGTGAAATCTGTGGTTTTCTGGTCGAAAAGGGTATGCGCGGCTTCTCGGCTCGCCCCATAGAGCGCAAGTTCTCAATGCGCGCATCGGTCACGTCAGTTCTTAACTTCGATAACGTGGCCGTCCCCGAGGAAAATCTTCTGCCCGGCGCTCAAGGTCTGAAATCCGCCCTGATGTGTCTCAACGAAGCTCGCTATGGCATAGCCTGGGGCAGCGTAGGTTCCGCTGTTGCCTGCTATGAGACTGCACTCAACTACGCAAAGTCCAGAATTCAGTTTCAAGCCCCAATTGCGTCATTCCAGCTCGTGCAGCGAAAGCTCGCCATGATGTTGACGGAGATCACCAAGGCCCAACTTATGTGCATTCGCCTGGGCCGGCTCAAGGACGAGGGCCGCGCTCGCCACACTCAAATCTCGATGGCAAAAATGAATAATGCCCACGAGGCCCTCAAGATCGCAAGGAGCGCCAGGGACATTCTGGGCGCAAACGGGATCAGCCTCGGATATGCGCCGATCCGCCACATGCTCAATCTCGAAACCGTAAACACTTACGAGGGCACACAGGACATCCATATTCTGGCTATCGGGCGTGATATCACCGGCATGGATGGTTTCAGTTGTCAACAAGCGGCAGGGCAACCGAGTGCGGCAGGGTCGAAATAGCCGGCATGGCTAAGAGTGAATGGTGAACCCAACGGTGTCCAACGGTTGCAGAATAATTACTTCTTGTATATAGTTATGCACTCCAGGCGGACATGCATGCGAAACAGAACCCCGGTTCGCTAAAATGGGAAGCCCGCTTCCAAGGGGACAGATGAGCAGGGTTAGAACATTCCTAACCAAACTAAAAACTCAAAACTCTTAGGAGTGTTAATGTCAGTATGTGAGCGCAAACTTTACACCATGAAGCTTAGGGGCAAAGCCTTGGAGCTGGGCCGCCGCACGCTCATCATGGGTATTCTCAACATAACCCCCGATTCTTTTTCGGATGGGGGCCGGTTCGCCGATTACGAGCGTGCGCTCGCACAGGCATTTGAGTTGATCTCGGCGGGCGCAGACATCCTGGATGTTGGAGGCGAATCGACAAGACCCGGATCTGACCCTGTACCTCTGCCCGTGGAACTCGAGCGGGTAATTCCAGTCATCCGGGCGGTGCGTGAAAGCAGCGACATTCCAATATCGATAGATACCAATAAGTCCGAAGTGGCGCTTCAGTCGCTCGCAGCGGGCGCAGACATAATCAACGACGTGAGTTCCCTGCGGTTCGATCCCGCTATGGTGCGGGTCGCGGCCGAATCGGGGGCGCCTGTCATCATGATGCACATGCTTGGCGCCCCTCGTACAATGCAGGTCAATCCCGTTTATGAAAGCGTTATCTCGGAGATAATAGCTTTTCTGGAACAGCGGGTGAAATTTGCCGTCCAAAACGGGATAGAGCGGAGTCAAATAATCGTCGATCCGGGCATAGGGTTTGGCAAGACTGTTACGCATAATCTCAACATAATAAGGGACCTTGATCGCTTTTCGTGTATGGACCGCCCCATAATGCTCGGCGCCTCGCGCAAAAGATTTATCGGTAAAATCCTTGGCCGGCCGGAAGGTGAAAGGGAGTTGGGAACCGCCGTGGTGAATGGTTTTGGTATTGCGGCCGGGGCACATATCCTCAGGGTGCACGACGTTGCTTTTCATCGGGAAGCAGTTGGCATGGCGGAAGCTGTTCGAAGCGGCTATTTCCCCGAAAGCTGACAAATCACTGCAAAAGGCGACCGGTTTCTCTTGAAGCCGTTTTTTTTGAGTGTTATGGAGATCGTATGGGAAAGCTTTTCGGGACCGATGGAATTCGCGGCGTTGCAAATGTCTTCCCAATGACGACGGACCTGGCGATGAAAGTCGGGTTCAGCACGGCGTATATCTTCAAAAAGGAGCACCGCCGGCCAAAGATCATCATTGGAAAAGATACCCGCCTTTCCGGCTACATGATCGAGACCGCCATCACTTCAGGGATTTGCTCCATGGGGGTCGACGTGCTGCTGGTCGGGCCTCTGCCTACTCCGGGCATAGCATTCATTACCAGCAGCATGCGTGCCGATGCCGGCATAGTCATTTCCGCCTCGCATAATCCATACGAGTATAACGGCATCAAGATATTCGCAAGCGACGGTTACAAACTTCCCGACGAGACCGAGAACTACATCGAGGAACTTATCCTCAACGGCGAAATAGAACGGTTGCCCAAGCCGCCGGCATCCGAAATAGGCCGGGCTCGGCGTATCGATGACGCTCAGGGGCGCTATATCGTCTATCTGAAAAACACCTTTCCTCGAGACCTTACCCTGGAGGGGCTCAAAATCGTAATCGACTGTGCGCACGGGGCCGCCTACCGGGTTGCGCCCACGGTTTTCGAAGAACTGGGCGCCGAAGTGGTGCTTACGGGCGACAGGCCCAACGGGAAAAATATAAACAGGGAATGCGGCGCTCTTTTCCCCGAGCACATGGCCTCGATTGTTCGCGAGCAGGGCGCCAACGCCGGCTTTGCCCTTGACGGGGATGCAGACCGGTTAATTATGGCCGATGAGCAGGGCCAAATACTCGATGGCGACCAGATGATGGCAGTTTGCGCAAAGCATTATATCGAGCACAACAAGCTGAAAGATAAGACCGTTGTGGCCACAATCATGAGCAATCTGGGGTTCGAGCTGGCCCTGCGCGAGCTGGGCGGCAACCTGATAAGGACCCCGGTGGGCGACAGGTACGTAGTGGAACATATGCGCCAGAACGGTTACAATCTCGGGGGCGAACAGTCCGGCCTTTCAGCCCTCCAGGTGCTTGCCGTTATGCTTCGCGAAGGGCGTCCGATGTCCGAGCTCAAGAAGATTATGGAGCGATACCCTCAAAAGCTGGTGAACGTTCCCGTCGGCGTAAGAAAACCTATAGACCAGGTCCCGGAAATAATGAAGCTCCAGCGGGCCATGGAACAGCGGCTTGGACAGGAGGGCCGGATTGTGATTCGCCCCTCGGGGACCGAACCCGTGATTCGGGTCATGGTGGAAGCGGCCGACCGTGACGTTATGGAAGAGGTCGCATACTCGATGGCCTCATGCATCCAGAAGCACATGGCGGGCGACAGAAATGCCTCGGCCGCCGCAAAGGGAACAGGCAATGAGCGCTGAAGCTGATCCCGGCAAAAGACTTAGCGGGGCCTTCTGCCCGCTGCTTACTGTCCGATGGGGTGTTCGATGCTCCTCGCATTAGATATCGGCAATACCAACACCGTGCTGGGCCTGTTCAACGATGGCGCACTGGTGCACGACTGGCGTATTCGCACCGAGGTCAACATGACTATCGACGAATACGCAATAACGCTTCGAAGCCTGTTTGCGGTCCATGGAATTCCCCTGGACAGCGTCAGCGACGTGATCATATCGTGCGTGGTGCCGCCTGTTTTGAACTCTGCCGAACGGTTTTGCCAGAGCTACTTTCGAACCACAGCTCTTGTGGTGGGGCCGGGAATCAGAACCGGCATGCCGATTCTCTATGACAATCCAAAGGAGGTGGGCGCCGACAGGATCGTTAATGCCGTGGCGGCCTACGAGCAGCGCAAAGATGCGGTAATTGTGGTCGATTTTGGGACGGCGACAACCTTTGATTATATTTCCGAGCGTGGGGAATACATAGGCGGAGTGATCAGTCCCGGGATCATGATCTCGTGCGAAGCGCTTTTCCAGAAGGCGTCCAAGCTCCCAAGAGTTGAGATATTCGCCCGCCCGCCCTCCATATTGGCCAAGAATACTATTTCCTCGATGAATGCGGGAATCGTATACGGCTATGCGGGCCTCGTCGAAGGAATCATCTCGAGGATAAAAAAAGAGGTAAACCGCGAAATATATGTGATCGCAACGGGCGGACTGGCGCCGCTCATCGCAAGCGAGTGCCCTCTGATCAACGCAGTGGACGAGTACCTGACCCTCAATGGCCTGAGAATAATTTTCGACCGGAATAAGAAGCCCGCGTGATCCTCACATGAGCGATAGACAACAATACCAAAGTCTAGGCCCGGGAAGCTCTGTTGCGCTCGTTGCGCCGGCGAGCCCATTCGAGGCCGATCTGTATGAAAAGGGCGTCCAGATCCTGCGCAACGCCGGATACGAGGTAGTTCCCGGCAAAAATATCTTCAATAAACAGAGCTATCTTGCCGGAACGGACCTGGAACGGCTCCAGGACTTGACCGAAGCAGTCCTGGACCCCAAGATCGAAGCGATCATCTGCATACGGGGCGGATATGGCAGCGGGCGGCTTTTGACCCAAATTCCCTTTTCCAGCTTCCGCTCCAACCCGAAACTCTTCATCGGGCACAGCGACATCACTTTTTTGCATCTTGGATTCATGAGCAAGGCCGGCTGGACCACTTTCCACGGTCCAAACCTCACCGGCATGAGCGAGGCGCCCCAAAAGGCCCAAAGCGTCCTTAGTGTCCTGTCGGGGGAGGCTTCGTACGAATGGAAGTTGGATCCGGAGCAGGTCCTTAGACCCGGCGCCTCAACGGGCCGTGTGCTGGGGGGAAACCTGAGCTGCCTTGTCCACCTGCTTGGAACACCCTATATACCGGATATGACCGGCGCGCTGCTCCTGATCGAAGACTGCGGAGAAGCCCTCTACAGGCTCGACCGGATGATGAATCACCTCAAGCTGGCCGCAATACTGCCCCTGCTTGGCGCAATCTTGCTTGGAGAATTTACGGGATGCGCCGAAAACAATGACGTATGCACGATGGTGATGGATCATGTGAGCGAATATGACTTCCCAGTCGTACACGGCCTGCCCTTCGGCCACGGCAGCCGCAACGAGGTGATTCCGTTCGGCGCGCCCTTTGTGCTGGATACCGATGAACGTGTGCTTAAAATACTCCAAGCTCCGGTTGCCCGTTGATTCAGGACGACGCCTGGATTGCGAATTGAAGGCCGCCATAGGCCGAGGCGCTTTTTCCGGGGCCTCGCTTCTCATTTCCAGGGGCGGGGCGCCCGATGTTGAGCGCGAGTGGGGGACCGTTGAATCGGGCGGCATTGCTGTGAACCGATCCACTCGCTTCGACCTGGCCTCTTTGACAAAGCCCCTGGTCACCGCTCCCCTCTGCATGGCTGCGGTTGAACGCGGATTACTCAATCTCGACGATACTCTTTCACGATTCTTTCCAGGTTCCGTGCCCACAGACAAAGAGGCGATCACGGTAAGAAGCCTGCTTTCGCACTCGTCGGGCCTTCCCGCATACCGGCCTTTTTATCTCGAACTGATCGAACTGCCCCCCGAAGCCAGGCCAAATGCGCTTGCGTCCATGATTTTGCAAACGGCCCTGGATACTGCTCCCGGCCAAACAGCCAATTACAGCGACCTTGGTTTCATGCTGCTGGGGTTGATTCTTGAGCGGCAAATGGGCGCCAGGCTGGACCGTCTCGCCCAGGATTTTTTGTTCGCCCGGCTTGGAATAGATGAACTACATTTTTGCCCGATTGACGAACGGAGAACGGAGAATGGAGAACAGAAGTCCCTTCTCCTGCATCCGTCTTCCGACTCCCGTTCATTGTCTTCCGCCATCCCGCCTCCGTCCTCCGGCATCCGTTACGCCGCCACCCAGATTTGTCCCTGGAGACACAGGCTTCTTTTCGGTGAAGTGGATGATGAAAACGCGTGGACCCTGAACGGAGTGGCCGGGCACGCAGGGCTTTTCGGGACGGCGCGGGCGGTCTTTAAGCTGCTGTGTTTCCTGTGGAATATTTATGAGGGTAGTTTAACCGACCTACTCTGGCCCCGCAGCCTCGTGCGGCTTTTCTGGACCCGGACCGAAGTCGCCGAAGGTTTGAGCGGCTGGTGTTTAGGCTACGACACCCCGAGCCGTAAGGGTTATTCAAGCGCCGGGCGGTATTTTTCAAGCAATACCATCGGACACCTCGGATTTACAGGGGTCTCTTTCTGGTTGGATCTGGAAAAACGGGTCCTTGTGATTCTCCTTACCAATCGTGTTCATCCAACACGGCAAAACGATGAAATCAGGCAGCTAAGGCCGGTGCTGCATGATATCATCATGGAAGCGCTCACATATGGAAACTGATGGAGTCAAGAAAATATACCTGGTGGGAATCGGGGGGATCGCCATGGGGACCCTGGCGACGATGCTCAAACAGAGCGGCTTTGAGGTGGCCGGATCTGACCAGAACCTCTATCCTCCAATGAGTACGCATCTCCGGGCCTTGGGCATTCCTATCTTTGAGGGGTTCTCGCCGCAAAACCCTCAAAACTTTGCTCCGGACCTCTTTATCATGGGTAACGTCATACGGCGGGAAAATCCGGAAGCCCAATTCATCATGGCGCAGGACCGACCCTGTCTGTCAATGCCCCAGGCGATTTCCCGGCTTTTTCTCCCTGGGCGAAAGAGCATGGTTGTAACCGGGACCCATGGAAAGAGCACGACCTCATCTCTTCTCGCATGGGTCCTCGAGCGGGGTGGAAAAGACCCCGGGGCCTTTATCGGGGCCTTGCTCAAGGATTGGGGCAGGAGCTGCCGGCTGGGTTCGGGCGAATACATGGTGCTCGAAGGGGATGAATACGATACGGCCTTCTTCGATAAGGGACCGAAGTTCCTCCATTATCAGCCCTATACTGCGATAGTTACAGGCATCGAATTCGATCATGCGGACATCTTCTCCGGCCTCGACGCAATTTTGAAAGCGTTCCGCGACTTTGTTAGACTGATCCCGGAGCGTGGACACCTTATCATCAATGCCGACGACCCAAACAGCATGTCGCTCGCCTCTGAATGCAAAGGGTGCGTGATTACCTACGGCCGCTCGCACCGGGCGGATTGGCGTATTAAATGGGTTGATTTCCGCCCAGGCGAGGTATCTTTTCAACTTCGAAATCCCCGAACCTTCCGCGAAGAGACATTCCGGTCCCTTCTACCCGGAAGGCACAACGTCTGGAACATAACAGCCGTGATCGCTGCCGCAAGCATTGCCGGAATGTCTCTAGACGGCATTCAGGAAGCGGTGCTGGCTTTCAATGGAGTAAAACGGCGCCAGGACGTCATAGGCGAGTTCGAAGGAATTCTGGTGGTGGACGATTTCGCTCATCATCCAACTTCGGTTCACGAAACGCTCCTTGGTCTGAAGCTCTTCTATCCCGAGCGCCGCATTATCGCTGCTTTTGAGCCCAGGAGCAACTCGAGCAGGCGAAACGTTTTCCAGGAGCATTACTCGAACGCATTTTCTGCGGCGGACATCATCTGCATCAAGCAGCCGCCTGCGATGGACTCCATTGCCGAACCTCAACGCCTCGACGCCCAACGGCTCGTAGATGATATCTGCAAACGGCAAAAGGATGCGCGCTTCTTCCCGACTACCGGCGAACTGCTCGAGTTTTTGCTTCAGTCGGCTCGACGCGGCGACCTGATCGTCTGCATGAGCAACGGCAGCTTCGATGGGCTTACCGGCAGACTGGCCGCAGATCTTGGGCGTGTCCATCGGCAAACACCGGGCGCAAACCAGAGCGTGATTGAGCGACAATGAACAAGGATTGAACCAAATGCCGCGAGTTCTTCTCCATATCTGCTGCGGTCCCTGTTCGATCTACCCGGTTTCGGTCCTGCGCGGCGAGAACCTGACCGTACACGGATTTTTTTACAATCCGCACATTCAACCTTATCAGGAATTCGAAAAAAGGCTCAACACTCTTCGAGCCTTCGCGCAAAGCGAGGACCTGCCGGTTATCCTCAGGGCTGACTATGATCCGCAAACCTTTTTCCGGCAGGCAGCTTTTCGCGAAACCAATCGCTGTCTTTACTGCTATTCTCTGAGACTGAACGCGACAGCGAGCCTGGCAAAAAAGAGCCGCTTCGACGCGTTCACCACAACGCTTCTTTACAGCAGGCACCAGAAGCACCAGTTGATAGCCTCAATTGCTGAAGAAGCGTCCAGAAAACATGGGATCGCTTTCCTCTACAAGGATTTCAGGTCCGGATGGGCTCAGGGTCAACAGAGGGCAAAGGCGCTCGGCATGTATAGACAACAATATTGCGGATGCATCTACTCCGAGATGGAAAGGTTTCACCCAAAAGCCGCCGGGAGTGAAAAGCGTGAATAACTCGATCGGAGAGCTTAAGCCTTGCGGCATCCAGGTCGATGAAAACGGCGACTGGTTTCATAACGGAAACAGGATCTTCCGGCCTCAGATCCTGGAAACTTTCTATGAAAAACTGGACCAGACGCCCACGGGTGAATTTATCCTGACTGATTTTAGAGGACCATGCCTCCTCGATGTTGCCGATACGCCCTTTGTGGTTTCAAGAGTGGACCTCGAGCACGATGAGTCCGGCCGGGAGCGGATCATAATTCGACTCAAAAACATTTCACGATCCGAAGTCCTGGACCCCGATACGCTGGCAACCGGAAGGGATAATATTCTCTATTGTCGGGTGTCGGCAGGACGTTTTTTGGCAAGATTCTCCCGCCCAGCCTATTACCAGCTCGCCGAGTTCGTTCGTGAGAATGATATTGGGCAAGGCTTCTATATCGAACTTAATGGAAACAGGCACCCGATTGCTTGATTTTACTATCAAAAAAACGGCCCGGGCATGGTGTCAAAACTTCGATGCCGGGCCGCTTCAAACTGCGTCAATTAAATGCCGGTTGTTAAATTATTTCATCCAGCATTTTCCCGGCGATTGCACCGGGGTTTACCTGGTAGCTTCCGCTTTCCAACTGGCTTTTGATCTGCTGGACCATTGCGGTGCGGACTTCATCGGTCCCCGCAACCGCCTTTTGCGCTTGAGCAAGGTCCTGATAATCCTTCGAAAGCTGTACCCGGTCCGAAGAAACACCATTTCCAGCCGTGGTCTTTTCTTGCGCTCCAGTTTTTCCTGCCGCCGCACCGGAATTGCTCACGGCATTTGTCAGATATGGCGGGATTTTGCTTATGGCCATTTGTTTCCTTCTCCTACCCCCCGTCGCCGGCTAGGATGTCCCTCCTGCCGGGCCAACATTATCATACTGTTTGGGACCGATCTTTTCCAGAACCTGACTGGTCATCCGGTCCATCATGAGCCTGCGCTTGCCTTCGTCGGAGATTGACACTTTCTGCGTGCTTGCATCAGCATCCCCCGAGTCCCTGCCACCCGTCGCCGAAAGCTTCGACCGCTGCAACTGTAGAGTATAGGTTCGCAAGACACTCTGCACTCTATAGCCGGTGATAACCATGTTACTGTTCCTCCGACCTATATATCGGCTTAATACATCTTTTACTTGATATAAAAATGCGCAAAATTCATATAATTTTGGCTGGCATGGAAATTGATATAATTAGATTCGGCGGGAATTTACGGCCAATTGAATGTTTTCCAAATGGGGGACCGCATGGAAAGGGTCGACTGCGCCCGTTGCAGCCACTTCTTTATAACCTGGGACATTGGAGCTCCTTACGGTTGCTCTGCGTGGGGCATCAAGTTTGCACAACACCCCCAGAATGCCGTTTATGCTTCATCGGGCATCCAATGCCAGCTTTTCAAACCCAAGTCCGGGGGGAGGCCCGTTCGAGGGGGCGTAAGCAACCAAGAGAAATACGGAGGGCCTTCATACCATGGCAAACTCTAGTGGCGGTCATTTGGACCAAACAGAACCCGGGAAAAATACGCATCCGGATGCGGCAAAATTTTCCGACCAGGGGGTCAGTTTCAGAAAGGCAGTTGAGGACCGGGAAGAGGCAACAAAGATGCGCGATTTGCTGAAGCGCTCGATTGCTGCTCTTTCCACCCTGGCAAGACAGGAGAACTCAGCCATAAGTGAAAGGCTCGCCGATTTCAAGAACACAGTGCTGCAGGAAACTGCCATCGAGCAGATGGAGACAAGCCTTGCCGCTCTAAGACACGCGATGTTCAATGGTGAACAGCTTGCCGACGGAAACGGCCAAAAAGTGTGCGGCCCCCTCTCAAAACCCGCGCAAACGGCGCCGGTAATCGACGCAAACGACTTCCGTAATAAGCTCCAGTCGATTTTTCTCGGTTTGATTTCAGAATTCGACCACGACTATGGAGAAGACTACGCCGGGCTTCTGCTCACAGTTCGAAAAAAAATCGAAAAATGCGCCCTGATCGAAGATATCGTAGGACTCAAGGATGATATCATCGGACTCGCCCAGAACTACATGCAGATGATAAACGCGGAACGCACCCTCACCACCGACTTCATATCCGAAATTGGCGCCGGCCTGTTGGAGGTCGAGCGGCAGTACCTGGATTCGATCAATCAGACAGGGCAGAGCCATAGCGAAAACAAAAAATTTAACAGCCTGCTCGAAAATCAAGTGGAAGACATGAAAAAATCGGCGCAGCTAAGCACTACGCTCACCGAGTTCAGGGGCATCGTTATGTCCAGGCTGGCCTCCATACGGACGGCGCTCGAGGAAAAGCGCCGCGTTGAAGCGCTCGTCCAGGAGAAGCTCACGGAGGAGATGGAATCTCTGAATGAAAACCTGGACAGGATGAAAAAAGAAGTGGACCAGGTGCATGCGAAGCGCAGGGCACTCGAAAAGGAGGTCCTTATCGACCCCTTGTGCGGTGTAGCCAACCGGCGAGCTTTGAGGGATCGCCTCAAAAACGAATTGTACCGCTTCCAGCGATATGGCCAGTTTTTTTCGATGCTCTTGTTTGACATAGACCAGTTCAAGGTGATAAATGACCGGCACGGCCACTGGGCTGGGGACAGGTGCATCAAGGAGATCCTAAAGCGCATCAAGCCCATTCTGCGCGAAACGGACCTCATGGGACGCTGGGGGGGAGATGAATTCCTGGTGATCTTTGCGGGTACCGACGTGGATAGTGCGGCTGCGGTTGCCGAAAGACTCCGAAAGTTAATCGAGAATACCCGGTTCGTGTACCACAAGCAGGAAATCAGCCTCACCGTAAGCATCGGCGTCACTGAAACCAGGGCATCCGATACAACCGTGGAGTTGGCCTTTAACCGAGTGGACAAAGCCATGTACCAGGCGAAAAAGAAGGGCAGGAACATGGTTGCCGTGGTCTAGTGCGCGTTGTCAATTAACTTATCTAGGGATTTAGGAATTAATTCAGAAGCAGGAAGCAGGAAGCAAGAAGCAAGAAGATTTTGCTCTATGCTCCATTAACTTCACTAAGGTTTTCGCCAGCTCATCGCGCCCCCGGCCCAAGTTGGGCTGGGCGGCCAACGCATGAAATTTTTGATCAATGGCTTCAACGAAAGCATCCGCCCGGACCTCGCTGTCATCAGCGATATAATCCCAAATGTCGGCAAGGTCGCTTCGGGCACGCGGGCGCTTGATGATGACGGGCATTTATGCCTCGGGGCTCGGGTTTACCCTTGCGGCTCTTCTCTTGCGGCCCTCCTGCTTAACCTCTTCGGGGTCCCACGGAGTAGCCTCGCCGCTGTTAAGTCCCTCGCGAATATCCTGCCGCAACTGTTCGAGCTTGGCTGCCCGCAGGCGGTCCTGCTCTTCCATAAGACGCAATGCTTCGCGGACAACCTCGCTTGCCGATGCATAGAGGCCGGACGCCACTTTCCGCCGTACCATATCCTCAAGCTGAGGGGTTAGGTTGACGTTCATCGCCATGGCAACCTCCCGTTTCCGTCATGGGTAATTTTTAACCTTATCGTCATTGTCACATTATGGCAATGTTTGCCAATTGTCAACTATCTGCAAGATTAACTTAAGGTCCCTCAGTACCCCTATTTTCCATTTTTCTTTTCCAGCAACGCAACAAGGTTCGCGCGAACCAAAACCAAAGTCGGGTGCTCTTTGCCAAGGGCTTTTTCCCGGGTCTCAAGCGAGCGCTGTTAGAAGTGCTCGGCCTCAGCGTATTTGTTCCGGGCAGGGATTTAGCAGGGTGACGAAAATGGGTTCTCTGGTGGGAGAAACGTCTGGAAATTGCTAATGACTTCGTCATTCCGGTGGGAAGCCGGAACAAGTAGGAAAATTCGCTGTTTCACGGGTCTATTGACTGTTTGGCGCTAACTTCCCGCTCCTTGCTTCCTGCTTTCTGCTTTCTGCTTTAGAAGGCAATCATGGAAAAATCAGTGGGCCAAGCTTTGCTTCGACCTCTTCAAGGACTTCGGCAGGCAGGGTGTCGAAATGCTCGGCGTTCCTTCTGCGCCAGTCAATACATTTGATATGGTCGGCAAGGATCGTTCCTTTAACCTTGAATCTTTGGGGTATCTGCACCTCAAAGGGGTAGCCCTTCGCCTTCATGGTAATCGGGATGACGATAGCGAGCCCCACGACCCGGTTATAGTCGTCCGCCGACAAGACAAGCGCCGGTCGCCGTCCGCCTTGCTCGTGCCCCCTCACGGGATCGAGGTCGATCGTGATAACATCACCACGCCTTGGGAAAAAATCTTTCGGTTCACCACAGTTCTTCTCCAACAGCGCTCCCCCAGTCTGTTTCGGGGTGGATGTTCTCTTCGCTGACACCCGCCAACAGTTCTTCAAGCGAATATTTCCATTTCTTTTTTTGCATGGGAGCGACGATGAGCTTTCCATCCTCAACCTTGAGATCCACAGTCGAGTTTTCCGACAAATTAAGTTCGGCCAAAAGCCCGGTTGGGACTCGAAGCGCCAGACTGTTTCCCCATTTCTTTAATTGCGCCCTCATGGCTGTTTTGCTCCCTTTATTTTCGCGGGATAAATCGGACACACAAATTATAGATACATAGTATAGACGTATCCACCATGGAGTCAAGAAAAACCAACGGAAGAATGATCACAGCTTCCCTGCCGGAGCTTTCGCAAAGCCACCGGACGGTGGCAGTACCAAACCAGGCGCCTCAATTGAAGGCAAAAGGATTTAAAGGAACGGCGATTCCGGGCCTTAAAGGGTTATATGGCATGCTCGTTGATAAACTCTAACGTCCGTGTTTCCGACCAATACTCATTTAGATCGTTGAACGAGACGAAGCCAACGTGCCCGCCATGAGGCGGCGCTTCCAGGTACAATTGTGGAGTGGATTCAGCCTGTGCAAAAGGAAAGCATGAACGGGACAATAACGGATCGTCAAGTGCATTCAACACTAGTGAAGGTATTTTTATGTTTACCAGATATGGAAGACAACTGCTCTTATGATAGTAATCGTAAGCATCTTTAAACCCATGCGCCGGAGCGGTATAAACAGAATCGAATTCGATAAGACTTTTAACTTTTTTGATATGGTTTGGAATTGACCCAGGAAATAATTGTCTTTTTAATTGTAGTTTTCCACGAAGCATTCGCAGAAAACGCATGCTGTAAATACGATTTGAACGCATTCCCATTTTCAGCACAGCTCCCGTTAAATCACAGGGCACGGAGATCCCTACGGCTGCTGAAACATATGGGGCGATCGCAATGCCTTGCTCACCAAGAAATTTCATTAGCATACTTCCACCCGCGCTGAATCCTATCATGGCAATTTTGCGGCTATTTGCTTCTTTGAGAACAAACTGGAGGACAGCGTTCAGATCTTCCGTATCGCCGCAGTGATAAGACCGGAGCTTCTTATTAGGTTCTCCGCTGCATCCCCGAAAGTTCCAAACCACAGCGTTCCAGCCATTACGATTCAATGCCCGTACCATGCCCAAAACGTACGCTCGACTGGAATTTCCCTCTAACCCGCAACTGATGATCGCCGTTCGATCCGATCCAATGATACAGGAGTCGATATCGATAAAGTCGTTGTCGGAAGTGATGAGCCGCTCCCGCCGGTAGTTAACAGCCGGTACTCGACGGACGTTTGTGAAAATGGTTTGAAAATGCCCATTGGTGAAAAAGCGCGGAGGTGAATATCTCGAAAATTTCAGTACGGGCAATGTTGCACCATCCAATAAGGTGATCGACGCGATCTCAGTGTGGAATTCCAACCGAGGCCGCTTTTATAAACGATATCTGATAGTTTGTGCGAAAGTCCATCAAAATTTGAAGGCAGATTGTCCTGGGCGTACGGGACCGCACCAAACCACGCACTTCAATTGAAAGCGAAAGGATTCAAAGAAACGGAGGTTCAGGACCTTAAAAGGTCAATTTGGGAGGTGAAATAGGCGCCCTAAGCGCCCATTTGGCCGTCGGCAATTGTGGGAAAGGTGTGACGTCCGGAACGACATGGCAGGAGGACCTGCTAAGCATCACGGTGTTAACCAGTTCAGCTTTCCCGGCTTTCGCCGGGACGGTTTGGACGCGGTCGGCGGTTCGGGCAGGTCCGACCCGGTCCGCCAAATATTCTCTTTTCAATGCCTGACAGCTTTTTCCACAATGTGAGACTAAGAAAACTATATTTGTTCATTCGCGGATTTACGAATACATTCCTGCTACGTCACGTTGATTTGCCGGAGGGACAAGAATCACTTCTCCTGCCCCTCTCGTCTAATCCACCAAACGACTAGAGATTTGAGACTTACCCGTCAAGGGGGATTAACTGCTCTGACCGTGTCCCAATGTTCTTGAAGTGCCCATATTCCTTTCCATTGCCGTTGCCTTGCTTCCCAGGGACCGCAAGAGCTGTTGACGGACTCCTGCCAATTTTACGTGCCACTGACTTTTTGTTCATCGATTCAGTGCTTCCGGCAACACCATTACTTTTCAAACCATCAACCAGAGTCTTTAGTTCTCCCACAAAATGTTTCATCTGCCCTGCCTGGGCGCTCATTTCCTCAGATGCAGCAGCCGTTTCTTCGGAATTGGCGGCAGTTTGCTGGACCACCTTGTCCATTTCACTCACGGCTTTATTGATCTGCTCTATGCCCTGGGCCTGTTCCTGGGATGCTGCGGTAATCTCACCAACCAGTTCGCTCGACTTCCCGACACCGACTGCAACCTCCCTGAACTCCTGTTCGGTTTTGTCAACCATTTCGAGACCCTCCTTCACCTTCTTAACGGTACCTTCAATGAGGTTGGCAGTGTTTTTTGCGGCTTCGGCCGCTCTCATTGCGAGATTCCTCACTTCATCGGCAACCACCGCAAAACCCGCTCCGGCTTCTCCGGCGCGTGCCGCCTCGACGGCCGCATTGAGAGCAAGAAGGTTGGTTTGAAACGCAATTTCATCGATTGCTTTGATTATCTTGGAGGTTTCTTCGCTTGCCGTGGATATTTCTCTCATGGAGGCGCTCAATTTTCCCATGGACTGACCGGCCCGTGAGACTGTCTCGTTAGTCCCCTTCATCAATTGGTTGGCTTGATTCGAATTATTGGCGTTCTGCTTTGTCATGGAAGACATCTCCTCAAGGGATGAGGATGTCTCCTCTATGGCTGACGCCTGCTCCGATGCCCCTTCCGCAAGTTGCTGGCTAGAAGATGAAATCTGGCCGGAGGCGGATGCAACCTGGTCTGCGGCACCGTCTAATTCAACAATGATATGGTCAATCGGGCGTGAAATAGATCTGGCCATGCCATAAGCCAAAAACAAACCGCCCACTGCTACAAAGATCACCACCGCGAAAATGATATACAGGATTTGACTGAATTCTTTTTGCACCTCATCAAGATAGATCCCTGATCCTATAACCCACCCCCACTCCGGAAATCCCTTTACATAAGAAATCTTCGCTACTGGCTGGGTATGCCCGGGTTTGGGCCAGTAATAATCAACAAATCCCCCTCCCTTGCTTCTGACCATATCCACCATGGCCACGAACAGAGGCTTTCCGTTTGGGTCCTTGTTATCGGACAAGAGTTTGCCGTCCAATTCGCTCTTGAAAGGATGCATGATCATCCGTGGTTCCATGTCATTGATCCAGAAATACTCATCCCCTTCGTAGCGCAGATTCTTGATCTCCTCCATGGCCCTGAGCTTTGCTTCCTCCAGGGATACGGCATTCGCCTTTGCCTTCTTTGCATGATAATCTAATATGCCCCAGGCCGTTTCCACCACATGCCTGGTTTTCAAATACTTGCCGTCGAGCATTATTTGCTTAACCTTTGGGAAAAGGCCTACAAATACTGCAGAGAAACATGCTACCATGATAACTCCAAGAAGAAGTATCCTCGTTGAGAGTTTGAATTTGTTCAACATAAATGCCTCCTGCTCACATGGCCCGGACCGTGTTACCGTTTGCCGAAATAGGATAGATCCTTGCCATGTGGAATGAATTGTATGTTCGTTCAATTAGTTACGTACCATTAATCGGCAATCCCATGCGGTGAGTTGATACATATAAGTGCATATAAAATGCATATCAATTGTATGTAATACGTATTATTGGAGGGAGTGCAGGCAGGTTTTAAGATATCGTTAGCTTTTCAAGATGTCCGCTTCAATTGACAAGTAAAGTGCCAGGCCGGTTGTTTAATAAACAACAATTCCTGAGACCGAGGTTGGAAGAGGCCATTACATGGCTGTCGGCCTGCTGCCGGAAGCATGAGCAAAGAGAGTGGTCAAGGCCGCGCAGAGCCGAAGTCAAGCCTTTATAAACCCCCTTGACAAAATCCGGGTCTTAGTATTAAAATAACGGAATGTCCCAGTTTACGGTAGTGGCATTCTTCCTTTGACAAAGGAGGAATGCTATGCATAATAAGCTTACAGAAAAACTTATCATCCGTAAAGCACCCAAGAAGGAGACGATCCCAGTGACAGTTTGTGTTGCCGCCATGTTTTGGGGAACTTCAGTCATAGGCGCATCGGATCGCATGCTAACAGCGGGCGATATTCAATTCGAACCTCAGCAGACGAAAGTGGTAATCTTAACCAGTTCTATTGCTGCTATGCTTGCTGGGGATTCGCTTCTTCAATCTGAGATTATGCAAAGAGTCCAGATAGAGGTAAATTCACAGGTTGCGACTGATCCTACTAAATGGCTTAACCTTCGTGATGTAGCAGAACTTTATAGCAGGTATTATTGTGAAATCCGCTCCGAAAGGGCAGAAAAGGAGATTTTGGTCCCATTAGGGTTAGATAGCAATACATTCATAAGCCGTCAGAAAGAGATGGATGCAAATTTAGTGCAGATGTTGGCACGAGAATTGCTAAATTTCTCAATTCCCGGGCCTGGCGTGGCGGCATTAATTGTTGGAGTAGATATTACGGGAGCGCATATCTATAGGGTAGAAAACGAAAAAGTCCATTGCCATGACCATATTGGGTTTGCGGCGATAGGAATTGGATGGTGGCATGCAACATCACAAATGATGTTTTCTGGGCAAACCAAGCACAAAGATTTCCCAGAAACCTTGATATTGGTGTATCATTCAAAAAAGCGAGCCGAAGTAGCTCCTGGGGTTGGCGAGGCGACAGATATGTTCATGGTGGGACCAAAGCTTGGTACTTATTGGCCAATACCAGACAATATGATTAATGAGCTTGACGGCATCTATAGTGCTCAACGCGAGAGCGAACGTGCAGCAGAAAGTGCGGCGAGAGAAAGGACCGACATATATGTCACAACACTTACTGCCCCCGAGCCTAAAGAGCAAGTCTCAATCCAAACAGATATTGGAGGAAGCACGCCCACTGACAAAAAGGAGACTTCAGCCGAGCCTTAAAACGAAAACGGAGGGGCTGAAACAACCTCAGGAAAATGGCAGAAAGTTTTAAACGTCGATAAACTCTTCCATCTCCGTCTGTCTTGGCCCTGGGCCTGGGAATGCCCTTTCGACCAATCTTTCAAATACTTTCCAGTTAGACGCTGCCCGCTCAAGAGCCATTAGTTGTATAATATGGTTCTTGAGGTCGGGTTGGCCAATGTTGACCGAGAAGAATTGGTGATGCTTCCACCTTCGCCGCCTTGTCGTTTCCCTTACCGGATTCAGTTCTCTCAATTTTTTCAAAACTCCGTCAGGGAGCTTTTCGTAAACGATCTTGTTTATGATCTTGCCAATAAAAGGTGGGCGTTTGTTTCCGCCTGGATATGGCCATCTCTTTAAGCGATAAATATTCCTGAAAAAATCATCAGGAAACATTCTGGCCCATTTCAACCGTTCTTCCGAAAGATACAACTCAAGAAACCTATGCAGTTCATCTCTTTCTCTATCAGCTTGATAGCCTGTCGCTTCATCGACTAACGCTATTATGCCGACCTTAGCCAATACTCGAACGAGAGATTCCGCACATTGCCCGTATCGCCATTCTTGCTCTGTTTTGAGCAGCGCCGCATCGCGTGCTTTAAGGACAACTTCGCAAAGATCGTTGATAATCGTTGCTTCGTATCCAGTGGCGCGTTTATTCCCAAGCGTTTTCATTTCAATGGGTTTTTGAATGGCCAGGGTCAAATCTCCACCCAGAAAGGGTTTGAGCGCTTTGTGAGTCAAAATTCTGGTCGCTCCTTGGCCACGTCCTTTCATGCCAATCGCCCCGGTTAATCCTCTTCCCGATATAACCCTGGTCCCATCATCAAGGACAAAGCAGGGGATTTTGATGTGCGGAAAGTTCAGATAACCGTCATGTGTTGCCTTTGGTATCTTGGCCTCTATTGCCATAATCCCAATCCTTTCTGAATGGTTGCATCGAAAAGCATTCCACCATTGGTTTTCCGGTTATTGTATCGGTAGCAAAATTCGTCAATGTACTTCGGAAGGTGTCTCAGACTTACTTTATGGAATTGGCCGACAATCCCCCTCTTTAAAATTGCCCAGAAACTTTCGATGCTGTTTGTGTGAATGTTACCGTCAACGTACCAGACTTTATGATTGATGGTATGGTGTTCTGCGAATCTTTTCAGGTGAACATACCCGGTATATTCATCGGTCATCAAGGTTGCGCTTTGTACATCCACAAACGATCTGACCAGGGCGGACAGCTTTTTTGCGTTTAAATCGCCCTTTTTCATAACCTTGGCCTTCACGTTCCCATTTCTTTCCACCATTCCCACAACAGGCGTCTTGTCAGTTCCCCGGCCTCTTTTGTAGTTGGTGTCCGATGGGCAGCCCTTGCGGGGCTTCCCGCCTATGTATGCTTCGTCAATTTCCACAATCCCAGTAAGCAATTCTCTTTGCTGGTGCTGGCTCATAGCTTCCCTGATTTTCATGGCGATTCGCCAAGCAGTATCTTTGTTCACCTGGAGATCGCGGGATAACTGGCGGGAAGAAAGTCCCTTTTTAGCATTCAGGATAAGGGAGACAGCGAGAAACCATTTTTGAAGCGGCAAATGGGTGTGGTGGAAAATCGTCTGAATGGTCACGCTAAAAGCGGTTTTGCAGTTGTTACAATGGTGGCGTTGCTCTTTGGGTGCAGGGGTGGTATTCTGAGACTGGCAATAAGGGCAAGCAGGCTTGCCTCTCCACCTGACTTTTTCAAGGTGGTTGATGCAGTCCGCTTCGGTCGGGAAAAGTTCATAGATTCTGACGATGTTCATGGTCACTACCTCCTGTTGGGACATAAGCTAGCACGGGAGATAGCGGTTGTCAAGAGAAATCTGCTACCTTAAAATGGGACATTCCGTAAAATAAAGCCTTGGTTCCATCCTGTTCCTCTCTATCAATCAATAAGGTGAGCAATGGGGGTGGATAAAAGTACAATAAGCATCCTACTGGTAGAACCCCGTGATGACAGATGTCAGGTGATCCGCGAACTGTTCTCGGGAAGAACGCGCGGTAAGTATGAACTTGACCTGGCGCCTTCCTATGCCGCAGCTCTTTCGATGGTGCAACACCGGAACTATGATATTTGCTTTGCGCCCTCACATATCGGTGAACACGATGTGATCGATATGCTTTCGGAAATGCTCCGAAAAGAGTGGAAAATACCTGTAATAATTCTAACCAGTGGTGCGGAGTCAAGAATTGACGATGTCAATGCGACTGGACGAATGGACAACTATCGTCTGACCAAGGACCACTTTAGCGGGGATTTCCTGGAGCAGTACATAAGATATAGATTGGAGCGCAACCGGGTGGAATCCTTGGTGATGCGAGCCAAGAAAGAATGGGAGCAAATCTTTGACGCTGTTCCCGATCCGATTGCCATTATAGACCGAAACCATCGATTTCAGCGTGTCAACAGGGCGATGGCCGATCGGCTTGGATCGAAACCGGGGGACTTGATCGGCCGCTCATGTTATGAGGTTGTGCACGACCTCTCGTCGCCTCCCGATTTTTGCCCCATGACACTGATGCTAAATGATGGGCGAGAACATAATGCCGAGATTATCGAGGAGAATCTCAAGGGGGTCTTTCTTGTCAGTGTCTCTCCGTATCTTGATGATCAGAGTAATCTTATTGGGGGGATTCATGTTGCCAGGGATATTACACAACTAAAGAAAATTGAGGGAGCATTGCGTGAGTGGAACGAAGAACTTGAGCAGCATGTTGCAATGCGCACCTCGGAATTGGTCCAAAAAGCAAAGGACCTCGAGGAGTCAAATATAGCCTTAAAGTTCCTTCTGAGGCATAGGGAAGAGGATAAAACGGAAATCCAGGAGACAGTAACCCACAACATCAAAGAACTGGTTTTCCCTCACCTGGATCGGGTGGAGCACGGCGTTGTTACCAAAGAACAACTCATTGCCTGTATCCGGGAAATCAGAAGCACTTTGGAGAATGTCATTTCCCCTTTCCCAAGCTTTTTGTCCGGCAAGGGCCTGAGCCCTGCCGAGGTTAGAATTGCCGAAATGATCAGGGCTGGGAAGAGCAATAAGGAAATCGCGGACCTGCTTTCTATCAGTGACGGGACTGTCCGAGTACACAGAGAGCGTATAAGAAAAAAGCTCGGGTTGACCAATCAGAAGACCAGTCTTCAAGCCTACCTGTCTGGAGCGACGTAAGCGCTCACCAGCAGAGACACGGAAAGCACAGAGACAGAAACTTAAATGAACCGGTAAAACTAAGAGTCTGACCCTTGGTTGCTTGCGGTTTTTCCTGCATGCCCGTTTTCCTTTATGTCCACCCTCCGCCCGAGCCTGCCGGGGAGCCCGGATCAAAGCCTGCCCCGGACTTGATCCTGCGTGGGCCGTTCCGCGATCCAGTGTTGTGTCCGGAGAGTGTGGAAAAAGTTTTCTGAAAATAGTATAGTCGCAAATATAAAAGAAGAAGCAAGAAGCAAGAAGCAAGAAGCGGGAAGCGGGAAGCTCCCTGCTCCTCTGTCTCGAAAAGACCTTATGGGTTGCGCTCCGCTCGACCCATCCTACGGGTCTTTTCATGGTTTGGGGTGTCCCGCAGGGACACGAGGAACTGCGGTGAGTGATAATCTCAACTAACCGGGCCCATGATGATGTGGATAGATAAAGTCCATACGTACGGCAGGCTTATAAAGTTCAGCCACACGGTTTTTGCTCTTCCGTTCGCTCTGGCGGCCGTGCTGCTTGCAAATAGATATTACCCGGTGAGTTTCAGGACCTTTGCTCTCATCATGGTGGCAATGGCTTCGGCGAGGTCGGCGGCCATGGGGTTCAATCGCTTCGCCGATTATCGCTATGACCGTCTGAACCCGCGCACGGCGAATCGTCCTCACGTGACGGGGCATGTTGACCTGCTTTCGGTGCTCATTCTCGTTTCCCTTTCGGCGGCCGTCTTCATCATGTCCGCCGCTTTGCTCGGACGTCTTTGCCTGATATTGTCCGTACCGGTTCTGGCGGTCCTGTTTTTCTATTCATTTACAAAACGGTTCACCTCACTGTGCCACCTGATCCTGGGCTTCGGCATCGGCTTGGCCCCTGCCGGGGCCTGGGTCGCTGTCAGCGGTCAGTTGGACTGGAGAATCATGCCGCTCTCTTTTGCGCTCATGACCTACATCGCGGGCTTCGATATTTTGTATTCGTGCCAGGACATCGAATTTGACCGGGACCAGGCCCTGTTTTCACTACCCGCCTGCCAGGGGGCCGCAAAAGCTTTGTTTTTCTCCACCGGGCTGCATGCGCTCACGTTTGTCTTTTTGCTTCTGGTCTATTTTGCCTTCGATCTCGCAAGAATTTATCTCCTTTTCCTGTTGCTGATCGGTGTGCTGATCTTTGCCGAACACAAGCTGGTCCGGCCCGATTGCCTGGACAAGGCAAACGTCGCCTTTTTCCACGTGAACAGCGCGATATCCATTCTGCTCTTCCTAGGGGTCCTGGCGGGAACGTGGTTCATATGAAGAGCGCATACCAAAACCTGGGTGAATTCATCTCAGAGTTGGAAAAAGCGGGCGAGTTGCTCCGCGTAAAGGCCCCCGTTTCCAGTGATCTCGAGATCACGTGCATTACCGACCTGGCGTCCAAAGCCCCCGGGGGCGGCAAAGCGCTGCTGTTCGAGCATGTCCGAAAATCGCGCTTTCCCGTTCTGACCAACGCTTTCGGGAGCGAGCGCAGGATCTGCATGGCCCTTGGAACGCACTCCCTGGACAGCCTGGCCCAAAGGCTCGATCGCTTCGTGCGCATAGGGCCTCCAAAATCGTTCCGCCAGCTTGCCAGGATGCTTCCAATGGGGCTCGAGTTAATCAGATTTCTGCCCCGCAGGACCTCCAGGGCCGCTTGCCAGGAGGTCATCTACAGGGGAAAACAAATCGATCTGTCCATGCTGCCGGTCCTTAAGTGCTGGCCTCAGGACGGCGGCCCTTTCATTACGCTTCCGGTCGTGATTACGCGAAGTCTTAAAACCGGCAGGCGAAACGCCGGCATGTACCGCCTCCAGGTTTTTGACCGAAATACGACCGGTATGCACTGGCACATCCACAAAGACGGCTCGAACTATTTCCAGGAATACCGCAAGGCCGGCAAACGCATGCCTGTCGCGGTCGCAATCGGGACCGACCCGGCGGTAACCTACGCCGCCACCGCCCCCCTTCCCAGAGGCATAGACGAGATGATGCTGGCCGGCTTTATCCGGCAAAGACCGGTCCGGATGGCCCGCTGCGTCTCTGTTGACCTTGAGGTCCCGGCCGAGGCTGAATTCGTGCTCGAAGGATACGTGGACCCCGAAGAACTCCGGCAGGAGGGACCATTTGGCGACCACACGGGGTACTACTCACTGGTTGGCGACTATCCGGTCTTTCACCTGACGGCGCTGACGCATCGCCGAAATCCCGTTTACGCTGCAACCATCGTAGGGCGGCCCCCCATGGAAGACTGCTGGCTTGCCAAGGCCACCGAGCGAATATTTCTCCCGCTGCTGGGCGCACTTCATCCCGAGGTGCGTGATTTTTGGATGCCCTGGGAAGGTGTGTTCCACAACATCGTTGTAATGGCGATAGATAAGGAATATCCGGGGCATGCGCGCAGGATAATGAGCGCCGTATGGGGACAGGGGCAAATGAGCTTTTCCAAGGCTGTGGCGCTTGTGGACAGCGGAGTTGACCTGAAAAATCCCCGAAAAGTCATGGAGACGATTCTCAATAGAGTTGACCTGGAAAGCGATCTCTATATTACCGAAGGCATCCTGGACGTCCTGGACCACAGCGCCCCTGATCCGCTTTTTGGGGCCAAGATAGGGATCGATGCGACGAACAGGCGTCCGGACGAACGGCCAAGGCTAAAGCATGCGGCCGGACAAATTCCCGCAGACGAGGTTATCGAAAAAACCCTGAACAACACATCCGCCCTGCTTTCCGCCTTCCATGCTCCCCCGATTGATGTCTGCAACCGTCTCCTTCTTATCTCTTTCGCCAAAGACGGACGCACTCCGGGCCGAACCCTGTCCGAGAGGCTGCTGCGCAAACGGGTGCTAAAAACTTTTTCCATACTTGTCCTGCTCGATGCCGGGATAGACCTTCGGGATTATTCGCTCGTGCTCTGGAAAGTGTTTAATAATGTCGATCCCAGAAGGGACATTCTCAGGCAAGGTGGGCGATTGGCCATTGACGCCACGAGGAAAAGCGCCGAAGACGGCCATACCCGTCCCTGGCCTGCCGACATCGAGATGGCCCCTGAGGTGGCGGAAAGCGTCAGGAAGCGGGCAAAAGAACTGGGAATACAGGAGTTTTTCGGTCCATTTTGAATCTCTTCATAGAAATCCTTTTAATCTCGTCAAAGAATTCCCTTACTGCCTGGTTACCCCGCTGCGAAAAAAACTTCATCCACCCTCGCGAACCCTTTCCCAGCTTTGGCAGCCCAAAGAACGCCGCGCTTGATTTCCATTGAAAGATGCGCTCAAAAGTGGTATGATTGGTTGATTTAATAAATGGTTTCAATAACTTATTTGTGCCAGCCCATTTGTGCCCTGCAGGCATCGCTTGGCCTTGAAGCAAACAGAGGACATCAGTTTATGCAAAATATCGACATAGCGCCCGATTATGCTCAAGAACAACCTAACGAGCCTGTCGACGCTTCGGTTTCCGCCCCGCCGGCCCTTGAGGTACCGGCAATGGATCCTGTGGCGGCTTCGGAATACAACGCGCAACAGATAACTGTGCTCGAAGGCCTGAGCGCAGTGCGCGTGCGCCCTTCCATGTACATCGGCAATGTTTCCACCGAGGGTCTGCACCATCTGGTCTATGAGGTTGTTGACAACAGCATTGACGAAGCTCTTGCCGGCCACTGCGACCACATTCGGGTGCAGATTCATCTCGACGGCTCGGTGACGGTGGACGACAACGGGCGCGGCATTCCGGTGGACATTCACGAAAAGGAAAACATCCCGGCTGTAACGGTCGTTATGACCATGCTCCACGCGGGCGGAAAATTTGACGATTCGAGCTACAAGGTTTCCGGCGGTCTCCACGGGGTCGGCGTATCTGTGGTAAACGCGCTGAGCGAGTACCTGGAGGTCGAAATCCGGCGCAACGGCAAAGTTTACTTTCAGCGCTACGAGCGCGGCGAGCCCAAAACGGAGCTTCTCGTAAGGGGCGAAACCCAAAAGCGGGGGACGCGCGTAACTTATAAGCCCGACCCGCTCATTTTCGAGGAAACGGAGATAAGCTTCGACATTATTGCCGAACGCATGAGAGAGCTGGCTTTTTTAAACAGCGGCGTGCGAATCGAGCTTATAGACGAGCGCGTTCCAAGGGAAAAGCTCTTCTATTACGAAGGCGGTCTTGTATCGTTTGTGGAATACCTAAACAGGAACAAGGAGCCGATCTTCCCGGAAGTTATTTCCATATCGGGTGACAAGCATGGGATCTCAGCCGGGGTCGCCATCCAATATAACGGCACATATAACGAGAAGATTTTCACCTTTGCCAACAACATCAACACCAAAGAGGGCGGGACTCACCTGGTCGGCTTCAAGGCTGGCCTTACGAGATCGATCAAGCAGTATGCCACCCAGAATAAAGCGATCAAGCAGCAGGACCTTGAGCGGCTGACCGGCGACGATGTGCGTGAAGGTCTGACGGCCGTGGTCAGCATCAAGATTTCTCAGCCCCAGTTTGAAGGCCAGACCAAGACCAAGCTGGGAAACAGCGAAGTCAAAGGTTGGGTAGAAAACCTGGTCTACGAGAAGCTTTCCATCTATTTTGAGGAAAATCCAAAAATCATCCGCGCCGTCCTCGACAAGGTTTTGGAGGCGGCAAGAGCGCGTGAGGCCGCGCGGCGCGCAAAAGAGCTCACCCGAAGAAAGGGCGTGCTCGGCGACCACTCGCTTCCAGGAAAACTGGCCGACTGCCAGGAGCGCGATCCCGCAAAGAGCGAAATTTACATAGTGGAGGGCGATTCGGCCGGAGGTTCCGCAAAACAGGGCAGAAACAGGGCTTTTCAGGCTATACTGCCTTTGCGGGGCAAAATATTGAACGTAGAAAAATCGCGCTTCGACAAGATGCTGGAAAACCAGGAAATCCGGAACATGATTTCCGCCCTGGGCACAGGCATCGGCAAGGACGAATTCAATCCCGACAAGCTCCGCTATCACTACATTATCATTATGACGGACGCCGATGTCGATGGGGCGCACATCCGCACCCTTCTGCTGACGTTTTTCTTCCGCCAGATGCCCGAACTCATCGAGCTCGGGCGCCTCTATATTGCGCAGCCCCCGCTCTATCGGCTGGCAGTGGGCAAATCCGAGCACTACCTCAAGGACGACGACGGCCTCAACGCATTTTTACTAAAGCGCGCCGCCGAAAAGAAAAAAGTGTTTTTGCCGGGCCGCGACGAGCCGCTTCCCCCCGAGCAACTCATAGCGCTTATGAAGACCTTCTCCCGGTACGAAGAATGGCTCGAACGCCAGTCCCAGAGAGGAATGTCCAAGAAGCTGCTCGAGCAGATCATCCGCATGTTCGATGAAAACGGACTTGAGGAGGCAGACCCGCAGCAATGGGCCGTCATTCTCAAACCGAAATTGGAAGAGTCCGGCTATGAGGTGGTTTCCATTGAAGTTGAAGAGGAACATCGCGGCTACGACCTCGATGTTATGGAACCCTCAAACGGCCGCAAGAAAATGCGGATCGGCTACGATTTTTTGGTATCTGTCGAATTCCGCAAACTGCTCTCGCTCTACAGACAACTGGCCCTTCTGCACGCTGTCCCATACGTTGTGCAGGACAACCAGGGCGAGGAGCAGTTCGACAATCCCCGGACCTTTTTTCAGTACCTGATGGACGAAGCCAGGAAAGGGACGACGATCCAGAGGTATAAAGGCCTGGGTGAAATGAACCCCGAGCAGCTCTGGGCAACCACTATGGACCCGGAAAAAAGGACCCTCCTTCAGGTGAGGGTGGATGACCAGGTGCTCGCCGATGAGCTTTTTACAACCCTCATGGGAGACCCGGTGGAACCGAGGCGCGAGTTCATCCAGGCCAATGCGCTCGATTTCCGGGAACTCGATATTTAGCTGGAAGTGAAAAATGGACGTTAAGACCATAAACATTGCCGACGAAATAAAGCTTTCGTATCTCGATTATGCGATGAGCGTAATAATCGGGCGCGCCATACCCGACGTGCGGGACGGCTTCAAGCCGGTGCACCGGCGCATTCTGTTTTCAATGCACGAGGGCAATAACGACTACAATAAGCCCTACAAAAAGTCGGCGCGCATTGTGGGTGATGTCATGGGTAAGTATCACCCGCACGGAGACGCGGCCATCTACGATGCGACCGTCCGCATGGCCCAGAATTTCTCCATGCGCCACCCGCTTATAGACGGCCAGGGCAACTTCGGCTCGGTGGACGGCGACCCCCCGGCTGCCATGCGGTACACCGAAATCCGAATGTCAAAGGTGGGCATGGAGTTCATGCGGGACATCGAGAAGGAAACGGTCCCGTTTTTGCCAAACTACGACAATACAATCCTTGAGCCGGAGGTCGTTCCGACCCGCGTACCAAACCTGCTCCTCAACGGCTCCTCTGGCATAGCGGTCGGAATGGCGACAAACATTCCTCCCCATAACCTGCTCGAACTTTGCAACGGCCTTCTTGCGCTCCTTGACAACCCCGAGGTCACAGTGAAGGACCTCATGCGCCACATTCCGGGTCCGGACTTTCCGACTGCGGGGTTTCTTCACGGATGCGAGGGGATCGCGGACGCCTACGAGACCGGCAAAGGCATGGTCAAGATGCGCGGCCGGGTGGAAGTCGAGGAATCGGGCAGAAAGCAGCACCTCATCATCACCGAGCTTCCCTTCCAGGTGAACAAGGCCAAGCTGCTCGAACGCATAGCCGAACTGGTAAAGCTTAAGAGAATCGAAGGAATCACCGACATTCGCGACGAATCCGACCGCCAGGGCATGCGGGTCGTCCTTACCCTGCGCCAGGGCGACGAGCCCAAAGTTGTCGAAAATCAACTCTATAAGAACACAGCCCTCGAGAGCACTTTCGGAATCATCATGCTCGCCGTGGTGGACAACAGGCCTGAGGTCCTCAGCCTCAAGGCAATCCTTCAGCATTTTATCGATTTTCGCCGCGAGGTGGTCGTAAAGCGCACACGGTTCGAACTCAAGCAGGCCGAAAAGCGCGCACATATTTTGGAAGGCCTCAAAAAAGCCCTCGACAATCTCGACGCCGTGATTGCCCTCATCCGCTCCGCGGTAAATCCCCCTGAAGCCAAACGGGGTCTAATCGAGCAGTTCGGCTTCACCGACATTCAGGCCCAGGAAATCCTCAACATGAGACTCCAGCGCCTGACGGGTCTCGAGCGCGAAAAGATCATTCAGGATTACCAGGATATTATTCGGGAGATCGAACGTCTGAGGAGCATACTTGCCTCCCCCGCTGCCGTAGACCAGGTTGTGCGCGATGAAATACGGGAGCTGATGAACGAATTCGGCGACCTGCGCAAAACGAAAATCATTCCCGATGCGGGTACTATTTGCATCGAGGACCTCATTCCCAATGAGGAAATGGTGGTGACCATCTCGAGGGCAGGCTACATAAAGAGGACCCCGCTTTCGATCTACCGCAGCCAGAGACGCGGCGGCAAAGGCCGAACCGGGATGAGCACCCGCGAAGAGGACATCGTTACCACCCTTTTTACGGCGATGGCGCACAACTACCTTCTCATATTCACCAACCGGGGGCAGGTATTCTGGCTCAAAGTTTATGAAATACCCGAAGTCGGCCCATCGGCGCTCGGAAAAGCAGTGGTGAATCTTCTTCCCCTCCAGCAGGGCGAAAAGATACAAACCATCCTGCCGGTGAGCGAGTTCTCTCCGGGCCACTTTGCTGTAATGGCCACAAGGAACGGCGTCATCAAGAAAAGCGATCTCTCCGTCTATGCCAACCCACGCTCCAGCGGCATACGGGCAATCAATATGGACGACGACGACGAGCTTATCTCGGTAGTAATCACTGACGGCCAGCGAGATCTTTTCCTCATGAGCCGCAAGGGCAAGTGCATCAGGGTAAAGGAAGATGAGTTTCGTCCGCTTGGGCGGGTCAGCCGGGGCATCCGGGGAATGAACGTAAAAGGCACAGAACTGGTCGGCATGGATGTAATCGATCCAGACAAGTGCATGCTCGTAGTTACCGAAAAGGGATTCGGGAAGCGCACGCCCGAGGAAAGCTACAGGCCCCAGGGCCGCGGGGGGCAGGGAGTGCTCAATATCAAGGTGACCGAACGCAACGGGCACGTGATAGGCTTTCGCCAGGTTGGAGAAGACAATGGAATCATGCTTATCACCGACGGGGGCCGCCTCATAAGAATGCCTGTTTCCCAGATAAGTAAAATCGGGCGGGTAACGCAGGGAGTCAAACTGATCGACCTTGCCGAAGGCGAGACAGTAGTTGACTTGACCGTTCTCGACGAAACCGAAGATACAAGGGAAGACACAACAGAGGATACAAGAGAGGAAGAGTAGAATTGCTTACAGATATGCCGGTAGGGGTAATCGGGGCCGGAGCCTGGGGGACCACTCTCGCCCATGTGCTTGCCGCCAAAGGTTTAAGAGTCAATCTCTGGGTCTTTGAAGAAGATCTGTGCGAGACAATCCGCAGGACGGGTGAAAACAGCATCTATCTTCCCGGACACCGCCTTCATCAAGGCGTGTGCGCTAACAGTGCGATCGAGGAAGTGGCAGAGACAAGCCGGCTGCTTATCATGGTCGTTCCTTCCCACGTCTATCGCGGAGCCGTCACTCGGATGCTCCCCCACTTGCGGGAAGACGCCATAGTCGTGAACGCGACCAAAGGCATAGAATCCGACACCCTTCTGACAATGTCCGGCATCTGGAAAGAACTCCTGCCCAAACAAAACCGCATACAACTGCTCTGCATCTCCGGACCCTCCTTCGCCCATGAAGTGATACGGGGCTTTCCTACTGCTGTGACGCTCGCGGGTCCAAACATGGAAATCACCCGGCAGGTTCAGCAGGCGCTCTCGACCCCCATGTTTCGCATCTATACCAGCCTCGATGTTACCGGGGTGGAAGTCGCCGGAGCTTCAAAAAACGTCATAGCTATTGCGGCAGGCGCCTGCGACAGCCTCTCTTTCGGATACAATGCCCGGGCCGCTCTCATTACGCGCGGCCTGGCCGAAATTTCAAGGCTTGGCGTCAAAATGGGCGCTCACCCCCTCACCTTCTCAGGTCTAGCCGGAATGGGAGACCTGCTTCTCACATGTACAGGGGATCTTAGCCGAAACCGTACGGTCGGCATGCAGCTCGCGCAGGGCAAAAAGCTCAGTGAAATCCTTGGGGCAATGCGCCAGGTGGCCGAAGGGGTCATCACCGCCAAATCGATCCACGCACTTGCCGGGAAAATGGGCGTGGAGATGCCCATAAGCGAGCAGGTCTATCGAGTGCTCTACGAGGACAAAGACCCGTTGCTGGTTGTAAGCGAGCTTACGGAGCGCGATCTCAGACACGAGATGGAATATGATCCCGAAATTTGCGCCGTAAATGGGAAAATATGAAATGAGCGATAAAGAGAATCTGGTGAGCGATGCTTTTCAAGTGTTCATGCAGGAAGCGCCACAGCATGCCAGGGCATGGATGAGCGCAGTCCGCAATCTCGGCGACGCAAGCGCCCTCGACAGGAAAACGGAAAGTCTGGCATATCTGGCGGTCTTGTCGGCATTGCGTCTTGAAAGCGGCATCCCATTCCATGTAGCGATTGCAAAAGAGGCCGGCGCGTCGCGCGATGAGGTGATAAGTGCGATACTGGTCGGCTTGCCGGCGGCAGGCAATGCCGTTGTGCGGGCTTTGCCCGTTGCCATTAAAGCTTACGACTCACAGAAGGCTTAGGGTCCCGGTTCCCAAGCCTCCGAACGGAAACTATTTAGCCAACAGCCCCCCGTAAAACCTGCCGAACGCATGAGCGAGCAGGACCGAAAAGACCAGGATGCCCGCTCCGAGGACAAGCACGTGCCGGTTATTGCGCAGTTGGAAGTTCCCGACCCGGCACACGAGCAGATAGCCGACAGCAAGGTTGAAGAAGCCCCACAGGACGTTGACCGTAGAGGACGACAACCCGACCCCTGGCGGGGTCGCGAAAGGACTCTGGAAGGCATGGCCCGAGATCCCGTTGCCGAGATGGGGCAGTGCGTTCGCGAGAAAGGCGCCCCCGAAGAAGTACGCCAAGTAGTGGTACCAGCGCATGGTTATCTCCATTTTAGAGTTCTATTATCCGTGTCGTTATAAACCCCACTCCCTCAACCTCTTCAGCATCGGGTAATTGGTGAGGTCGTGGTGGATGGGGGTTACGGATATGTATCCCAATGCGAGCGCATGAGAGTCCGCGCCGGGGTCTTCGTCCTGCTGGATAGATTCGTTTGTGAGCCAGTAGTAGACGTGATTTCGAGGATCTACCCGGCGGTCGTATTTTTCCAGGCACTTGAGATTGCCCTGCCTGGTTATGCGCACTCCGCAAATTTTATCCGCCGGCAGGTCCGGGATGTTGACGTTGAGGCATACGCCGGGCGGCAGCCCCTCTTTTCCAACCATGGCGACCAGTTTTGGAATGAATTCTGTTGCGGCACTGAAGCTAGCCGGCGTAAATGAATCGATTGATACGGCTATCGACGGGATGCCGAGAACGGCAGCTTCGGTCGCCGCTGAAACAGTGCCCGAATAAATTACGTTTACCCCCACGTTCGCCCCGAGGTTGATTCCTGATACAACAATCCCCGGAGGCGTGTCCATCAGTTCACCTATCGCGATCTTTACACAGTCGGCGGGTGTACCTTTCAGGGCATACCCAAAAAATTGGCCGTTCCGGTTCACCATGTTGACGCGAAGAGGATCGAGCCATGTAATTGCGTGCCCCACGGCGCTCTGTTCGGTTTCCGGAGCAACTATGGTTACTTCATGCTCCTCAGACAGCGCCAGGAAAAGAACCTCTATCCCTTTCGAGAAAACTCCATCGTCGTTAGTCAGAAGAATCTTCATAATTCTCAAGTTCCGCCTTCGTTTTGAGTGCTTCCCCAGCAGCTTCGATACCGAGTTCCAGGGCTTTCCTGTTGAAATCTTCGGTCCCACGGGCAATCAGGCTCATGACCGCCGCCTCGAGGCTGCTGAGCGAGACAGCCCCGGAAAGCGCGGCAAGAGCGCCAAGGGCTATAATGTTCGCCCCTATTTCTTTCCCCAGCTTTTCGCGGGCTATCCTCGTAAAGGGAATCGCGATGGCCCGCGTAGTGGGAAGCTGGCTGACGAACGTCGAATCGACTATGAGCATTCCTGCCGGTTTCAGGTCGAAAAAATAAGCGTCGCATGATTTCTGGTTCATGGCAAGCAGCAGGTCGGGTTTTATGGCCTTAGGATAGTCGATTTCCTGGTCGCTTATAACCACTTCCGCCTTGCTTGCCCCTCCACGAGCCTCCGGCCCGTAGCTCTGGGTCTGGCACACGTATTTGCCGTCATGTATACCGGCCGCCTCGGCAAGGATGATTCCCGCGAAAATCAGGCCCTGCCCTCCGGAACCGCTCAAACGTATCTCATATCGCGCCACTGGGTCTCTCCCTGCCCGACACTATGGCCCGGGCCGCCTCCCGCACCTTGTCATATTCCTGGGTGTAAACCGGCAGGTCCCGGTCGGCCAGAATACCCACAGTGAATTTTCCCCGGAGCTGTTCCTGCGTCATATCTTTGGCTATTTCCACCCGAATGGCGGATTCCTTTTGCATGCGAAGCATTTCCACCGCGCCGCCCATGCGGTTTCTTCTTCCGTACTGAGTATGGCAGTGGCTTACTACCTCAACCACTGCGAACCCCGGCTTGAGGATCGCCTTGCCTATCAGTTCATCAAGCATCGAAGCATGAAAGACCGTGCCCCTTGAAACCATGCCGGCCCCCGCCGTGACTGCCAGTTCGGCAATCGAAAAGGCATGTTCGATGTTTCCGTAAGGCGAAGTGGTAGCGAACGCTCCGTACGGGGTCGTCGGGGAATACTGCCCGCCGGTCATCCCGTAGATATTGTTGTTTACCACGATTGCGGTAAGGTCAAGGTTGCGTCGAGCTGCATGGATGAAGTGATTGCCGCCGATTGCCGTAGCGTCCCCGTCGCCCATTATCACGATGACGTTGAGTTTGGGGTTGCCGAGCTTGATGCCGGTTGCGAACGTAAGAGCGCGCCCATGTGTCGTGTGCAGGGTGTTGAAATCGACATAAACGGATATCCTTCCGGAACATCCGATCCCGGATACTACGACGATTTCGTCTTTTTCCAGCCCCGTGCCGTCGATTGCCCGAATAAGGGCGCCGAGCAGGATGCCGTTTCCGCATCCGGGGCACCATACGTGAGGGAATTTCTTGTCGTGCCGCAGATATTTATGGACCAACCTTGTAACTTCAGCCATTGTTAAAATCTCTCATATTTTGATCAGCCGGGTCAGAATTTCGCCCGGGGTTATCAGATTGCCGTCCACGCGGTTCAGGGTCTCGATCCGGGTCGCTCCCTGGCTTATTCTCTTGATCTCTCGAGACATCTGCCCCATGTTGAGTTCCGGGACGAGCGCCACCCTGGCTCGCCGCAGCACCGGTTCAACCGCCTGCCTGGGAAAGGGCCATAGCGTGATAAGTTGAATAAGCCCGGCCTTCACCCCACGCTCTCGAGCCTCCCTCACCGCCCGGCGCGCAGAACGCGACACACAACCATATGCGATCACCAGCACCTCGGCATCCTGTGTCATTTCTTCCTCTATTTGCTGAATATCGAGCAGGTGCTGGGTGATCTTTCTGAAAATACGGCCCATAAACGCGGTGATCTCGTCCTGGCGTTCGGTCGGAAATCCACGCACATCGTGAACGAGCCCGGTTACATGATACCGGTACCCGTCGCCGAACACACTCATCGGCGGGACCCCGCGGCTGTTGTCTTCGTAAGGTATGTACCAGTCGGGAGGCATATTTGGCTTTATACGGTCGATCACTTCAACCTCTTCGAGACGGGGCAGGTAGATTTTTTCACGCGTGTGCGCCACAACCTCATCGGCCAGCAGGATTACCGGGATGCGGTATTTTTCCGACAGGTTGAATGCCCGCACTGTAGTGGTGAAACAATCCTGGGTCGTGGATGCAGCGAGAACGATTACCGGATGGTCTCCATGAGTTCCCCACCGCGCCTGCATCACGTCGCCTTGGCTGACCCTGGTGGGCAGCCCGGTGCTCGGACCTCCGCGCATCACGTCAACGATTACGCACGGGACCTCGGCCGCGCAGGCAAATCCGAGGTTCTCCTGCATCAAGGAAAAGCCCGGGCCGCTCGTCGCGGTCATCGACTTCACCCCTGCAAGGGATGCCCCGATAACCGCTCCCAGGCTAGCGATCTCATCCTCCATCTGGATGAAGGCGCCATCGACGGCGGGCAGCCTGTATGACATCGCCTCGCTGATTTCGGTGGCCGGCGTTATGGGGTATCCGGCAAAGAAACGGCAGCCGGCGGCAAGGGCGCCCTCGACTATGGCCTCGTTGCCCTGGAGAACAAGCTGGCGTCCAGGAGGTCTTTTTGTCATACATCCTCCGTCCCGGCTTTTTCATTTCTTTGGTGCACGCTTATGGCAAAATCCGGGCAGTGCAGTTCGCACCACCCGCACCCGGTGCACCGGTCTGAATCGATCATGGTCGGAGCGCCGTCATCGTCGAGCTTAATGCATTCTCGCGGGCAGAACGCAGAGCAGATGCCGCAGGATTTGCACCAATCGCGAAAGATGTCTATCTCGAAGCGTTTGCCTTTCTTTGGTTTCACGTTTCCGGCCTTAACCCGTTTTCCTTTTTCGGCTTGGCCGGGACCCCCGCTTTTACGCAGCAGGGCCGTTTTACCCTTCTGTTGATCGCTTTCCATATCGCCCTCGAAATATAAAATACTTGTACGGCTATACTTATACCGGATGATTTCAGAAGATAAATATTAAATAAGCCTCTGTCATTTGACTTTCCATTTTGCAATCTCTATTTTAGGCGAAACGTCAACCTATGAGAAAGGTCAAGACATGAAAAATACTCAATGGTATTTCGTGATCATTGCCGCAATCCTTCTGCTCTCTTCCTGCGCTTCCGGCCCTCAGATTCCCCTGCTGAAATCAAGCTCGCCCGGCGAGGTGAAGCTGACGGATATCCAAATGCCCGAGTATGTGCTCGAAGACCTGCCTTATGACGTAATTCTGACAATAAATTCCGAGGAAACGCCACAGATCACCAGGGTTTGCTTCCGGTGGTTGACCAGGGACATTTCCTCCTATTCGCCATCTCTTTACTGCTATGCGATGAACGGAACTTTTGGCACGGGTGGTCCGTGCTCCCAATGGACCTCCTCACAAGGCGAGGGTTCCTCTCCGTTTTGCGCCGCAATCTCAGACATCAATACGACCGTCCCTGGAAGGCTGATTGTCAAAATTCGGCCGACCGATCTCAATCCGGCCTACAACATGCTCGAAGGCCAGGTCGAGTATGTTTCAAATGGACAGGTGCTCTTGACCAACCCGGTCATGACACCCGTGAAAGTCGAGAGGTAGAAAATCACCTCGATTGCTTTGACTTGGGGCTCCTCCGTAACTAAGCCTCTTAGGGATCGCGCCGGATTTTGAGACTGATTTGGTCGCGAAGATCGAGCAAAACCGCAGGCGTAGCTGGGCTACATCGAGGATTTTGCGATTAAGGAGCGGCCAAAGCCGGCCAAAAGCCGGATGCGAGCGCAAAAGTTTTATTTACGGACGAGCCCTTATCTACGGCCTTCATCCGGGGGTACTGCAAAAAATCCCGGCACTCCGTCTTGATGCAGGTATTTTTCCAGCTCCCTCCAATCCCATGGAAGGCAGCTGTTGTCCTTTAACGCCGGCCACGGCCAGGCGGAGGGAAGCGGGGACTCGAACCGCAGTCTTTCGTCTCGAACGGGGTGGCTTACGATAAGCTCCTTGGCAAAGAGCGCAATCTGTTTTTGCGGAAGCGGAGCGGGCGCGCCATAGCGCAGGTCTCCCGCAACCGGGTGGCCAATGTGCGCGAACTGGACGCGTATCTGATGCCTGCGCCCGGTCTGGAGCTTTATTCGCACAAAAGTGCGGCCTTGCGCGTAATCGAGCACACTGAAAGAGAGTCTGGCCTCCTGAGCCCCTGAGGTTTTCCCGGGCACCACCAGGCTCGAGCGGTTTTCCCTCCTTTCGATGAAATGGACGAGGAGGCCGGATTTTTCCTTTAATTCTCCCTCCAATACCGCTAGATAATATTTTTCCGCCGTCCCCGTGCGGAATTGCTCGCTGATTCTTGCGGCAGCCTTGGAAGTGCGGCACAAAAGGATGACTCCGGCAACCGGTCTGTCAAGACGGTGAACCATCCCGAGAAAAACCCGGCCGGGCTTTTTATAGACATCCTTGACCCAGAGCTTGCCGAGTTCTAGCAGCGAGATTTCTTCGGTCTCGTCGGCCTGAACCAGCAGACCGGCCGGCTTGTACACAACCAGCAGGTGATTGTCCCGGTGGAAAATCGGCCACGATGGATGAAAGAAGTAGTCACCGTTCATAACTGTCTTTGCCTGTGTGTTCCTGGATAACTCCTGGGTGAAGAGCCAAAGGAGATAGTTTGCCGGCAATGCCGCCACACAGACACGGCGCTGAACCCGATGCCGCGCAGCTTTCAAAAATTCTGCGAGCCTCGGGTATTTCTTTGCCGCCCGCCCAGACAGGGCAGCTATGGAAATATCACCAGTTGCTCAGACAATACAACGAGGAATTGAACCTCACCAGGATACACAATTTTCAGAGCATGGTCCGCAAACTATATATAGATTCGATCATGCCCGGCCGCATCATCGAACTGCCCTCGCCTCTTATCGACCTTGGCAGCGGCGCCGGGATGCCGGGAATACCTCTCAAAATCGCAAATCCCAAAATAGAGATCATCCTGGCCGAGAGCAGGCGCACCCGGGTCCAATTCCTCGAAACAGTCCTAGGGCAACTGGGCTTGAAAAAGATAAGTATCCTGGGACACAGCGTAAACGCCTCCACTGAGGCGCCTGTAAACGGCATAATAACACGGGCCGTGCAAACGATTGGCAAGACCCTGGAAAGAATTGTCGGATCGCTTTCCAAAGGCGGATTGGCGATTTTCATGAAAGGTCCGCAATGCCAGGACGAAATAGAAGAGGCCCTCGATCGGTTTGGCCGCCGTTTCCGGCTGATCGGAGACCATCATTACCGCTTGCCCAATTCCTACGACCAACGCAGGCTCGTTGTATTCCAACGGCTTGATTCACCGCCCTGGGCCAGAAAGGCTGAACTCGCAAAGGAAAATCTGGTGAGAATCATCGAGAGCGAAAACAATGAAACCTTCCGAAATCTGAAAAAGCTCCTTGCGCCTCGAGGTATACGCAAACAGCTACAGGCGCTCGTTTTCGGACAAAAGCAGGTATCCGAAATGCTTGAGCTGCTTCCCGAAAAGTGCGTCGCATGGATCGGCCGCGCAGACCGAAACCCGCCACCTGAGGGTTCACCCCCGCACCTGATGTGGTATCAACTCGCTCCCCCTCTTTATGAAACTCTTGATCTTTTCGGGACTTCCTACCCGATAGTGCTCGTGAAGATCGAGCAGGTCCCGAAGTGGACGCCATCCGAAGGCCTTCCGGCAGGGTGTACGCTCTTTGTCCCTTTTCAGGACCCGGAAAACGTAGGGGCTGTGATCCGGTCGGCCGTAGCGTTCGGGGCTGCCGGGATCGTAATGCTGGCCGAGGCGGCCAACCCCTTTCATCCAAAGTCTGTAAGGGCATCGGGGGGAGCGGTCTTTAGGGCCAACCTGCTTGAAGGGCCTTCCATAAAGGACTTGCTGGAGGACCTGCCGATTGTGCCGCTTTCAAATGAGGGCAAAAAAATTTCAGATTTCAAATTCCCCGCAAAGTTTGGGCTACTTCCAGGGGTTGAAGGACCGGGGCTGCCCGACCGGTTCCGAAAGACCTCTGTTTCCATTCCCATTTCCAGGCGGGTGGAATCGCTCAATGCGGTAGTGGCCACCGCTGTCGCGCTCTTTGTATGGGCGCAGACTCAGGACTGATTCGGCGCCGTCAACATTATCGTTATGCGCCGGTTCACTTTCCTGCCCGCCTCGGTGGCGTTTGATGCAACAGGCCTTGACTCCCCCCAACCCCGCGCTGTAACCCGGGAGGCCGCCACGCCTCTGTCGACCAGGGCCTTCTTTATGGTCCACGCCTGTAATTCTGATAAGGCGATGTTTTGCTCCTCAGAACGAACGCAGTCTGTATGAACATCCACTTTTATTTGCGTTTCCGGGTATTTTTTCACCACCTCGGCCACAGTGTCGATCTCCGTGCAGCTGGCCGGTTCGATCACATCGGAATTGGATTCAAAAAACGTGTCGCACGCTATTGTTATGCAGATACAGCTTTCGAGCTTCTCGATTTCCGTTCCGTTATAACGCGCCAGGCATGATTGCAGCTCGACTTCTTGCCTGTCCATACAACCAAGCTGGAGGCCCACCGGAACGTTCCGTTCGCTCAGAGTTGCCGTGCTGCCGCATGCAGCAAGGCTAAGAGTGCAAAAAATCCCCAAAAGGGGCCACCCATGTCTCATTCCGTTCTTATTCCTCGAAATTTGACGCATCGAAAACTCCCCTGATTTTGCCGGAAGCAATAACATAATCACACAGTTAAAGCAAGCTGGGATTGAGACCACCCGCTCCAGCCCTAAGCCCTAAGCCCTCAGTCCTGCTAAGCTTCACGAGGTGCAGACATTAAAATCTGACCCCTGATCTTTGTGAGGCAAACCGGCGCTTTTCAAGTCAAAGGAGTATGATTTCAATATTTTATAGATGAAATCACAAAAAAAATGCTACCTTTGTCCTCGAATGTCAGGCTTGTTTGTAACAATTTGGGGATTTGAATGTCCGGCAGGCTCTACCGAGACCACAATTCTTACTTACGCGAAACCTTTGGTTGCCGTGTTCAGAAGATTTCGCTGGATGCGGGCCTTGGCTGCCCGAACCGCGACGGGACCGTGGGACGCGGGGGCTGCATATACTGCAACGAAAAGGGTTCCGGAACGGGGGCTGCGCGCTTTGCCGACATCTCCGAACAGGTCCGGACCGGTAAGGAAAAGCTTGCCAGGAAATACAGGGCAAAGAAATTCATAGCTTATTTCCAGTCATTTTCCAACACATATGCGCCTCTTCCCAGGCTGGCGGCCCTTTATGGCGAAGCCCTCACAGATCCCGATGTTGTGGGCCTCAGCATAGGCACCCGCCCCGACTGCGTCACCGATCAAACCCTCGACTACCTGGCGCAGCTTGGTGAAAACAAACTGATCTGGTTGGAATACGGGTTGCAATCCGCAAAGGATGAGACACTGGCGCGCATTCGCCGCGGGCACTGCGTGGCGGATTTCATTGACGCCGTCAAACGTACCCGTGCCAGAAAAATCCCCGTTTGCGCGCATGTAATACTCGGCCTTCCCGATGAGAACACCGAAGATATGCTCGATACGGCAAGATTTCTCGCCCTCCAGGACATCCAGGCCGTAAAAATACATCTGCTCTACGTGATCAGGGGAACTGCTCTCGATAAGATGTACAGCTCCGGGGAGTACTCGTGTCTTTCCCGCGAGGCTTACGCCGCCGCTGTCGGAGAATTCCTTGCGCTCCTGCCCCCGCATATCATTATTCAGAGACTGACCGGAGACCCGCACCCCGAAGAGCTTGTGTCGCCGGCCTGGGCGCTCGATAAGCAGTGCAATCTTGAAGCTGTTCGGGCATATATGGACAATAACGGGCTGTATCAGGGGAAAAACTATCGCTAACTTCCCCTTTTCGTCGGATTAATGCTCTTGTATCAGGAAAACCCAATGGAGACTCAAATCCCCGATATCACAAAAATGCGTAAGCGGCTGCTGGAACTTATCCTGGAACATAGCTTCCAATATTCGGAAACACCAACATTCAAGCTGGCGCACGGTGGAACGAGCCGGTTTTACTTTAACTGCAAGCGAGTCACTCTCGACCCCGAGGGCCAGTACTTGATCGGGAACCTGGTTTTCGAGGCGCTCAGGGACCTCCAAATTAACGCCGTTGGAGGGCTCACCCTTGGGGCCGACGCCATTGCGAATGCAACCGCCTACAGTTCATGGTTAAGAGGCCGGCCCATCCAGTCATTCATTGTGAGAAAAACCAGCAAAGACCATGGAATAATTGCCCCAATAGAAGGAAAGGTGAAACCGGGAGACCGCGTGGCCGTAGTCGATGACGTGGTCACTACCGGCGGTTCAACCCTGCAAGCCATTTCAGCGTGCAGACAGGCCGGACTCGAGATTGCCGGCGTCCTCGCCCTCGTTGACCGGCAGGAGATGAACGGCCGCGAAAATATCCAAGAACAGGTCCCCAACTTCAAAGCCCTCATGACTCGCGACGAAGTCATGCAAATGTACCGCGCGGCGCGCTGATAAGGGCCGGGAAGCGGGAAGCAGGGAGTAAAACCGCTTTTTTCCGCTTCTCGCTTCTTGCTCCTCGTTTTTTTTCCACCCTGCTCTTTATCTGAAATCAATAGTGGTTATCTTTCGACAAAGAAAGTTCCGGTTGGCCTTATCTGAGCCTGGGCCGCCGGTTATTACTTATTTAGAGGTCCGGGAGACTGATATGGCTAATAAATTTGAAAAAGACGAACTCAGGGTGACCTGTTCCCCTTTCGCCACCGGTGATATGGGTCAAAATCCTATGGATGAACAGGCCAGAAGAAGTTTCGAGTCGCAGTACTCGCAAACCTTCGGGAAACACCTCTCGGATAAGGACGGGGGTGAAAAATTCTCGGAAGAAAAAAAGCTGATCCGAGAACGCGCCAAGAAGGCGAACAGGATTTACAGGAAAATCTGTGAAGATCTTGACATGGATGCCTGCTTCTTCAGCAATTTTGGAGAATGGAGCGATTACGTCGAGGGCAAGATGAGCGATGCCGAATTCCACGGCCACACAACCGCACGAGCCGAACAGATGAAGGCGGACCAGAATTGAGGGCATCATCGGCAATCGGAAAAAAACCGGCATAGTCTGGATTAAATAGAGAGGGGGGTCATGGTCCTGATTACCTCCTGGCGAATGGGCCGCGTTTTGATAGAATGCAAACGCGGCTCATTTTCTTTTTGGAGGCAACAATGCGACCTGAACGCAACGCGGGCTACTGGATTGAAAAGCTGAACCTCGCCCAACACCCTGAGGGTGGCTGCTTCGCCCCGGTTTTCCGCGCATCGGAGCAAATCGGCAGCCAGGGTCTCCCGGACCGTTTCACCGGGAATCGGCCGATTGTGTCTTCCATTTACTATCTGCTCGAAAAGGGCCGGTTTTCCGCCTTCCACAGGCTGAAATCCGTCGAGATCTGGAGCTTTTTTGAAGGGGACCCGCTTACGATCCATGTCCTCGACCCACATGGCTGTCTGATTGAAAAAAAGCTGGGGCCCAATTTCAACAAAGGAGAGTCTTTCCAGGTGGCGATAGAGGCCGGGAACTGGTTTGCGGCCGAACAGCGGGGCCCGGGACTATTCACTCTGGTCGGGTGCACGGTGGCGCCCGGATTTGAGTATGAGGACATGGAAATTGCCGAACGGGCGAAGTTGCTGGCCATGTATCCTCAACACCGGGAAATCATTGAAAAGTTGACAAGGGAATAGGCGACTCACCTGGACTTGACTCCCACTGCAACCTCAAATGTGAAAATCTCCTCTCAACCGGCAAATTAGTACCGACAAACACAACTATATCACTAATCGTTCCAATACAGCCATAGCCTAACCTCTCACTGTGGCAACCGGTTTCGACTTAAGATGACGCTCTTTTATATTCTTCTGATTGTTTTGATTATAACCTTTCATAACGGCAGGGTCATGATTTGGATTGACATTATGGAACTGCGGTTTTGGTGCGGGCGTGGTCTTAGTCCCCTGTTGAGCCCACACGGAGGAAGTCATCATGAATAGAACAATTGCGCGCAGATAAAGTGCTTTGTTCATGTCAGTTTCATTTCTTGTTAATGCGATCACATCGATGAACGAAAACACACCGTTCACTCTTTCACCCCGTGCTCATCCAGCAGGTCCGCCATGAACTTGTTGCCTTCAGCCAGCGCCCGGCGCAGCGGCGTCTTGCCTTCCCTGTCCCTGGCATTCACATCTGCGCCTTTGGCCAGCAACACCTCTACCACGTTTTTCTGGGCAAAACGCATCGCAACGTGCAACGGCGTCTCGCCCTTATTGTTCCTGGCGTTGACGTCGAGGCCTTTGGCAAGCAGCAATCCCGTCACGTCCTCAAATCCTGCCGCCGGCCGATCCCCTCGCGCCAAAACCTCCTGATTATAACGAGCTGCTGCGTGCAGCACCGTGTTGCCTCCTGCGTCCCTTGCGCTGAGATCGGCGCCGCTTCCGAGCAGCAATTTCACCACCTCTTTCCAACCGTAACGCGCCGCCACGTGCAGCGGCGTTTTGCCGTCGCCGGCCCTGGCGTTGACATTGGCGCCCTTGCCCAGCAACAGTTCCGCCATGTCGGGCTCGCAGCAACGCGCCACCGAGTGCAACGCCGTTGAGCCGTTGTTGCCCCTGGCGTTGACGTCGGCGCCCTTGTCCAGCAGCAGTTCCGCCACGTCCTTGTGACGGCCCTGCGCCGCCCATTGCAAGAGCGTTAGTCCATACTCGTCCCTGGCGTTGACCAACTCGGGTTTGTCTCTAAGCAATCTCTTGACCTTGTCACCATCGCCTGCTTGGGCCGCATCCTGGAACTTCCGCACCATGGCAATGTTTTGGTGAAGCGTGTCCGGCGACTGTGCTTGTGCAGTAGTCATCATTACTAAACCAGGCATCAAGACTGCAAATACTGAGAGACAAATCTTTCTCATGTTTTATCGCTCCTAACGGTTTGGGGGCCGGTATCTTTTCAAGTCATGGATAAAATCCGGCCATATCCCCTGAATTCTCTTACCCCTTATAGACAACCGTCGAGCAAAAAAGGTTCCGGGGTTTTTTGAGAAAGGCGCAAAATAATGGCGGGACCCATTCCAGTTCGTTCTGCATCATTGTATGGCTATTTGTGATAACCGGATAAGGAGGGCAATATCCGTGATACGGAGTTGCGTTCAAGAAAGTATCAAGTGGCACCTGGCGTGGCCTCGAAATCTATGTGGGGTTGCGGCAGCGGCCCCGTGTGCGCCCAGTCCTCAGTCCTCAGTCTTCAGTTGAATCCAACGCTCTGCCAGGGACCTCATCATTTCGACCCATTCACTGAAAGTCGCCGGCTTGGTGATAAATAATTCGGCCCCGGCTTTCAATGTGAGGTCCGCATCCTCTGGTTCTTCGGATGTGGTCAGGATTACGATTGGGATATGCTGAAGAGCTGGATCGGATTTGATTTCAATGAGTGCCTCCCGGCCATCCTTCCCTGGCATGTTCAGATCGAGCAGAATAAGATCGGGCAATCGTTGTGCCTCAGAGCGGGAGTGCTCCTTAAGATAGCTCATGAGTTGGGCGCCGTCCAAAACGCAGGACAGAGCAGCTTTTGCGCCACTTTCTGCAAAGGCTTCAGTTGCCAGCCAACAGTCTTCTGCATCGTCGTCGGCCATCAAGACCGTCTTTTGGGGTCCTTCATCCATTATATGCCCTTCCACCTGTCTTGTTTTACGGGTAGCGTGATTATAAATGTCGAGCCTTTCCCCGGCTCGCTCTCGGCACTGATGCTCCCCCCATGCCGCTCGACTATTTTGCGGCATATGGCAAGTCCCATTCCGGTCCCTTCATATTCGTTGCGGTTATGCAGTCTTTGGAAAGGCTTGAAAATGAGTTCGGCAAACTGCGGGTCAAACCCGATGCCGTTGTCTTCTATAACAATCTCACATAGCCCCCGCCCAACGCGCTTGCCATAAACTTTGACCTTGGGAACCTCCTTGCTGCGGAATTTCAACGTATTGCCAATCAGGTTTTGAAACAGGCGCAACATTTGACTTTCATCGGCCTCTATGGCCGGCAGGCTTTCGATGTCAATCAGGGCGCCTGTATTTTTGACTGTTTTTTCAAAGACATCCGCAGCCTCCCGCACTATTTGCACGAGGTCTATTTTTTCGAAGGGCTCCGGTTTGGTAGCTGCCCGTGAGAATTGGAGCAAGTCACTCAGAAGCTGCCGCATGCGGGTCGCCGAATTGATGACCCGATCCAGATAATCTTTGCTGGTACTGTCCAAAACGGGAGCACATCTTTTTTGGGCCATGTCGCAGAAGGTCTGTATCTTCCGCAAGGGTTCCTGAAGATCATGTGAGGCAACGAAGGCAAATTCCCGAAGTTCCGCATTTACCAGTTCGAGTCTTGCCACTGTCGCACTTAGTTCGGCGGTGCGCTCCCCGACACGCAATTCCAGATCGTCACGTGATTTGCGAAGTTCTTCCTCCATGTGCCTGCGCTCGGAAATGTCCCATATGAGGCCGTTCAGCCTCACCGGCCGGCCTTCGTCATCCCGGACCAACTTCCCGCGGGATGCAATGTAATGGACGCTCCCGTCCGGCCACGCCGCCCGGTATTCTGCCTGGTAGGGCACATCCCGCTCCAGAGTTCGAGCCAGCGCCTTCCTGACTACTTCACGGTCGTCGGGATGCAACGCCGCGAAAACCTCTTCAACATCTCCGGTGAACGTCGTCGGATCGATCCCCAGCAGATAACAGGCCTGGTCGTCAAAGTAGCGTCTGTTCCCGGTGATATCCCAATGCCATGTCCCCATGCCGGCGGACCGCAGTGCAAGATCGAGTTGGAACCGGTTCTCGCGCAGCTTCTCTTCGGACTGCTGGTGGGCAAGGCGCAATTTGAGCACAGTGATCCCGTAAGCGAGGTCGTCAGCCAACTCGGCAAGCAATTTCACCTCGTCGCCTGAAAACGAGTCCGGCTCTCTTGAATAGATTGTAAGTACTCCCGAGGTTTGCCCGCCGGTCTTCAGTGGAAGCCCCACAGAAGAGGCATAGCCACGCGTTATGGCCTGTTCGCGCCACGGCCGCATCCGGATTTCGGTGTGCATATTCCTGCAAACGTCGGGTGTCCCGGTCCGTATCGCGGTACCGGTGGGACCGCGCCCCAGTTCCGTATCCGACCACGTGATCTTTATAGTATCCAGATAACCTTCCTCAAACCCAGCCTGGGCAACCGGCTTGACGGTCTTATTTTCATCGTCCTCCGCAAAACCGATCCACACCATTGGATGGCCGCAGTCCTCCACAATAATCCGGCAGACCGCATCCAAAAAATCAGATACCCCCTCGGCGTGGATCGCCGCCTGATTGGTATTACTCAGCGCCCTGAGAATTCGGTTTAACCGGCGAAGTTCTTCCTCAGTCCGCTTGCGCTCGGTGATGTCGCGGGCAAAACCGCTGGTGCCGAGAATCTGGCCGTCCTTGTTGAGTACGGGTGTCTTAAATGTCTCAAACCATTTCATCTCCCCCCGGTCACTGATGGATTCTTCGACAGCAATGGGAGCACCTTTCGTCAGGACCGCCTTATCGTCATTTCTGTATTTTTCCGCGAGTTCTCCTGGCCAGATGTCCAGATCTGTTTTTCCCAAAACCTCTTCCGGCCTCTCCATGCCGCAAGACAGAGCAAATGCCCGGTTTACGGCGAGAAAGCGGCCCTCTCTATCTTTGAGCCAGACAAGGCCGGGCTGATTTTCTAAAATGGCGCTCAGGTAAGACTCTCGCAGGCTCAGTGCTTCCTCCGCCCGCTTGCGCTCGGTGATATCGCTTCCGACGGCAAGTATCTCCAGCACTTGTCCTTCCTCGTCCAATACCGGCTTGTTGGTCCAGGCCATCCAGACCCTGCCGCCATCCCGAAGAGTGTTCTCACTTATATTGCTTGCGTACCTCTCCGGGTGGTTGACAATATCCTGGACGAGCCCGGTCAGGCTGCCCTCAGCGGACTGTTCAGGGACGAGAATATTTACGCTCTTGCCGATAACCTCTTCCGCACTGTAGCCGAAGAACTTCTGGGCGTATTCGTTAAAAAAGGTCAGGGTCCCGTCGCGCTTCCAACGGATGATGGCGCTGTTTGCGTTTTGGACGAGTTCGCGGTACTTGCTCTCACTTTGCTGGAGCTCGACAGCCGCCTTTTCACGCTCGGCGGCAAGCCTTGACTGTTCCTCTGCTTTGTATGCCCGCGCCTGGGCGCTATATGTCGCTTCGGCCAGATACGAGACCAGTGCGCCACCGGCGAGAAAAACGACCATGCTCATCAGGTCGGCGGGACCCTTAATGCCGAACTGGCCAACCGGCGCCATCCAAAAATAGTGGACAAGCGCGGTTGAGACGACTGTGGCAAGCAGCCCGGCGCCAAGTCCCCCATATAGCGCTGCAACCGCCACGGCGGGAAAAAAGACCACGAAGGTGGCGCGGAGCTCTAGAATCTCGAGGAACAGCAACCGAATAGCAGCGGCGATGATAACGACAAGAACACCCACTGCACAGCGCAACCATAGCGGACGGTTTGTTCGATCCCACACCATGAGATTCCCCTGTTTGAACAAAGAGAGCCATCGATCATTACGGGCGCCGGCTCTCCCCATGGCAAACCTGTTTCGAAGCTGCTGTTGCTTTTTATCGAGCGAGACGTTTGTCTACGAAAATCATTGAGAATGATTTGAAATCGCAGTTCTATATCATGCATTGTGAAAAAGAAAAACATTTCTTGAAAGGAGTCATCGGGCCGGGCCCAGCCCCGTTGGGACGTTATGGTTAAAGGGTTGAGAGGATCGGCGGGAACAACCAATCTCACATTACGACTCCGGTAAAACAAGGGTGATAAGCAGGGCCAACAATTACAAATTGACAACGTTCAGTGACAAGGTCCCTTAGAAACCGTTGCAGTCTAATTCCGGTGTGTTTTATCGTATCAGCCATCCCCTGATTGACGCCATTTCAATATAATCGTATCCTGCCGGCATTCTGAACTGGCTGGCGTTTGCGGCCCCATTGATGGACTTCGAGTTCATCGCAGGGGTTCTTATGCCGACCTGCATAAGAGGGTATGAAAAGACACCCAACAGGAAGCATGCATGTGGGGATACAGGTACAGGATAGGAGAAGTCATCCGGGGCAGATCGCTATTTTACAAAAAGCCTGTTGAGGACCTTCTGCAGGATAGCTCTGGTGAACAGACCCATTTGAGCAGGATGCTCGGTCCGTGGAATCTGGTCACCCTGGGCATCGGGGGCATCGTCGGGGCCGGAATTTTCGTTATTACCGGGCAGGCTGCGGCACAGTACGCAGGTCCTGCTATTTCCATCTCTTTCTTCATATCCGGAATCGCCTGCGGGTTTGCCGGTCTTTGCTACGCGGAACTTGCATCCCTCATCCCTGTCTCAGGCAGCGCTTACACTTATGCCTATGCGGCCTTTGGAGAGCTGATTGCCTGGATCATTGGATGGGACTTGGTCCTCGAATATCTATTTGCAGCCTCGACCGTCGCAGGAGGCTGGTCCGGGTATGTAGTATGCTTCCTTGGCGACATGGGAATAGTGGTTCCATCAACTCTGGCAGGAGCGCCACTGAGACACACGACGGTCGAAGGTTGGCAATTGACGGGTGCAATCTTGAACCTCCCGGCCGTGCTCATCGTTTTGGTGCTCACGGTCCTCCTGGTGCTCGGTGTCAGGGAATCGGCACGTTTCAATAATGCAATCGTCCTGGTGAAGGTCACTGTGATCACGCTCTTCATCTGCTTTGGGGTGTTCTATATAAGACGTGACAACTGGACACCATTTATTCCAAGAAATACGGGGATCTTCGGTCAGTATGGGTTTAGCGGGATTTTTCGGGGAGCAGCAGTAGTGTTCTTTGCTTACCTCGGCTTTGACGCAGTAACCACTGCAGCACAGGAATGCCGAAATCCCCAAAAGGACATGTCGACAGGTGTGCTCGGCTCCCTTATTTTTTGCACCCTGCTTTACGTCCTTGTAGCACTCGTGCTAACGGGGATGGTGAAATATGATTTGTTGCTTGTTCCGGATCCCATTGCGTTTGGGGTCAGTGCCGCAGGTCCCGGTCTCATGTGGCTGAGGCCCCTGATAAATATAGGCGCCATCGCCGGCCTTAGCTCAGTGATTCTTGTCGTGCTCTTCGGACAATCGCGAATTCTATACACAATGGCGGCAGACGGGCTTCTGCCGGCACAACTGGCCAGAGTGCATCCTAAGTATAGGACCCCTCATGTCACAACCATTCTGACAGGTCTTTTGGCAGCGATCCTTGCGGCAGCTTTTCCGATATCCGTCCTCTGCGAGATGGTTTCGGTCGGGACTCTTTTCGCGTTTGTTGTCGTTTGCCTGGGAGTTCTTGTGCTGCGCCGCACCGATCCGGACCTCCCAAGGCCCTTCAAAGTCCCGGGAGGTCCCATTGTACCGATTCTTGGCGCTTCAGTATCTTTGATCCAAATGGTCTTTCTCCCAATGGTAACCCTGCTTCGACTGGTAATATGGATGGTTATAGGCCTCGGAATTTACTTTGGAATGAGACACAGCGCTATTTTGACTAATGATTGATGTTGCGGCCTGTTTAGCAAACTCAAGACAGCTCTCTCTTGAACATTAACTTCACAGACGATAGATGCCTTTGTGATAACATCTGATATAGACAACCTTCACATAACCATTGATAAAGAAGGGGCTCGTGCCTACTCAAAGGTCAGCTATCCCTTACGATACGGCCGTTTTGCGGAGATAAAGACACCTGAATATGTCTTTCAGTTTAACCTGAATGGGGAATTGAAATTCATCAATGGCAGGGGCAAAGGCTGGCCGGACCGTTCCGAATGGCTCAAGAGAACCGTAACCGATGACTGGGTATATTATTCAGCAGGTGGTTACGACGGCCCTTATGATTGTTTCGGCGAATATTATGTCCCGCGTCTGTCATACCCTAGCAACAATATCAATTCAAGCGATCCCTTCAATGACAACGCTGTAATAGCCGCGATTAAAGCCTGGGGCCGATTGCATAAAAGTTTGACGGATTTAAATTCGGGTTCCCTTCCCAAAAGAATCAGGGAATTTCTTGATCTTATAATATCAAACTCACCAGATGAACTCCGTAAGAGGTCAGGCAAAATACATGAAATAATAGGAGACAATATAACAGTCCTTCCCCCTGATACCAGGCATGTGGATTATGATGTAATCCCCATAATTATAGCAGACGGGTGTCTGTACAGATGCGGTTTTTGCAGGGTGAAATCACGTCTTAATTTCAAAGAACGTTCAAGGGACAATATAAAGACACAGGTTAGATATTTAAAAGCTTTTTACGGTAATGATATATCAAACTACAACTCTGTATTCTTGGGCCAACATGACGCCATCAATTCTTCCGCCGATCTCGTGGAATTTGCTGCACGATATGCCTTTGAGGCCTTTGATTTAAACAGTGCTATTATTCAAGGACCTAGTCTCTTTATCTTTGCCAGCGTGGATTCCATAATAAAAGCAGAATATTCGGTATTTGAACGACTAGATAGACTCCCATTCAAGACATATATCAATGTAGGGCTTGAATCATCAAATCAGGAGACCCTCGATAAACTGGGAAAAGGCACCACAGAAGATGCGGTTAAAATCGCCTTTGCAAAGATAATGGATATCAACAGACGATATGAGCAGATTGAGATCACATCAAACTTTGTCTTCGGAGCTGACCTTCCGGATGGACATATCGAGTCGTTTTTAAGATTAATTGAAAGTACTTTTGATCATCCTTTCTATAAGGGCACGATTTATTTTTCCCCTTTAATAAATGTGAAAAACATAGGATGGAAAAGAAGCATTAAAAGGGAATTCTTTAAGTTAAAAACCAGAATCCCTGTTCCGTCTTTCTTATACCTCATCCAAAGATTATAGCAGTAATGGTCCGATAAAAGAGCTTGGCACGGAAGTGTTTGGAGAGGAAAACATGCTGAAAAACGACGCGCCCCATAGCGGGTTGCACTCACCGTCCGCACGGGTAGCCATCCCGCAGCTCGACTCCATCCGGGTATTTGCCATGCTCGGGATATTTTCCCATCACCTCCGGAAGACGGTCATCGCTACTCCGCAAGACACTTTGCAGCGCTTGCTGGACCCGGTATTCCTCGCCGCGACGGGCAGCATCGTCCTTTTCAACATCATGTCGGGGTTTCTGCTTGCGCGTCCCCACCTGGGACCGGACCATCGCCCCTTCGAGGGCTATCGCGTATTCCTGCAAAAACGTTTCCTCCGTATCGTCCCTCCCTACTATCTTGCACTTGTCCTGTTCACGCTGGTGAACATGGTTCACTTCGGAGTTCCCCTTCTCCCAGCCTTTAACATGCTGATGGAACACCTCCTGTTCGTGAACTCGCTCGACTATTCGAACATGTTTTCGAACTTCGCCCATTTCTGGTACATGGGCCTGCTGGTTCAGTTCTATCTGCTGTTTCCGCTCATCCTCAGGTTCTTTCTTTGGATGAGGCCGGCCAGGGCCGCCCTGACGATAATCGCCCTGTGCTGGGGGCCCTGGGGCATTGTCGCATGGTTTTGTCCGCAATCCCAGCAGTCCTATTCCAACATTTGGGCCAATCTTATGCATTTCAACCTGCCGGGCCGCCTGCCCGAATTTGCAGTGGGAATGTGGCTGGCCTCGCTGTGGGACCCTTCCGTCGAATCGTGGCGCCGGAAAATTTTTGACAGACCATTTTCTTTCTATATTGGGGCGTTGGCCCTGTTTCTCGTCGCTGGGACCCCGTTTGCTTCTTCCATGGATTTGCTCTGCGACCACATCTACCATGTCGCGCTGAGCGTGCTCCTGTTCCTCTTGCTTTTCCTCTGGAAACCTGCCGCAATGGCCGGCCGATCCACTTTCATTAAACACTGCTCCACGCAGACATACATGATCTATATTGTTCACGTCCCCTTGGCCAGCTACCTTGGCCTGATGCAGTCCAAAGTGACTCACACAGTTTCCAATTTTCTTTTCCTGGGGGCGATTCTGCTGCCCCTCACCTACTTTGTGGCCGTGGTGCTGAACCGTCTGTCCGACTGGGTCGTAAACAGGGCGCTCGTGCGCCGAAACCGGGAGGCTCCCGGCAAGTAAGATTTATCCCGGCCGACAGCGTAGCCGAAAGCATCAATGCCCGAAAATCCGAAGTCTTAGATGGAACCCGCAATCGACGTAATTTCTCCCTGGGCTTTTTCAACCTTAAGAGCTGTGCGGGGACGACGGTACGTCCTCAAATCGCCCAAATTGGCCTGATCTCCATTTTTCTTGCCGGTTTTGGTTGGAATATCGTATTATTTACAGACATTCGGCATTCCAGGAGCTTTTTCACAGTTGGAATGGGACCCGGAAATGCGGTTCGGCTCCAGTTGCGGGTCAAGTTGACGGATTGCTCAGGCCGGGATTTCCTGATTAAACTTCGCATTTGGTAAAAACACAAAATCCGTGAGCAAGCCATACAAGGCAAAAGTAAAAAGGCGAAAGTAAAAAAGCGAGAGGAAACTTAGACAGACTGATAGAAAGGGATAAACTGTGAAGGAACTGCGGGAAAACGAGGAACAGGCGAACGCTGTTGCAGCGTTCATGATCGGCACCCAGGTGCGGGAGCTTCGGGAGCAAAACCGCTACACACTCGATGACCTTGCCATGAAGACGGGCATCGAAAGACAGATGCTGGCCAAGATCGAAGCCCATGAGTTTATACCGCCCATAGCCACTCTCATCAAGCTCGCGGGCGTACTGAACGTCAGCGTGGCCTGGTTTTTCCAGGACAAAACCGGCAGCGACAAGATCGCCGTGACACGCCGCGGCGAACGGGTGCGCATCATGCGGCGTCCCCATCACACAGAAGGGGAAGTCGAGTACATCTACGAATCGTTGGAAATCCGAAAAGTCCAAAAACATATGGAACCCTTTATGGTGGAATTCCCTGTCAGGGAAACCAACGAGATGGTCTTCGCATGTCATGAAGGCGAGGAGTTTCTCTACCTGCTGGAAGGGACACTTGAATTTCGCTCTGCAGACCGGGTCGAAATACTAAATCCGGGCGACAGCATCTACTTTGAATCGGATGTCGACCATGGTTTCCGCTGCCTGGGCGGGGTGCCCGCCAAAGCGCTCGCGGTGGTGTGGAAGCCCGGCAACCCTGACCGGCCGATGCTGCGATAAAGGGGGTTGGTTAACCGGTCACGGGTTTCGGGTTGGGGCCGTAGCTGTGTTGCTGCTCTGCTCTTGGGCTTGCGTCCCGGACAGCGCTTGTTCTTAAAGCCTCGGTTTTTTCTACGATATTTCTGCCTGTCTCTTGGGAATTGGCGTCCCTGGCAAGTGGGGTTGGGCCTAATGCCGTTAACTTAACAGATATGTGTTGCCCTGCAAGTCTTTGCGGGTTTCCGGCTGAAGCGGAAGGGGCGATGCTGTTTTGAATTTAGGCTTTCGCCCCCGGCGTTGCTTTTCCAGCCCTCGACTCTTTCTTCGATATTGCTGCCGGTCTCTTGTAAATTGGCGGCCTGGTTTAGAGTTCACCCTATATTGTGCACAGCATCGCACAAATCCCTCCCAGATGGAAGGCCATAGGCCCACATCGATACGTTCGGGGGTCGGACCACGCTAAAGCGTCTCTGCTCAATAAAAGGGCGATCCTGATTGCTTAGGAGATTTGTATTTTGTTTCTCACCGTTCACAGTTCAGCCGCAAAGAGTTTTTAGTCTTAAGTTTTTAGTTATCCCAACAACCCGCGGCCTTCAACCTGCAACCCGCAACTCCGGTCCCCGCCCTTAGTTCTAGATGGTTCTCAGGTTTGCCAACTCAGTCCTCAGTCCTCAGTCCTCAGTCCTCACCCCTTGCACCCCTCACCCTTACCCGCATTTTGCCGCTTCTCGTTGCCGTTTGTATTGCCGCTTCTGGATGCCGCTTCTCGTTGTCGTTTGGCAAAGCAAAATCACTGTGCGGTACAATACTGCGAACCAAATTGCAGATGTCGAAGGAATCGGGGAGTTGAAATTGGTTTCTCACTATTCACTACTCACTATCCACCATTCACTGTTCCTCGCTCCCCGCTCCCTGCTTCCTGCTCCCTGCTTCCCGCTTCACGCTTCACGCTCCTGTTATTACCTGTTATTACCTGTTATCGCAGAGAATCTAATCCAAAACTGTCAATTAAATCAGTCTGTTATGCGATCGGCCCCTGTATTTGCCCTGTATTTACAGGAATTACAGTAAGCCAATGAAACTCTTTGACAAATGAATATGAGTATCGGATTTTCACCTTTAGGCGCTCAAATCCTGAATCCGTGCTGTTTCACGCAGAAGAGTCCTTCGTGTTTTTCGTGCTTCGTGCTCTTCGTGACCTTTTTGGCTCCGCCCTCCGTTCTCCGTCCCCCCTCAGTCCTCAGTCCTCCGTGGCGCGTACAACCCGGCGAAACACCACTCCAAGATTGCCCAGCGCCAGGCCGGAGGCCGCGCGTACAACCCGGCGAAACACCACTCCAAGATTGCCCAGCGCCGGGCCGGAGGCCCTCAGTCCTCTGTTCAAAGGCAGACGCGTGGGCTAGCTGCGGCTGGTCCTGATAAAGTTCCTGATCCTGTCGTGCAGTATGAAAAGGATTTCCATTTCCAATCCGTTGGCTTCCTGGAGCTGAAACAACTTTTCCCGCGCAATGGTTTTTTGCAGCCTCAAGCATAGGTAATTCACGCAGAGAATTTCCCGGGCCGGCAGAACACAGCCACTCTCCCCCCAGAAATGGCAACTATTTGTCGAATTCCGCGATTCAGGCAGGGTGACTCCAAGCATGAGGTTTATCAGCAGGAGTTCAGGGGTGTAGCGGTCCTCGATTCCAGCCCCGCAACAGCTTCCGCCCTCCTCCCGGTCACACACCCCGCACGCCATGGCAACTCCCGACAGGAGGCACAAACTGCTCGAAGCTTCCACTCTGACCGAAAGCTCCCTGAGTTGTGCGGATATACCCGGATCGGCCCTGAGCGCCTCGCCCCACCTGCCGTGCAGGCCTTTGGCGATAGTGATTTTTTCATTTATCGTTTTTGGTTTCATTTCGGGATTAGTATAGCTTTCAGTCTTTTATTTTCGGATATTGAGTTTTTTCATCCTCGAGTCGAAGGTCGAACGATTCACCCCCGCTTCCTTTGCGGCCCGGGTTATGTGCCATCTGTTCTTTTCGAGAAGATGAAGAACATACTCGCGCTCCAGCTCCTCCCAGGAGTACCCGTCAAAAAAACTGCCTTGCGCCGCTCCGTTCTCTTCATCCGCCCTTTTCTTTTGTTCCGGCCGCTGTTCAAACTGGCTGCGCGCTTTAGAGGTTATAGAGAAAAAGTGGTTTGAAAGATCTTTGCGCGTTATAAGGTCTCCAGGGGTAATAACGATGATGTGCCTGACAAAATTCTCGAGCTCGCGAATGTTTCCGGGCCACTCGTACTCGAGGAGAAAATCGAGGGCGTCTTTTGAAAAAGTCTTGCGGTCGGTCCCGAGCCGTAGCGCCTCACTGCTAACAAAGTGGTCCAGGAGCAGGGGTATGTCCTCGATCCTTTCGCGCAAGGAGGGCACATGCAGCGGCAAGACGTTCAATCGGTAAAACAGGTCCTCCCGGAAGTTTTCCCTGGCGATTTCACTTTGCAGGTCGCGATTGGTGGCGGAAATGATCCGCACGTTCACCTTCCTGGGGCGAACACTGCCAATGGGCTTGATTTCGCCGTCCTGGATCACGCGCAAAATCCTGGCCTGGAGTTGCAGGGGCATGTCGCCGATCTCGTCGAGGAAAACAGTCCCGTCATTTGCAGCTTCAAAAAGCCCCAACTTAGTCTTGGAAGCCCCGGTAAAGGCCCCTTTTTCATGGCCGAAAAGCTCACTTTCGAGCAAAGTGTCCGGAATGCAACTACAATTCTGGGCCAGAAACGCACCCCCGCTCCTGCCGCTCAACCGGTGAATTTCTCTGGCCAGAAGCTCTTTGCCTGAACCGCTTTCGCCCGTAATCAGCACGGGAAAATCCGTCCTTGCATACTCTGCGGCCCTATTCCTCGCCCCCAGCAAAGCGGCGCTCTTCCCGATGATAAGATACTGTTCCCGGATGGCCTTAAGCGTCTGCCTGAGCTTGAGGTTCTCTTTCACCTGCTCGCAGAAAACCAGCGAATTGCTTAGCGCTATCGATCCGATGTCTATAAGCTGCTGGAGCAGTTCGAGATAGTTTTTATCAAGGTTGAGGCGGTTTCCACCGGCGCTTGTGTCGATTATCTGGACCGCCCCGTAGACTTCGCCGGTCCTGAGAAATAGTGGAAAACAAAGGATAAGGCTGCTCTTAACGTCAATTTTCTCCTCCGCCTGCCTGTAGTGACGCGCGTCTTTGCCCGGTTCGGCGACGGTCATTTTGCCGTTTTCGATAACCCAGCCGACAATGCTGGGCCGGCCGAAATCGATGGTCATTGACTTGATGCGCTCACTTTGCTCTCCGACCGCTTCGATGCATGTGTAGCCCCTTTCGCTCCTCACCCATATGGAGCCTCGCTCCACGTTTTGCAAATCCAGCAGGGCAGTCAGGAATTTTCTCTGCAGCTTTTCGGGATCGAGTTCCTCTGATACAGCCCGGTAGAAATCAAAAGACTTATCGCCCATAAACTCTCCGAAAAGGCGGCTCAACCGGCGGCCGTGTGTCAATTGACGTGATTCAACCTTATTTTTGAACTTATATATCAACCACCAGCACAAAAGAGAATGGGTTATTCAAACAACAGCCCTTATCCGGGGGAATGCTCTCAGCAATTTTCTCACATTTTCCGCCTGCTTCTGGTAAAGTGTCCTTCCAACTGATTCACTTCTCAAATAGCAACGAGCGCATTTGGGCACTTGTTCCTACAGCGGAGGTTCCAATCATGAAAGTATTCACCCACGATGATTTCAAGAGTGTCTACGTGAGCGATCCGGCGGCTTCCCCTGGAAGAATCGAAGCAATCCTTAAGGCAATCAGCAGCGAGGTCGATCTCCAGCAGGCATCTCCCGCCCCTAAGGACGACATCCTCGCGGTCCACACCAAGTCCCTCGTACAAGGCGTCGAAAGGCAAGAACTATACAATATTGCCGCGCTCGCCGCCGGGGCGGCCATTCAGACTGCCGTTGCCGGCCTCAAGGAACCGGCTTTCGGGCTTATTCGCCCCCCGGGGCATCACGCTTCAGCAGATTATCATTGGGGGTTCTGTTATTTCAACAACATGGCCATAGCGTTGGAGCACCTCCGGTCAAACGGCCTCATCAAAACGGCGCACGTCCTGGACTTTGACCTTCACTATGGCGACGGCACGGTAAACATCCTGGGCGGTAAAGGTTATGTTTCCATTCATAATCCCGATGAGAGCGACCGAAGGCATTACCTGAGGGAAGTGGCCGCCCGGCTTGACTCGCTTAATGTGGACATCATCGCCGTATCTGCCGGCTTCGACAATCATATCGAAGATTGGGGCCGAGTGCTCTATACGGAAGACTACCAGGAAATGGGCCGGATGGTTCACAATACCTGCGCGAAACTCGGCATCGGCTCTTTCGGCCTGCTCGAAGGCGGCTACAACCACGGTGTGCTGGGACTAAACGTGCTTGCGTTCTTAAGAGGCCTTCAGGGCCCTTGATTCTTCCGCACAACGTCCCATTGGTTCGTCACTATTTAGCGTCCATCCGGAAACTCCGGATGGAACGCTGGCGGTTTCCGATTCGAAAAGGAGGCATTTTTCGTCCTGGCAAGGAAATAGAGGGGTTGCGCGGAGGCGTACATAGGTACCGCCTCGCGGAGCGTTGAGATCGGTGATAGAGCCCGCCACAGCCTCTGCGGCCACCGCCGAAGGCAGTGGCCAAGTCGGCCGGCGGTCCCACCGCCCCAGGGCGGAAAAGGGCCCTTTCCGGATGGAAACTATTTAGCGTTGCTTTACGGAGTAGGCTCATGGCTAACGATAAGGACCTGTCCGGGGTTGTTGAGGTAATTTTTCCGGAGGACCTTCAGTTATATATTGCCGAACACAGGGAAGGGACCTACCAGCTCATTGACGTTCGCCAGCCCGAGGAATACGAGCAATCTCACCTGCCCGGCGCCAGACTTGTTCCGCTGCCTCTGCTTGCAGACTCCCTGGAACAGCTTGACCGCACGCGCGATTTAATCATCTACTGCTCAGTGGGCGGAAGGAGCCGGATGGCCGCCCATTTTCTGGCCAGGCGTGGGTTTCACCGAGTCTTACACCTCGAGGGCGGAATAGAGGCCTGGGAGCACGGGACGGCTGCAAACACCCCTGAACTGCACCTCCGGTTCATGCGCGCGGATGAATCCGCCATGGAGGCTGCTACGATAGCTTGCAGGTTTGAAGCAGGCCTCGAGCAATTCTACAGGACGGCCTTTGACAGGAGCACAATTGCCGAGGTGCGGCACCTGCTGGAAAAGCTTCTCAGCGCCGAGGAAAGCCACAAACACAGCCTTCTGCGGCTTCTCGAATCGCTCGGAGCAGGACCTGAGGCCCCCTGCGCACCGGATGGCGTGATGGAAGGCGGACTTAAAATCGAAGATTTTCTTGCTCGCAACGATGATTACCTCAAGTCTGCTCAGGACTGCCTGGAACTGGCCATGATGATCGAAATCCAGGCCCTTGACCTTTACCTGCGCATGGCCCGGACCTGCGAGGATGCCCCCGCAAAGGAGGTTTTCCACCGGCTGGGCGAAGACGAAAAGGCCCATCTGAATTGGCTTGCAGACCTTAGCGCAAAGATCGGGCGAAGATAGTAGTTCGGACACTCAAAGTTGATATTATATAATTGAAGTCTTTCCGGCTTGTTCGAACCAGGAGTGCCGGCCCATCTTTCCAATGGAGTCGATCGACTCTGGACCTGCATTGTTATACTCGGCAATAATCCTATACACGCTTGATTCCGAGAGGCCCGTGTGCCTGGCGATTTCCTCAAGCGGCCTCGGGTCGACCAGCAGGTTGTAAATTACTAGCCATTTCTGAAACCTGAGAAACCCGCCTGACATGCGCATTTTCATCCTGACCTCGTCGGCAGACAAGTAACCGGCCACATCTTCTCCGTTTATGCTCATTTTCCCCTCCTGATACTCAGGATATATATTATGATAGATTTGGAAAATAAAAACAGCTACCTGACTTCAGGGACCTGAAACCCGGCGCATAGGTCCTTACCCCTTTTTTGACAGATGGATCTGACAATGGTGGCTATTTCATCGCTCCCGGAGTTTCCTTTGGTGAAAAAATGACTTGCGCCGCTGCACAGAGCGGCGGCCCTGTATTCGGGAATGTCGTAGCTGGTCAGGATGACCACCTCCACGTCGGACTTAACCTCTTTGATTTTTTTGGTGACTTCCAGACCGTTTTTGCCCGGCAGCCTGATGTCCATAAATATTATGTCGGGGTTCGTGTTCTCCAATTTTTGGAGTGCTTCCTCACCATCGGATGCCTCCTCTATATTGAGCGCGGGAAATCTAAGCGTCAGCATCTCTCTCATCGATTTTCGAAAAGTTGAACTGTCTTCCACCAGTAGGACAAAACACATTTTTCCCCCTAAGAGCAGTTGATTTCTATTGAAATTGGACTAACTCCAGCTATTATATTTATCGACAAAGTAGTTTTGATTTTTTCATAGCTTTACAGGGCGGTAAATACTCTATTTACAGTAATAGCGGCGTCAAAATACTGTATTTTCTCCAATATTCATCGCTTTCGTTAAGGTTTGACCTATGCAGGAGAGAAAAAAAATCCTAATCGCCGAAGACCACACGATCCTAAGGGAAGGACTGAGAATGCTTTTATCCTCCAATCCGGCCTTCGAGGTGGTTGGCGAGGCGCAGGACGGCCTGGAGGCCATCCGCTCGGTCGAATCCTTAAAGCCTGACCTGATCCTGATGGACTTGTCGATGCCCAGGATGAACGGAGTGGGGGCGATTCAGGAAATAAAAAAGCTGCACCCCTCCACAAAAATTCTCGTTCTTACCGTTCACAAGACCGAGGAGCACATCCTGACTGCCCTTAAGGCGGGCGCCGAAGGCTACATCCTCAAGGACGCCACTCACGGCGAACTGATGCTGGCCATTGACAATCTTTTCGCGGGGAAGAGCTATCTTAGCCCAGGTATTTCGGAAAGGGTGATCGAGGGATATCTCGAGGGAAGACAGAGTGTCAAATCATCCACCTCGTGGGATACCCTCACACAGCGCGAGCGCGAAATTCTCAAGATGATCGCCGAGGGCTACAGAAACAAAGACATTGCCGATTACCTGTGCATAAGCTCCAAGACCGTTGAAAAACACCGCGCAAACCTGATGAAAAAACTCGACCTCCACAGCGCTTCATCACTTACCGCATTCGCAATGGAAAAAGGGCTGATAACAAAATAGAACCATCCCGCAAATGAGTATCTACGGCCGGGCTGCATAATATGGCCCCGCCCCTGGCGGAGCGCCACGTGGCTTCGCGTGAAAAATCAGTCCCGCTCATGCTCCCCGCTTCCTGCCTAAGTCCTCCGTGGCGCGTACAGCCGGGCGAAACAGCACTTTCAGATTGCCCAGCGCCGGGCCGAAGGCCCTCAGTCCTCATTCCTGGTGCAAGCCAGTCTTTCAAGCTCTTTGCGTAAAGGGCCAGGCTTAAACCCGAGGGCCATGGCCCTGGCGCTGCTAAGCGAAACATCCGCCGGACGAGGGGCGGCTAACTCCATGCTTTGCCGCGTGCATGCATAAAGCTTGGCATTGTGCGCTCCGAGTATATCCCGCAGCAGTTTTCCGAAATCAAAGCGGGAAATGCGCTCTGAGCCTCCTATGTGCAGAATCCCATTTGTTTTGGAAAGCCCTAGCAGAATCCCCTGTGCACCATTGGTAGCGCTTACCGGCGTCCTGTACTCATCGATAAAGAGATTAATCTGCCGGCCGTTCCTCATATCCTCTATCAAGGGCTGAATGAAGCTGGCCGCACCCTGCCCGGCATCGCCGAACATAAGAGACATGCGGCAAACCAGTGCCTGGGGATACCTGTCCAGAACAGCCCTTTCGGCTTCAGCTTTCTGTTCCCCGTAGATAGAAACGGGGCAGACGGGATCGTTCTCACTGTAGGGCGGGTTCAGGCCGTTAAAGACTAGGTCCGATGAGATAAAGACCAATGGAATGCGCAGATCCGCGCAAAGCGAGGCCAAGTTGACAGTGGCTTCAACATTGATCGCGTGGGACGCCGCAGGATTCAGCTGACAATAATTGGGGTTGGATTCGGCTGCTGCATGAATTAACGCATCAGGGCGAATTTGCAGAAGATTTTCTTTTATCTCTTTAAAGCGGGTCAGATCGGCCCGCCGAAGTTCTACTCCCTGAAGGTGATTCTGATTCCGGCGGACAAGGCCATATACATCCCATCGGCCTTGTGCCATGCGGCATAAATTCCAGCCCAGAAAACCGCTTGCACCGGTTACCAGCAGTTTTCCCATCGACAGCCTCACCTGTTCAATACCCGGCTAGAAATCGAATGACTTTTCTTCGAAGGGTATGATCCGTTCCGGAGCAAGCTTTTCGTGTCCTGTATGCGCTCCTTTGCCACCGGATTTTCCGTAATTGACACCAACGGATTTCCTCGATCCTCAGCTTGTAAAGATCGTTCCCTCGTTTTCAAAAACCGAAGGCGCGCCGGTGGATCTGAGGCCCTCTTTGCTCTTATCCGCACCCCGCTGCTCCGAACAGCCGTTGATCATCATTTCCAGGTCGCGTACGAACCCTTGCATCCGCTCGGCCTGCAGATTCATTTCCTCTGCGGTCCCAGCCGCCTGCTCCGCCACTGACGCACTTTGCTGGACGACTTTGTCCATCTCGGATACGGCCAGTGAAATTTGCTCTATCCCCTGGGCCTGCTCGCTGGAAGCCGACGCTATCTCGCCGGCAAGCTCGGTCATTTTAGCCGAGCTTCCAACAACTCTTGAAAAACCTGTGCCTGTCTTTTCAACCACCTTGGAACCGGCGCTTATTTTGACCACGGTGGACTGGATGAGTTCCGCAGTATTTTTTGCGGCCTCAGCGGCACGCACTGCCAGGTTTCTCACCTCGTCGGCCACCACTGCGAACCCGGCCCCGGCTTCTCCGGCCCGGGCCGCTTCGACGGCTGCGTTGAGCGCCAGCAGGTTGGTCTGAAAGGCGATTTCGTCTATAGTTTTAATTATTTTAGAGGTCTGTTCACTCGCCTTCGATATTTCGTCCATTGATGCCATCAGCCTGCTCATCGAATCCCCTGCCTCGGCTACAGTGGTTTTCGTTTCGTTCACGAGCACATCGGCCTGTTTGGCATTTTCTGCGTTTTGCGCCGTCATCGCAGACATCTCTTCAAGCGATGCTGAAGTCTGCTCAATTGCCGCAGCCTGCTCTGAGGCGCCTTCGGCCATGCTTTGGCTGGTAGTAGAGATTTGACCTGCGGCCCCCGCCAACTCTTCAGCCCCGGTCAACAGCCCGTTGATTACCGCCTTTAGCGGTTTGGTAATCGCCCGGGTGAGAAAAAACGATAGCAACAACCCGACAAGGAGACTCAGGCCAAGGCATATAAATATCACAAACTTGGCCTGACTGATATTTCGGTCCATTTTATTCATGTACGCGACTCTTGCCTTGTCGCAGACACCCTGGACGGCCCTGGCCGCATCGACCATTTTCCGGTCGGCGTCAGCCTTTATTTCATCAAGTCCCGCCACCTTGGACAGGCTTTTCGAGTAAGCCCGGATGCAGGCGCTGACCTTGTCTATCTGCGCGATATTGTTTTGCTGGTTGAACCTGGAGCGAAGGTCCCCGGCGATGTCGAGCAGCTTTACCACCCGCGTTTCCACTTCTGCTCTGTCTTTTTTATCTTCCGAGGCCACATATTGCTTTTCAAACGATCTTGCTTCCAGGAACAACTTGGCGATTCGGTTCACATCCTCCATCTTGCTTATTCTATCACTGATTTGCGCGCCCGATTCGCTCTGCCCGGTTTTTTTCAACAGTTCGTCCAACTGTGACTTTTGATCGGCAAGAATCGCTTCCACCTCCGAGAGCGCCGCAAGGGACTTGGAAGTCATGTCGGCAAGCGCTTCTTCCTGGACCTTCTTGCTGTCTACGTATTCCTGGAAGCCCCTGATGTACTTGTTCACTCCCTCCATGGACTCCCCATGCGCCTTCTTATCTTCCTGAGATTCGCTTGAGCTTACACTCTGCTCTGCTCTTTTCCGGAAATCCTCGATCAGAGATTGCACTTCCTTCACATATTCGGCGCCGCCGCGTATCACAAAGTTCTTCTCTTGCCGCCTGGCTTCCAGGAGCGTTTTTACCTGCTGAGAGGCGATGTCGGCCTTGTGCAGGGTTTCCACAATAATCAAGAGGACGCCCAGTCCAACGATTGAAACAATCGCAAGCAGGGCAAGCAACATCCCGAATCCGCCGAAAACCTTGGTCCCCAGTTTTACGTCGAATATTGACTTCGGCATAATTGCCCCTCTCAACATCCCAACGGACACATACACCCCGATCAGCATAACCACAGGTTTTTGACGCAATTCCGGCGTCATTCCTTCATAAGAAACGGAAAGAAGTCACAAATACTTGAACAAAATTTTGTCTACTCGAACGATGGACCTATATATTACCTTCATCGAAAAAAATGGGCCTGACATGCTAAGAGCGGCGGGCTTGCGCGCAACCATGCGGAACGCACAAACATCAAACGTGGTGCGGTTTAAGGCAAGCCGGTCAGTTAAGGGCATCAGAAAGTTAAGTTACAGCGGTGTCAAGGTTTCGCTCTCAGTCCTCAGGGAGCGAAGCATAGTTCAGTCCTCAGCACTCAGTCCGGTTACTTTGCAACTGTCTGTGAATTACTGCCCGCAACTCTTATCGCCAGGCAGTCGTACAAAACACGCTCTCCCTGATAGGCTGTTTCTCCCCGCTTGAGAATGCGCCATCCGCCGTTTTGGAAAACGCCTTCGGAGGCAAGACGCTCGACAAGCCGAGGGGCACCATCGAGACATTCCACAAGCTGGGGGTCTTGAGCGAGCACGACGTGTTTGAGACCGGGGCCGGATATAATGCTAACAGGTTCCAGAACAAGACTTGCCAGGTCATAGGCAGGGATTGATGCAACCATCTGCCTGGCCTGCAGTTGAATCATGCGCGCCCGCGTGTCCGGACCTACTGTTTCCCTGCTGGTGCTGATCAGATCGAGCAGATGCTCGCGGACTTCGTTCAGTTCCCTGGCTGCGTGCAGTCTCTTGAACCCTGGATAAGATTTTAAAGCCTTGGCCAGCATGGATACTTCTCGCAAAAAATGGTTCCGCTGGTTTTCGGGCACAAGATACAAAGCGATAATCGATACGGGCCTGCCGTCAGGGGCTCCGTATTCGATGCCTGTCGGGCTCCACCCGACAACGCAGATGAGGTCCTCTTCAAACGGCACGCGTACATGGGGACTGGCCCAGCCGTTGCCAAGCGCCGAAATCGTAGAACGCTCTTTTGCCATGACCAGCCCGACCACATCGATGCCGGTGGGCAGAGATGGAATCGCCTCGATAATATGAGCGAGGAATTGCAGGGCGTCATCTTTATTATTGTCAGGCAGCTCTATCAACCGTCCTTCTTGAAGTGCATCGAGCAAGGTATCCATAATCACTCACCTCCATAACGATTGAAAAACCATGTCTTTATAATGTGAGTCAAAACGGAGTATGAAACAAGGAACAAAGCGATCCAGGCCCAGTAGATTGTGGGCAACGGAACCATTCCGAGGCTCGGCGCAAAGGGTGAATAAGGCAACCATGCGCCGATGCCCATGATAGTCAGTGTTGTCAGGGTCAGGTGCAGGGAAGCACGGCTCCCGAAGAAGGGGACCCTTCTGGTCCTTATGATATGCACGATCAAAGTCTGGGTAAGGAGCGACTCCACGAACCACCCGCTTTGAAACAGACTAGCCAGAGCTTCTTTTTGCGCCGCTCCTGTGGCCGGATCGACAAAGGCGCTGCAATGAAAAAAGAACCACATCAGCGCGAAGGTCGCATAGTCGAATATGGAACTCACAGGTCCGATAAAGACCATGAAGAGTTTGACGGTATTGATGTTCCATTTGAGAGGCTTAACGATCAGTTCCTCATCTACATTGTCTGTGGGAATCCCGGTCTGGGAAAAATCATAGAGAAGGTTGTTCGTCAGAACCTGCACGGGAAGCATCGGAAGGAACGGCAATATATAACTCGCACCGACAACGCTGAACATGTTTCCAAAATTGGAACTCGCGCCCATCCGGATATACTTGACGATATTTGCAAAGACTTTTCTGCCTTCGATAATCCCCTCTGCAAGCACAAGAAGGCTTTTTTCGAGCAGCACGATGTCCGCGGCCTCCTTGGCGACATCAACCCCCGAATCCACGGAAATCCCGACATCAGCGGCCTTGAGGGCAGGTGCATCGTTAATCCCGTCTCCCATGAATCCCACCACACAACCGTTGCTGCGCAGTTCCCTGACAATGAGTTCCTTCTGGGCCGGGGTAACTTTTACGAATACATCCACATCCAGCACGGCCCGTGCAAGCTCCGCCGGAGACATTTGTGAGAGTTGAACGCCGCTGATGATTCGTTTTGGTTCCAGACCGACATCCCGGCAGACCTTTTTGGTAACAAGGCCGTTGTCGCCGGTCACCACCTTTACCTCAACGCCGGCCTGCCTCAAAAGCTCGATGGCCTGCCCGGCCGATTCCTTGGGCGGGTCGACAAAAGCGATATAGCCTAAAAGGATCATTTCGCTTTCATCGGCCACAGTATATGTGGTTCTCGTACGCGGAAATTCGCGATAGGCAATTCCCAGAACCCGGTAACCTTCCTTGTTCAGCCGTTCGACTTCCTCGAACAGGTCCTCCCGAATCATATCGATCAGGGGATACACTTCGTCGCCTATCTGATATTGGTTGCAACAGGTGTAGATCTCTTCGACGGCCCCTTTGCATATTAGAACGTTATCACCTTCGTAATCGACGACGACCGACATGCGCCGCCGCTCAAAGTCAAAGGGCAGTTCGTCCACCAGGGTGCAGTACTGCTCGGCATCCAGGTCGGAATGCTCGACCACGGCCCGGTCGAGCAGGTTGCGGAGCCCGGTCTGATAATAGCTGTTGAGGTAGGCATAATTCAAAACGTCGCCGCTTGTGTGTCCGGTGATGTCCACATGCCGCTCGAGAATGACTTTGTCCTGGGTAAGGGTCCCCGTCTTATCGGTGCACAGCACGCCTATGGCGCCTAAGTTCTGGATGGAGGGCAGACGCTTCACGATGACCTTTTTCTTGCCCATGGTCAGCGCGCCCTTCGCGAGGTTCACCGTCACGATCATCGGCAGCATCTCCGGGGTGAGACCCACGGCTATGGACAAGCCAAACAGCAGGGCTTCCACCCAATCGCCCTTGGTCATGCCGACGATAAAGAAAACCGCGCAAACCATGACCACCATGAATCGGATCATGAGCCATGTAAAAGTCCGCACTCCCTTATCGAAACTGGTTTCTTCACGGCGCTCCGTCAGTCGCTCCGATATGGAGCCGAAAATTGTCCGCGCCCCGGTGTTGACGACTAAACCCCGCGCTGTGCCGCTGGTGACGCTGGTTCCCAGAAAGCAGGCGTTTGTCAGTTCCAAAGCGGTGCGGTCGTGAACACGCCCAGCGGAAATCGTTTTTTCCACCGCCATGGACTCTCCGGTGAGTGCCGATTGGCTCACGAAGAAATCCTTTGCGCTGAGCAGCCGCAAGTCAGCCGGAACGATTGAGCCGGCATGCAACACGACGATATCGCCCGGCACAACTTCCGATATCCGGATTTCCGTTTCCGCACCGTCGCGTAAAACCAAAGTTCGCGATTGCACACGCTTTCCAAGCATCTCGACGGTTTTGCTTGAACGCCGATCCAGGATATAGGAGAGCCCGACGCTTAGGAAAACCATCGCGCTTACGATAATCGCCGATTTTATCTCTCCGATAGCGCCGGAAATAGTGGCAATGATCAATAACTGAACGACCAGAGGACTCTTGCACCTCTCGAGAATGTCGATCAGGAAACCCTTGTGCCTGGTATGTGAGAGTTCGTTTAGTCCGTACTCGTCCAGGCGCTTGTCAGCCTCTTCCGAACTCAGGCCGCGCAAACCGGCATCAAGACCGGCCAGCGCCTCCTTGGCAGGCCGGGCACAAAGATCGATCAATCGGCGCTCTTGTTCGGAAACTTCCTGCAGCATTCTCTGATTGGGAGAGTCGGCGCGGAAAAGCCTTCCGGACATGTCGAGCAAGGCCTTGATCATAGCGCTGCCTTTTCAGGTTTTTTGCTCATAGAATGACCTTGCGAAAACACTATTAAACCGTGATGCCGGCCCCGCCGGGCCGTACCTCGCCACAGAGTCTCATTTAGGCAATTTGATGAAAGAGATTGATGCAGGGGATGGATTAAATTCCCTGCTTCGCCGCTATCTTCGGTTTAGGACCAACGGAAAGCAGCAAAGCAGAGAAAAGAGAAAAAACTCTTTTGCGGGCTAAACCGCTGGGCCTCTATCGGTCAAACAGGCACAACTGTGACTGTCCAATTATGGAAACCTCCGCACATGAATCCAATAAACCAAACCCCGGAGAAATCGGGGCCGCCTGAGTAACGGTTTTTTGAAAATTTTGCACATCTCCGGAAACTTGTCAACGGCGCGTTGAGTATTTTTCCCGTGTATCACGAAAAAGCGTCCAAGGTTTCAGCGTCTTTCAGGTATAATTGACTGCAAAACCAGCCTACACTTGTGGAGAAGCATGTACAGAAAATATTTCGGCATGAAAAGATCACCCTTCTCGATAGCGCCCGATCCGCGCTTTCTCTACTTGAGCGAGCAGTATCGGGACGCCATCGCTCATCTGATTTATGGGATCAGGAGCAACGGGGGATTCGTTCTGATGACGGGGGAGATCGGCACGGGTAAAACCACCATTGTCCGGCGCCTTCTCCATACGCCTCACAAAAATATCGTCGTGGCCTTCATCATACATCCCGCGCTCTCGGTTGGGCAACTGCTTGCCGCGATCTGCGACGAATTCGGCCTCAGCTACCCCAGAAAAACGAGCATAAAGGAACTGGTCGGCATAATAAACACCTTCCTGCTGGATTTGAACGCCAGGCGCAAAAAAGCCATCCTCATAATTGACGAGGCGCAAAACCTCGGCCATAACGTTCTTGAGCAAATACGGCTTCTCACCAACCTCGAGACAAACGAACGCAAGCTACTCCAAATAATTCTTGTCGGCCAGCCTGAACTCAGGGATAAGCTGGCAAGACCGGAACTGAGGCAACTGGCCCAGCGCATCGTGGCCCGTTGCCACCTCGAGGCGCTGTCAAAGGGCGACCTCTTCCGTTACGTGGATCACAGGCTTGGGGTTGCCGGAGGGAAAACCGATCTTTTTTCACAGGAAGCCCTGAACAGCTTATATGTATATAGCGGTGGGATTCCCAGGTTAATCAACGTTGTCTGCGACCGCGCGCTCCTGGGGGCTTTTGTCCTGCAAAAGGAATTCGTAGACAGGGCCACGCTGGAAAAAGCCGCCGGCGAGGTCCTCGGACCTCAGTTGTTCACAACCGGCCGCAGACACAAAGTTGTCTTGACAGCAATAAGCCTGATTTGTGCCGGGTTGGGCCTGCTGTACTATTTTTTCAGGTGAATTCAACAGATAAATCTCAACCTAAGACCGGGACCTCGATATGTCGTTCATCCTGGATGCAATAAAAAAATCCGAACGGGCGCGAGGAAGCCGAAAGACCCGTGGTCTCATCGAAGGACCTGTCGAAGCAACCGCTGTCCCATCTTCGCAACCTCGTGAAAGCTCCCCGCGCTGGCCGTATATTGTTGTGTTCGCCCTGCTTCTCAATGCCGGTTTGTTTGTTTTCTGGCTGCACCCCTGGCAATGGGGCACAAATGCGAACGTTTCCAGCAGTAGCATCTCAAGTGGGCAATTTTCGCAAACCCGCCCGCAGGAAGCCCCGGTAATTCCGCCGGCGCCCCTGGCGCAGTCGCAGGATGAGAAGCAAGCCACGCAAAACCAGCCACGGAAGGAGGAAAACACAGAGCCCAATGCTCCGGCCCCCGGCGTGGCGACAGCTGTTTCCGCCGGTCTGCCCGTTAGCGGAACGCAAACTCTCCAGACCGTTCAAGATCAAATTAAAGATGAGGGCGCCGCAAAAAAGCCCGATGGCCCCAAACTGCCTCAGAACCCAAAAGCTGCCGAAACAAAAAAGGCCCTCAAAACCGCAGATTTGGAAGCGGCCGGGAAAAATCAGGCCGTGCGAGCCGAACAGCCTCTGCAGCCGGCGGCCGCCAGCGGGATCATTTCAGATATCCAGCCTCTCGCCGAACTGGGTGAATCCTCGGACAAACCGGCCGCTCTGCATGCACCGAAGTGGCATGAACTTTCGCCGCAAATCCGGAACGCCCTCCCAAATCTATCCGTTTCCATGCTTGTTTACTCCCAGAAACCCGAGGACAGATGGATAAACATAAATGGATCAAAAAGACGGGAAGGTGAGGAGATTTCCGCAGATCTTAAACTGGAGGCGATCACTCCGGACGGGGCAATTTTCAGCTATCAGGGACACCGTTTCTATAAGGGCGTCGTCGAAGATTAATCGAGGTTCAGGCGAACAACCCTTTTATGTTAGCCTGCAGTTCCCTAGTCTTCTGCATCCGGGCGCTGTCCCGGTCCCTGCCAATTTGATCCAGTTCACTCTGAGTCTGGACCAAAGCCGGATCGTCAAAGGACTTGCCTTCCCGGTGGGCGTCTATCAATGCCCGGTAACAGGACATCATTCGGCCGATCAGTTCGGCGGCGTATTCTCTGCCCTGCACCTTAAGGGTTTGCAGGCCCAGGTCCATGTAATCCCAAAGTTCTTTCCCATTGATGACAAACGCAACGTTCGGATGGCGCCTGATACGGGAATTGATTTCTTCTATTTTTTCCTCTCCTACGGAACGGCGCCTGAGCACTTTACGCCGCTGCTCATCGGTGAGCAGGCAAAACCTAAAGCAACTTCCGCTTCTGTCCGGCCAGCCTTCATATTCGACCAGTTCGTTTCCGTCTTCGTCCCGGTATGTGCGTTTTATATAGCTGTCGCTGATCAATTCGTGAAAGAGGCAGTTTCCGACACCGCCGACACATCTGTTCCCATGTATCAGCACCTCGGTCAAAAGCCCTAGCCTGTCGGCGGATTGCTTGAAAGTCCTGAGTTTGGCCGGCGTATCGATCTCGGTGCCGGCTACAATCTGCGTGGCGCCGTATTCCTTATATCGGGCCATTTGCTCCTCAGTCTGGATATTACACCCGACGCTGGCATGGATCACCAGCCCCGGGAATGTATCCCTGACAAGCTCCATTACTCCCGGTGTTTTGACTATAACTCCTTCAGCACCCCAGGATGCGTATTTCCCGGTCTTTTCGAGTACGCGAGCCCACTTCTCAGGCGGGATCTCGGCGTTGAGGGCAATCCGGACCTTCCCGCCAAGCCGTCCTGCGATTTCGATTGCTTCGCGTATATGGGAATCTTCAAGCTCCCAGGCACACTTTCGCCTGCTAAAGCCCTTTGCGCCGACGTATACAGCCTCTGCGCCCCCGGCAAAGGCCTCTTCGACCATCCGAAGACTGCCCCCGGGCGCTAACAACTCGTTCATATCATGCCCTTCCAAAATGAGGCATCGTCCGAAGTAAAATTGATTGACCGCTGCAGATTCTCTATATTTTAAACGCTAATCGGCAAAGAGTCCACACTCCTAAGCCATGCCTTTTAAGGGTGAAAGGTGAAGGGCGGAAGACGAAATTTTCACCCTTCGTTGCGTAGCGATAGAACCAATCGGGCTTTTGCGCCTCGCCTTGCATCGCTGTTTTATCTCCGAAAGGTTTCTTATCAGGAATAAAGACATATAATGTTAAACTACTTCTGCGACACTGGCGACTACAAACGCAGGTAATCCGGGCAGCCGGATTTGGGCCGGGATATCCCTATGCCCTAAATCCGGCATAAAGCCGTTGTGTTTTCCTCAGACGATCGAGCGCTTTCGATTGTGCGCCCAGGTCCCTTGAAAGCTTCTTATAGTTTGGCGTTTTTTGTTGCTAATGGGCTTGCGCACCCTTACTTTCCATATCGAGGCGCACTGTGCGCGGGCCGGCGATGCTATGCCCACACCAACTGAACGAGTGGCAAAATACCTTCAAAGACCGAGCGGGGCATTGAAACAAGCCACTGCGCATGTAAGGATAATCTTTTTATGGGGTGATGCTATGTTTGTAGTTGTAATTTCTTTTCCGCAAATAAAAGCAGGCAAAGATGCTGAGTTCCAAGAGTGGTTTGCCGGGACAAACGAAGAGTTCTCCCGTTTCAAAGGTTTTATCAGAAGAAGGCTTTTGAAACCTTTAGGGGATGGAACATACGGAGCTATCGTTGAGTTTGAAAACCAAGAGGCCTTTAAGGCAACGCAAAGCAGTCCCGAACATGCCGCAGCAGGGGAGCGTGTAAAACCACTACTCAACGGAAATCCCACACCCCATTTTTACGAAGTAATTATAGGGTAGGTCTAAGACTCAGGACATCAAGATTCTGCATCTGCCTTTCCGGAATCATATACGCCAAGTTCTATCACCTGGAGGAACTCTAGATATTTTAGGTTCCCTTCTATCTTTTGGTTCAATCAGACGCGGTTTGCCGTTATTTATCCGCAGGCTCAATTTCAATGACCGGTGTTTGCCAAAGGTTAAGATAGGTCGATACTGCCGCGATCACCATCGGGATCACGCCCAATGCTATGAAGACCGCGTCACCGGGCAGACGGACCTATTCGAGGAGCTTTACAAATTCTTGATTCAAATAATCGAGTTCACGTGCATGAAAGAAATAGAACGTCCATTTATGAGGGATGGGAATAGCCTTACCGGACTCGTCGCGCCTGCCCCTTGTCAGTTTGATGAAATCCCGGGCATCCAACCTGAGAAGCGTCAGGGGAACAACCTCCATAGCAGAGAATATGGAAGAGTGGGCAAGATTGACATTAGCCGGGCAGCGCGCGGGTGACCGTGACTGCGTGCACCTCGGACGCCCCTCCCTTGCGTTTCAGCACCCTTGCGCATTCACTTAAAGTCGTGCCGGTAGTGAAAACATCGTCGACCAAAAGAATGCGGCGGCCCCGGACCTTCTGCACCCCGGCGGTTTCGAATGCGCCCTTGACGTTTTTCAACCGTTCCCTTCGGTTGAGTCGAGTCTGGGGTCGGGTTCGGTTTTTTCGTATAATGGCGTCGAATGAAACCGGGACCCGGAGCTTGCGCGCAAACTCGCCGGCCAGGAGCCCGGATTGGTTAAACCCTCTTTCCTTGAGGCGTTTGAGATGCAGCGGCACAGGGACGATAAGATCGGGGTCAGGCAATCCCCAACCGGCATAAGCGATTTCCAGCAGTTCAACCAGGGAAGGCGCCCACTCAATTTGTCCCCCAAACTTGAACTGATGGATACGGGTGCGAATGATTCCTTCATGAAGTACGGCAGATCTGGCCGTGTCAAAATGGAAGATGGGCTCGATGCATTCGCCGCACAGATGATCCGGCGAGTCGGGTGAATCCGTAAAGGGCCTTCCACATCTTGGGCAAAGAGGCGATATGACCCATGGGACTTTTTCCCAACACCCGAGGCACCAGGAACTTTGGGGCCGGGTGTCTATCTGCCGGCAGCCCGCACAGCTCCTGGGAAGGCATAAATCCACGATGACCGAGCAGGCAAACTTCAACCCCGATCCAATTAAGCCGAGTGCAGGCCGGAAGGCGAATCTTTTCTCCACAGGCAGGCGGGCGTCAATCCCAGGACTGAGCAGATCAGTTTCGGGCGGGTTGAGTTCACAAACTTCGATGCCCTGTTTTCGGTTTTCCATTGTTATCTACCGAACACTCAAAGGCTCAAGGACTCGTTCGCGCGGGCTGAATTCCTGCGCCAACGAGCAAGGGCGGCGCCGGCCGCGTTTTCCGGAATGCTGTAAAGATCATCATAGGTGGCCTTCTTCTTTGCTGCCCCCGCCATGACGCACCTCTCCTCCGTCAAACCTCACCTGGTTTTGGCGCCGGCTTGTTCGCAGAGTTTCCCGTAGACGATGCTCAGTTCCCGATCGCACTCAGCCGACGGCGCTCCGGTCTTCCTGGCAAGTTCAAGCGCCTTTTCCGCATCTTTTAATTTTCCCTCCTCCAGTAGCAATTTGCCGAGAAGCAAGTTTATATCACCCCTGGCCGGGTCAAGACTTGCCGCCTTTTGAAGAAGACCCACCGCACGGCCCCTCTCACCCTGGGAAATCATGATTTCGGCTGAGCGCCGGCAGGCTTCCAGATCGGATGGATTATAGATCAATGCCTTGTCATAGCTACGCAGGGCCGTTGGCAGATCGCCCTTTGCCTCAGCAATCATCCCAAGCCCAAACCAGGCGTTTGCGCAACGGGAATCCATGTTTATGGAATGCTCGAAGACCGCCGCCGCCTCATCCCTGCGTTGGGCCCTCAGCAGGAAATAGCCGAACTGGCTTGCCGCCGCGCAACCATTCCTATCAGCCTCCAGGGCTCGCTGGTGGGACTTTTCAGCCTCATCGGCCTGCCCCCGTTTTTCCTGGATGGATGCAAGATTGGACCACGCCGGCGCAAACCCCGGATTACGCTCCAGGATTGTCCTGTAAAGCCTTTCGGCTTCCTCAAGTTTTCCCTGGTCCTGGTAAATCACGGCCAGGTTGAATTCAGGCCGGGGGTCGGACGGATTGAGTATAATGGCCTGCTTGTAAGATTCGACGGATTCGCTCAGGCGCCCCATGCAGTAATCTTCGACGGCCCGGTTGTAAGGGTCCGTTCCTCCGGATGCACACGCCGAAAGAACAATGAGACAAACCAAAATGAATACACTATTGCTTCCCATATGGCCCAATCCTGCCTTTTTCCCTCCACTGTGCGGCATCGGAGGCAGAGTCAAGCGCCCCCTCAGCCTTCCATACGACTTTCCAGGGATGGAGCCTGATGTCCTCGCTCAAGGCTTCAAGGTGTCGAGTGGTTTCATTCAAGTGCGAAATAATAGAGGCTATATTGTCCTCGTTGGAATCGAGGATCGAGTGCAACCCCTTTACGGTTTCTTCGGCTTCCGAAAATCCCCGGCCGGCCTGTCCCAGTGTCCTGGTGAGCTCGGTCTCGACCGCAGCCAGCCTTTTCTGCACGTCTTGATTGGTGTCGCGCACCTCCCTTATTAATGACACAAGCTCCTTGCCGCCCTGTCCCGACACCTGTTTAATATCTTTCATTATCGGTCCCAAATCGGCCGCATTCTCTTTGACCTGAACGAGCAGGGCGTTTGCGTTCTGGATTGTTTCTTTTATCGTGTATTCGTTGCGAACCTCAAAAACAAACTCTTTTGCCTCCTTAACCAGATCGACCAGGCCCACGGCTACCTTCCCGCCAGTTTCAATTATTTCGGAAAGAGAAGCCGGGCTTTTGCCTTCAAGTACATCGCCCGACACCAACTCGGGAGATTCAGGAGATCCCGGGCTTATCTCCACGTATTTTGCCCCCATCATCCCGAGGCTTCTGATTTCGGCACGGGAATCCTTCTTCACTCGAGCATCCGGGGAAATCCTAACCGTGATCGCAATACGGTCAGAAACTCCAGAGGCTATGCGTATGTCTTTTACCCCGCCCACTTCAAATCCGGCGTACCAGACAGGTGACCCGGCGGTTATTCCATCCGCATACGGGAACAGGATAACCAGCGTCTTCTTTTTATCCCACAGGGATCGGACATCGCTCACGACAAATATCCCGATCACCAGAATAATGAACGAGATCACAACCAGCAACCCGACTTTTATATCCGACCGTAAAACTTGCATTTAAGTATCTCTCTCGTGTGATAGACTTATATAATACCTTATTCCAAAAAATGCGCCTGACATGATAAGAGCGGCGACCCTGCGAGCAGCCATGCAGAACGCACAGATATTAAACGTGGTATGTTTGAAGGCAAGCCAAATGTTAAGCGCATCAGAAAGTCAAACTACAATGGTGTAAAGGTCTCGCTTCACGGGGCTTCGCCCAACTTCACTTCGTGAATTGGGCTTGCCCGGCCTCCCGTAGCGACATGTGAACGCGTAGCGCAGAGTCCGGCCGCTCATTCTCGGCGCTCCGCGAACCGGGGCGGGAACGGGAGGCCTCCTATTACATGTCCATCAAATCCTCTAGGTAATCCTTACTGGACTGGCGAAGCGGAATAGGGCCGTCGGGACTTCCATGGATGAACTGCTGAACCAGCGGATCGGTGGACTGCTGTATGTCTTTGGGCGTACCCTGGGCGACGACCTTTCCCCGAAACAGAACTACCATTTTGTCGGCTATTTTGAAGGCGCTGCCGATATCGTGAGTGACCACCACCGATGTGATCCCCATTCGTTTGCTCACATCGACAATAAGCTGGCTGATAACCCCGGTCACCACCGGGTCGAGCCCCGAGGTGGGTTCGTCGTAAAAGACGATTTCGGGGTCGAGCGCAAGGGCGCGCGCAAGAGCTACCCTTTTTTGCATTCCGCCGCTGAGCTGTGCAGGCTTTAGGTGTTCGAAATCACGAAGCCCGACTAATTCCAGTTTCATTTTGACAATCACGCCGATGATCTTTTCGTCCAGTTCCGTGTGCTCCCGGAGCGGAAGCGCAATATTGTCGTGAACGCTAAGCGAGTTCAACAGTGCGCCCATCTGGAACAGCATTCCAAATCGTCTACGATACCCGTCCATCAGGTTTTCGTCAAACAGGGTGATATCCTGTCCCCCGACCAAGATTTGACCGCTGTCAGGACGCACAATCCCGATTAGATGCCGAAGCAGAGTAGTCTTGCCGCAGCCGCTCCCGCCCATTATGGCGAATACGCTGCCCCGCTCCACGACAAGATTTATCCCGTCCAACACCATTCTTCCATCGAAGCTCTTGATAAGGTCTTTTACTTCTATCAGCGCTTCGGTCATGCAGAACAAAACCCCTTTCCTCATCGCCAATCGTGGCGACCGGCAGGATGATCACTAAGAGCACGCCTTTACAAAAAAAGATAAAAGATTGCCGTAAAAAGGCAGTCGGCAAGGATTATGCTGATAAGCGAGGTGACGACGGAAATCATGGTTGCCTTGCCGACCCCTTCAGCGCCTCCCCTTACCACGAACGCCATATAGCAGCCGACCATGGCTATAATCACGGCAAAGACCACGCTTTTCACCAGCCCGCTCATGATGTCCTTCATCAGTAGAGCGTCGATCGTATTCTGAATATAGAGCGCAGACCTGATGCCGATTGCAAGCGTTCCCACAAAGTAGCCGCCGATAATTCCGATAGCGTCGGCAAGCACGGTCAGGCACGGGAGCATGACAATCATGGCGATGAAGCGGGGAACCACAAGGTAGGCGATGGGAGATATGGCCATGACCTCCAGGGCCATGATCTCCTCGGTGACCAGCATCGTGCCCAGCTCCGCCGTAAATGCCGCGCTGACCCGGCCGGCCAGAACTATCGCCGTAAGAAGCGGGGCCATCTCACGGGTAAGCGCGACGGCAGCCAGGCTCGCCGCATAATTGACGGCCCCGAACTTTTCCAGTTGATATGCGGTCTGGAGCACCATGATGATCCCGATTACAAATGAGACGAGCCCCATTATCGGAATCGACTTAACCCCTACCTCGTCCATCTGGGTGATGGCGGCCCTGAATCTAAGCGGCTTCCCCTGAAAGGGTTTTACCAGCGTCCATTTCATAGTTTCGTTGAAAAAACAGGAAATGCTGGTAATGTGTCTCAGGAAAAAGACTATCCTGCTCTCGGAACGCGCGGTCGCTAAGCTCACCTGCCTTGTTCTCCATCGATCAACTGGTTTGCGTCCGGCGCCATTTCAAAAATATTTTTAAGATAAGCGAGATCAAAAATCGATTCGACCCTTCTACACGCACCGGCCAAGGAAAACCGGACATTGTCCTTGCGCGAAAGTTGGAGCGCTTCGACGAAGGTGGCTATTCCCGAACTGTCTATATAGGGAACATCAGTGAGGTCCACCACTATGTGTGACGCTTTTTTCCGGAAGATGGGCAACAGAACGTTCCTGACCTGCGGCGAGGAACTCATGTCGAGATCTCCTGCTAGGGAGACGACGAATACTCCTGGTTTTCTTTCATCGGTCTGGATTTTCAATTTTGCGTTTTCTCCTGTCCCGGCATAAATTTTGTCATTTTGAGCAGCATGCCGCCTCCTGGCGGCGTATCGTATTCTATCTTGTCCACCGCCGATTTGATGAAATGGGTTCCAAGTCCTCCGGGACGAATTTGCTCTAAATCACGCCCCTGGAATGTCGACGGGTCGGCGCCGGTCCCGAAATCCCGAATCATTATTTCAAAGCGGTCCATGCTGAGGGTGAAAGTAATGACTATTCTTTTATCGTTACTGTTCTTATAGGCGTGCCGGATCACATTCGTACAGGCTTCGTCCACCGCAAGGACCAGTTTGTCTGTCTCTTCGTCCTCAAAACCGATTCTTGACGAGATACTGCCCACGAGCTCCCTCACGATGAACATGACAGGCGGATCAGACGGAACGTCGAGCATAACGGGGCCTGAAAAACTCGCGAACGCCAACTATTTCTCCTCGAATCCAGCCAGCACCAGTGTGATGTCATCAGCCTGGGGACACTCCCCGACAAACTGAGACAGGGCAAAAGATATGCGGGATTTAGCGGACTCGACTTCCGAATCTCCCGCGCTCAGACAGCTTTCGATTCTCTCCCATCCGAACAGTTCCCCTTCGTCGTTTTTGGCCTCGATTAGCCCATCGGTGGACAAAAGGATACAGTCGCCGGGATTGAGTGACATTCTTCCACAGGGGTAATGTTGATCGGGCACTATCCCTATCGGAGGCCCTCCGCTTCCGCGCAAAGTAGCATATCTACCCTCGGGGCCGTTCCAGATTATGGGCGGAAGGTGTCCTGCGTTCACATAAACTCCATTGCCGCAGTTTTTTTTGAGCACCATATAGAGCAGAGTTACAAACATCCCCCGGCAGCTCTGAGCGCATACAATCTCGTTTGCCTTGCGCATAAGCCTCTCCGGGTCCTGTTCGCGAATGGCCAGGACGCGGAAAGCGGTGGTAAACCTAGCCATAAAGAGAGCGGAGGCCACCCCTTTTCCCGAAACATCGCCGATGAGAATACCGATGCGATCCTCATCCAGAGGTATGAAATCGTAAAAATCTCCTCCGATCTCCCGGGCAGGCTGGTAATGAGCGCTAAACCTCAACCCTTCGATCTTCGGCATTTCCTGGGGCAAAAAACTCAACTGAATGCTGGTCGCAAACGCCATGTCCTGTTCGATCTGCTGGCTGCGGAGAATTTCATGGTGCAGACGCGCATTTTCGACCGCAATGGCGGCGTGGGCGCACAGGAGGCTAAGCGTTTCCTTGTCTTCCTCGTTGAAATTCGAGCCGTCAAGCTTGTTTATTACCTGCGATACGCCTATCACTCTTTCCTGGATCTTGAGAGGGACGCACAAGATCGTTTGCGTGCGGTATCCGGTCATGCGGTCGAATTCCCGGTTGAATCTGGCGTCCTCGTAAGCATTTTCGATCAAAAGCGGCTCACCGCTATCGTGGACACTGCCGGCTATCCCCTGTCCCCTTCTGATTCGCAAACCTCCCTTTAACTTATCTGCAACCGGCCCCTGCGCCACTTCAAAAACCAGCTCGTCACTCTTTTCGTCAACAAGCATGAGACTGCACGCATCGGCTCCAAGAATCGAGCGCGAGGTCGTCATGATGTTTTCGAGCACCTCATCGAGTTGCAGGCTTGAATTGATAAGAACCGATACCCTGAAGCATTCCTTCAGGTTTTCCAGGCGCTCGCGCATCTTCCCGATGGCCGCAGAACCATCTGGAGCGGCCATATCACAGAAGCACTCAGTAATGTGGGTCTTACTTATTTTAGTATTCATGAGGCCACGGCCTGAATGAAGGGCTGATCAGCACCAAATGCCTGGCGCAAAAAGAAGCATTCCCAGTTTGCAGAGCTATTATTAACGCTTAGAAAAAACCTGTCAACTATTCTGCCTTAGCGCGTCGGGATTTCGAGCGGAGATGAGACCAGGTAAAGAGTGAAGGGGGAAAATAATCTGGTCCTTTCTCTACGATTTCCATGGCCTGTCTATGACCAGAGGCGTTTAGCAGGAGGTTTACCCTTCTAAGTTCACCCTTCACACTTCAGGGTACGCCTCTGCGCCTCCATCGCGCCAGGTTGCGATTTTACCGTGGAATCGGCGGGGATTGTTGTTGAGGATAGAAACCAGGGCCAGCGCCGGAACTTCAGCAGCAAGGATCTCGCCGTTTCTTTCGTAGGCCCTGAATTGTTCCCGCACTCCTTTAGCGGCCCTGCCCCGCGCGTGGATGGCGCTGTGGACCATCGGCGTATTCACTACCCCTGGACGAAACACCAGCGTAGTGACCTCCGGGGCTTCAGCGGCAAGCTGCCTCGCAAGATGCTCCTCGGCGGCTTTTGCAGCACCGTATGCTCCAATTCCCGGCACAACCCTCTCAGCGGCGCCGGAGCCAAAAAAGACTGCAATTCCTGCCCCCGCTTCGATCAAATATGGGAAAGCAGCCCTTGCCATCTCGAAACTTGCCGTTACGCTCGCTTCGAAAATTTCGTTGAACCCGGCACTGGAAAGATCCCAAACAACCGGCCCGGGATAGAGCACCCCGGCGGCCTGGATAAACCCGTAAAAATTCCCGGTCTTAATGGCTTTTTCGACAAGTCCGTCTGCAACATGGCTCGTGGCCGCCGAACCAGCCAGGAAATCGACCGCCGCTCCTGTTTTTGTGCATTCTTCCGCCACTTTTGCGAGGGCCGCATGGCTCCTGGCATTCAATACAAGCCTAACCCCCTGACCTGCGAGCGCCAGGGCCAAAACTCGCCCGATACCCCCGGACGCCCCGGTAACGATGAGCGTTTTGCCTGTAATCTCACTCAACGGATTGCTCCTGTTATCGCCTTGCTCCATTATCGTTAATATAACGAGTTTTGAGGTCTTAGAGTATTTTAGATTTCAAATTTTTTAGATTTATGGTTGAGTGAATGCTTAAGATTCAGGGTTATGTAGAGGGGGTAATGGACCTCGCAAATTTGTTCGCTCAGTATGCAACCTTTCAGGGTAAAATCGGTTTGAGTACATCGATACCCAGGGTGGCGTCCCGCGAGGCGAGGGCCTGACCCTGGGCTGACTTATTAAACCCCCTCGGGGATTTTCATTCAACCGGCCCGAAATTTAAATACTGCCATGATCGCAACCTGGTATGAGGCGAGGGAGTAAAAATGCGAAAATCCGAAGTCAGCTACGGGTTCAGCCTGATTACGGAACACGATACCTATCTTTTCAAGGAGGGCAATCACTTCAGACTTTACGAGAAGATGGGATCGCACATCGTCAATGTTGACGGAGTATCCGGGACTTTCTTTGCTGTTTGGGCGCCCAACGCCGCAGAGGTTTCGATCATCGGCGACTTCAATTTCTGGGATAACGGGGCCCATCCCCTGGCCGTAAGGTGGGACGGATCGGGTATTTGGGAGGGATTTATCCCGGGACTCGGTCAGGGCGCTATATACAAGTACCACATCGTCTCCCGGGAAAACTCATACCGGGTAGATAAGGGCGACCCTTATGCCAGGCATTGGGAAACTCCGCCCAAAACGGGTTCCATCGTTTGGGACACGAGCTACGACTGGAATGACGGGCAATGGATGGCCGGCCGCGCAAAGGTTAATGCCTTGAACGCCCCATGGTCAACTTATGAGGTCCATTTAGGTTCATGGAGGCGGGTGCCCGAACAGGGAGACCGCTCGATGAGCTATCGCGAGATGGCGGAGCATCTTCCGCAATACCTGGAACAAATGGGTTTCACACACGTTGAATTCCTTCCCATCATGGAGCACCCGTTCTATGGGTCCTGGGGATATCAGACCAGTGGCTACTTCGCCCCGACCTCGCGCTTCGGGACCCCGCAGGATTTAATGTACCTGATCGATGTGCTGCACCAAAACGGGATCGGGGTCATTCTCGACTGGGTGCCCTCGCATTTCCCTACCGACGAATTCGGGCTGGCATTTTTCGACGGGACGCACCTGTTCGAGCACCAGGACCCCCAAAAAGGCTTCCATCCCGAGTGGAAAAGCTACATCTTCAATCACGGACGCTATGAAATCAGGGCATTTCTCATCAGCAGCGCTCTTTTCTGGCTTGACAAGTATCACGCGGACGCACTGCGGGTGGACGCCGTAGCGTCGCTGCTCTACCTGGACTATGCGCGTCAGGAGGGCGAATGGATTCCCAACATCTACGGGGGCAAGGAGAACCTGGACGCAATCTTTTTCATAAAGCGTTTCAATGAAATGGTTTACCAGGAATATCCCGACGTACAGACGATTGCCGAAGAGTCCACCTCATGGCCGATGGTATCGAGGCCTGGCTACGCTGGCGGCCTGGGATTCGGCATGAAGTGGAACATGGGGTGGATGCACGATACCCTGGAGTACTTCTCAAAAGATTGCATCTACAGAAAATTCCATCAAAACCAGCTTACTTTCAGCATCTGGTACGCCTTTTTCGAAAATTTCATCCTTCCCCTGTCTCATGATGAAGTCGTGTACGGAAAAGGCTCGCTTTTGCGTAAGATGCCCGGAGACGACTGGCAAAAATTCGCAAACCTGAGGCTCCTTTTCGGCTACATGTTCGGCGAACCCGGCAAAAAGCTCATCTTCATGGGCGGCGAATTCGGGCAGTGGGACGAGTGGTACCACGAAAAAAGCCTGGCATGGGATCTTCTCGAGTATCCTGCGCACCAGGGAGTTCAACAATGGGTACAAGACCTCAACCGATTGTACCGGGAAGAACCTGCCATGCATCAGCTCGATTTCAGCGGCGCAGGATTCGAATGGATCGACTTCCGCGACGCAGACTCGAGCGTGATCGCTTTTCTGAGAAAGCCGGCGGCCAGCGACGATTTAATAATGATAGCCGCCAATTTTACCCCTGCGCCACGGACAAACTACCGGTTCGGGGTACCAAGGGCGGGCTGCTGGCGGGAGCTTCTCAATAGCGACTCAAAGGTTTACGGCGGGTCCGGTTACGGCAATTTCGGGGGCTTGGACGCTGTTCCGATCCCCAGCCACGGTCACAACTATTCCCTTTCACTGGTTCTGCCGCCGCTCGGAATCGTTTTCCTGAAAAGCGAAGCCCACGCCGCCGGGACCATGCCGCCACAGGAGCAACCGGCCCTGGATGAATGAAGCTGCGGGCGGGACTCATGTCTCCACGAACCGTTAATGTACGGAGTCTTCCGGCTTTGATTTAATCTTGTGCCACAGTGAAAATGAGGCCTCCTTGACGGCCTCGAGCAATACGCGCACCGCTCCGGCGATCTCTTGCTCTTTTGCCCCCTTGACCAACTGGTGCTCGGTGACCTTGATGGACCTGTTGCCCGCTATCACATCCAGGATTCGCCGGCTGTCACGGTCCAGCGTGAGGTCCACGCCCTCCGAAAAAAGATAGTTTATAAGCTCGCCTCCATCGGTAACTATGAAAAGGTCCTCCCTGTCGCCGACCCTGCGGATGTGGATTTCGATCCGCTCGTTATTCGGCAGGACCCAGTCTGTTGCAATTAGAAACCCGCCGCCGGTCGGCGTAACATCCCAGCCCCGGGAAAAATCTTCAGCAAGCGCTTCCAGAATGTCATTCTCATCCATTTTTGCTCTCCTCAACAGGCCCTATGAAAAACCGAATTACTTTATAGCATCCTGAATCCGTCAACGAACAAATATAATTTCCATTTCACTTTGCAATCTTCACAATCGGCATACATTGCATTTTGAAATGCCTCGCTTTTTTTTTCTGAGACCTGAGGATACCTAAGTAACTGGAATAGAACAACTTGGCTTATGTCCAGCAAGCGGCATGCATATTGCCCTGCCAAGGTGATGAAAAAGGATTGGAATTCGACCTGGTGAGTGGGCTCTGACATTCAAGCTCGAAAGATTATCCGAAATTGTGCCAAAATTGGCCCGGCAACCGGACATGGTACATTTTTGTACTGCTTCGGCTCTATCCATCCGATTGCACGAGCATAACGGGACAGTTTCGCAGCAAGAATCTCCTTGCATTAAAGGTCACTATTCCGGTATTTTAGATACCTTGGGACAGGCGCCTTTCAAAAATCACATCCGGTGCGCCGTTATGTGGCTCGAATTCTGCTCTTTGAAATTCTTACCCCCGAATGCAAATCTATATTCTTCGTCAAAAGCGTTGCGGTCCGGTCAAGAAATGCTGGACTGATATGGATTTTCGTCCGGACGGATTCAAACGAAAACTGGAGGCTCAAGAAAGGCAGTTCCAAACTCAACATTAAAAAAGGGGCGAATGCAATGAACTCATCGGCAATCAGAAAGAAAGCTCTGGAGTGTACGAAGGCTAGATTGGTAAGAGGCATACTGATTCTTTTCCTGTTGATCCTTTGGCCGGGGATGGCACATTCAACACCTTCAACGACCTACTGGACGCCAATGACTTTGGATATTCAGTCCTTTGGTGTAATCCACCTCGGCGTGGACAATTATTTCAGCAACTCCAGCGCTTTCCCCACAGATTTCGGAGTCACAGTCGGTGTGATTCCAGGCGACAAACTTCAAATGGAGGTTGGGATAGATTTTTTTGCGAACACCTATAAACCCGACTTCGCAATAGAGAATCAGCATCCAGTATCTTTCAACGCAAAGATCGGCTACTTGGAGGACAGCTTGTGCAAGAATGCCCCAGCCCTCCAGATCGGTATTTTCGATGCGGGTTTCCGCTCTTCAGTCCAAGCCACGGATTTCACCAATGCGGAGATAGTATACGGGGTAATCGGCAAAAGTATTTGTAATCTGGGGCGATTCTCCGTTGGGCCATACTTTGGCCTCCCCCAAGCGATGCGCAGCAGCACAGGGGACCTGCAAAACGTAGGAGGTATGGTTGCATGGGACTATGGGTTCTGCAAGGTGAAAGACTCGTGCGGTAATGAATACAACAAATTCGTTCTGTGCGCGGATTATGCTTCCGGAAACAATCTGCTCGGCGGCGGGGGCCCCGGTCTTTACTATTACTTCACAAAGGATATAGACGTTCTGACTGGACCTGTATTTTTTAACGATCCAGCCATCAATGGGCGCTGGAAATGGACTGTCCAGTTCGACTGGAATCTTCCGGCCCTGTGCAAGTAATCGAAACAATCCTTTCTCGACGGCCCATGGGTGGTTGTTCGGCGCAGGGCATGCATATTGCCCCGCTGTGTAGTTGATAGCCAATTGTAATAAGTGCTCCTAACCGGTCTGAGGCAGGCTGCCGTTAACCGATGCGGCCGCGAACTACCTGGAAGCCAACTCGTTAGACTCTGATTCCATCCATTTTTACGGCGGCATAAACCTTACCGCTACGTTCTGAGGCAAATTGGAGATCGGGTGAAGGGAATCGGACCCTTCGCCCCTTCCCCTCCTGGAATTGCGAAAGCCCATCACATATCACTTGCATGTTCGGCCGGGAAATCGTATGGTTTTCCCGGCTTAATTTTTCTCCGGCAGAATCCAACCTAAAATGCGATTCAGACTCATGACGCACAAGTTAGATTCTTAATTCCCGGTCATAAATGCTGTCGGAATAGATGAGCAAAAGCAGAAGTTTCTCCTCTGCTTTGCATCGGCGAATGCTCAGCCAAGAGCTTCGGCCTGCCCCATGCAAGTGCGGACCCCGATCCTTAAGGCATCGCTCCACGGCAGTTCCGGGTGCTCAACACAAGATCTTTATAAAAAGCTCATAAGTATGCAGGCATTTTCATCGTCAAGCCGTCGCAGACAAGGGAACGCCCCAAGGTATTAGACTGTGCATCAATACACGGGAAAAGTGTTTTAACCTAGAGAGGAGACAATCATGGCAAAAGAGGATTATTTCAAATGGGCGGAGTCGGTTCTGGATCCGTCTATGACCTTTGAAAAACCTGAGGCTTTGGCTGACATCAAGGTGGTCGAGCTTGCCACATTGATCCTGGGACCATCGCTTCCCGCCATTATGGCCGAGATGGGAGCAACGGTTTTTAAAGTGGAGCTTCCAGGCGCCGGAGATACCATGCGCTCCTTGACTCCTCTTGCCAGGTTTCATAATGAAGCGGCATTGGGCTGGCTCAAAGAGGCCCGCAACAAATACCATCTCGCCGTTGATGTCCACCACGAAGAGGGCAAAAAACTGTTCAAGGAGTTGGTAAAGCGTTCGGATATCGTGGTTGAAAACGTGCGCGCCGGCACAATGGATCGCTGGGGACTAGGTTACCGGCAATTGAAGGAAATCAATCCCAGGCTCATTTACATCGCCTTGAGCGGCTTCGGCCAGTGGGGGACTTTTGTAGAAAGGCCTTCCTATGACGCTATTGCGCAGGCCGAGTCTGGCATGGCCTGGATCACCGGTTTTCCTGATAAGCTCCCCCTGAAATCGGGCATTTGGCTGGCCGACTATTTCGGCGCGCTCATGGGAATGGTTGGAGTGATGGCTGCATTGGCCCACAGGGACCGTACGGGAGAAGGTCAGTTCATTGAGATGTCACAAGCTGAAAATATGATCCGTGCCCTGGACTGGACATGGCTCTGGCAGCATTATAGCGGGAAGGGCCGGGAACGCCATGGAAATCGAGATGTGAGTATCTGCCCTTCTGATATTTTCCCATGCAAAGATAATATGATGGCCATTGCTGCTGCCACCGAAGCTCAATTCCGGGGCCTTTGCACTGCCATGGGCAAGCCTGAGCTCTGCGAGGACCCAAGGTTTAAGACTCATGCGGCCAGGTTACAAGAGGAAAATGCGGTGGTTCTTCTCGATGTCATTCGCTCCTGGAGCGCCGGTAAATCCAGTGCCGAGATCGATAAACTGGCCGGAGAGTATGGCTTTGCCGCCCATAAGGTCTGCGATGGCAAAGACCACTTCGAGGATGAGCATCTTATCAAGCGCAACTTTACCTGTACCGTCGACGATTCCGTTTACGGCGAAATTGTCGAGGAAGGGATTGTGCCGAAATTTTCCGAAACACCCGGCCGTATCAAATGGGCGGGAAGACCGGTAGGCTTTGATAATGAATACGTTTTGAAGCGCTTCCTGGGACTGAGTACGGAGCAGATCCAGTATCTGAAGGATCACAATATCATAGGAAAATGGGTGGACAATCCTCCGGGCAGAAAGCCTCCCGCGTCCTGGGACGGCAAGAGCGGGATTAAGCTGGGCTGATCTCATTTAACACCGATAATTCCAAAGCTTTACATACAGAGGAGCAAAATCCAATGTCGGATCAAGACAAAGACAAGAAGACGGACTGGCGTGATTGGGTTAAAGAAATGGATGATCCAGCCAGGGCATTCACCAAGCCGGAGGCACTGGACAACCTTACCGTGTTGGATTGCAGTTATGCCAACATGGCCGGTTGTTTCGCAACATCCATTCTTGCAGAATTTGGTGCGGAAGTGATCCGCATCGAACCACCCGATGGTGATCCGGTACGTTCCTATTCACCTTGGGGTTTTATGAATAAAGGCACCGGCCTGGGCTATCTAAATGAAGGCCGCAACAAATTCCACGTGACTTTGAATCTCCAAAAACCTGAAGGCAGGCAAGTCTTTAACAAATTGGCCAAAACTGCCGATATAGTGGTGGAAACTTTCCTTCCGGGCGTCATGGATGAGTGGGAAATCGGATACAGGCAACTGAGCGCCTTCAACCCGCGACTCATCTATTGCGCCATTTATACTTACGGACAGTTCGGTCCCATGGCTGCCTGCGGCAAAGCGGATGCGGACGTGGTGAATCAGGCCTATTCCGGAATCACCAGCATAACAGGTGAGCGCCCGGAGGACCCCGAGCACCCGAAGCCATCAGAGGTGCCAACAAGACAGGGAAACTGGATGGGCTGGTATGCAGGAGGCGCCT
>Ga0208188_1000040_pt1 | contig 111661 bp, 97 predicted proteins | sample June2015DPH_8_50_FD_184698 | JGI IMG/M metagenome (GOLD analysis project Ga0208188, IMG submission 184698) | Peatland microbial communities from SPRUCE experiment site at the Marcell Experimental Forest, Minnesota, USA - June2015DPH_8_40... | ecosystem: Environmental > Terrestrial > Soil >...
TATCGCCGACCTGTCGGCAAATAGAGAAAAAATAGGTTCGGAAAATAGGTGCCGCTTCGCCGTGAGATCACCATTGACTGTCAAATGCGTCCCAAACCGCGATTCAGCACTTTCTATCATGGGGATTCCGAAGCTGCTGCGATCTGGCCTCGCCTATTGACGAATTTAGGCATAACTGAACATAATGAACACGGGGCGGCAAGTAATAGTGCCTCAGCGGGATGAATGTTATGTCGGAGGATGACCACCAACGGTCGCTGCAAGAACCCGTTCTCGTATTGAACGCGACCTACGAGCCCATTAACGTCACGGCAGTTCGCCGCGCCTTGGTTCTTATCCTGAAAGGCGTAGCAACCACAGAAGAAGATGACGGCAGCTTCATCCATGCCGCTCGGTTCGCAGTTCGTATTCCCTCGGTCATCAGACTGCTGGAATTTCGGCGGATTCCTTATCAGACACGGGCCTTGTCTCGGAAGAATCTGCTTTTGCGTGACCGCTACACCTGCCAGTTCTGTGGCCGGGCTTTGCCGGCGCACGAGCTCACGTTGGATCACGTGATTCCGCGCTCGCGAGGTGGCCATACGGACTGGGATAACCTGGTAGCCTGCTGCCACAAGTGCAACAATTTGAAGGGCGACCGGCTGCCGGAAGAGGCGGGGTTGAAACTTCTGAGACCGCCGCGGCCGTTTACGCTGCACACCAGCCGCCAGATCATGCGCATGATGGGCCGCTCGGACGAACGGTGGCGTAAATACTTATTCTGCTGAGCGATTCGAACTTGCCCGGCTCTCGACGTTCAATACTCTGGACCGACGGCCTGCTGCTGGCTTTTCTGGCGGCCTTTGCGGTCGTTCCTTACCTCAATACTCTCCGTAACCTTTTCGTTTACGACGACACCTTTCAAGTTGTGAATAACCCCTACCTTCAGAATTTTCATCACTTGAAGGAGATTTTCACCACGCCTGTTTGGTCTTTCCTTGGCGGAGACTACCCCCATAACTACTACCGTCCCTTGATGTCGTTCGGGTATTTGCTCTGTCGCCAGTTTCTCGGCCCTATCCCGTTGGCCTTTCACCTGGTAAGCCTCGTGCTGAACGTGCTCGTGGTGCTTCTGCTGTTTCTCGTTACCTGGCGCATGTTTAACGACCGCACGTTGGCGTTTGTGGCCGCGGGCTTGTTCGCAGTACATCCTATCCACTCTGAGTCGGTCGCCTGGATCGCAGCCATCACAGACATCGAGTTGGCTCTCTTCTATCTGCTGACGTTCTGGTTCTTCTTGGGGCTTTCTAAAGTTCACGGGCGAAGGTTGATTCTCGGCGAATTGTCTATGGTCGTGAGCTTCGCCCTGGCATTGCTCGCAAAGGAACCGGCGGTCACCTTGGTGGTGCTGGCCACACTTTACGAGCACTCCTGCCGAGAGGATCGCAAGGAGACGAGCGTTCGAGTCAAACTTTCGCGCTACGGCCCTCTTTGGCTCCTGCTCCTTGTATACCTGATTGTTCGCACCCACTTTGTGGGAGGGTTGGTAAGCCGATCCCAATTTCCCGATATGGGGCCGGACGCGGTAATCCTCTCCGCCCTGGCGCTGGCCGGCCAATACGTTTGGAAACTGTTCTGGCCTGCTAAACTTTGCGCTTTTTATGTCTTCCACATGAACACGAGTCCTTTCGACCCACGGGTAGTCGAGGGTGCTGTGGCGTTGATGGTGCTGGCATTTCTTTTTGTCTTCTTCTGGAATCGCGTGCGTTTGGTCTCATTCGGACTGCTCTTCTTCTTCCTCAACCTTGCGCCCGTCTTGAACGCGCCTTGGATGGCTGCCAATGTATTCACCGAGCGCTACTTGTATTTGCCTTCTGTAGGATTCTGCTGGGTTCTGGGCTGGGCGGGGACGACTTTGTGGAGAGCTACGACAAGACACAGCGCCTGGTGGCGTGGCATCGCGGTCGTTTCCGTACTTGCCATCGCGGCCTTATGCACTCTCAGAATTATCCGACGAAACCGGGATTGGCACGACGCCGAGACGTTCTACAAGGCCACACTTGCCCTACAACCTGACGCCTACATAATTCACATCAACCTCGCCGCGCTCTATCTTGACCGAGACGATCTCAAGAATGCTGAGCAGGAATTACGCGAGGCGAATAAGGTAGCACCGGATTATCCCTTGATTCTGAATAACTTTGGATTGCTGAATCTGAAACTAAAACGTTATGACGACGCGCTGGGCTACTTGGTCCGCTCCATCCTGAAGAACCCGAACGAGCCTCAGCCTCACCTGTACCTGGCCCAAGTGTACGACCAGACCGGGCATGCCGACTACGCAGAAAAGGAATTCCAGACGGCGATCAACCTTTCCCCTCTCAGCCATGGCGCCCATGCGGGATTTGGCGAATTCTATTTCGACCAGGGGAGGCTCCTGGAGGCCGAGCGACAATTCCAAGAATCCCTCCAGGTGGCCAAGACGCTGCGTGGTTATTGGGGGCTGGGGTTGGTGTACTGGCGTGAAGGCAGGTATGCGGAAGCTGAGCATGCCTTCCAGGAAGCTGAGGCATTAGTGCCCTCTTCCGGTCGCGCCCATATCATGCTGGGCTTGCTTTACACAGATACAAAAAGGAATCGCGAAGCGCTCCGGGAATTGCAGGCCGGATTGAAGAGCGAGCCCACAAATCCTCAAGCCCTCGAGGCGCTGAGGAAACTCCAGAGTCAGGACTCTTCGGGTGGTGGTTCAAACGCCAGTCCCGTGCGGTGATCAGCTCCAAAGGCGGTCTCCGGAACGTTCGTTGTCCCACTCGGTAGTGGGCTCGAAATAGCCCGTGCCCGGTTTCAGATGCTGCCTCATGACGTCTTCGTTGAGCGTCACGCCCAGGCCGGGCTTGTCCGGAACGGTGATATAGCCTTTGTTAATGATGGGTTTCTCAACGCCTTCCACGAAGTCCTGCCACCACGGCACATCCAGGGAGTGATTTTCAAGCGCCAGGAAATTCTCCGTGGCTGCGGCGCAGTGGACGCTCGCCATGCAGCCCACCGGCAGGCCTGCGTAGTGCATCGCCATCGGGACACCGTATTCCATGGCCGCGTCGCCGATCTTGTGCGTCTCGAGGATTCCGCCCGACGTGACGAGATCGGGATGAATCTTGCTCACGGCGTGCCTCTCGCACAGCTTGATGAAATCCTCCTTCAGGTAGATATCTTCCCCGGTGAGCGTGGGTGTGGGGCTTGCCTCCGTGATGCGTTGCCAGAGGTCAGTGTATTGCCAGGGAATCAAGTCCTCCATCCAGGAAAGGTTGTATTTCTCATAAGCTTTTCCCAGCCGGATGCAAGATTTCACGCCGATGTGGCCGAGGTGGTCCATGGAAAGCGGGATTTCCATTCCAACGGCTTCGCGGATCGCAGCCACATACTCGCAGAGCATTTCGATTCCCTTATCTGTCACCTCGGTGGCCACAAACGGGTGAGGGAGGAATGTTTCCTCCCAGGCGCTCAATCCCGAAGGCCGAGTTACGGTGCCGGGGGTGTCTTGGATCATGTCGATTCCCAGATCCATCTTCAGCCACGTCAGGCCCATTTCTTCCTTGCGAATTTTCATGTTCTGAGCGTAAACCTTGGGGTCCTTCGACTCGGTGGTGTCGGCATAAATCCGGACCTTGTCGCGGAATTTGCCGCCCAGCATCTGGTAGATCGGGACCCCATACACCTTTCCCGCGATATCCCAGAGTGCCATTTCGATGGAGACAACGCCGCCTGCCTGCCGCGCCGGACCACCGAATTGCTTGATCTTCCGGAATAGGTGGTCGATGCGCAGTGGATTCTCGCCTAGAATGCGGCTCTTCAACATGAGCGCGTAGGTTGGGCTGGAGGCGTCTCGAACTTCGCCAAGTCCATAAACCCCCTGGTTTGTATCGATGCGAACGATCGTGCAAGGGCCTGGCCCGGGTTTCACTACGGTCGCCACGCGCAGGTCGGTGATCTTCAGGCTCGAGGGACTCGAGTTGGTATTCACATTGCGAAGCTGCGGCTCTGAGTCGGCCGCGGCGTCCGTTCCCACAAGTGCTCCGCCCAGCATCGCGGCCGACGTCTTCAAGACCCCCCGTCGGTCTATCGTCAGGTCATTTTGCTTAGACATCGTTTCATCTCCTCTTCGTTGGTTACTCTTAGTGCTCCTTCATCCGTTGTTTGGAGCCCTTCGAGGCGGCCCATTGGTTGAATTCCTCAATCATCTGGTGGGTCCATCGGCCGTCAATTTCCCCTGGCGCGTACTTCTGCTGCCGCAGCATCATATGGCCCCACTCGTCGACCAGGTGAGTAAGCTCGGCTTTGTCGGCCACCTCCTCGCACATCTGCGGAGGGATGAAGGTGATCCCTTCGGGATCCGTCACGGCCACGTCGCCCGGCATCACCGTAGCCTGTCCGATCCGGATGGGGACGTTGATACCCATCAGCATCACGTTCCTCAGCGCGGAAGGATCCACTCCGCGGGCGTAGACTTGAAAGCCCTCAATCTCCCTTATTCCCGACTCGTCGCGAACCGAGCCGTCCACAATCAACCCGGTGTGGCTCTTGGACATCATCGACGTCCCAAGGTTATCACCGATGAACGTGCCATCTTTGATTTTTCCGAACAAATCGACCACCAGAATGTCACCGGGTTTGAGCGTGTCAATCACCCAGGAGTTCTGCGCCCCAATGCGGCCCTCAGCCTTGCCGTGCTCATTGAGCACGGCGTTGACGTCCGGCCTCACCGGCATGAATACGGCAGTGACCACTCTTGCTGCCAGACGCGGCCCCGCGTTAATCACTTTCCACCCCCCCTCGAACTGAAACGGGTATCCCGCCCCTATGAGCACGCCCCATGCTTCTTCTGCGTCCACCGTCTTCATCCGGTTGAGCAATTCATCCGGAACCTTGGGCCGCCCGTCCGGAAAGCGGTCGCCTTTCCATTCCCGCGTCAGCTCGATACGCTGTTCTTTTGAAAACATTCCAAGCTGCGCCCATCCGCACGCGCTGAAGCCCAGGACAACAACGATCAACACCAGCAAAGAGAAATTCTTTTTCATGTATCCGTCTCCTTAATAGAATCAGCAGAGTATAGCAGGGAATCCAGCCCTGCGCAGTGAGTAGCCACGTCGAATCCAAGTTTGAATTTGTAGGTTTACGATTTTGGGCCGGAAGCTTGCGGCCAGTTCCGGATTGCAGGGCCGCCAAACCCCGCCATGCCCACCCATTGGGACTGAATCTGTGTCCCCCTGGCCCCTTCTCTGTTACAATCAAGCACTTCGTAGTATCCTTTAGTCAGGAGCAGCGAAACTCGATGAAAGCCGAATATCTCGGACAGGTGATTGAGAACTTCGATCCCATGCTGTCGCTCGATGCCAGGCACTCGGATTGGTACGTCGAGCGGCCGGACAGCCCCCACCTCGAAATGAAAGCCGTGCTACTGAACACGACGGCCGATACCAAGACTCTCTTCAGCGGGCATCAGGGTTCTGGCAAGACGTCCACATTGAACAAACTCGCCGCCGACCCCGACATCCAGCAGAAATTCTTCATCGTTCAGTTCTCGATCAAGGACGAGCTCAATATTGCTGACCTTACCTATACGGACCTGCTGGTGGCCATGGGAGCACGCCTCTACGCGGTGGCGGAAAAAGCTCTGCGCCTGAACGGGAAGCTTAAGAAGGACCTCGATGAATGGTCTGCCGAAGTCTCGCGGGTCTGGAGCAAAACTGACCAGGCGGAGGTCAAGGTCGAAGCAGGCATCAGTGCCTTCTTCTTGAAAGCTACGGGCTTGCTCAGGACCGGTTTTGAGGACAAGCAGGAGTTTCGCAAGAGATTTGAGCCTCGCATTCCTCAGCTTATCGACATCATCAACCGCGTCATCGCGGCGATCGAAACCCACCCCGAGGCCGGAAACCAGGAGGTCCTGCTGATCCTTGATGACCTGGATAAGCCCACGGTGGACGTGGCGAAGGACCTCTTTATCAACAAGGGAACGATCCTGGCGCAGCCACAGTGCAAGATCATCTTCACCGTGCCTACTTCACTGCTTTATTCGGGTCAATATAACGTGGTGAAGCGGAGCTTCGGCGAGCCCTTCATCTTGCCTAACTTCAAGATCAAAGAGCAAGATGGCGTGCGCAACGATTTGGCTTGGAGGCGCATGCGCGAAATTGCGGAGCGACGGCTGGATAGGGCGCTGATAGGATCGCAAGCGCTCGATTATGCTGTCGAGATGAGCGGGGGAGTGGTCCGCGAACTGGTGCGGATTATTCACAGCGCGGCGAGCCGCGCGGTAGCCACCAATGCCAACTCGATCCAGCAACCCCACGTGGAACAGGCGGTAGACAAGCTGAGGATGGAATACAGCTTCAGCCTGACGCGCCAGGAATACATCGACATTCTAAAGCACGTCCACAAAACCAAGCTGCTCAGGTCTGACGACGAAAAACCATTGCTCGACCTGCTGCACAATCTCTTTATCCTGCAATATCCCAATGGACCGGGCTGGTACGGGGTGAACCCCATTGTCCATGAGCTTATCGGAGTCTAAGCCGATTCTTCCCCAGCCCTCGCTGCTCACCAGTGTGGACAAGGAGCGTGTGGCTGAAATCACCGCGACGGTAGGCGCCGCTCACGGGCACGGCTGCATTTATTTCGGCATCTGCAATAACCGGTTGAAAATTGAGGCGGTCGAGGAAGCCCTCGAAAGGTCGCTTGCTGCCAAGGGGATCACGACTTCTCGAGTGACTCTAGCTGAGAGGTATGAATCCGACGCTGGGCCGCAATATCGCGTTCAAATCTCCGACCCAGTCACCTACCTTAGCGACCATGCCCAGCGGGAGTGGGCACTCTTCTTCATCCACGGCCTGCCGGAAGTCGTTCGGGCACAAACTGGCGGTGATTATTCCAAGGTCTCTCCAGTTTCCCAGCTTCTCAACTATCGCCGCGAGCTTTTCCGTGATCGCGCCCTTTGCGCCCTCTTTTGGCTCGACCCCGAAACTGTGGCCTACCTCATGCGGAAGGCGCGCGACTTCTGGTCTTTCCGTTCCGGAACAGTCTATTTCCTGGAAGTCGAGGAGGCTCCGGACAATCGAGCGGTTGGCTCACTGAGGGAGGAGAGCAAAGCTACGACACGCTGGTCTGGAGATCTCGAGGAAAAGCTAAGCCTGCTCGCCGCCTATCGAAGAAAATCACCAGCGGACGATAACGCGATCGGGAACCTTCTGCTCGACGTCGGCCGCCTGCACACTCAGCGGCATGAATCAGAAAAAGCGTTAGACTCACTTCATGAAGCAATGGCGATTTTTTCGCGCCTGGGGCTCAAAGACAGGGTTCGGGATACCAAAGTGTGGCTCGCCCGAGCTTTTCAGGGTGTGGGTAGATCGGCTAAGGCTGAAGGACTCCTCCTGGAAGCCATCGAGATCGACCAGCAATCTGGAGATCAGCAGAACTTGGGCACGGACTACGGCAACTTGAGCCAGATTTACGGTGCGCGGGGCGACCTGGACGAGGCGGAGAAGTGGCTGCGCAAGGCCATCGAGATCGATGAGCGCTTGCGAGACGAACCGAAGCTCGCGATCGACTACAACAACCTGAGCCAGATTTACGACGCGCGCGGCCAGTTGCAGGAAGCGGAGAAGTGGCTGCGCAAGGCCATCGAGATCGATGAGCGCTTGCGAGACGAACCCAACCTTGCGATCCGCTACAACAACCTGAGCCAGATTTACGACGCGCGCGGCCAGTTGCAGGAAGCGGAGAAGTGGCTGCGCAAGGCCATCGAGATTGACGAGCGCTTGGGAGACGAACCCAACCTCGCGATCCGCTACAACAACCTCAGCCAAATTTACGATGCGCGGGGCCAGTTAGAAGAGGCGGAGAAGTGGCTGCGCAAGGCCATCGAGATCGATGAGCGCTTGGGAGACGAACCCAACCTTGCGATCCGCTACAACAACCTGAGCCAGATTTACAAATCGCGGGGCCAGTTAGAAGAGGCGGAGAAGTGGCTGCGCAGGGCCATCGAGATTGACGAGCGCTTGCGAGACGAACCCAAGCTCGCGATTCGCTACACCAACTTGAGCAAGATTTACAAATCGCGGGGCCAGTTAGAAGAGGCGGAGAAGTGGCTGCGCAAGGCTATCGAGATCGCTGAGCGCTTGGGAGACGAACCCAACCTAGCGACCGGCTACAACAACCTGAGCCAGATTTATGATGCGCGGGGCCAGTTAGAAGAGGCGGAGAAGTGGCTGCGCAAGGCTATCGAGATCGATGAGCGACTGGGGGACGAACCGAACCTAGCCATCGAGTACAACAACCTGTGCGCGATCTACGAAGCGCGGGGCCAGCTAGAAGAGGCGGAGAAGTGGCTGCGCAAGGCCATCTCGCTTATAGAACCCAAAGGGCCGTCGGCAATTCTTGAGACACTCCGACAGAATTTGGAGACGTTATCAAGCCAGCGGCAGCTTCAAACCGTTCCAAGGTCCGAAAACCCAAACGGTCCGACAAAGGCTCCGTAGCCTCTCACCTTCTGGCCAGCCGCGCCTTGCGGGCCGATGTAATCCGTCGGCCGCCTATTGATCGAACCCAAGGAACCGAGTACTCTATGGCTAGCGCAGGTTATGGCGAGAGGTTGGGAAAGCAAAGCGGTTGAGTCACAGATCGAAGCCGCCCGGTCCGACCAGGCGGCTTCTTCGGAGGAACGCCTTGCCCCTGAAAAGGCCGATGCGCACCGCAAGAAGGAAACTTTACTTCTCGCCAGGACCTACCTTCTGCAACAACTCCAGTCCAGCCAAAATCCCCGCCACCGCGAGATCATAGAAAAGGCGCTTGCCGATTTGGAGAAACAGCTCGCGTCGGCCGAAGAAGTTGATCGATCCGCTGGTGTTCCTTGATCCGAAGCACCGACCTCATTGGTCAGTGGTCCGTCGTCAGTGGTCCGTTGTGAACAGAAAAAACGAGGCGTGGGATTGCAACCATTATGATCCGCCACATTGTGGCGAGCGCAATATGTCTCTTGCTTTTTAATGATCGAAACTGTTAGCATGGCGTTTTGACCTGCAATCGGTTCCCTCGCAAAGGAAGCAGGTATCGTTGAAGCCGGAGAACGTCTTCCTTAATTCCTCGAGCGTAGTTCCCCTGGTTGAGTCCTTAGCCCACACCCGGATTCGTGACTGTTATCAATGCGGGAAATGTACTGCGGGATGCCCGATGGCCGCTGGGATGGACACGCCGCCCAGCCGCCTCATTCGCCTGCTGCAACTCGGCCATGCAAAGAGGGCGCTGCAAGCGCAAGCCATTTGGCAATGCGTCTCCTGCCAGACCTGCGCCACACGTTGCCCGAAGTCCGTGGATTGCGCGGGAGTAATGGATGCGCTGCGGCAACTGTCGGCGGAGCGCGGGGTCACCACACCCAAGCAGCAGCGCACCGTGCTTTTCCAGAAGGCCTTCCTCAGAAACATCCGCCGCAACGGCCGCCTGAACGAGTTGGAGCTGATCGCTGAGTTCAAATTTTCGACCTTCCTACACGGCCGGAGCCTTTCCTTTCTCTTCAAGGACGCGACGCTTGCCCCCGAATTGCTCAAAAGGAAAAAGTTCCATCTGGTGGGCGAGAAGGCCCATGACCGGGCCGTGGTGGGCCGCATCTTCGCGCGCTGCATGGACAACTCACTGTTATGAATCTGGCCTACTATCCCGGCTGCGCCTTGCACGGTTCTTCGAACGATTACGAGCAATCGCTTCGGGCTTGCCTGGAGACTCTGGACGTCCAACTGAAAGAAATCGACGACTGGATTTGCTGCGGCGCCACCGCTGCGCACTCGCTGAACCAGAAACTCGCCGTCGCCCTGCCCGCGCGCAATCTGGCCCTGGCGGAGGGCAAAGGTTTCCGGGAGATGCTGGCGCCCTGCCCGATGTGCTCGATGCAACTGCTCAAAGCACGCAAAGCTCTGGCGGAGGATGAGGCGCTTCGCCGCAGCGTGTCCGAGATCGTGGAATTGGAAGTCCGCGGCGACACGCAAGTGCTGAACTTGATCCAACTCTTCGAGACGATTGGTTTGGACCGGCTCAAGGCCGCGGTGAAGGCTCCACTCGGGTCGATTTGCGCCGCCTGCTATTACGGCTGCCTGCTGACGCGGCCCGCAAGCGTGGTGGAGTTCGATGATTGCGAGCAACCCCGCTCCATGGAGAAGATTCTGGAAGCCCTGGGCGGCAAGACTGTGGATTGGAACTACCGCACCGAGTGTTGCGGCGCCGGGATGACCATGGCCAACGAGCAGACGGTACTGGACCTCTCGCACAAGATCCTGAGCAATGCGGCCGCGCACGGCGCCAACTGCTTGGTGGTGGCCTGCCCCATGTGCCACGTGAACCTCGACATGAAGCAGGTCAACATCGAGCGGCGTTACGGCGTGCGGCACGCGATGCCGATCTATTACTTGTCCGACGTGGTGGGACTGGCGCTGGGATTCAAGCCCGAGGCCCTGGGCATCAACCGGCATTTTGTGGGGAAAGCGTAGGAGACCATGTCCCGAATCGGCGTCTTCATCTGCTGGTGTGGCGAGAACATCGCCCGCACCGTGGACGTGGAAGAGGCCACGAAGCAGGTGGCGCAGTTTCCGGGCGTGCGTTGCGCGCTGAACTACAAGTACATGTGCGCGGACCCCGGCCAAACGCTGGTGCGCGATAAGATTGCTTCCGAGCGCCTGGACGCCGTGGTGGTCGCTTCCTGCTCTCCGCACATGCACCTGCGCACCTTCCGCAATGCCGCGGCGCTTGCGGGCCTGAACCCTTACCGCGTGGAGATGGCCAATATCCGCGAACAGTGCTCGTGGGTTCACCCGGACCGCACCCAGGCCACGGCCAAAGCAGTGCAATTGATCCGACTGTCGGTGGAGAAGGCGCGGCGCGACCACGAGCTTCAGCCGATTCGTGTGCCGGTGACGCGTCGCGCGCTGGTGATCGGCGGTGGGGTGGCGGGGATTCAAGCGGCGCTGGACATCGCCAACTCTGGCTACCAGGTAGTGATGGTGGAGCGGGAACCTTCCATCGGCGGCAAGATGGCGGGACTTTCAGAAACTTTTCCGACCCTCGACTGCTCGCAGTGCATTCTGACGCCGCGCATGGTGGAAGTGGGACAGCACCCCAACATCCGGCTCTACAGCTACTCGGAAGTGGAAGCTGTGAGCGGCTACGTGGGCAACTTCAACGTCACCATCCGCCAGAAAGCGCGCTACGTTGACATCAGCAAATGCACTGGCTGCGGCGAATGTTGGAACGTCTGCCCGCTCAAGAGAAACCGCAGCGAGTTCGATTACGGCCTGGGATTTCGCCCGGCCATTTACGTCCCGTTCCCGCAGGCCGTGCCGGCCCGCCCGGTCATCGACCCGAAAACCTGCGCCAAGCTCATCCGCAACGGCTGCGGGTTGTGCATTAAGAAATGCAAGGCGGAGGCCATCAACTTCAAGGACCAGGACAAGCTGGTGGAGGAGAAGGTCGGCGCCGTCGTCATCGCCACTGGTTATAAGTTGTATAACATTGGGAAAACCCAAGACAGACCCGGCCTGGAAGGTTACGGCGAGTACGGTTACGGCAAGTACAAGGACGTCATCGATTCCCTGCAATTCGAGCGCTTGATGTCGGCTTCCGGCCCCACCCTCGGCGAGCTCAAACGGCCGTCCGACGGCGCGCTGCCGAAATCCGTCGTTTTCATTAGCTGCGTGGGTTCCCGCGACAACGCCAAGGGTCTGGCTTACTGCTCGAAGATTTGCTGCATGTACACTGCCAAGCACGCCATGCTTTATAAGCACAAGGTGCACGACGGGCAGGCCCACGTCTTCTACATGGACATCCGGGCGGGCGGTAAGGGTTACGAGGAATTCGTCCGCCGCGCCATCGAGCAGGACGGCGCGCAGTATTACCGTGGGCGGGTCTCGAAGATCACCGAGGAAAACGGCAAGCTGATTGTGCGCGGCGCGGACACGCTGGCCGGCGAGCCGGTGACGATTGAGGCAGACATGGTGGTGCTGGCAGCCGCTATGCGCCCCGCCGAGGGGGTCGAGCAACTGGCCCAAAAGCTCAACGTTGGGTACGACGAGTACGGCTTCCTGCTCGAATCGCACCCGAAACTTCGCCCCGTAGAAACCAGCGCGGCGGGCGTTTATATCTGCGGCGCTTGCCAGGCCCCCAAGGATATTCCCGAATCTGTCGCGCAGGCCTCCGCGGCGGCAAGCAAGGTGCTGATAACATTCTCCGCCAGCGAACTGACGCGCGAGCCGGAGATTGCGAGAATCAACGAGGAGACCTGCGCTGCCTGCTTCACTTGCCTGCACGCTTGCCCGTACCACGCCATCGAGCAGGCGGAAATCCGCACCCCGCGTGGAGTCTTCGTCAAGCGCACGGCGCGGGTGAACCCGGGGTTGTGCATGGGTTGCGGGACGTGCGTGGCCGTCTGTCCCTCCAAGAGCGCCGATTTGGAGGGCTTCACCGAGCAGCAAATCTATTCCATGGTCGAAAGCCTGGTATGAGCGAAAGAGCCGAGTTCGAGCCGAAAATCGTCGCCTTTGTCTGCAACTGGTGTACGTATATGGGCGCCGACTTGGCGGGGACCACCCGCCTCGAGTACCCAGCCAATGTGCGCATCATCCGGCTGCCGTGTACCGGCCGGATCGACTTCAACCTCATCATCAAAGCGTTTGAGATAGGCGCAGATTCGGTGCTTGTCTCCGGCTGCCATCCCGGCGATTGCCACTACACCTCAGGGAACTATCACGCGCGCCGCCGCTGGATTCTCTTTCGCGAGCTGCTCCAGACGCTCGGTTTCGACCTGGAGCGAATTCACTTTACATGGATCTCCGCCGCGGAAGGCCACAAGTGGCAGCAGGCCGTCAAGGAGATTACCGAGAAGACGCGCAAGCTGGGACCCTATAAGGACCTCTACCAGATTTCCGGTGCGGAGGGACTGGAAGTGCTGTCGGATGCGCCGGCAGTTGCTCCGGAGCCGCTGCCGGGCGGGGAGGTGCACGCGGCCGAGACGGCTGTGCCAGGTTCGACGGGCGTGGAGGCTTTGCGCGAGACCTGCCGGCGCCTGCTGGCTGAGGGCAGCGTGAAGGTGGTGATTGGCTACGGGAGACGCGGTCCGGTGTTCGTGACGCGGCCTGAGGAAGTCGAGCAACTGATCTGGGACAACCACTGCCTGGCAAACCTCACCGTCTATCTGAAGCGCAAGGAGATTCGCGGGCTGGGGCGGCCGGCGATCGTGGTGAAAGGGTGCGACGAGCGCGCTTTGTTGGTGCTTGAAAAGGAATCGCAGATTGACCGCAAGGAAATGCACGTCATCGGCATGGCCTGCAAAGGGATGGGCCAGGCGAAGTGCGAGACTTGCGATGTTCACGTGCCGCGTTTTGCGGATGAAGTGATGGGTTACGCGGACAAGCATCCCGCTGAGACCGGCGAACGGTGGAAAGCGCTGGAGTTCCTGCTGGCGCTGCCTCCGGCTGGGCGGATGGCGTATTGGGCAAGGGAATTCGAGCGTTGCGTGAAGTGCTATGCCTGCCGGCAAGTCTGCCCGATGTGCTATTGCGAGCGCTGCCTGGTGGAGAAGAACCGGCCCACGGAGATTGAGCCTTCGGCCACGGCCAAGGGCAACTTCGCCTGGCACATTGTACGCGCGTTTCACCTGGCCGGCCGTTGCGTCGGCTGCGACGAATGCACGCGGGCCTGCCCGGTTGGAATTGACCTGCGCTTGCTCAACCTTTCGCTGGCGAAAGCGGCGGAAGAGCACTTTGTCTACCGCGCCGGAATGGACCCCAAGGCCGAACCGCTGATCGGCGCTTACTCGCTTCAGGACAAGGAGAACTTTATCCGGTGAGCGCAACTATTTCCCAACAGGCGCTGCGAGAACTGGTGACAGAGTGGATCAGGCAAGGCAAACGTGTTGCCGGTCCGCGCCAGGTGAAGCCCGGCTGCGTGTTCTACGCGCCTTTGGAGTCTTCCGCCCAGTTGGCGCTCGCAGGGTTCATCCGCCCTGCCAACTCCGTGAAGGAGTTCATCTTCCCAAAGCACGAAGAGCTTTACGGATACCGCATTGCAGGGAATGGGATTGAGCTCATCGAGGCTAAGCAACCCGCCGGCGAGCAGGTGCTGATTGCCGCGCGGCCATGCGACGCGGCCTCGATACCTATCCTGGACCACGTTTTCAACTGGGATTATAAGGACGAGCTGTATAATCTCCGCCGCCAATTAACTACGGTCGTAACGCTGGCCTGCACGGCGCACGATGACGCGTGCTTCTGCACATCGGTGGGCTTGGGACCTGCTGCCGAGCGCGGCTCGGACGCGATGCTGCTGGAATTGGGGGACGGCGAGTATGAAGTCCGCTGCCTGACAGAGAAGGGGGAAGCCCTCTTGGGCGGCAAGGTGCAGGCCTCCGAGCGCGTGGCGAGCGTTTCGGCGGGGCCTGAAAAGCGCTTCGACGCGGAGGCGGTGCGGGCTTTTGTGAAGGAGCATTTCGACAGCCCCTTCTGGCCAGCTCAGACTCTGGCCTGCCTGGGCTGTGGCGCTTGTGCGTACACCTGCCCGACGTGCCATTGTTTCGATATCGTCGACGAGGGAAATATCGAGCGCGGCGTGCGCGCCAGGAACTGGGACTCGTGCCAATTCGCGATGTTCACGCTCCACGCTTCCGGCCACAACCCGCGCCCCAACCAGCCTTCGCGGCAGCGCCAGCGCATCGATCACAAGTTCCACGTCTATCCGGAAAAATTCGGGGAGATTCTCTGCACCGGCTGCGGAAACTGCACGCGCAACTGCCCGGTGGGGATGGGCGTGCTGAGTGTTCTTGCTGAGATCGACCATGCACAACATATACGAACCCGACCTGATGAAGGTCATTGAGACACGCCAGCAGACGCCGGATGTGAAATCCGTAAAGGTCCGCTTCCTCGACGAAGCGCGAGCGACGGAGTTCTCCTTTCGCGTTGGCCAGTTTGGCATCTTCTCCGTGTTTGGCTACGGTGAAGCCACCTTTAACATTTGCTCGAGCTCCAACTGGAAGGACAACCTCGAGTTCTGTTTCCGCCGCGTGGGTTGCGTGACCGAAGCGCTGTGGAGCATCGAGGAAGGTGATGTGATCGGTTTCCGCGGCCCTTACGGAAATGCCTATCCGACGGAGGAGTGGAAAGGAAAGAACCTGATCTTCCTCGGCGGGGGCATTGCCATGCCACCCGTCCGTTGCGCGGTGTGGTATGCGCTGGAGAATCGCGCTGACTACGGCAACATTACGATTGTCTATGGAGCGCGCAGCGTCGCAGACCTCGTTTATGTGGACGAGCTGGACGAATGGGCCAAGCACCCGAAGGTGCGCGTGGTGCGCTGCGTCGATCCTGGCGGAGAGACTCCCGACTGGAAGGGTGAGATCGGGTTCGTGCCCACCGTATTCGAGCGCGCCGGCGTGTCGGCGGAAGACTCAGTCGCTCTCGTCATCGGCCCCCCCATCATGATCAAGAATACCCTTCCGGTGCTCTACCGGATGGGGATTCTGCCCAGCGTTGTTTACACCAGCCTCGAAAACCGCATGAAATGCGGGGTAGGGAAGTGCGGCCGCTGCAACGTCGGATCGTTCTACGTCTGCAAGGAAGGTCCGATCCTCACCATGGCTCAGCTCGAGCGCCTGCCGGCTGACTACTGAGGCTGTGTTGTGGCGAGAGAGCCACTGCAGGCCTGTTGCATTTCGAAACCCGCCCGTACTATTATCTCGCCCGATGGCAGAGCCTTTCCTCAGCATTGTGGTTCCCGCCTACAACGAAGGACGGCGTATCCGTAGCACACTGGAGAAACTCTGTCACTTCAAGGAGTTGGAGCCTTACTCGATTGAGCTGATGGTAGTGGATGACGGCTCCACCGACCGGACTGTCGAGACAGTCTCGGAGTTCCCCGGCATCCGTCTGGTTCGGAACGACCGAAATCATGGCAAAGGCTTCACGGTTCGCCACGGAGTTTTGGAAGCGCGGGGCGAGTTCTTACTTTTCACAGACGCTGACCTTTCCACACCGATTGAAGAGGTGGACAAACTGCTTTCGGCTCTGCAATCCTCCGGCGCCGATGCCGCCGTGGGTTCACGCGCCCTGGAACGCGAACTCATCGGAATTCATCAGCCCTGGTTCCGTGATATGGCCGGGCGATTTTTCAATCTGCTGGTGAAGATCTTCACGGGCCTCCGGTTACACGATACTCAATGCGGATTCAAACTCTTCAAGCACAGTTCCACTCGCAGGGCGTTTGAAATGATGCGCGTGGAGGGTTTTGGATTCGATCCCGAACTCTTATTCCTCATTGAGAGACAAGGTGGAAGGGTGGTGGAAGTACCGGTGAGATGGAATGACAACCCGGCCACCAAGGTACGGTTTCTTCGCGACTCCGCACGAATGTTCCTTGATTTGATGGCCATCCGCTGGCGCGCCTTCATGGGAAAATATCAGTGAACATTATTGAATTCACTCTCCTGGTTTGGGTGTCGTCGCTCCTTGCCGGATTTGTCGGATCGTTAACGGGTCTGGGCGGAGGGATCATCATCACGCCCGTGCTGACCCTGGCTCTCGGCGTCGATATTCGATACGCCATCGGCGCCACGCTCGTTTCGGTGATCGCGACTTCCTCGGGCGCGGCTGCCGCATACGTTCGCGAGGGTTTCTCCAACATCAGAATTGGGATGTTCCTTGAGATTGCAACCACCGTGGGAGCGGTCATGGGGGCTTTGCTGGCCGCCAGGATTTCGACAGGTGCGATCTCCATCATCTTTGGACTCGTTTTGCTTTACTCGGCCTACGCCTCCAGCCGCCCGCGACACGAGCGAGTTGGCGATTGCCAGCCCGACCCTCTCGCCACCCGCCTGAAAATGAACGGCAGCTATCCTACACCCGATGGGCCGAAGAGTTATTGCGCACAAGCGGTGCCCACGGGGTTCAGTTTGATGTTCGGGGCGGGGATTCTTTCAGGTTTACTCGGGATTGGGTCGGGAGCCGTCAAGGTGATTGCCATGGACCAGGCCATGGGCCTTCCCTTTAAGGTTTCGACCACCACCAGTAACTTCATGATCGGCGTGACGGCTGCCGCAAGTGCTGGCGTCTATCTCAGCCGTGGATACATTGATCCCGGTCTTGCCACGCCAGTGATGTTGGGGGTGGTGGTCGGCGCGTTGGTCGGAGCACGTGTTTTGACTCGCGCCAAGACGCGGTGGTTGCGACTTGTCTTCGGTCTCGTGATTGGCATTATGGCGGTCGAGATGATTTACCACGGACTGACGGGGAGGCTATAACGTGGCAAAGCAGACACTACAATGGACGGACCAGTATGTTGAAGAATTGATCGGGAATCTTCTCCGGGTGGGCGTAACGCTGGCTGCGGCAGTGGTTCTTTTCGGAGGGATTGTATACCTGTTTAGGCATGGACGTGCGGCGCCTCAATATCACGTTTTCATGGGTGAACCTACGGACTTGCGCAGCGTGTCAGGAATCGTGAAAGACGCTCTAGCCTTTCGGGGACGCGGTTTGATCCAGCTCGGGCTGCTTCTCTTAATCGCAACTCCTGTGGCGCGCGTTGCCTTCTCGGTTGCTGCTTTCGCCATGCAGCGTGACCGGCTTTACGTCGTGGTTGCGCTCATCGTCCTTGCGGTACTGATGTGCAGCCTCACGGGTGGGCGCGCCTAGCCCACGGCCTCATGGGCAGCAGGCGCGAGTTGTTGGGTGCGCCGGAGGTCGGCTGGAATTGCCGATCTTCGATTGCTGATTGTCGATTGACAGCGGAGGAAGTTGCCACGCCGCCTTTTCAATCGGCAATTAGCAATCGGCAATGAAAACTTGGTCTTGGGCAGCGGCTGAGCGCCAGGCTGTAGGACGAATCGAATCCTCACCCGGCGGGCGCCGAATTCCAGGCTGGGCTTACGTTTCCGAAGCCCGTGAATTTCGCCCCAGTTTCGGGCAACCGAATCAATGCCTTCCGAATCGAAACACCAGGCGTTGCCACGAAGGGGAGAAGAGTGTATGCTCTGCAGTAGGAGTATAGTTAGGGGTTGTACCGGTGCCTGGGGGGCATACTATCCTGGGGTTAGGGCAAGGCGATACAGAAAGGAGCATATTATGCTAGGCCGGACGGTGAGAGTGATGGGCATCATGACGGCATTGGTTTACCTTGCCACTTCCGCGTTCGCCGATCAGACGGACGTGCCGAAACAAGCGCTTTCAATCCCGGCGGGCAGTGTGCTTCATATGAAGCTCACCACAACGCTTACCTCCAAGACCAATAAGACAGGCGACCCATTTACGGGTCAGGTCACCCAGCCGATCGTTGTGGACAGCAAAGAGGTGGTCCCGAAATACAGCCAAGTCCAAGGACATGTCGCCTTCGCAAAACCCTCGAAACGTGTTAAGGGCAAAGCCCTAATGCGACTGGTCATCGACAAGGTCGTGACCCCTGACGAAGACAAGCAGTTCCTGCTACCGAGTACCTTGGACGATTCAAACAACGCGCCCTGTGCTCACACCAAAGACGACGAAGGCACGCTCGAGGGGTGCGGCAAGAGCAAGAAAGATGCTGCTGAGGCTGCTGGAATTGCCGGAGCCATGGGAGCCGGGGCGGGCGCCACTGTCGGCATGGGTCACGAAATAGAGTGCGAATATTATGGGATGTGCGGTGGCGCAGGCATGGGGACCGACATCGGCTATGGTGCCGCGATTGGCGGTGGGACCGCATTGATCTATATGCTTTTCAAGCACGAAAAGGACATCATTCTCGTGCAAGGAACGGAATTGACCTTTATCGTGAATCGCACTACGGAAGGTAAGGATTTGCCGCCGCCACCCCCAGAGCAAGCTCAATCCCAATAGTTTCGCGCCAAGTCAAGGCGTGCTGGCCTGCAAAGCTCTCCAACCGGTCAAAATTCATGCCAGTAAGGGTGGAGGCGGTCCGGCGAGTCTAGGGCCTGGCAACGTGCGCCTGCGAAACACCCTCCAGTGGGTTTTTCAATAGACAACGTCCAGTGACACGTCATAGAACCGGTGCAGAAGGCCGGCATATTGGCCGAAATATGCGGATGTAACGTTGTTGTGGACGTCGCGGAAGTTCCCATGGTTGGTGATATTGAAGATCCGTAATGCCCCGCGAAACTTATGATTCTTGGCCCAAGGAATCCAGCGCATGCGGAAATCCTTGGAAAGTCGCAGGTCGAGCGAGAAATAGGTTGGGAAACGAAGGCTGTTCGGCGTACCGACGTAGTTCTGAAGAACATCAACGGCGGAATAAGGGAAGCCCGTATGGAGGTCAAGTACCGGGCTGGCGGTAATTTTCCAGGGGACCTTGAACCGGCCCCAGGTGACGAGCCGGTTGGGGACGTTGCTGGGCAAGGCCCCGAAAAAATCGGGACGGATGACCGGTTGTTCAAAGGGCACGTAAACGGCGGAGAGCGTGTTCAGGTCTCCGCGGGAAAGGCTGTAAACATACGAAATGTTGAAGTCGGCATTCTCTCGAGCTCTGACGCGCAGGGTGGTTTCAAGCTCGTGATAGCGCGACGCGCCGGTGTTGCTGAGGAGGAGGACGGGGCCGCCGGGGGCATTGTACAGCGAATTGACAATGAACTCTTCGTAGGAGCGACTACTGAGATAATTCACCCGTGCCATCACGTTGGGCCGAATCTCCTGGTCCATCTCCACGTTCCAGGTCAAGTTGAACGGCGTGCTGTCGAGGCGGTTGTTCGAGGGCACAACGATTCCGTGCTCGTCCTTCTTCTCGTAGAAGTTCTGGAGAACGATGGGCGGGCCGAGCGGGTTTCCCAGAGTGTCGTAATAAGTGACAACACGCGTGAGATTCTGGGTGAAATCACCGGCCAGCAGCGGCAGGCGATCGTAGAAGAGGCCGATACCCGATCGGATAATCGTCTTGGCATTGCGTCCCGGAGAATAGGCCAAGCCCAGGCGGGGGGCGAATGCAGCATGCGCGCCGAGCGTCTGCCCGGAAAAGCGCGCCCCGTAATCAAGGGCGATCTGGTCGTTAAAGGCCCAGTGGTCCTGGGCGAATGCGGCCAATTCCGTATCTTTAGCGTTCAAAACACCTCCTCCCTGGAAGGTTATGAGTTCGGCAAGCGAACCGTCTGGCCTCAGGAGTTGCACAGGATGGGATTTGCTGAGGTCGTTATAGGAGCGATGAACGAATTCCCCCCCTACCCTGAGGGTGTGTCGGCCGGCCCAATCTTTCTTCCCGGATTGATAATTCTGGAGCAGTTCTTGCTGGGTGCTAGCCCGAGTCCAGGCGTTGAAGAAGTTTCCTTCCCAATTGTCCGGCGTCAGGACCATATCCTGTGAACCTTGCCCGTGCGCATAGCTGTCGAAGTCGGTGTACTGGAAGAGGGTCGTCAGCACCCCGCCGTTGGAGAACATGTACCTGTCTGTAGCGCCAACTGAGAATCCGCTCTGCGCATAGTCGGAGGATGCGGACTGCTGTATGAAAGAGTCGATATTGGCGTATTGCTCGCGCAACGGAAACACCTTCAAGTTGGCGGTCATGAGATTTTGGGGAGAAGAAACGTAATAGAGATCCGTGAACGAATCGACCCCTTGCTTTTTGATCTCGTTATGCGGCCAAGCCAACCCGCGCACAGGCTGCTTATTGAGGTCGTACATGAAGGATTCTGAGAAACTCAGTTTATCTCCGACGACAGGGCCGGTGAAGCTAAGGCGTGGTGAGTCGTCGGAAATACCCACGATGTGGTCGCTCTTGATGCGCACGCTGGGAAGAAAGTCATTCAGTTCCCAGTTCCATCGGTCCAGTGGAGCTTTGGTTTGGACGCTGGTCAGCCCGCCGCTAAAGCGGCCATACTGCGCTTGATAGGCGGTCTTCTGAACTTCCACAGATTCCACCGCATCGATGGGAACCTGAATCGAAAAACTTCCCGTAACCGGATCGACGGTCTCCGCAGAGTCAATGAGCAACATGCCTTGATTCTCAGTGACGCCTTTGATGTTTATTTTCCCATCGGGGGTCCGAATAACTCCCGGCACAAGCGGCAAAGCCGCCAGGAATTTTTGCTCCACCAAGGGCAACGTCCGAAGCTCCCCTGAGCTGATCGTGGCCGGTGGTGCGGTGGTCTCCAAAGAGACAGCGGGCGCCTTCTCCTTTACCTCCACCTTTTGATGGACGACTACCTCGCGGGGCAAGACGACCTGGACAAACGGCGCCTGTCCTTCGGCGATCCCGATATCCTTCTGAATCAGAGGCTGATATCCGAGCGCTGCGCAAGTCAGATCATAGCTCCCAGGGGTCAGCCCCGTGAATTCAAAGCCGCCTTTTTCTCCGGTTGTTTGGGTTCGCCCTTCTTCGGGCAACCCGGGACCGGCGAGCGTGCAGGCTGCCCCTGCAATCGGAGCGTTCTTGTCTCCCAGCACCTCGCCCTTAAGGGTCTGGGTTGGCGGCATCGCAGCACAAAGGCTGAGTGCAATCTCCAGGAGGATTGCTATGGTGAGGAGCGGGACTGCGTATCGGCATCCATTGTTTCGCGGCATTAGTTACTGTTAGATGCTCAACTGAGTTGGACCGAATCTCCCTATTCTACTGTGACTTCAGCCAAGAAGGCTAGCTCTGCAACAAGAGCCAGACCGCTCTCGGACATCCTGTGCTTGCTTTTTTTGCTCCATTTGGTGCCAAGGACATACGAGTTCGTGTATGACGATGGACTTGGGTCTCGCGTCATCTAGCGCCGGCTTGCACCCGAGTACTCATAACTTCTGGTATTTGAGTTGTTTGGCGCTATCCAGTGGAATTGCGGAAGAGTGGCCCACGCCTTGCCCGAAGCAGAAGAGAAAGAAATTCATAAGGAGGTTTAGACCTAGCATGAAGAAACTCTTGATATTGCTGTTCACGTTCACGGTTGCGTTCGCGCTGGCTATGCCGGCGTTCGCACAGGAGACTCAGACGAAGACTGAGACGACCACCACGACCACCACGAAGCTGATGACGCTTCATGGCACCGTAAGTGACGACGGGAAAACGTTCACTAATGACAAGGACCAGAAAGCTTGGACGGTCCGGAATCCGGAAGCGCTCAAGGGTCATGAAGGTCATCACGTCAGCGTAAAGGCCCACGTCTATGCGGACAAGGGTGAGATCCACGTCGTGTCGGTGAGAATGGTGAAAGCGTCACAGACGACCACGACGAAGACTGAGACGAAAACTGAAACCACTCCTGCGCCCCCGCAGTAACCTTCGCTCCTACTTTTGCCGGTCTGGATAGGATTTCAGACCGTAATTCCCAAGCCCCCGTACTTACCTACGGGGGCTTTGCTTTTGGTTTTGCCTTTGCCAAGGAATCCCCGCCAAGGAATGATCCGATTGCAATTCCCGATCAAGAGTGGAGGCAACGCTTCGCGTCTAAACCGGTTGACAGTTCATCCACCGGAAGCGAAATCATACTATCGCCTATCGTGGCAATCGAAGAGGGGTGGGGCTCATGCCAGGTGAATCGAAGGATGTGCGGCGTTCTCTCGAGCCTGAGTTGATTTCCCGCGGGGTGCGGATGACGCATCAGTGGCGTCTCCTGATTCATTTGGTGCGCGGCACATACGAATTCGTGTATGACGATGGACTTGGGTCTCGCGTTATCTGGCGCCGCCTTGCACCCGAGTACTCATAACTTCTGGTATTTGAGTTGTTTGGCGCTATCCAGTGCAATTGCGGAAAAGTGGCCCACGCCTTGCTCTAAGCAGAAGGGAAAGAAAATCATAAGGAGGTCTAGACCTAGCATGAAGAAACTCTTGGTATTGCTGTTCACTTTTGCGGTTGCGTTCTCGCTGGCTATGCCAGTGTTCGCACAGGAGGCTCCGGCGACAACGGAAGCCCCGAAGACTACTGAGAAGAAGACGAAGAAGACGAAGGCGACGAAGGCGGCGAAGGTAAAGAAGACCACTACCACTACCGCTCCTGCTCCCACGCCGTAACCTTCGCTCCTACTCTTGCCGGTCTGGACAGGATTTCAGACCGTAATTCCCAAGCCCCCGTACCTACCTACGGGGGCTTTGCTTTTGGTCTTGCCCTTGCCTGGAATCCCCGCCAAGGAATGATTCGATTGCAATTCCCGACCAAGTGTGGAGGCAACGCTTCACGCGTTAAAACTGGTTGACAGGTCATCCACCGGAGGCGAAACTATGCTATCGCCTATCTTGGCAAATCGAAGGCGGCTGGGGCTCATGCCAGGTGAATCGAAGGATGTGCGGCGTTCTCTCGAGCAGGAGTTGATTTCGCGCGGGGTGCGGATGACGCATCAGCGGCGTCTCCTGATTCAGATAATCCAGAGCGCGGAGAGCCACCTGGATGCCATTGCTCTTTGGGAGCGTGCCAGGGGCCAAGATCCCACACTGAATAAGGTGACTGTTTATCGAACCCTGGCCATGTTGAAGAAATACGGCTTGGTGGACGAACTTGACCTGATGCATTTGGAGGGTGGGAAGCACTTTTACGAGGCGAAGGCGAGTCGGGATCATATTCACTTGGCATGCCTCAAGTGTGGTCGTATTCAAGAATTTGAAAGTTCGCTTTTCGAGAAACTTAAGGGGCAGATCGAACGCGAGCGCCGCTTCAGTATCAAGGTTGTTCGGGTGGAAGCCGGCGGTTACTGCGATAAGTGTCGCGAGCAGTGAATAGCGACTGGCAGTAAGTAACGAGAGTCAAGAGGAACAAGGAAGGAATTGGAGCTCGAGGGTCCCATCCTGCCATCTTCGGTCGAGTGATGATCGCAGAAATTATTCGCGAGGTACGAAGAGTTTTGGAACAAGTGCTACGGGCACCAAATCTGCCGCCAGCACAAACCGGCAATCACCGCTTGACAGGACGACGTCAGTTTTGAGGTGATCGCCGTCCCTAAACCCAGCCCCAACTCCCGCTCGGCGAGCGCCTGAACGTCGGCGCGGCCCTGGTGCTTGCGGAACCGCCTCCACCGAGCCAGTAGTCAAACTCGAAGATTACCCGGCGTGTCGTTTGGAAGCCTTGAGGGCGCTATTCGTCTTTGATCGAGGCTTTCACCATTGCCATGATAGAGGGCGGTATCATGGAGGGGGGAAATCCGTGATCCTTTTCAGCATGTTCGGCAGCAAGTTTCAACAGTTCGTCTTCGGTCTGGGCGCAAATTTCCTTGGGGCAGTTCATTCCCAGATCACGACAACGCAAGACCTTTGCCACGATCAGCTCCTTTCTCCAGCTCGGTTGTGGGCGGTATTGTACCACTGCACGCCATGCACCGTCTCCCGTTTCTTCTTCGCCGGCCTTTACGACCTCTGAAGGGCGCATGACAGGGAAGTGATGCCTTGCGTTCAGGATGACAGCAGTCGCGCCAGCCGCGAGGAAGTCAGGAGAGAGGGTTTGAGGTCACAGGGGCTGGGTACTGGGGACTAGAGGTTGGGGAAAGGAAGGGGAGCAGGGACTTGGCTTGTCAGGGTGGCTTTTGCTGGGATTCCACGGACCGCTTCTGCTTTGTGCCAACCTTCTGGCTCCTGACTCCCGCATTTTTGCCCTTGACACGAGGCGCGAGTTGTGATAGGCTATGGCGGTTGACCTATGGAGAACGCTGCCGCGGAACGCGCGAAAGAGGTTCGAAAGTCGGCCCGGCCGTCGCGGAAGATAGAGTGAAGATTCGAAAAAGATACTAAATAGATGGAACAAAGCTAAGGATCTGTTGAAAAGAAAGGAGTTAGCTCTTCTAAGGGCGCAAAACGAACTGGTTTTTGAGCGCCAGAAAGCCCCATCAAAGCGAAAAATATGGCCATAAACCGGTGATTTGTGAGGCATTGAGTGGACCCCGAAACCAGAAATCTGAAACTAAAGGACCAAGGTTGCCAGTTTCTAATTTCGAGTTTCTGCCTTCGTCGATTGCCCCAAGCGCAGCCGGGAAGAGTAGGGCTTCAGTTGGTGACTCGAGAAAACTCACGAGGGAGCTAACCGCGGGGGATGCTTTTGGCGTCTAACTCTCTGGGAGTGCGCGGTCGGAGGATTTGCTTGGCATCGATCTCCTGGTCGATCTTCCCGACCGCAGCTTGAAAAAGGTTTGGCGCAGTGCTGGTACGAAAGTAACCTTACAGACACTCGTGCCCGCTTGTGTTATTGCTTACCGTCATTCATAATGGCGACTGTAAGGTAATGGTTTAGAGTTGCGGGAGCAGGAAATGCTGGCAAAAGAATTGCGCATCTTCGCTTCTTGTCTCGGCTTGTTAGGGCTGGTGGCATGTAGCGCCGGCAATGTGGCGTTACGTGAAGCGCGAAAGGCGGAACTTCGCAAGGACTGGGATACCGCATTGGTCAATTACGAAAAAGCAGGCCGTGACCAACCTGAAAACGCCAAGATCATCATTCACGAAAGGCTGGTTCGGGTCCAAGCCGCAGCATTACACCTCAAGCAAGGACAGCGTTTCTTGAGGGAGGGACGCCCGGACGATGCGTCCGGCGAATTCCAGAAGGCCGTTAGCATTGATCCCACCAATGAGGCCGCAGCTCAGGAACTGGCCAAGGTGGCGGCGGCCCAGATTGCGGCCAAGCAGGCCCGCGAGACCGCGCTCAAGCAAGCCCTGAAGGCCAACGACGAAGCGGCGAATGCGCCGCCTATTAAGTTGAAAGCCTTCCCTGAGGAGCCCTTGGCCCACTTCCGCGTCTCGGCCGACAGCCGCAAAGTCTTCGAGGCCCTGGCGAAACTTGCCAACCTGAATGTTGCCTTCACCTCTACCTTTCGGCCCGGCCCGCTTTCTGAGGATTTTTCCAACGTGAAGGTTGAGGAGGCGCTGAATATTGTCGCCTTGCAAACTCACACCTTTTGGAGAGCGATCACGTCCAACACAATTCTGGTGGTTCCGGATACGCCCACCGATCGCCGGGACTACGATGTGGATGAACTCAAAACGATTTACCTCTCCAACCCCTTGGCGGCAGCGGACCGCACCGCCATCACCACAGCTTTGAAACAAGTTCTGGGACTGCAAAGAATTGTCGACAACCCGGATTCAAACGCTATCATAATCCGCGATACGCCGCAGAAAGTTGCGGCTGCTGAACAGCTTGTCCACGATCTTGACCGCAGCAAAGCTGAGATCGTGATGGATGTGGCGGTCGTGGAAGCCGACCACGACCGGGCTCGAGACCTGGGCCTGTATCCTGCCACGGTCACGTCCTCGGGCACGATAACACCTGGATTGCAGGGTGGACTGGTATTCGCTCCTCCTAGTTCATCGTCATCGACCACCACTTCGACTGGCATCAGCCTGAACACCCTTGGCATCAAAGACTACGCCCTCGTGGTGCCCAGTGCTGTTGCTAACGCGGTATTGAACGACACCGGTACTCATATTCTCCAGAACCCACAGGTCCGCTCCACGGATGGCCAGACCGCCAAGCTCAGCATTGGCCAGCGCGTTCCTTACGCCACGGGCAGTTTCCTGCCCTCGCTGGGCGGCACTACGTCGAGTGGGACTACCGGCCTGCTGGCCAGCACGCAGTTTCAATTCCAGGACGTGGGCGTAAAACTGGAACTCACGCCACACCTGCTCGCTAATGGCGAGGTGGCGATCCACGCCTCGATCGAGATTTCTTCCCTGGGCGCGAACGTCACCATCGCAGGGGTGAGCGAACCCACTTTCGGCGAGCGCAAGATTGAGCATGACATTCGCCTGAAGGAAGGTGAAGTGAGTGTGCTCGGAGGCTTGATTCAAACCAGCATGATTAATACTGTGGCTGGCGTGCCGTTCCTCGGCGACGTTCCGTTTTTGCGCTACCTGTTTTCCACCGAGCATGTCGAACGACAGGAAACGGAGGTCCTGGTCATGTTGACTCCCCGCGTCGTCCGCCTGCCTGAACCCCCTTTGGGCGCACGAAGCAACGTGACCTTAGCCGGCGAACCCCAGCCAGCAGGATTTCAGCCGGTACCCGGACCTGAAGTCCCTGGACAACCGCCCGGCGAACCGCAATGAGCATGCACGAGCACACAACTGACTACCATCACTTGGCAGACTCCGCTTTTACGTTTGTGGAGCTGATGGCGTCAATTACTATCATCTTGCTCCTGACAACCGTTGCTCTTCCTTTGGCCCGCGTGCAGATCCAGCGGGCTAGAGAGGTTGAGCTGCGGAGAGATCTGCGGGAAATGCGGGAAGCCATCGACCACTACAAGGACTTTGCGGACCATGAGATGATACCCGTCAAGGCAGACACCTTTGGTTATCCTCCGGACCTTCAGACGCTCGTTGATGGTGTCACGCTGAAGGGAACTGCTACGGCGAAGTACAAGTTCCTTCGCAAGATGCCTGTCGACCCGATGACTGACGCGCCCGAATGGGGGATGCGCTCCATGCAGGATGACCCTGACTCGCGGAGCTGGGGCGGCGAGAACGTTTTTGACGTTTATTCCAAGAGCGATGGGACCGCCTTGGATGGGACGAAGTACAGTGATTGGTAAGAGTTCGAGATTCGAGACTCGAAACCGGAAACTCGTCTTCAGGGGATGGCCTTGGGGGCCCGGGCGGGCGTGTCGTCCAGCGAATTTCAAATCTCAAATCTCAAATTTCGATTTCCAAAGGCAGCGGGAGAGCAAGTTAGGTTTGGAGCCATCGCCGGTTCACCCCCTGCGAATTCCGAATCTCAAATCTCAAATTTCAAATTCTGAGCTCCCAGCTTCCCGTTTCAAATTTCCAATTTCAAATTTCGAACTCCCAGTTTCCCGCTCCAACACGCGGGGCTTCACGCTTCTCGAGCTGATGGTGGTCCTGACGCTGCTCCTGATCCTCGCTACCATGTCCATGCCTCTTTTTCAATTGGCCATCGTGCATGCGCGGGAGGCGGTCATGAAGGATGATTTGTACACGCTCCGGAAACTCATCGACGAATTTACTCTGGATAAGCAACGTCCACCCACATCCCTGGATGAGTTAGTGGATGCGGGTTACCTGCGGAGCGGGCTTCCTGTGGATCCTTTCACCGGGTCGAACCAAACCTGGCGCACGGATGTTGAGGATGTCCCGGTGAATCCCAGCCAAGCCGCGTCCGGAATAGTGGATGTGCATAGCGGGTCGGATGAGATTGGGCTGGATGGGACGCCTTATAGCGGTTGGTGAGGAGGGCAGTTGAGAGTCGAAGAGTCGAGGAGTTGAAGAGTTGGCGGTCAATAGTTTCGGCCAATGCGTCTTCAACTTTTCGACTCTTCGACTCCTTGACTCCTCGACTTGCAATGGCTGAATTCGTTTGCAAAATCGGGACGGGCACGGGCAAGGTCTTGGTCCAGACGGAGCAGGCTGGTTCGGAAGCTGAACTACGTCATCGGCTGAGAAACGAAGGGTTCTACGTTTTCTCCGTTCGGTCCAAAGAGACCTTGAGCGCGCGGTGGGCTCCTGGAAGGGGAGGCCGCATCAAGCCGGACGAATTCCTCCTCTTTAATCAACAATTCCTGACCCTTTCGAAATCCGGACTGCCTTTGCAAAAATCCCTGGAATTGTTGGCCGGTCAAGCCCAGAGCGAAGCGCTCCGGGGGGCATTGAACAAAGTCCAGGAGAAAGTTCGGGCGGGGGCGCTGCTTTCCGAGGCATTCGAATCGGTGGGCCGGTTTCCCAAAATGTATTGCGCGACACTCAGTGCCGGGGAGCGGAGCGGCAGCCTGGACCGGGTTCTCGCTCACTACCTCACGTATCAGAAGACTTCGCGCACCTTCCGCAAGAAGTTCCTGTCCGCCCTCATTTATCCTGCCTTCCTGATGACCTTCCTGGTGGTTTTGATTTCTTTTATTATCACTTTCGTCGTTCCGAAATTCGCCATGCTTTACGCTGAGCTCGAGGTGCAATTACCGGCCTTTACAGTCTTCATGATCTCCCTGTCACAGGGGGTGAAGCATTTCGCGCCGGTCATTCTGGTGGGGATCGTGCTGGCCGTGATGGGGACGCGCGGGGTATTTCGTTCCCGGCGCGTGCGCCTCGCATGGGAACGCGCAAAGTTCACCATGCCCCTGGTGGGGAAACTCTTGCTGAAGTTCTCCGTGGCGGAATTCGCGCGGACACTCTCCACTCTGTTACAGGGTGGCATCCCCATTGTTTCCGCGCTGGAGACCGCGAAAGACTCGGTGACCAGCCCCCTGATGGCAGAGGCGATTGCGAAAGCTCGAAAGGAGGTGATCGCCGGTCGCGCGCTCAGCGCCAGCCTGCGCCCATGCGGTTTGTTCCCTCCCCTTGCTCTGGATATGATGGAAGTGGGCGAATCTACCGGTGCCATGTCCAATATGCTGGAGGCCCTGGCGGAGTTCTTTGAGGAAGATGTAAGCGTTGATCTGGGCACGCTCGTGGCTTTAGTGGACCCGATTATGATCGCCGGCATGGCTATCGTGGTGGCGACGGTGCTGGTGGCATTCTACCTGCCCCTGTTCTCCATGGCAGCGCAGGTTCACTGAAGGATTTTGGAGGTTGTTGAAAGCAACTTGTTGGGAGGTGGAAGTTGGGAGAAATGACTCCGGAGTTAAGCGCCGAATTCGAGCAAGTGCGCCAACTGGCAGCCCGCTATCATTTTGATTTTGTGGATTTGCGGGATTGTCGTCCAGACGGGGAATTACTCCGCACGATCCCGCTGGACACGATGCTCCATTACCAGTTTCTCCCGCTTGAGGCGCACGATCACCAGTTAGTTATCGTGGTGGCTGACCCCACCGATTTATCCCGGCTGGATGAGTTGGAAATGAAGCTCGACCGGCAATTGGTTGTTCGTGTGGCCCCGCCGAGCCAAGTGCGTGATTTCCTGAAAAAAACAGAGCCTTCCCAGAGGGTGCTGGACGAGGCCACCGAGGAGTTTAGGCTGGACGTCATCAGCGAGGAAGAGGCCGCCGGCGAAGGTCTTTCGCTCGAGCACTTGGTTGAGGAGCGAGACGTCAGCCCCATGATCCGGCTGGTGGATTCCATCATCTTTGCCGGGCTGGAGCGGCGCGCGAGTGATGTCCACATTGAAAGCCGTGACAACTCCGTGGTGGTGAAGTTCAGGGTTGACGGCGTCCTGCAGCAGGCGATGGCCCCCTTGGCGAGGGAATTCCAGTCCAACCTCATCACCCGCATCAAGGTGATGGCGGAATTGGATATCGCCGAACGCCGCGTCCCTCAGGACGGCCGCTTCCGAGTCCGCTACCGTGGGCGTCCGATTGATTTCCGCGTGTCCATTATGCCTTCGATCCATGGGGAGGACGCGGTGTTGCGCATCCTGGATAAGCAATCGCTGCACGAGAAGTTCCGCCAGTTGCGGCTGGAAGTCCTGGGGCTCGCGGACCGCGAAATCAAGCGGCTGCGAAAATTCATCCGCGAGCCTTACGGCATGGTGCTGGTGACCGGACCGACAGGTAGCGGGAAGACCACGACGCTTTACGCCGCGCTTTCAGAAATCAAAAGCGACGAAGATAAGATCATCACCATCGAAGATCCGGTTGAGTATCAGCTCCGCGGCGTTACCCAGATTCCGGTAAACGAAAAGCGCGGACTGACTTTCGCTCGCGGTCTGAGGTCCATATTGCGCCATGATCCTGACAAGATCATGGTGGGCGAGATTCGCGATAACGAGACGGCACAGATCGCTATCCAATCCGCCCTGACCGGCCACTTGGTTTTCACCACCGTGCACGCGAACAACGTGGTCGACGTGCTGGGCCGCTTCCTGAACATGGGCGTCGAACCTTATAACTTTGTATCCGCGCTCAACTGCATCCTGGCTCAGCGATTGGTGCGGACGCTGTGCGAAGAGTGCAAGCGTGGCACGGAAATGTCTCCAGAAATGTTCGAGGAGTCCGGCCAAGCCCCTGAGGCCTGGCGCGGCATCACCTTCTACGAGAGCGTTGGGTGCCAGGCGTGCAACCAGGCGGGGTTCCGTGGACGTACTGCCATTGGTGAATTGTTGGCCCTCTCGGACCGCGTGCGCGAACTTATTCTCGACAAGAAACCGAGTTCGGAGATTCGCCGGGTGGCACGGGAAGAAGGCATGGTGACACTGCGTGAGTCGGCGCTGGAGAAAGTCCGGCTTGGGGTCACCACCTTCAAGGAGATCAACAAGGTCACCTTTGTGGAGTGATCCGGGTGGGCCGGGGGTCAGAGAAGAGATGAATTGGGGAACGTTAAGAGCCAGACTCTTGCCCAGGCGGGGGGAAAGAACCGGCGCCTTCCTTTTGCCCTCCGTGGTTCTCGATCTGCAGCCTGGTTTTGTCGCCGGCGCAAGATTGGATAGGTCATCGCGTCAGGTACGCCGGGTGGCCGTACGGCAGCTTGAGGCCGGAGCGTTGGAACCCCTTCCCAGCCGGCCCAACCTGGCCAAGCAGGAGGTGGTTCGGCGGGCTGTCCGTGAAGTCCTGGAAGCAGTCGGCAATGGCAGTGGCCGGCTGGGCATCCTCTTGCCGGACCCTTCCGTGCGCGTCGCTATCCTGCGCTTTGAGACGCTCCCTGACAATCGTGACGAAGCGGAGGCGCTGGTGCGATGGAAGATGGGAGGCATTCTTCCCTTTCCACCGGAGGAAGCCAGAGTCAGCTACCAACGGCTCTCCAAGGGAGACCAATCCGTCGAGTTGCTGGCTATGGCATTGCGGAATTCCATAGTGGCGGAATACGAGGCGGCCTTCGAGACTCTGAGTTCCGGCCCGGCGCTGGTCCTGCCTGCCACGGCGGCCCTTCTTCCCTTGTTACCCGCCGGAAGCCAAGGAAGCCAGGTCCTTGTGCATGTCTGTTCGGGTTCGGTGACCACGGTGGTGATGGTAGGAGACGGCATTAGCTTCTGGCGCAATCGCCTGCTTGAGGCCCGCACGGCAGAAGGAGACGGGGAAGTGGTCCGCGAAATCGCGCGCGTAGTGGCGACTTGTCGCGACCACCTTAAGAGTGAGATCGAGGACTTGTGGATTTACGTCCGACCGCCGGCAACACGCTCACTGGACAAGGAAATCGCGGAAGCCACAGGTCGGCATGTTCGGCTCCTGACCAACTCAGCTTCGCACGCGGCGACCCTTCCCCCCGCCGAGAAGAAGATCTTGGAAGGTTTCGGCATGACGTTTGCCGGACTGCTGGAGAACCAAAACTAGGCCCATGAAAGTCGTACTGAATCTGGCTATTCCGCCCAGCGCGCGCGAGCGCTACGCGCTCTATTGGGCTATCCCAGCTACGCTGCTGGGTGTTACAGGATTGGCCTTTCTCCTGTTGTTCACGGTTCGTTCATTCCGCGCATACAGGGCCGTGCAGAAGTCCGTCGCCGAGCAGCAGGGACGGGAGAACACTCTGCGCGCCCAGGAAATGGCGCTGCGCAAACAACTGGAGGAGCCGGAGTATCGCCGGCTTCTCGACGACGTGCAGTTCGTTAACGCGCTGATTGAAAAGAAGCGGGTCTCACTGCCCGGCTTGGCCGCAGACATTACCGATCTCATGCCGGATGAGGTGCGCCTTACGGGGCTGGCCTTGGCGCCGGAGGGCCAGGAACTGGCCGTCCGGTTCGTGATTACAGGCAAGAGCGAAGAAGCCATCGAGCGTTTTCTGAGCGACCTCGAGGACTCGCCCCACTTTAAAGATGTAGCGATTGTCAATCAAGGGTTCGAACAGACAGGTGCCGCTTCCGAGCTGGAGAACATCGCCTGCACAGCGCATTACCTGCCAGGCGAGAGTGAAGCATCGGGGGAATAATTGCCAAGGAGTCATCGCCAGACCGTAACCCGCGTTTTCCAAATAGCCGGCGCTTCCTTGGTTCTGCTCGACGTGTTGCTTTATTTCGGAATGTTCCGATCCACCCAAGCGCTGGTTTCCTCGGAGCAACAACAGTTTGCCGCCCTGCGCCGGCGCATCTATGACGCGGAGGTTCGTATCGAGCGCCTGAAGAAGTTCCGCGAGGCATTGCCGGAGGCGGGCCAAAGGCTTGCCGCGTTGGAACGAGACTATGCTCCGCCCCGGCGCCAGGGATTCTCGCAGGCCGCCAAGCTCGTGCGACGTGTGACGGAGCAATCCGGGACGCAGCTTACCAGCGTCGCTTACAAGTTGGACAACAACGCTTCCGGACCGCTGCAGCGTCTGGGATTGGTGATCATTGTTGGGGGGCCCTTCCCGGCTCTGCTGAAGTTCGCACATGCTCTTGAGACAGCGAGCGATTTCATCGTGATTCGGAGTTTCAACATTGCTGCTGCGGGTGATACCCACGATTTGGAGTTACGGCTGACTGCCGACCTATATTTGACGCGATGAAGGCAACTGGACACTTTGAGAAATGGGGCGCGGTCGTTCTGGGCGTAGTGTCGTTCGCCCTGCTCGTAAACCTCGTGCTGCATATTAACCGGGGGCACGCCGGGGACACGCGTCCCCGGGCGACGACTCCCCCCCGCGCCAAGGCAACCACTCTCCCAGGCCCCAAGGCCCCCGCCGGCAAGCAGAGAGTATCGGATGAGCTGTCCCGCTACAACCCCGTCGTAAAGCTGGACCTGCTGAAGGAACTCGAAGAGCGCCCGCTCCCAGAGTTGGACCGGAACCCCTTCGAGTTCGTGGCGGCTCCAGCCCATGCGGCGCCGGGTCAGACCGCGGCCGCAGGACCGGCGGCAGCGCAGCCTACTCCTCCCCCCCCGGTGACCTTGAAGCCCATGGGCTATTCCGAGGGGAAGGGGGGAGTCAAGGAAGCAATGATTTCTGATGAAGACCAAGTTTTCGTAGTCCACGAGGGTGATTCCGTCGGGACTCGATACAAGGTCATCAAAATAACACCCACGGTGATTACCGTCGAAGATGCCACCATTCACCAAACCGTTGATTTGCCCGTCCCGCCGTAACTCTGTCGGCGGTCCAGGACTCGATTCCGGTTTCGCGCTGCTGTTTGTCATGCTGGCGGCCACCGTCTTGTTGATCGGCCTGACTGCCGTGCTGCCCAGCATCTATCTGGAGGGCCAGCGCGAGCGCGAACAGGAACTCATCTTCCGCGGCAAGCAGTACGCGCGCGCTATCGCGGGCTTTCACCAGAAGTTCCAAAGATACCCAACCAGCGTCAACGAACTGACAAAGCTGACCAATGGATTCCGCTTCCTGCGGAAGGAATTTACTGACCCGATGACGCCCAATGGGAAGTGGCGGTTCATCCACGCGAATGCGCAGGGAGTTTTGCTGGACTCGAAGACGCAAGGCCCTTCATCGGGGGGGCAGGGTCAACCGGGCGCAGGCCAAGGTACAGGCGCGTTCGGGATGTCCGGCACTCCGAGCATGGGCGGAAGCCCATCTGGCCAGCAGGGAATGGGCGATAGTGGATTTGGTCAGTCAACGGGAGGTTTCTCTCTGAATTCCACCTCCGCCGGAAGCACCTCGACCGCACAGGGGAATTCCTCTTTCTTTGGCGGGGGTATCCAGGGCGGGGGGACATTCATTGTCGGTGTTGCCAGCAGCAGCCATAAGCAATCGATCCGCATTTGGAATCAGAAAACACGCTATGACGAGTGGGAGTTCATTGGCGTGGATCTGGGTGCGCTTGGCATCGCGACCTCCATCCCGGGGCTCCCGCAAGGTGTCGGTGGGCAGCCGGGTCAAGGAGGCCAGCCAAACACCTTCGGCCAGCCGCCTACGGGAATTCCTGTGCCGCCGGGGCAAAATCAAGGTACGTCTCCGCCCTCAGATGGGTCCACCTCTACGCAGCAGTGATCAGATTTTTTGATCTTTGAACTGTCGGGCTCCGAGACAACGGCGCTCTTTGGGAGAGCATCGAATTTTTGAACAGACAGGCGGCCGTGCTTGTCAATGGCGTGCTGCCGCCCTTTAACGGAACATGCCAGGTTGATCCGTCCCGGTTGGTTCGGGAACTCCCTGCTAGATGCTGGGTAAAAGGCCTATTTGGTGACTCGATCATTGCACCTTTTCGACAACGCCGATAATCGAGCCCTCTTGCAGGAAATGGCGAATTTTGGGGTTTTCATATAGACTCTAACTGGATGAGGCGATTTTTAGATTTTGGATTCAAATCTCAAATTCTGGATCATGAGCCTTAGCCGGTTGCAGAAAGGCGCGACTCTCTTGGCGCCTTAAGGTGCCAGGATTCAGGAGCCAGGAGACAGCAATCTGCTAAAGCAGTTATGAGCGGGGTTCGCCGAATGATTCGCGGCAATTGCGTGGCAAGAGTGTTTCTTGGTTTTGGCCTTGCTGTGTCGCTGCTGGCCGCAGCTTGCGGAGGTTCGACCCAGACACCGATTATAGTTACCATTAGCCCCACGACTGCTTACGTCCCGGTGTCGTACGCTTTGCAGTTTAGTGCCACAGTGGCAGGGACAGCGAACGCTGCCGTTGTGTGGAGTGTAGGTAATGCGGTAGGTGGGAGTTCCACTGTCGGGTTCATTTCACAGGCGGGTTATTACCAGGCGCCGGTCAAAGTGCCTTCGCCCAACCATGTAACCGTCATGGTTACCAGCCAAGAGGACGATACCAAGTCTGCCTCCGCCACCGTGACCATTGTGACGCAGTCGTCCGGTGCGAATACCGTGCAGGTGGCTTCCGGCCAAGCGATTTCAAATGTCAATATACAGGTTTCGCCGCTGACTCCAACCTTGTCCATTTACGGTGCGGGTACGTGCAGCGGTAGCACATGCTCCACGGCGGCTGCCGGGGTGGAAGTTGCACAGGGAAGCTCGGCGATTATCTTCGTGGTCGGCAATGGGATAGTTTCGGGGACTGTTTACTCGATCAGCGGAAACCCGGCCGATGTGACCGTAGTGCAGCCCTCTGGCTCCCAGTTTGGTCAGACTAACGATGGCACGCCGTCGGTAACTTTCGATATTAGGGTGAGCTCCAACGCTGTGCTCGGGCCGCGAAATATCATGGTGACAAATCCAATTACGGGCGAACTTTCCGCCTTTGTGGGGGGGGTACTGATTACCCCCTCGGGGCCATAAGCGATGAAGATGCGCGCTCGGCTTTTCGTGGTATTCGTGGCAGTCTTATGGGCTGCCTCGGCGTCCGCCAGCACTCTGGTGCGGATGAGTCTGGACCAGCTTGCGCAGGCGTCCACGGAGGTTATCCGCGGCCACGTAGTCAGCCAGGAGACCCTCTGGAACCCCGCGCACACTCGAATTTACACCTACACCACCGTCGCTGTTGACCAGACTTACAAGGGGAATCCGGCTTCCACCCTGATTGTCCAGCAACCCGGCGGTACGATCGGCAACGTGCATGTCTTTGTGGCGGGGACCATTCAATTCCATTCCCAGGCAGATTACGTGTTGTTCCTGGAACGTTCGGCGGCGGACCCCTCCAGATTCCTCCCGGTCGGCATGATGCAGGGGGCTTACCGGATCTACCGTGACGCGACGACGCAGGAGGAAAAGCTCATCCTTCCCTTGGGTTCTCTAACGCGTGGCGCCCCGGCTTCTGGAGCTGCCTCGACCATCGCGGGGCCGGCGGTTCCAGTCCGTCAATTCCAAAGGGAGATTTCGACAGCGCTCAGCAGGCCATTGAATATCCCGCATGGAACAGCGATTACCCTGGCCATCAGGTCCACGCAGTTTGCGGGTGTGAGGCGCATGGACGTCCAAGGGCGGACTACATCTGACCTTTTCCCCAACGTGGGCCTGGTGATCCCCGCAGGCAGCGCCCTCTCGGGGATGGCGGAGCGAGTTGGGGATTCATGGGAGATCTCCTGGACCGAGGTTTCTATTCGCGGGAAGCAGGTCCTGCTTTCGGCGCGAAGCACTGCGCCTGCGGTTGGGTCGTTGCGAGGTAGATTACTTGTGGTCACCGTGAGGTGAGGATGGTGCAAGTGAAAAGAGCCTTTCGCATTCGCCTTCAGGTCTTAGCCGCTGCGGCGGGGAGTTTGACGCTGCTGGGTGCCATCCTGGCCTTTGCCTACACCACCTTTCAAAATGATGTCGACGGAGTTCCGATTCCTTCTCGATGGCCGAATGCCTCCTTCACGTGGGTGTTGGACAACCCCGGTACACCACCGGAGAATGTAGACACCGCCGATGGCACGAATCCGCTGCCCCTCAAGACGGTCCTCATCAATTCCTTCAACTCCTGGACGACGGCATCGCTGAACGGGCAACAGTTGACGAACCTCAGCATCAGCAACGGAAATGACGTCACAAATCTGCCCAATCCGCAAATCGATTGCGTGAACGTCGTTTCGTTCAATGACAATAACCCTGCCGATTTTCCTACGGGGACCGCTGCCATTGCTTTTACAACCGTAAGCACTGACTACCTGAGAAATGGTGCGCCGGGTACGCCGGGGACAACCTACACATTTACCGAATGCAACGGCCTTGAAACTATAACGACCACTTCACCCTCCATCGTGTATGACGCGGACATCGTCTTCAATCCTCACGCTCAATTCTCTACTTCCACTCCGCCGCTTTCGAATGACTTTGACCTGCAATCCGTCGCCGCCCACGAAACCGGCCACGCCCTGGGGCTTGACAATAGCGGCGTCGCCCACGCCGTGATGTTTCCTTTCGGGGACACAGGCGAAAGCCAGCAACGAACCCCTTCCACAGACGACCTCATTGGCATATCTTTCCTGTATCCGTCGTCCAACTTTGCAAGCTACTTGGGAACAATCTCCGGACAGGTCACGTTCGCCAGCATTGCCGGTGCCTTTGCAGCGCATGTGGTGGCCATCGACGCGAACACCGGCAACGTCGTCTTGGACGGCCTCACCAATTCGGATGGCAGTTATAAATTATTCGTTCCGCCCGGCAGCTACAACGTGCTTGTCCTTCCCCTCGCACCAGACGATAACCACGGCATCTATTCTTTAAGCGATTTTTCCGGATGGACGTGCGGCTACGACGAAAGCGCCCCACCTTGCTGTGACACTGGTGCAGGCCAATGCCTCGACAAGCCCCTCGCGAATCCAACCAATTACACGGGGAAGTTTTTCTAGCCGTCGTCCCTCGTCCCGCCACGGCGGGTCCGTTGTCCGTGGTCTGTTGAAAAGAGGGCGCCGGAGCAATTTAGAATTCTCGATTTTCAATTCTGCATTTTGAATCTTGCATCTTGAGTATTGAATTCTGAATTGTTTCGTTCCCCCCACTGCCGGCGGCCTTCTACCCCTGACAAACACTCGCCAGGGCGCAGTGCAGCGAGTCGGTGTGCGGAGAAGTTCTTCGCGCCGCAGCGTGGCCCGGTTACTTCCAACATTCAGCCCCAGGAAGACTTCCTTCCATCAGGTAGCCACCGCCCACCGTCAGACAAGGGGCAACCACCTGTGCGAGCTTCTGCGTTCTTGGCTGCGGCCCGCTGCCTGCCGAGTGCGGTGTATACTGTTGGGGGAGATTTGGGCAGGAGATTGAAAGCTATGAACGCCAGAAGAGAAATATCGGGTATTTTGTGGTCTTCGGTTGGCCTCGTGGTGGTGGGGATTTGTGCTTTGGCGCTGGGTCAGCAGGCGCCTGCTGAAAAGCCCAACCAATTGGTTGTGGGAAAGGTGATTTACGTCGAGCCCATGCCCGATGGTCTCGACCAGTGGATCATCGACTTCCTGCGCCGCTGGGGAAAATACAAAGTTACCAGCGATCCGGAAGGAGTGGACCTGGTCATCCAGGCCACCAATCCTGAAAAGGAACTCCGGCTCGAGAACCGGGCGGGGACCGCCCAACCGCGCGGCGCAGACCGGCCACCGTTGCCCGGCTCGAAGGGAAAACACGACGAACTTCCGGCAATTTCGATTAGCGTAGTTGACTGGGTAACCAACCAGCCTGTCTGGTACGCTGATATCCTGAACCGTAAGCAGAAGAAAGACGAAGCTACCCCTCCTGCGGGCCCGCAGACCAAGATCTTTGCTCGCGCCATGACCTCCGACCAGCTTGCGCAGAAAGTTATAGCAAAGCTTCGAGAATACGAGGAGGCATTGGAGAAACCTGCTAGTGGAAAGAATTAGTCCATTGTTGAGGATTGATTGATGAAGGTTGCGATTACCGGCGCGGCGGGGTTGTTCGGGCATGCTTTGGTGGCGGTTTTCTCCTCCCGGCACGCGGTCTTCCCGTTGACCCGGGCGGATGCCGATATCACGGACGCGGAATCTGTGCGCGCAGCGCTGGAGCGAATCCGACCGGAGGTGGTCGTTCACTCCGCGGCTATTCCTGATTTGGATATCGCCGACGCTGACCCCGCGCGCGCTTATTTGGTGAATGTCGACGGAACCCGGCACGTGGTGGAGTCGGCGCACGCGGTTCGCGCTGAGGTCGTCTACATTTCTACCGATGCCGTATTCGATGGAAAGAATACGAGCCCTTATGTCGAGTCTGACCGGCCCTTTCCGACCACTGTTTACGCACGGACAAAACTGGGTGGCGAAACAATCGTCCAAACCCAGCCGAGGCATTGGATCTTCCGGGTCTCCGTACTGTTTGGATCGGGGAAGACGAATTTCGTCGAAAAAGGTTTGCGCAAGGTCGCAGCGGGCGAACAGTACGTCGTTGCGGGTGACCAGGAGGGTTGTGCAACCTACACGCTCGATGCCGCTTACAAAATCATGGAGGTTGTCGAGGTTCGTCGCTACGGCCTCTACCACCTTGCGAATCAGGGAGCGTGTACTCGATACGAACTCGCCCGGCGCGCCGCCGAGTTGGCCGGGCTGGACCCCGGCAAGGTAGTCGGTGTCCCTGCCGATCAGATGGGACGTCGAGCTCCCCGGCTGAAATACGCGGTGATGGAAATGGCCGCGCTCAAGGCAGCGGGATTCTCACTGCCCCGGCCTTGGCAAGAGGCACTTGCGGACTATATTCGCACGCTCTCCCTGTAAGGAGAGTTGAGGATGAACGTCAGGAGGCTGAATCGGCAGAGGATTGCGAGACGCCCAAGAGGGCACGGAGTCGCCCCCAAAGTTCTTGCATCACCCGCTGCCGGGGGATGCAGGGCCAACAGTTCTTTTTTATCATTTCCATGGCTTGGGGGTCGGAGACTTCGCCCGTGATGACCAAAACCCTCCCCACCAAATTGGGACGAAGCTCCCTAATTGCGGAGACCATTTCCCCAGCGGGCATTTCCGAGCACCGGAGGTCCAGTAGGACCGCGTCAAAGCTTTCCTTCTCGATCATTGCCAGCGCTTGGCGACCATTGTGGGCAATGTCGCCTTCGCATCCCAGTCCGGCCAGCAGAACGTAGAGGACATTGCGGATGGAGGGTTCGCCCTCGACGATAAGAACATGGCGAGCTCGAAGGCCGTGGTTCGAGGCATCCTCTATGGGGTTGGATGAAGGGAATAAAGATTGCTCGGTCAAAACTATCCCGCTCCTTGGTGCCAACTAATCGATTCCTTGTAGATTAACGCATTTATTAATCCTAAAATCAAGAGCAATTAAGGTCGATTCAATAGAATTGCCGCCTGATCCTGCTCGAGGCCGATGCATCGCCCCTATTCTAGGGTGGATGAGCTATTTGCGGGACCTGAAAAGAGGCGCCTGTTAATTAGATAGGTCCAGGATTGTCAGGAACGGGGCGTCGAGAACTCCGCATCATGTCCGGGGAGGATTCGGGCTCGCATGGCAAGTATGCGCGCCCGGTCTTGTTGGAACTGCCTTCGGCGGTAGGGAATCATGGTCAGAACCTTTTCATCATGCTGGCGGCTGAGCAGGGCGTCTCCGGCGATCACCGTGCGCTGCTCTCCCCCGTGGACAATGATGGAGGCGTGCCCGGGAACGTGACCAGAGGTGAGAAGGCCCTCCAGGTCAGTCGGTAGGGCATGTTTCTCAATCCAGCGGAACTGGGAAGAGTTACCCAATCGTTTGGGATCCCACCAGCGCAGCGCCAGTTTCCGGAGTTTAGTCATTAGTTCCTTTGCTCTCTCGTATTCGAAGGTTTCGGGGTAGTACTTTAAGATGAGGGTTTCCCAATTCTGCTTGTCCAGGAGATCAGAATAGACAGCCCGGCACCAGTCATAGGATTCCTGCGAGCCGAAGATTTCGCTGCCCGGGAATAGCGTATTGTTCGACACATGGTCAATATGGAAATGAGAGTTGATGACGATCCGGATGTCTGTGGTTCTCAGGCCGCGGAGTTCCAAAGCTTTAACAATTTCGTGCGCCTCGTGAGGCATTCCGGTGTCCACAACGATGTGATGGCGCCCCTTGGAAAGCAGCACTGAGGTCGCGCCACGCCAACTCCCCGGCAAGAGGACATCTACTTTCCATCTGCTGTTCTGCATGCGACTCCTTCAGCAAAGCTCGCAATGCTATTCTAACAGGAACAGTAATACAGCGGGCGGGCAAAATGATGATGAGGCAGCTTGCGTCCACGCGGCTGCAAAGAACCGGAGCGAGGCATGCCCCACCTTTTGAGGGTCCGCCAGCTAAGCGCAGCCTGCCGGGACGGGTTCTGGGGATTGCTCATTGCGGAACGCTCCGGAGGGCTATTCAATTTCTTCCTCCACAATCCAACTTCTCAATCTGAGAATGTCTGCCGCGCGCGCCACGCCGATGGGTGTAGCCTTAACCATGAGGTGTAATCAGGCTCCTTCAGCCGGCTTGATAATCTGCGGCTTTGCCTTCAAGGCATTGCCAATGTCAAGCTCCATGCGTTTGAGCTCTTCCAGGTGGAGGTTCGCGAGGCTGTTCAAGGCTGCGGTCCCTTGCCGGGTAAGCCGAACGCGCACGAAGCGGCGGTCGCGCCCGCGTTGGTCCTTGCGGACCAGTCCTTTCCGGCCAGCCCTCTGTACAAGTCCCACCACGGCGTTGTGACGTTCCTGCAAAAACTCCGCCAATTCGGTGATGGTTGCCCATCCGCGGCCGGTATATCCTGCGATTCCCAGAAGCAAGAGGTACTGCTGAGGGGTCACGCCGTGCTTGCGAGTGGCCCTTTCGCTAAAGCGAAGAAAACGGCGAAGATTGTAGCGGAACCAGGCAAGCCGACGGAGCACGACAGAGTTCTCAGACGTTTGCTGTGGCCGCGAGGCACGGTGCATCATATTCAGAAATTATATCACAGTGTGATTTAGATTTCTCGGGAAGGGATAGATTCGACCATCGCCCTTTGAGGGTCTTCAACCTGCCGCGCTGGGGGGGGTAAGAGAATTCTCCAGTACGACCAATCGGGTGCGCATGTACCGCAGTTCCACTTCGCCAAGGTTTTCTGCGCAACCCGCGACAATTCGTCTTCCCCGCTCAGTGAGCGTCCGGCGGATCTCTTGGTCGGTGGTGGTGGTGGAGATGTCACCGAGGGCACGCAACAGCCGCAGGCTAACCGCCATGTCCGCTTTCGAATATAGGCGTATCTGCTCAAACGCAGAGTCCAGCATTTGCTCAAAGCCCATCCATGGAATGCTCACGCGAAAGACGCCCGGCGGATCGTAGAGGATGGAATTTGGCACCTCTCTGGAAGCAAAACGGATCAAGATCCGGCTCAACTGGTCCACGCAGCTAATAGCAGTGGTAGGGTCATTTACGGCCGGCGATATTGCTTTCAGCGCGATGTCAACGATCTGCAAGACCCCGAATTCCACATCCTGCTGCAAGGTTCTGGATGGACCGAAGTCGAAGGCTTGGCGAATCTCAGCGCTTGCCTCAGGGGGAAGGCGATCCGCCTTCGAGACCATCAGCAGCGGGATTCCTGCTGGAACGAATTGGCCGACACGCCGGAGGACACGGAGTTTTACCCGGCAGGACTTTGCCAGGACGACGAGCCTCGTGGTGTCGATGAAGCGGATGTAACCGGAGACATCACTCAAGACAGTTGCTTCCCAGATAGTTGACTGAACCGGATCGGGCGCTTCCATGCTGCTCAGCCTTCGGGGCCATGGCATCAGCTCATTGATCATGGCCTCAGTCTCAGACGCGATCCGATCCACGATATGGCTCACGCTGATTGCCCGCGAAATGTGAAAGATGAAGAAGAGCAGCCATGCCACACAGGCGGCGGCTAGCACCATCGCGCCCAGGACCGTGGCAACCGGTGCGAAAGGGGTTGGGAAAGAGCGCGCCGCGGGAAGTGCGGCCATGCAGTACGAGAAGGTGCCGAGGAATATGCCGAGGGTCCATTGGGTCACCCGGTCCCTTGTAAAGCTCACGATAATGCGTGGCGAGAACTGCATGGAGGCCAGGGTGAGTGTCATCAACAGAATGGCGAAGACGATAGACACGACGGTCATAATGGAGGCGGCGATTCCTCCCAGGATGACCTGAGCCATTTGGGGATCAGCGTGCGATGGGAACAGCGCCTTGGGCACCCATGCGCTGATGGCGGGATCGGCCTCCTCCAACGACGAGAGAAGTGTACCGGCGCAACCCAAGATAAGCGCGATAGCCAGCGGACGAATTAGGAAGCCACCACGCAGGTTATATCCCACGCGGCGGAACAATAATCGGAAGCGTTCATTCACGGTTTCATCTGCTCGACGGTAGTAGTTCAGACTCGATCTGGCAAACGGTAAGTATCCTTTGTGTATGATTTCGAACCTGAAAGAGCATTTCTTGCGATCCACAACAAGCCTAGCAGATTTCTCGTCCTGTGGGGTCATTTTGCGCTTGAAGATTTCCTTAGAACTGCGTTCCTAATTCCAGCGTTCTGGGTTTTTCACTCCTGGCGTCCTGCCGCGCCAGCGTGCCTGCTGCCGTGAAACTCGCTGCCAGTTCGATGCTCTAGCTGAATCTACCCACAAATTCCGCCCTGGAGCCCACTTTTCCTCATCAGGCTGCCTGCCAGTGCCGATAGGTTAAGTTTGGAGGCAGCAGGGGGAGGCGGTAGATGGGAGAAGGAAGGTCGGAGTTGTAGCTCCCACGCCGAGGGCGTCCTCCTGCATGAGGAAATCCCCATTAACTCCCTATTGTTTCGGCGGATGATGCCCCATATCAGCGAGCTCGAGAGGATGAAGGAAGAGTTGCGCCGCGCCCAAGATGAGGCAAGCCGCGCCCAGCGCCGGCTCCTAGCCTTCACCCAGGCCGCCCAGGCTGTACAGCGCGCCCGCACGCCCGCTGAGGTCTACCGCACAGTCGGTGAGGAGGTGGTTCGGCTGGGTTTCAATGCCGTGGTCTTCAGCCTGACGCCGGACCGGGCGAGCCTCACCGTCTCCCATACGACCTTCGATCCGACCTTGCTCCAGGCGGCCGTGAAACTTACTGGGATCGCGCTCCAGGACTACCGCATGCCGCTGGTGCCGGGCGGTTTCTACCAGCGGATTATCGCGGAGGGACAGACCATCTTTACTGACCGGAATAGGACCGCCGAGATCGTTGCCGAGGGTTTGCCCGGGCCGCTGGGGCCGCTAGCCAGTCGGTTGGCATCCTTGCTGAGGATTGGACAGGGCATCGCCGCTCGGTTGACGGTTGGCGGCGAGACGCACGGCGTACTGCTCATCACCGGGACCGGCCTGACTGAGGCCGAAGTGCCAGCCGTGACCGCCTTCGCCAGCCAGACGGCCGTCCGCCTGGAGAACGCGCGGGTGGAGGAAGCCCTCAGAAAATCTGAAGAAAAGTACCGGACCCTGTATGAGTCCAGTGTGGATGGGATCATCTCCACTGATATGAAAGGGCAGATCCTGGATGCTAACCAAGCTTACTTGGATATGCTCGGCTACTCGAAGGACGAACTCAGAAGGTTGACCCATCAGCAGTTGACACCGCTCAAGTGGCATGAATGCGAAGCAGATATTGTCAAGAATCAGATTTTGGCGAGAGGGTATTCTGATGAATATGAGAAGGAGTATATCAGGAAGGACGGAACGGCATTCCCCATCAGTATCCGAGTTTGGCTCGTGAAGAATGAACAGGGGCCGCCCGTGGAGATGTGGGGGATCGTGCGAGACATCACCGCGCACAAGCGGGCAGAGGAAGAACTGCGGAGGAGCGAGGAGCGCTACCGGGCATTCACCGTGGCGACTGCGCAAGTGGTGTGGATTACAAACGCTGGCGGAGAGGTCGTTGTGGATTTGCCCTCATGGAGGGAGCTTACAGGCCAGAGCGAAGAAGCGATTAAAGGATGGAGATGGATTGAAGCAATTCACCCGGATGACCGTGAGCGAGTGGCACAGGTGTGGGCAAAAGCAGTTGAAGCGAAAGGTCCCTACGAAAGCGAATTCCGCGTGCGCAAATACGATGGTAGCTATCGGCTCTTCTTTGCTCGTGGCATCCCTGTGCTCGAAGCCGACGGCAGTATTCGGGAGTGGGTTGGTACCTGTACCGACATCACCGAGCGCAAGCGAGCGGAAGCGGAATTGAAAAAACACCGCGAACATCTCGGGGAGCTGGTAGAAGAGCGCACGGCCAAACTCAAAAGAACCAATGAGGCACTTGAAGCAGAAATCACCGAGCGCAAGCAAGGGGCGGCGGCGCTGCGGGAGTCGGAGGCAAAATACCACGCGCTTTTTCAGGCAAGTGCCGATGGCATCCTGGTCGCCGACCTTGAAACGAGGATGTTTAGTTACGCGAATCCCGCCGCATGTCGCTTGCTCGGATATTCCGAAGCGGAATTGACAACCATGGGCGTGGCCGACATTCACTCGAAGGATGATCTGCCGTGGGTCGTGGCCGAGTTCGAAGCCCAGGCCCGCGGAGACAAGACGCTGGCCGCGGGCCTTCCGTTTCTCAGGAAGGACGGCGCAATTGTCTATGCGGATGTCAGCGCGGTCGGCATGTCTGTTGATGGCAGGGTGTGCATCGCGGGCTTCCTCCGGGACATCACCGAGCGCAAGCGCGCCGAGCAAGCTTTGCGCGAGGCGGAAGAGCAATTTCGCTCGCTGTTCGTCTCGACCCCCCTGCCCACCTTCCTTTGGGATCTGGAGACGCTTCAGTACCTCGAGGTTAATGACGCTGCCGTCTGCCATTCCGGCTACTCCCGCGACGAGCTCCTGAGGATGCGGGTCACGGACCTCCTGCCGCCAGAAGCCGCCCCCAGCGTTCTCTCCCAAATGCAGGTGCTTCGCACGCAGTCACGAGATCGCGGCCAGGGGCGCCATAGACTTAAAGACGGACGAGTCGTTGACGTGGAAGTTGATGCCCATGCTCTGCATTTTCGCGGACGAAGAGCGGTCCTCGGCATCATTCAGGACATCACCGAGCGCAAGCGGGCGGAAGCTGAGATCTTGGCGGCCAAAGAAGCTGCCGAAGCCGCCAACCGAGCCAAGAGCAACTTTCTGGCTACAATGAGCCATGAAATCCGCACGCCCATGAACGCCATCGTAGGCATGACGGACCTTGTGCTCGATACCGACCTCAGCCGCCAGCAGCGTGACGACCTGAACACGGTCAAGGCCTCGGTGGACTTTCTCTTGAACATCATTAACGACATTCTCGATTTTTCCAAGATCGAGGCGAGGAAGCTGGACCTTGAATGCATCGAGTTTAGTCTGAAAGACAGCGTGGATGCGGCCGTAAAATCTCTGGGCATCCGCGCTGCTGAGAAGAACCTGGAGTTGGTCTGCCGCTACGAGCATGACGTGCCGGCGGCAGTACGGGGAGATCCCGGCCGACTGCGTCAGGTGCTCGTGAACCTGATCGGTAACGCGGTCAAATTTACGGAGCATGGCGAGGTGATGGTGCAAGTGGCGAAGCTGTCGGAAACACCGGAGGACGTCCAATTGCACTTCAGCGTCAGTGACACGGGCATGGGCATTCCGCACGAGAAGCAGAAGGCCATCTTCGAAGCCTTCACTCAGGCCGATCCGTCCTCCACCCGACGCTTCGGGGGCACAGGGCTGGGTCTGACGATTTCCTCTCAGTTGGTCGAGATGATGGGAGGACGAATCTGGGTGGAAAGCGAACTCGGTAAGGGCAGCACTTTCCACTTCGAGGTGCGCCTGGGGATGGCCGAGCCGGTGACGGAACGCGCCGCGCCACTTGACACCGCTTGCCTGCAAAACATGCCCGTGCTAGTGGTCGACGACAACTCCCTAAACCGACGCATCCTGGCAGACATGCTGAGTTGGTGGGGAATGAGCCCCACTTTGACGGCCGGTGCCGCCGCCGCGCTGGCTTCGATGCAAGAGGCTCAGGCGGCCGGCAAGCCGTTTCCGCTCGTCATCGTCGACGCACAAATGCCGGGAATGGACGGTTTCACCCTCGCCGAGCGCATCAAACTGGACCCGCGACTGGCGGGCGCGATCATTATGATGCTGACTTCCGGCGGTCAGCGAGGCGACGCTGCGCGCTGCCGGGAACTGGGCGTGTCGGCCTACCTTACCAAGCCGATCGGTGAGTCGGATCTCCTGACGGCCACCTTGCAGGTTCTGGGAAAGGGCGAGCCCGCCGCACGGCAAGCGCAGTTGGTCACTCGCCATTTGCTGGGGGAAGGGCGGAACCGACTGCGAGTCCTGGTGGTCGAGGATAGCGCCGTTAACCAGCTATTCGCGAAGCGTCTGGTCGAAAAGCAGGGCCACTCGGCGGTGTTGGTGGCTAGCGGCCGGGAAGCACTGGAGGCTCTCGAAAGAGGGACTTTCGACCTGGTGTTGATGGACGTGCAGATGCCGGACGTGGACGGGCTTGAGGCCGCCGCCGCCATCCGTCAGCGGGAGCGTCACACCGGGGCCCATCTTCCCATCATCGCCATGACCGCCGGGGCCATGCAGGGCGACAAGGAACGGTGCCTCGAGGCCGGCATGGACGCCTACGTATCCAAGCCGGTTAATGTGAACGAACTGTTTACGGCCATCGAAAGAGTGATGACCCTCGCTCGCGTAATAGAGTGACAACGGGTTGCTTGTATCCTACGTGAGACCCCGTCGTGGAGAAACAAAGTCTGTCACTGTATTGTGCGAGATTCAGGGAGGTCGCGTGCCAGATCGAAGGAAGCGCTCACACATTCATTAGAATAGATCGATACTACAGCCCTTCTCGGCTGTCAACACATCGGCTTGATCGCCAAGCTCCAAACTGCGGGTCTACCTTGAATTGGCCCTGCCGGCTCGCAACCCTGCTGTACGGCTCTCAGCAAAATCAATAATCCACGTTAATATGATATCCTTCCCATCCGACGGGCTGCGCATACACTTTCGATGTGCACGTCCATGCCAGAGGTAATTGAGCACATCCTCAGGATGCTTGCCTGGGCAGCGATGCACTGGATTCAACGGTACTACGACGTCTCCTGGTGGGTCGCGGCGCTCATGATCTTCGCACTTATTGCTTGGAAAAGGGGCAGTTTCGGGTTTTGGGATTCTCCGCAGGGGTAAGACTGATCCCTTCCGTGGTCCGTGGAAGCACCCGGCAATGACAACTCGACTTGACCTTGCACTCAGAGGCGGTCGGGTGTACGTTATCGGCAGGGCGGAAAATGAGAACGGAAATTCCAGGTGATGTGCGCTCAAACCATCGGACGTGAGGGGGCAGACTGTATAAGTTCGCTGCGGATGTATACAAGCTACTTGACCGAACGGCGGATGCGGCCTTCGTAGTAACGCTCGGAGGCGAGATTTGTTTTGCAATGCGGTCGCCGAACGGCTGTTCAGCTATACAGCCGGACGTTCTGAAGGGCAATGATGCGGGGGGCATGGCTCGATAGTATTCTCGGTAGACCCTTGCCTCAAATACAAGGAGGGAAAAAGATGAACAAGTTGCTGGTTTTCGGTGTCCTGTTTCTGCTGCTTTGTTCCACTGCCTTCGCTATAACTGCGGTCAAGGGCAAGGTCGAGAAGATCGACCACACGGCCAGGACCATAGTGGTGAAGGCGGAAGATGGTACTGAACACACGTTTCATTTTGCCGGGCGGACTGCGGTCCACGGCGCTGAGATGGCGGCCGCGGCCGCGAAAGATTCATTCCACGGATTAAAGGAAGGCAGTGACGTGGTTGTGCACTATACGGTCAAGGGAAGCGAAGAGACCGCCGAGGAGATCGACCATGTTGGCGAGGGTGGTCTGAAGACTGCCGAGGGCACTATCGCCCACCTTGATCGGAGCGCAAAAACCTTTACCATCAAGGCGGAAGACGGAACCGAGCATGAATTCCGCTTAACCGACCACGCCGCGGAAGATGCGGGCAAAGACGTTTCTGAAGAAGCGGAGAAATCCGCCAAGGTCACCGTTTACTACACGGAGCAAGCCGGTCACAAAGTCGCGCACTTTTTCAGCAAGACTCTTTAGCAAGGGCGCAGGCGTCCAGAAAGCGTGGTGCGCGCCTACTTGACGGTGATTGATGGAAACCCGGAAGCAGTGGAAAAAGCGCTCATGAACAAGTCGTCAGGTGCCAAGGGCATCAGGCACGAGAAAAGCCCACGGTCATGACTGCGCCGCCTGCCATTAAGATTGGCGGACTTCCAGCCGCGGTGACACCGTCGCGACCCGCTTGCCGGTTCGGAATAAGCCTGAGCCCCATAGGGGCGATCCATCACAGCCCAGGCCAACGGCCTGGGACACACGAGGGATCAGGTGAATGTCTGCGCCCTGAAGGGGCGCGCCAATTAAAACCCATGCCACAATCGCTATCAAAGTCGTATGTTCACCTCGTATTCAGCACTCGAAAAATGGTTATGGCGGCTTTTCGTTGAGCCCGTTGGCTGGCGCAGAGCGCAGCTCTGCGCTTTAGCGTGCTATATTAGCGCTGGTCATGCCCACCCACAAACGGCATCTTGCGCGCGGACGGCTGCAACTCCTGACCAGCAGCACCTATCGCCGCGCCAGGCTTTTCGAGGGTGATCGGCTCGCCTGATTTCAGCCTTTCTCTGGGCCGCAGAGCTGCGCTCTGCGCCAGCCTGCGTTGAGTACGACGAACGATATGTGTGGGATTGAAACAAGGTCGTGGGTCCTTCAGGGCTCACGGGTTGAAATGGATTGGCCGCTTAACCCAGGCCGATGGCCTGGGCTGGGATGCGTCGCCCCTTTGAGGCTCAACAGCGTCTCCCCATGCGCTGCTGCGGGTTAACGATTGCCAGTCTGCCCTTGGATTCAAAAGCGCGAATCTGTTCGCGTAGCGCGGACCCCCGCTTTTGGGGTCCGCGGTTCTTCAGTAGGGAAAAGCTCAAATCTCAAAAATAGCGGGCTGCCCTCGGATTCGGAAGCGTGAATGTAAGGAAGAACCGCAGACCGCGAAGACGGCGGTCTGCGCTACGCTTGCTGCTCAAGGTGGAAATGGCAGCGCAAAAGTTAACCCTTCGCCCCAAAGAACAAAACGATGCCCCGCCGCTCAATCGCCGATCTTGAGGATTTGCGACAGCGGAAGATTCCGGGAAGAACCGCCGACCCAAAACTTGTAGTCGCCGGCCACGAGTTCCCATGCGCCCTTGTCAGCATTGAAGACCGACAGGTAGTGAGGGTCCAACGTAAGGTTGACCGTTTTGGCTTCACCAGTAGCAAGGTAGACCTTATCCCACCCCACCAGCCGCTTCGGGGGTTCGCCGGCGCTTGCTGGCAGCGAGACGTAAACCTGCGCGATCTCCGCCCCAGGACGCGCCCCCGTATTCTTCACGTTGAAGGTTACCGTCACCGCCCGTCCCGGTATGACCTTCAGATCGGAGTAGGCATAACTCGTGTAGGAAAGTCCATAACCAAAGGCGAACAGCGGTTGCTTGTTTTCGGCGTCGTACCACTTGTAGCCGACCTTCAGGCCTTCGTTGTAGTCGACTTCGAACTGCGTCGTATTCATGCGGAAAGGCGCACCGGGGATCGGAGTCTCCATGCCAGCCCCACCAGCCGGCGGCGGCTGTTTCGTAAGCCTGGGATGCGGGAGGTCCGCTTCCGCTCTGGCGATTGTAAGGGGCAGTTTTGCTGAGGGGTTCACGTCCCCGAAGAGGATGTTGGCGATGGCGTCAGCCCCGCGAATCCCCGGATACCAGGCCTCCAGCACGGCGCTCACGTTGTCGATCCAGGGCATCGTCACAGGACCGCCCGTTTCCAAAACGACGATGGTGTGCGGATTCGCAGCGGCCACCGCGTTCACCAGTTGGTCCTGATTGTCCGGCAGCGAGAGACTCGGCGCGTCCTGCCCTTCGCTCGCGGGCTGGTTGACGAACACGATGGCGATGTCCGATGCCTTGGCCAGATCCGCCGCGGCTCCGTGGTCTAGGCCCGCGTTGTACTCCACTTTGGCATTCGCCGCCTTGGCACGAATCGCCTCCAGCGGCGAGGAGGGGTCCCACACCACTCGATCAAAGTAGGGCATCGGAGGCGCGCCTGGGGGCCGAGGCGGCGCCGGCACTGCGTTTCCTCCTGGCGGATCGACCTGCGCCGAACCTCCCCCCGAGAGCACGGCGATGTCCGCATGCGATCCGATAACCGCAATCGACTTGAGGCGCGACGCGCTCAGTGGTAATTGGCCCTGGGCGTTCTTCAAGAGAACGGTGCCCTGCTCGGCCACCCGCTGCGCCACTTCGAATCCGGCGAAAATATCCACCACCTTGCGATCCGGCGGATGGTCAAAGAGGCCAACAGCAAACTCTGTCCGCAGGAGGCGGTGGACCATGTCGTCGAGACGCGACATGGGCACCTCCCCGCGCTTCACCGCTTTCTCGAGCGCATCGGCGAAGTAAATATCGTCGGGCATCTCCATGTCCAATCCCGCCAAGGCGGCCTTGGTCGTGCTATGAGTGGCTCCCCAATCCGATAGGACGAAGCCCTGGAAGCCGAAATCCTTTTTCAGCGCGTCATGCAGAAGGTAACTGTTCTCGCAGGCATAGTCACCGTTGACGAGATTGTAAGAGCACATCACCGCTCCCACGCCCGAGTCCTTGACGGCAATTTCGAAGGCCAGCAGATCGCTTTCGCGCATGGCACGTTTGTCGATCTTGACGTTCACGAAATTACGGCCACTCTCCTGGTCGTTCATGGCGTAGTGTTTGACGTCGCCAATGACGCCCTGTTCCTGGAGGGCCTTCATCTCCTGGCCGACAAGCTTCCCAGCCAGGATCGGGTCTTCACCTTTGTACTCGAAGAGGCGGCCGTTACGCGGCTCCCGCGCCAGGTTGATGCCGCCGCCTAGTGACATGTTGAAACCCTGGTCGCGAAGCTCCCGGCCAATCAACGCTCCGTAGTCGTGCGCCAGCTTGAGGTCCCAGCTCGACGCCTCGGATGTGCCGGACGGCAATGCGGTCGAGTACCGGCTGAATCGGGCGCCGCGGGTGACGCCGACAGCGGCATCCGCCATCTGGAGGTCAGGGATGCCCAGACGCGGAATGCCGGGAATGAAGCCCGCCCCGCCCAGCGATCCCGGCGGCGGTTGCGAGCCGGGAAATTGGGAAAACGCCTTCCGGCCGACTCCATGTAGGAGTGAGATTTTCTCCTTGAGTGTCATCTGCCCCACGAGGAGTTCGGCCCGCCGGTCGGGTAATAGACTCCGGTCCATCCACGGACCCTGGACCGCAGGCGCCTGATCCCCTGGCCGGCCTTGCCCTTGCGCCGAGACCGCTAGAAGGGCGAGCGTGAGAATCCAAGCCATTACCGAGCAGATCGTTAGCCGTTTCAGATACATGTTAGTCTCTCCATGACAGTTAGAAGCTAAGAAGGGTGGGGTTCGGCAAGCTACGACCGAAGTTGAGTTGGCGCCCAAGTGCCCGTTCTTGAGCATGGTTCCGGCTCTTGGTGGTCTGTGACTTACTGGCAGTTCGCTGTCTTCGGACAGGGGACTTGACCCCGTTGGTGAGACTCTTAAACCCATCCGCAACCGGGCCGAGCCCCGACTATCAACAAACGAGGACAGGATATGCCGAAAGCCAAGAAGGGAGCAAGCGAAAAACTGACGAGGCGATCCCTCAGGCCGACGAGTCATGCCTCGTTAGGGATCGGAAGGGCGGGGCTTCAGCCCAGCCGCACGCGGAGGCAGAGAGTCGCGGCTTTAGCCGCTGAAGCTACATGTTCCCTAATGGCATTGGTTAGTGCTTCAGGGGCTGAAGCCCCTTTCTGGTGCGCGCCCGGCGGCGGGGCTGAAGCCCCGCCCTTCCCCTAGAATTGGACGCAGAACTTGACTCTTTTACACCAAGTTCCAAACCTCAAGACCTGTAGGAAGGAAGGATGTGATCGAGGGATCGCTTGGAATTGCGGATTCATAGTTCAGGTTTACCCCGGCACCCAGCCATTAATCCTCAGGGTGAAGGCCATCCGGCGAGTTTCGGTCATTCGCTGTAGAGGGAAGGAGGAAGCAGGTAATCCAAGTCTCCTCGAGCTACCTGCTTCCCCAGGTAGTCATTAGAGTTGAGTTACTCATATAGACGTAGAATTCGCCGAAAAAGTTGCATGCGTCAAACAATTTGTCCTACAAATTGGGCCGGAACTTTTGCTGATTCGTTGGATGCCAAAGCCTCGGGCAGGAAAGGACTTACTGGCCAAAGGCTCCGCCCTCCTGAGGCGGTCGAGGGTCGAGAGTCGAAAGTCGAAAAGGGCGATACCGCAAATGTGTGCGACAACCTGCACAGCGCGGCGCGGCCGCAACCAAACACCAGGTTTTAGTTGCCGATTGACGATTGAAGAAGTGGTGTGGCAACCTTCTCCCCTGTCAAGCGATCCCGTCTCGGCGGGATCAATCGAAAATCGGTTGCTTATTCTGACTCCTGACTTCTGGCTCCTGCTTTTTCATCCCCTCGTCTTCAGCACAAGAGCCTCGAATCGAGCCATTGATTCATTGGCTTATTGAATCATCTCAAGTGATGGGTGGCCTAACGGGCGCTTTGTGTTTGGGTTCGCTGATAGCTGAGAGCTGACGGCTGAAGGCTCAAGGCTGCTCGTTGCGCGGCCGGCATTCTCGGCTCGCTGCTTGATACCCAGCATCATCTTGCGTTCCATGATGAAGTGGACGGGATCAAACACCAGGCGCCCGAAGAGCATGGCGCCGAAGCTCTCGTCCTGGGCGCCACGCGAACGGAGGATCAGCCGGGTGGCGTGGTTGTTAATGGGTTCGAGGATGAATGTCCAGGTTCCGCTTTGGGCGTGGCCACCCCTGGAGATTCTCTCCGCGTCGCTGGGCGAGACAAGGACCATGGCGCGATTGGGTTCAAGTAGCGCGACCACCACGCGTCCTCGTCCGCCGTACCGGTCTTTTCGAGCTAACCAAACCGTGTCGCCGGCCTGGCGCGTCTGCCACTCCGGATGAATCCGGTCCGCATTGTGCATGTCAACGAAGAAGAGATTCTCGAGCCACGCGTAGCTGTAGCATCCCCCGCGGTCCTGGCCGATCTGCACGATCCACGGCCACACGTCGGTGACCGGCGCATTAATCGTCAAAGCGCGTGTGGCCAGGCTTGCGGGCCGGGGTGAGAGTTCATCCCCCGGCCATGTCCGGCTGATCTCGTCGCCCGTCGCCCCCCAGGTGAGATACCATGGCCGGATGAACCACAGGTGAACCAGACCAGCCACCACCAGCCCTAATGCCAACCACGCTGCGGCCCGCGCCAGCCGGATCGCCCACTTCGCTTTTGTTTCCGCCTCGTGGGTTTCACTAGCCTTGGTCATTGAACGTAGTCCTCCGCGTTCGGGGCGAACCTCAGAATCCGGTACTGGGTCAATTTGATGCTGTAGCGGCGATCCCGCAAGGCGGGATCGCCAAATGGCGGCATAAAGCCGCCTCTACATCAAATTGACCCATTACCCAGCATCCCGTCACGTTCAGCTTCCGTGAGCGCGGTCCAGTGGCGGTGGGCCCATCCAAAATGCCACTATTGCCCCCAAGGCCAATCCCTGCAAGATGATCTCCGGCTGGACCTTCAGGTGCACGACCGGAGTGAAGATGGGTCGCATGTATACCATGCCTTCAATTGTTCCGGGCGCGGCCACCGCTGTCGCCCAGAATCCCAGCACAATGTACAACCCGGAAATGGAAAGGAAGCGCTTCTTGAATGACCAGTTCATCAGCGTGTTGAAGAAAGGATAAAGCGCCGCGGCCATCAGGAAACCCCGAAGAAACTGGGCTGGGAGAAACCAAGTCACTACATGTCCCCACAGCTCCGGCTCCGCCTCCGTGCGGATGAAGACCTTGAAGATGGGGTTGGGGCCAACGTAGAACTCCTGGGTGAGGAGCGGGTAGGCGATTGCCCCCGCGATGAAATAGGTGATGATATGGGCTGCCGTAACCTTGCCGGCAAAGCTGAGGAAATGGCCAGTCCTCATGACGTTCCTCCGGGCGCGAGTCCATGACGCCTTTACAGCCCGGCTGCTCCCTCCGCTCGCGCCTTGATACCCAGGAGCATCTTCCGTTCCATAATGAAACTGCCGGGCTCGAGGATGACGCGATTAAAGAAGGCGTTCCTCCGCGTCGGATTGTAGTCGGAGTGAAAGCGCTCGATCAGCCGGGTGGTGCGTTCGTCCACGGGCTCGATGTAAAAGGTCCAGGTGGTGGCGGCATAATCCCCGGGCTTGACCAGGTTGGAGGGAGGGCCTTGCCGTGTGTCCCCGTGCAACACAATCACCCGGCGCGGTTCAACGATCACCGCGGGAATGGGCGGAATCTTCGGGTGCAGGAGGATCTGATCACCGGCCTTCAAATTCTGCCACTCCGGATGGACCCGGTCGGCATTGTGAATGTCGCAGCCCAGCAGGTTCTCGATCCATGTGTAACTGTAGAAGCCGCCCCGTCCTTGCCCTATCTGCGCCAGCCACGGCCACACCTCGGCCACCGGCGCATGGATTGTGATGGCGTGGGTTGCTGACAACTTCGGGTTAGGCAGCAGCTCGTCGCCGGGAAGCGCGCGTCGGACCTCTGCCTCCGTCGCACCCCAGCGAACGTGCCACGGCCGCAGCCAGTGCCAATAAGCAGCAAAAGCGACCGCCCCCACGATGAGCAGTCAAGTGAGTCCCAAGAATGCCCCAATCAGCCAGTTTGACTTGCCCACATTCGCCATTGCCGTCCAGCCTCCTTAAGATACCCGCCCACCACGGCCGGCTCTACTGACGCGACTTCGTCGTCAGTTGGTAATGCTTTTGTCCACCTGGCCAGCGCCACTTGCCTTTCCAGCCGGGACTTCCATTTGACAACTCCCGACGAGTATACACCCCACAGCCTCGTCCTGGAACGTTCCAGCATGGTTTGGTCCGCGGCCCCTCTTGGGCATTCTTCAACAACCCTGCTTCCACGCAGGGGCAACGCCGAACGCCCAGTCGAGGCGGACTCCCTGTCTCTTGACATGACCAAAATGATAGGCTAGTATAGTAAGTGGGGTCGTGGAAGAAACAGGATTCATTCGGGATTCAGGATTCAGGAGTCAGGGTTCAGGAGTCAGAGTGAAGAGCATCTGCTTACTGTCGAGTGCCTACTGAACTTGAGGGGGCTCGAGACGGCGGGACCCTTGGCCCGTGCCAAAGTCTACGACAAGATGTCACCGCAGACAGGGAAGGAAAGAACTACTAACTTCAAAAAATGGAGGACAATGCGGGAATGTTGTTGAAAACAAAGGACCGGCCCCCAGGAGCCGAGGGTGAAGCGGGAATGTTATAGAAAACTAAGGTAGTTACGCGCTGAAAGCGGGAATGTTGTTGAAAAGACAGGGGTTCCGAATTGTGAATAGTGAATGTGAATTATGGATTGACTTCTTACTTCTGGCCACCGCCTACTGCCTATTGCCTACTCTTCAGGCGGGTGGCAGGCAGGGCAATTCACAATTCAGAGTTCGAGATTGCCAACTGACCACGGACAACGGACCCGCCACGGCGGGACAACTGACGGCGGCCACCCTATATGCGTTATAATACGTAGCCGAGTTGGAAATCATCAATGGCAGACGGCAGCAAAGTTGAGGATCAGGAACGATGAGCTATATCGTGACACCGTTTGAGGTCAGTTCCAAAGGCTTGGAATCGCCGGTCAAAGTTCATTTTGTTCACCTTTACTCAGCCATCGCCACGCGGCATAGCGACACTATGGACGCAGTTTTCTTGGCGGACGGCCAGAAGGTGACCGTCGCCATTTCCTGCGCGACACTCGCCGAATTGCAAGAACGCGATCGCAAGAATCTTACCGACCAACAACTGGCGGATATTGCCGCTCTGCATCTGCGTCGAACGCTCGAGCACGGGTACGCGGCTACCGAGGCGGAGCTTTTCCTGAGCGGTGAAGAATTCCGGGCCTTGGGTCGCGAACTCGGGTATCTGTGAGTAGGTGTCAGTACCAGGATTCAGGAGTCAGGAGACAGAAGGTGGGAACTAAGCAGAGGGCAACAGGCAGTGGGGAGAAAACAACTCATTCCAAACTCCAAGTTGCTTCATACCCCGACTTGCTGGCGAAGTGCTTTAACTGACCACTGACGACTGACGACTGACAACTGACAACTGAGGAGTGAATGTATGTGTGGCATTGTAGCTTATACGGGCAAGCAATCCGCCCGGGAAGTTCTGATTGATGGTCTAAAGCGCTTGGAGTACCGCGGCTACGATTCCAGTGGCATCGCCATCCTCAACAGCCCACCTTACTGGGTGCGCACGGTGGGGAAGGTAGCTGCACTCGAGCAGCGCGTCTGGCAGGACGCTCCCGAGGGCGTGGTGGGAATCGCGCACACGCGCTGGGCGACGCACGGCAAGCCCTCAGAAAGCAACGCCCACCCGCACATCGATTGCACGGGCAAGATCTTCCTGGCACACAACGGCATCATTGAGAATTACCTGCTGCTCAAAAAGCGGCTCGCTGCCGCGGGACACACCTTCCGCTCCGAGACCGATACGGAGGTTCTGGCCCACTTGATTGAGAGCCTTTACCAGGGGAACCTTGAGGCGGCCGTCCAAAAGGCACTCTTACAGGTCCAGGGCACATTCGGTTTGGCGGTGCTGCACGCAGCCCACCCGGGGCAGATTATTGTGGCGCGTCGAGGAAGTCCGATTGTCCTGGGAGTGGGTGAAAACGAATCCTTCGCTGCCTCCGATGCTTCCGCGTTGGCACGGCACACGGACCAGGTTGTGTACCTTGAGGACAACGAAGTGGCGCGGCTGGAGCCAGGCCGGTTTTCAATTACTACCCTCGAGAACCGCGCTGTGAACCGGGAAGCAACCACGCTGGAGGTGGGCCCGGAGGCGATGGATCGCGGGAGTTATCCGCATTTCATGCTCAAGGAGATTTTCGAGCAGCCCGAGGCGGTCGAGAACGCGTTGCGGGGACGGGTGAATCACGCGGAGGGAGTAGCCAAGCTGGGCGGGTTAGAGTCTGTGCAGGAGCGACTTCAACAGGCTCGCCATCTCATCATTGTCAGTTGCGGTACCAGCTACTATGCCGGCCTGTTTGCACGCTACGCCTTCGAAACCCTCACGGATTTGACGGTGGAAACGGAGTTGGCCTCGGAATTCCGCTATCGCAAACTGAACTTGCGGCAGGGCACCGTGGTGCTAGCCATCAGCCAGTCAGGAGAAACCGCAGACACGCTGGCCGCTCTCCGCGAGGCCAAGCGCAAGGGGGCATTGGTCCTCGGACTGGTGAATGTGGTCGGCAGCACCATCGCCCGCGAGACCCACGCCGGCGTTTACTCCCATGCCGGCATCGAGGTGGGGGTGGCTTCCACCAAGTCTTTCGTTTCGCAGCTCACCATACTCACCCTGATGGCGATTTTGATGGGACGAAGCCGGGACCTTTCTTATGAGGAAGGAGCCACGGTGCTGCGGGGGCTGGAAAAGCTTCCTGACCAGATTCGAGAAACCTTGCAGGAATCCGAGCGCATCCGAGAGTTGGCGCAGAGATACTGCGGCTTCTCTCACTTCCTTTACATCGGCAGGAAATACCAATACCCGATTGCGCTCGAAGGCGCCTTGAAGCTCAAAGAAATTGCTTACATCCACGCGGAGGGTTACGCTGCCGGTGAGATGAAGCATGGCCCCATCGCGCTCATCGATCCTGCCTTCCCTACCATGGCGATTGCCCCGGAAGATGGCTCCTACGAGAAGGTCATCTCCAACATGCAGGAGATTCGCGCCCGCGAAGGCCGCATTATCGCCGTTACCACCACCGGTAATGCAAAGCTCGGCTCCCTGGTGGATGACTTTATCGAGGTTCCCCGGAACCACGATCTTCTGATGCCGGTCCTCACCGTCGTTCCCTTGCAGCTTTTTGCGTATCACTGCGCGCTGTTGCGCGGCTGCGACATTGACAAACCCAGGAACCTGGCAAAGAGCGTTACGGTCGAATAGATCTGCGCCAGGCGGCGCGCAGCCTGCCCTCAGGTGGTTCATTATATCTATATTATTCACTCACGTTATAGTTTTATGAGGAAGACCTGCCCAGGACAAACTCCAAGTTTCGCAGAATTCGATCCACGTGCGAGCCGTGCCAGTAGACGTGGCCGCAGCCGGTGCAGCGGTAGAAGTCCTCGTAGAGTTGGAAGATCTTAGCCTCGACGAGCGCTTCCACACCTGCCTTCTCCGCGCGTTCAATGGGCGCGTTGCACAACGTGCAACGAGTCCAGAGCCCCGCGCGGGTGTCCAGGCCAAGTCGTTCCACTACCTCGCGGAGCTGCTGGGGGGGATATTCACTTTTGAGGCTGAGCACCTTATCCAGGTGCGGAAACCGCTGTGCTGTTTCGCCCCGGGTCAGGATCACGCGCTCGCCGCTCCGTCCCATGGCAAGCAATTGCGCGGGCGTCATATCGTTCGCATAGTAAGTGTCGTATCCCAGCAGGCGCAACATTCTCGCCAGCCGCCCGAGCATCCTGTCGACTGCAAATCGAATCTCGGAGGGGTTCATCCTCGCCCCAGCTTTCTTGAGTCAGCGAAAGAAGAAGCGTCGCGTCGCATCTGGCTTCATTGGCCGCAACGAGCGGGAAGGCGACATTCTAACATGGGATTCTGGGGAGAGGCGGCCCTAAGAGTCTAGAAAAGGGTAGACCCGTCCGGCTCAGGGCTTATCAGGCAGGATTGTGGGGTTGCTATATAATCCCGGACGGGTCGGTGGGCTTGTTTGTAGCGAGTGGTCGCTACGAAACTCTTGAGGCGCCGGGGTCCTGTCCCCTTCACCGGGGCTTACGTCCGAGGCAGGGTCACCCAGCGTGTGAGTTTTCCGTTGGGTGCCGCTCATTACCTCGCGCCCCGAATCTTTCTTCCTGGGCTACCGCGACGGCTGACGCTTTCCGCGTTCCCTCGCCTCCGCTGGCACCGCCTTATGCGTCGAGCCGACGCCAAGGCTAGCAGGATCCCGGCACACCGTATACGCTCAACATCACCTCCGTCTTGTTTCCCTTGTATACCGCTTCTAACATAGCTCACTGCACAGAAGAGTCAATAGGTATTGCATACGGCTTACGCTTTTATTACATTTATGTTAAGATTAGCCTCGAAAAAGCATGGGTGGGAGGTATCTATGAGCATTGGAACGCGCGTCATGCAGATACGGAACCAGAAGGGCATCAGCCAGCGGCAATTGAGCCAACGCTCGGGCATTGCCGGCTCATACCTCTCAAGGATTGAGAATCGCCACCTTGAGCCACGTCCTAAGACCCTGCGCAAGATAGCGGACGCTCTCGATGTACCCTTGGCCGAGTTCTTCCAGGAGCGCGACGAGAACCTGGCAGGCATCCAGTGCCTGCTTACACCCTCCGGCAGATGCATTATGGACATGATTAGCGCCGGCCATGGAAAACCCCCACAACCTGGCGCCGAAGTGTACACGCCGCGTCATCTGCAATTGCTTCGGCTGGCCGGCTATCTCATTCAGAGTGGCGACGCACGCTTGCTCGACGCGCTGGAAGTGGTTCTCGGAGCTTTGCTGAGCACCGACCGAAGCCACCCGGACGGCCTCCCGGCAACCCTTCCGCGGCCGACTTCAGAACCTCCCCGGCGACCGGATTAGGGGTCCGAGTAGGGAAGCTCGTTGAGAAGCCGCTAGCCCTTCCGTAAATCAACTCGAGAGAACTGGCAGGTCCGTCCCGCCAGCCCGTCATTGGGAGGCTCGCGTGGCCGGGCTACTTTATCGCCTTCTCCAGTTCCGCCGCCGCCGAGTTTATAAGTGCGGCCTCGGCCGCGAGAATTCTGCCTACCTCGATGATCCCCTCGTCGGCCTGTTTCCATTTCTTCTGCTCGATGGATTCGCGAACCGCGGGCATGGTTTTGACTCCATAGCCGGTGTATACGCCGGGCGCGTAGATTTCATGCTTGTACCAGGGGCGTCCAGGCAGGCCCTCAGGGCTGGTCAGCTTCCGCTCGCTCTGGACGAGCAGCGCATTGAGCGGGCTTAACGGAGCGCCGGCCAGCGCCGCGCCGCCATTGGCATTCGCTTTTTCAACCGCCTTCCGGTAGCGCTGGGCGCTCTGAGTAAGCGCATCCGTCGCATTCTCGAGTGGAGCGAAGTTCAAATAAGGCGGGACCTCTTCCGGTTTCGGAGGAACGAAGCTCTTTTGCGGGTCAGCGGTGGCCGTGAAGACTCCCTCCTCGATCTCTTTGTTCTGCTCCCGAACTTCATCCTGCTTGCTTTTCAGAAGCTTCTTCAAGTCGTCCGTGTATTTGTGAATGGTGTCGGTGAAGTCAGAGAAGTCGAAGGGCAACAGCTCGGCATCCGCCAGGCGCATGACCGCCGTTCCAGCGGTCTGGGCCAGGGCGCGCCCGTAGACAAACGAAGTATCGCTAAAGTGCGTATACCAATAGAAGTCATCGTAAATGGAGTGGTAGACTCCGCCACCGCCTTCGCCGCCGTAGCCGAGGTCGAGCGAGGCGATGCCGAGATGATCGACGAACGCGCCATAGTCAGAGCCTGAGCCCAGGGCGCCAATCCGCAGGTCGGGACGCTCGCGCGCTTCCTGGCGCTCTTCCGGTGAGCTGGCGCCCTCGATCCGCCTGAGTTGGCTGCGCTTCCATACGCTGATCTTCTTCTCGGGGTCCTCGATGTCGCGCGCCACCCCGTTGATGAATTTCTCGAGTGAATGTGATCCCCCCATAAAGAGATAGCCGCGGCCGTTCGAGTCTGAATTGAGGTAAGCCACCGCGTGGCGGCTCAGTTCATCCGCGTGCTCCTCCGCCCACTCGGTTGAGCCGAGAAGCGCCGGCTCTTCACCGTCCCACGCGCAGTAGATGAGGGTCCGCTTGGGTTTCCAGCCTTGCTTCAAGAGTTCGCCGAAGGCCCGAGCTTCCTCGAGCTCAGCGACCAAGCCGGAGATAGGGTCCTCGGCGCCGTTCACCCAGGCGTCGTGGTGATTGCCGCGCACCACCCATTCGTCCGGATACTCCGACCCGCCAACCCGCGCAATCACGTCGTAGAGTGTTTTGATATCCCAGTTTGATTTGACTTTCAGGTGCACCTTGGCGGGGCCGGGACCGAGGTGATAAGGGAAGGGAAGCGCGCCGCGCCACTGCTCAGGCGCCATCGGCCCCTTAAGAGCAGCGAGCAAAGGTTGCGCGTCGCCGTAAGAAATGGGGAGAACGGGAATCTTGGTGATGGTCTGGACGTCCTCGAGCGGCAGTCGCTTGGCGTCCTTGGTGGCCCCAACGCCGGGCGTGAGCGGGTCGCCGGGATAAAGGGTGTCATCCATGACGCTGCCGCGTTGCACGCCTTCGCGGGGACGAAAGGCTCCAGCGGGGAAAACGTCGCCCTGAAAATAACCGTCTCCGCGTGGGTCGGAGTAGATCAGGCAGCCCACCGCCCCATGCTCTGCCCCTACTTTCGGCTTGATCCCTCGCCACGATCCCCCGTAGCGAGCGATGACAATGGCGCCTTTCACGGAAATCCCCAGCCGCTCGAGTTGCTCGTAATCCTCGGGCACGCCGTAATTGACGTAAACCAGCGGCCCCGTAACGTCCCCATCCGCCGAATAGGCATTGTAAGTGGGTAGCTGCTCATCATGCTGGCTGGAGGTCGGGTCCTCGGGGACTGCCGGCTCCTCCAGCTTGGCCGTGAACTTCGTGGGCTCAACCAGCTCAACCAACCGTTCTTTAGGAGTGGGGAAGAGCACTTCGAAGTTCTCGATGTGCGCATCCCAGCCCCACTCTTTGAAGCGGGAGAGAATCCACTCCGCGTTCTCCTTGTCATACGGTGAACCCACATGGTGCGGGCGGGCGGAAAGACGCTTCATGTAATCACGTAGGTTGTCGGGAGAGGGTATGGAGCGAAACTTTCCTTCCCATTCTCGCTCCGCCCGCGCGGCGTTCGAAGAGAAGCCTTGCAATGGAACCGGTTCTTCGGCCGGGGCGGCAGCGAGCGTTAGGGTCGAGAGCAATAGGATTACAGTGAAATGCCAACGGTGCATGAAACAGCCTCCTCGAGAAATCGCATGAGAGTATAGCGCATTCCGGCGGGTGGATGTGTCCCCTCCTTTTCCTCCCGCGCTGCATCTGAGCTAACCCGGATTTCTCACTAAGCCGGGACGCCTTTAGGAGCGGTGCCGGAAGGGCGGGGCTTCAGCCCCGCCGAAATCAGGGCTCCCGCCCTCTATTGGTCCCGCGCCCCGCGCAGTCCCGCAGGCGCGGGACTGCGCGGGGCATGGGACACGGGAATAATTTGGAAGGCCTTGTAACGGCGGGTCTGAAGCCCCGCCCTTCCAGACCCGTCGTGAGAAATGCGAGCTAAGTGCGTGATCGCTTCTTGGGAGCTGGAATTGTGGTAATCTGGACGGAGCCGGGGCAACATTGTGCTCCGGCCTTGCAGGATGCTGAGGCAAGGTATTGGCATGTCATCTTGAGCGAAGAGGTCAGGAGTCAATCTGGCGGGCTAGGGATTAGGGGCTGGGGAAGCGGAACCCAGTCCCTAGCCCCTAGCACGCAGTCCCCAACCGGAGGGATGGGTGAGCGGTTGAAACCGGCGGTCTTGAAAACCGTTAGCCTCGAAAGGGGCTCGAGGGTTCGAATCCCTCTCCCTCCGCCACTCTTTTGATCCCGAATCCCGAAGTTGGAGTCATCTGTCATCCTGAGTCCCGACTTGTCGGGGCGAAGGATCGCGGCAGTTGTTTTTTGCGCTCACCAGCCTACGGCGAACTGCGGAGATGCTTCGCTCAGAGGCTGTGACTTTTTTCGAATTTCGATTGCCTTGCAGTCACAAGCTCGTCTTTCTACGGTCGTCCGCGCGGGCTGGCGGAGGGGGCGGGTCTCGCGGCTCTCCTACGCCCTCGTGATTCCGAACGGGGCCTACAATTTCGTTGGCGGCATCGCAGGGGTTGGTCTTGCGTATAATACGTTAGAGTAAATCTATGCACGCTCGCTGCCGGCGGGCCAGTTAATCCCATCACATCGCGAGGTTGGCGTTCGCAACCAAGTCGTGCCAGGATCCGCACGCTACACCTGAAGGACATCGCCCTCGCGCGCCACCATTTGGTACAGGACTGGACTCACAATGCGGCCGAGGAAGAGTCTCGAGACCAGGCCGGCTACAATGACGATGGCAAAGGGCCGCTGTGAGTCCGACCCGATACCGTGCGAGAATGCGGCGGGCAGCAGGCCAAGGCAGGCCACGAGCGCCGTCATCATGATGGGCCGCAGGCGCACCATGGAAGCCTCGAAGGTCGCTTTTCGGATTTCCTGCCCTTCCAGCCGCAGTTTGTTGATGTAGGAAGCGTCGATGACGGCGGTTTCCACCGACACACCCATCAGAACCAGCAGTCCTAAGATGGAAGAGACGCTGAATGGCGTGCCGGTCAGCTTCAGCGCCAGCAGCGCTCCTACGGGTTCGGTCAATACCACGCTCAGCACGACGATGACGGGAAACTTAAAATTGCCGTAGAGGGCGAACAGGATCAAGAAGATCAGCACCACAGTTAACGGTCCGATGATGTCAAGTTGAGCTCTGGCGGCCAGAAACTCGCTGTATTCCCCGCCCCATTCGAGGCGGTAACCGAAGGGCAGTGTGACCGCCCTTCTCACGGCTTGTTGTCCATCCGCCACTGCGCGCTCGAGGTCCCGTCCCACGATGCTGTACTGGATGCCGATGTAACGCGAGTTGTTCTCGCGGTAGATGAACGAGGCCCCGTTACCCTGACTGATGCGGGCGAGCTGGCTCAAGGGGATCTGCTGGCCGGTGGGCGTGCCGACGAGCAGATTGCCAATCTCGCGCTCGCTGGAGCGGAACTGGGGCTGCATGCGCACGACCAAGTCAAACAGCTTCTCGCCCTGGATCACTTGCGTCGCCGCCTGGCCGCCCACCGCCGCCTGGACGACGGCTTCGACATCGGCAACGTTGATCCCGTAGCGGGCGATCTTCTCCCGATTCACGTCTACGAGCAGGCTGGGCTGGCCGAGCTCGCGAACTACGGTTAATTCGGTGAAACCGGGGACTCTCGCCAGGGCGTTCTTGATCTGCACGGCCTTATCCTGGAGCACGTTCAGGTCAGCGCCATAGATCTTCACGGCCAGGGCGCTCTTGAGTCCCGTCAGCGCCTCGTCGACGGCGTCCTCGGCGGGCTGGGTAAAGTTAAAAATGATGCCGGGGTAGGACTCGAGCTTAGCGCGGATGGAGTCAATCAACTCCTGCTTGTTGTGAATCCCGCCCGCGCTCTTCCAAGCCTCGTCCTTGTAGGGCTTGAGCCCGATGTAGAACTCGCAGTTGAAGAATCCGGTGGGATCGGTGCCGTCGTCCGGACGACCGAGTTCCGAGCCCACGACGGTGACCTGGGGATAGGACATCAGAATCTTGCGAATCTCGGGGGCGATCTTGCTCGCTTCCTCGAACGAGATGGTGTAGGGCAGGGTGGCCCGCACCCACAACGCGCCCTCGTCAAGATGGGGCATGAACTCGCCGCCGATGGTGGGGACCAGCAACAAAGTGGCGCCGAAAATGAGGACCGCGACGAGCATGCTCACCTTCGGGTGGTCGAGGCACCAATCGAGTTCTCCTCCATACTCGCGCTTGATCCACTCGTAGGCGCGGTTCGTCCTTTCCCGGACGCCGCTTTTGAACCAGTAGGATGCGAGCACCGGAACCAGGGTCAGGGTCAGGACCAAGGCGCCAATCAGCGCGAACGACATGGTGTCGGCCATGGGGTGGAAGAGCAGGCCGGAGGGACCGCTCAGGACATAGATGGGAAGGTAGCCGGCGATGATGACCGCCACCGAGTAGAAAATCGGCCGGTCGACGTCGCGCGCCGCAGCCACGATCACTTCGTGCAGTTTGTACGGCTGGCCCTGCCTCAGCCCCAGTTCGCGGTAGATGTTCTCCATCATGACCACAGTGCCGTCAATGAGGATGCCGAAGTCGATGGCCCCGATGGAGAGCAGGTTGGCCGAAACGCCGCGGGCGTGGAGGAGAATGAAGGAAAAGAGCAAAGCAACGGGAATGGTGAGCGCCGTGATCACCGCGGCGCGCACGCTGACCAGGAAGAAAATCAGCACGACCAGCACCAGGACCATGCCGCGCAGCAGGTTGTTTTCCACCGTATCGGTGGTCAGACGCACGAGTTCGCTCCGATCGTAGTAGGGCCTGACCTTCACGTCGGTCGGCAGCACTTCCCGGTTCAGTTGTTCGGTCTTGGCCTCCACGCGCTTCAGCACTTCCTGGGTCTGCTCGCCCCGGCGCATGAGGATGACGCCCTCGACGGCGTCATCATTGTCCTTGGAGTTGTTCAGAGACTTTTCAACGTAGCCGAACTCGCCCAAGCGTGGCGCGTGCCCGATGGTGACTTCGCCGACGTCCTTGATGCGCACCGGCGCCCCGTTGTTGCTGGTCACCACGATGTTGCTGATGTCCTGGTTGTCGCGTGCCAGACCCAGGCCACGCACGTAGTAGAACTGCCCGCCCTGGGAATAGAATCCGCCACCGGCATTGGCGTTGTTGGCGGCCAATGCCTGGATGACCTGCGGCACGCCGAGGTGATAGCCGTAGATGCGGGCGGGATCGAGCAGCACCTGGTACTGCATTACCGTCCCGCCGAAGCCCGAATCATCCGCTACTCCAGGCACCGACCTGTAGGCCCGCTCGAGCACCCAATCCTCGATGGTTTTCAGCTCTTGCGGTGTGTGGTCGGGGCTTTCGATCACGTAGCGGTAGACGAGGCCGCTGGGGCTGAAGAGCGGCGCCAGGCTGGGCGTCACGCCGCTCGGCAAGTTCGCGTTACTCAAGCGCTCAAAGGAGACCTGCCTGACGAAGTAATTGTCGGCGTCGTCTTCGAACGTGAGGATCACGTCAGAGAGCCCGTAGAGCGAGATCGAGCGCATGAAGACCAGCTTCGGGACGCCGTTCATCTCGACCTCGATGGGCAGGGTCACCAGGCGCTCGATTTCTTCGGCGGCGTGGCCCGGCCATTGGGTGATGATCTCGACCATGGGCGGCGAGAGATCGGGATAGGCATCCACCGGCATGCGCTCAAAGGAGACGACGCCGACCACCACGATGAAGGCAGTGAGCATCAGCACCATGAAGCGTTGGTTGAGGGCGAATTGGACGATGCGGTGAATCATACGTATCAGTCTCTAGTGGAATGCTGAAAAACCCGTCTAACCTGTCATTCCGAGGAGTACCGCCTTGCGGGACGACGAGGAATCTCGCCCCGATCAGATCGGGGTTTCCAGAGCGAGATTCCTCGCTTCGCTCGGAATGACAGCGATTACAAAGAAAGTGGCTCCCTCACCTTAGTTCGCTCACTTCTGCAAGGAGTTGGCGAACTGCAAGAACAGGCTGCCGTCAGCCACCACCTGCTCGCCCGCCCTGAGGCCGCTCAAGATCTCGGTCTTTCCGTTCTGGCTGTCGCCGATTTCCACCGGTCGCTGGCCGAACTGTTTGGCGTGATTCGTCTGGTTCGGCTGGCTTGGGCCCGCCTCGACGTAGACGAAAGGCTGGTTCTCGGGCGTCCTCAGCACAGCCGCGTCCGGCACGGCTAGCGCGTTCACCTGTCCCGCCTGCACCGTGGCCGTCACGTACATATCCTTCTTGAGCTTTCGTCCGGGATTGTCGGTCACGATGCGCACTTGCAAGGTCCGCGAGGTGGGATCGAGCGCCGGGGCGATGTAAGAAATCGTGCCATGGAATGCGGTCGGATAAGCATCGGTCTGGATCGCGACCGGATCGCCGAGTCGCACAAAGGCAAGGTCGTGCTCGTAGACGTTGGCCAGCACCCACACGGTCGACATGTTGGAAATCGTGAACGCCTGGGTCGCGCCCGCCTGTAGCACCTGTCCCGGGCCCACCAATCTTTCCACCACCTCGCCCGCGAGGGGCGCGAGCACGGGGATTTCCGCCGATACCGGAGCCTTCGGGAGGGCCTCCGGATTTACCCCCAGCACTTTCAGCGCCTGCTCCGCCGCCTCGAGATCAGCCTGCGCCTGGTTCCGAGTAAATTCGGCCTGCTGGAGGTCGGCTTCGGCGATGGCGTGATGCGCGTATAAGTCCTGCGCGCGGGCGTAGCTCTTTCCGGCGAGCGACAAGGCATCACGCGCCTTCAGGTAATTGGTGCGGGCCTGGGCGTAGTCGGGACTCGCGACGTACAACATGGGCTGGTCCTTGCGCACGACTTCGCCGGGCGAAACCACGATGCGCGCCACCGGCCCGCCCACTTGGGTGATCACCGGAGTGGTCTGGAAATTATTGTAGGCGACCGAGCCGGTGAGCCTCAGCACCCGAGGCAGGCGCTGGGTCTCGACGATCACCACCTGGACGTGCTGCATCTGCTCCTCGGGCACGGTGAACAACTGGGCTTTGTCTTCCCCGCTGACGGCGCCGCCAGAAGAAGTCGAATTCGACTGGGCGTCGGCGGGGCGATGAGAGCAACCTGCAAGCGTGAGGGCAAGAAGGGCAACGACGACAAGCGCCGGCAGCGCGTCGAGCGGCTTTGGCATCGTGCGGTGCGGAGAACCGCCGGCCCGATCAGAACACGTCCTCGCCACTGTCGACGGTTGACTGGGAACTGTGGCCTGCTTTTTCATGGTAGCGTCCTTGATCCCACCGCCTCCCGCAACTGCTCGAGCGCCAGCATGTAGGTGGCCAGCGCCTGACGATAGGCCAGTTGCGTAGCGCGGTAACTGCGCTCGGCGTCCAGAAAGTCCAGCAGGCTGGCGGCGCCGCGCTTGTAGGCGTACTCCGAGATGTCGCGCGAGTCCTGGGCCTGCTTCAAGTACCCCGACTCGTAGAGCCTGACCACGGTGTCGCCCTCCTTGGCCGCCTCGTAGGCCGTGGTCACATCCGTCATCACCGTCTCCTGGGCCGCGATCTTCGACTCCTGCGACTGGGTGATGGCGTAGTGGGTGCGCGCGATCTCGCCCTGGTTGCGGTTGAAGATGGGGATTTCCATGCTGAAAATGAAGCTGGCGCTGTTGATCCCGGTGACGTGGGTGTAGTCCAGCGTGGTGGTCGGGTCGCGCTTGCCGTTGGCGACGGCGAGCTGATGCTGGCTCTCGGCCGCGGTGACTCCCTGGATCGCGGCCCTGAGGTCCGGGCGCAATCCGAGCGCGGTCACCTGCATGTCCTCCTTATTGCCGTGCAGAGGAACGTAGCTGAGGTCACCGACCACGTCGTAGTTTCCGGGCACGGTGTCATAACCGAGCTGGCTGCGCAGGCTGGCCAGCGCCTGGACCAGGTTCAGCTCCGCCGAGGAGACGTCGGTCTGGAACTGGAGCAACTGCAGCTTGATCTTAAGGAGGTCGCCCTCGCTGATGCCGCCCGCCTTGTAGCGCGCGGCGCTGATGTCCACCGTCTCCTGGAAGCTCTTGAGGTCCTGCTTGGCGAACTCAAGATTCGACTTGGCCAGCAGTATGCCGATGAACTGTTGCCCGACGTTGAAGGAGAGCGAGCGCTCGTTGTCGCTCACTTGCGACTGGGTGACCGCCGTCTGGTCGCGCGCCGCCCGGATGCGCGCCTGCCGTTTGTGCCCGCGCTCCCAGGTGTAGGAGAGCCCGACGTCAAACTCGGTGATCTGATTCAGGTTGGTCGAGTTGAAATCGTGAGGGGTAAGGGGCACAAAAAGGTCGTCGTAGTCAAACACCGGGTTCGGGCGGATGGCCGCGGTAATCTCCTGCGCTTGGCTCTGCTGAATCTGGGTGCGCGCCGCCTTCAGGGCGTGATTGTGCTCGATCGCCAGCCGGATGGCCTCGTCGAGGCTGATCTTCATGCTAGGCGGAGGCTGGCTCTGCGGCCTCGCGACCTGCGCCGCCGCAACCACCATCAGGAGTGAAAGCGCCATCCGCCTCGAGAGTCGAAATCGCTTCAAAATCAACGTGAATTGAATATACATTTCGGCACCTGATATGGCCCACCGGGATGAATGCACGCCAAGGAAGACGTGGCTACAGACTCATCTTCCTTTGGGGCTTGCCAGGGGCAAGCATGAAACCGGGGATAGACCTAGGTGAGAGGCGGAGCGCGCCCGTAGAGAGTGGTGGGCCGAAGGGAATGAAAGACGCTGAACGAAAACGCCGCCAGGACGAAAACCGCGCCTCGAGCTTCGGGTGCCGTGGCGCTTGGGGCAGGCCGGGCAGCCGCGTGCCGTACGATCTGGCAGGCGGTGCAGAGCAATCCGTTTTCGACAACACGTTGCTGTGCCTGGCTCGCCCTGCGGACGGCCGTCGGGTGCGGCGCCGAAGTCCAGAGCGTTTCATGGCGGTGAAGTGCCACGACCCACAGCAGGTTCACCTGGAACAGCGCTAGGCAAAGCGTGGTCGCGACCTTCACCCATCGACGACTCAAGTAAGCACGCACAGGGCTCCATTATAGCGAATTCATATACGGCCACGCCAGGGGGCGCATCCAGTCATGTCAAATGTTACTGGTGAGGCGCCGTCAAGCCATTTAGAAATGTAACCCGTCAAGCCGTCCGCAACGTAAACCAGTGGAGCAGTTTGGAGGAGGGGGTTAGCATGGCATGTCAAGGCAAATGGGAGTACTTCCGAGCCGTTTACGTCCGTTATCGACGGGCCGACCGGCGGGGGAGGGAGAGGATCTTGGAGGAGTATTGTGCGAACACGCGATACCAGCGCAAGTACGCCCTGCGGGACTGCGAGCCCGTAAGCAGCGGTTGAAGAAACGCGTCTACGGGGGCACCCGGCCGGGTCGCCTGCTGAAACATCAGGTTGCCATCAAGAGCGAGCGCTGGGATGCGCAGGTTCCAGGGTTTGCGGAAGACGACCTAGTGGCGCCCTCGCGAAGGCGTGAGTTGACATCTGAGACTCTGATGGGGCGAACCCCCGCTCGGAGTCCGAGTAGAATCCCATAGTTGGCCTCACAGCCACCTGGGATACCCGCCGGGGAGGCAGCCTACTGAAGCACGACCCAAGAAGGGCAGCCGGAGCGAATTGCGGAGAAGTGCTGCTTGGTGGCAAAGAGTTCGGTCGCCGGGAATTTGCCTGGAGTTGTGCCCAGTCTGTGCTCGGTCTACTTGGAGGTGGTTGCATTACTGGGCTGGGTCTGATGAATGAAAGGATCTGATTCAGCAGCAGGTAATGGGAAACAAGGTGGCTGGGAGGCAGGGATTCGAACCCCGATACGCAGATCCAGAGTCTGCAGTCCTACCGTTAGACGACCTCCCAACGGGGCACCCTGATAGAAGTAAATGGGGTTGCCTTATTTTGTCAAGCGATGATTTCTGTTGCGGCCACCCCATCCGGCCGGGCAGGGAGCAGCAAGGATGCAGAAAAATCAGAACAAGCGGAAACTGACTTCGACTATGACGCGCACTGGGACGGGAGACCCGTTGCGCAGAGCCGGTTTGAATTTCCAAGTCCGCACTGTTTCCAAAGCCTTTTCGTCGAGCCCGAGGCCTAGAGGTCTCACCACCCGGGGATCGGTAACATTGCCCTGGACATCCACAACAATCCAAAGCACCACGGTGCCCTGGTACTTCGCCTTGCGGGCTTCCTCGGAGTAAGCGGGCTCGGGTTTGTAAATCGGTATCGGGGCGCTGACGCCGCCACCCACGCTATAAATCCCGCCGCCGGTCCCGCCACCTTCGCCGGGGCCCAGGCCGCCTCCTTTGCCAGAACCGATGCCGGTCCCTTCACCGGAGCCAATACCGCCGCCCGTCCCCGGCCCGTTGGAGGGCGGGCCCAAAACGCCTTGCGGATCGCCCCAGGGCATGTTCGAAGCCATCTGGGGCAGCTTCAGCTCCGGCGGGCCCAGCAAAGTGGGCTCGACCTGCAACTTGGGGTTTGGGTTTCTAATCACGGCCAGCGGGGGAGCGAGTTGTTGCTTCGCGAACCTGGGAACCGCACCCTTTGAAGCCGGTGTCGGCGACCGGTCGCCTCCTCCACCACCACCCCCTGTCCTCTTGCCCGCCGCCTGTAATTCCGCCAAATAGGGCGATATATCAACCGCTTCATACTTGGTCGACGCCTTGACCTGCTGGGTCATGTGTTCCACGAAGAAGGGCAAAATAATGATCGCAACTGCCATCAAGTGAAGGAGCAGGGCATTCAGCCACGAGCCAGACTGCGGCTGATAGTCCTGCCAAATCTCCGGGACATCGATGGGCTTTGAAGTAATCGGAATCGAAGGAGGTTTCGGCTTCTCAAACAGTGTCCTGAGCTCGTTCCGAATATCCAGAATCCAGGGAGGCATGTCCGTGGCAGGCAGAGGGGCCTCTCCCCGGTAATACTCTTTCGGAACGGTGATCTTCGGTTCGCGGAGCCTTTCCAAAATCTGCCGGAAAAGGGAAACGGGTGCAAGGGTGGAATCAACGAAGGTGAGGTGGTACTCAGGCTCGGGTATCCGGGGACTTGCGCTCGGAGTAGCGTCCCTGCTGATCTCGACCTCGGTATCACTGCTTGGCATTACACTCATGTCCTGTCCCTCGGGCTTCTCGGCAGCCCGGATATGATCCTGTCACCCTCTCTCGTTGAATGATGGCCGCCAGCCCTCCGAGGTTGCATGCCGGAACAACTATTCCTCTGTTCGCCATTACTCAAGGGCATTGTTCATTTTACCACAGTCAATCGCCCCCCGGTCACTGGAGAACTGCTACCGCCGGCAAGCCGCAAGCCACCTCCCACTAAATCATTTGACGCAGCAACCCCGCATGAAGTTGCGTAAGAAAATGACGAACCGTGGGGATAAGGCAAGTCATCACTTCAGCGTCGCGCGCTCGCCAACGCCGATTTGCTAGACACTCTCTTTATACGTTCTCTATAATACTTGGCTTGCGCACTCAGTGGAGGACGAATGCAGAAGACGCTTGACCTGAAGCACACTCTCAATCTTCCCCAAACCCATTTCTCCATGAAGGCCAACCTTCCGCAGAACGAGCCAAGGTGGCTGGCCAAGTGGGCAAAGGAAGATCTCTATGGCCAGATTCGCGCCGCGCGGAAGGGTGAACCGATCTTCACCTTGCACGATGGACCTCCTTATGCCAACGGCCGCATTCACCTCGGGACGGCGCTCAACAAGATTCTGAAAGACTTCATAGTCAAGTCGAAGACTCAGGAGGGATTCAATGCCCCCTACCTGCCGGGCTGGGATTGCCACGGGTTACCTATCGAAATCTATGTGGACAAAGAACTAGGGCCGCGCAAAGCGCAAATGAGCATCGTGGAAATCCGCCAGGCCTGCCGGCGCTATGCGGAAAAATATGTGGATATTCAGCGGCAAGACTTCATGCGCCTGGGAGTTTTTGGCGAGTGGGAAAAACCCTACCTCACCATGGACTTTGAGTATGAGGCACAGACGGCTGAGGCCTTTCTGAAGTTTCTGGCGGGCGGCTATGTCTACCGTGGCCGCAAACCGGTTTACTGGTGCATCTCTGACAAGACCGCCCTGGCGGAGGCTGAGGTCGAGTATGAGGACCACCGCAGCCGCTCCATTTACGTGCGATACCCTGTGCTGACAGACCCTGCGAATCTGGACCCCGCACTCGAAGGGCGCAAACTCTACGTCATCATCTGGACCACCACGCCCTGGACGCTTCCTGCCAGCCTGGCGGTGGCGTTTCATCCCGAGTTCGAGTACGTGGCGGTGGCGGAGGATGGCGGGGATGTGTACCTGGTTGAAAGCCGGCGACATGCTCCGGTGCTGCATGAAACGGGCCTTAAGGCCTCGAAGGTGGTAGCGAGAATCCCCGGTCGGAACCTGGAGCGCCTGGAAATGCGGCACCCGTTTCTGGAGCGGAAGATTCTGGGTGTGCTGGCGAACTACGTGACGGCCGAGGACGGCACGGGCTGTGTCCACACAGCGCCTGGCCACGGGCGCGAGGACTACCTTACGGGTGTGCAGTACGGGTTGGAAATCTATTGCCCGGTCGGGGATGCGGGAGAATTTACCGAAGGCCTTCCGGAATACCTGGGGAAGAAGGTCTTCGAGGCTAATGAGCCCATTGTCGAGTTACTGAAGAAACGGGGCGTGCTGGTGGGGCCGCCGGAGTGGCTGACACACTCTTATCCGCACTGCTGGCGATGCCACAATCCTGTGATCTTTCGTGCCAACGAGCAGTGGTTCATTAACATTGACCACCGGGAGTTACGGCAGCGGGCGCTGGAGGAAATCAAGAAGGTGCATTGGTTGCCGACTTGGGGTGAAGAGCGCATCACGAACATGATGGCTGAGCGGCCAGACTGGTGCATCTCCCGGCAGCGCTTCTGGGGAGTGCCGATCACGGTCTTCCACTGTGAAACCTGCAAGAAGCCCTTGCTGGACGCGGCGCTGGCGGAGCGGGCGGTGGAGCTTTTCCGGAAGGAAGGCGCGGACGCCTGGTACGCGCACCCCGTCGAAGAGCTTCTGCCCCCGGGGGCAAAGTGTACGGAGTGCGGCGGGGGGCGGCTGCGGAAGGAGACCAACATCCTCGACGTCTGGTTTGATTCCGGCGCAAGCCAGTTCGCGGTGCTGGGACATCGGCCGGACCTCCCCTGGCCTGCTGACGTTTATCTGGAAGCTGGGGACCAGTACCGGGGATGGTTTCATAGTTCGCTTCTGGTGGCGCTGGGCACGCACGGCGCGGCGCCCTACCGCACGGTCCTCACCCACGGCTGGGTCCTCGACGCCGACCGCCGGGCCATGTCCAAGTCCCTTGGAAACGTGATCGACCCCAACGAAGTCATCAAGACCCATGGGGCTGAAATCCTACGGCTCTGGGTGGCCTCAGTTGAGTTTGGAGAGGACGTGACTATCTCGGCGGAAATGTTGGCCCGGCTCTCCGAGGCGTACCGCAAACTGCGCAATACCTTTCGATATTGTCTGGGCAACCTTTACGACTTTGATCCGCAAAGGGATTCCGTGGAGGGCTCGCAGCTCGAGGAGCTGGATGCTTGGGCATTGGTGCGGACGGCGGAATTGCTAGGGCGAATCCGAGCTGCCTATGACGAGTACGCTTTCCACAAGGTGTACAGGGCGATATACGATTTTGCCACTGTGGACCTGAGCGCGTTTTACTTCGACATCCTGAAAGACCGCCTCTATACTGCCCCGGCCCATTCGATGAGGAGGCGTTCGGCACAAACGGCGATTTATCGCATCACGGAGGCGTTGGTTCGTGCCGTGGCTCCGCTGCTGCCCTTCACGGCCGAGGAAGTGTGGGCAAATCTGCCGGGGCCGCAGGGGCGCGAAAAGAGCGTCCACCTCGCTGCATTTCTCCGGCCCGAAGAACTTCGCACAGGAGTCCCGCAGGAGTATTTCAAGCGCCTGGAGAACTGGCCGCGGTTGATTGCGGTTCGGAATACGGTCCTGAAGGCGTTGGAAGTGGCCCGACAAGAGAAGTTCATAGGCGGCTCGCTAGAAGCCAAGATTTGCCTCGAGGTGGAAGGCGACCTGCGCAGTCTGCTGGTGGAATATCGGCCGGCACTTCCCTCGATCTTCATTGTTTCGCAGGTCGAAGTTTCCGCCAGCCCGTTGGCAGTAGCGCCTGAAACAGATATCCCCGGCCTCAGGATCAGGATTGATAGGGCCCTGGGTCGCAAATGCGAACGCTGCTGGAATTATTCCGAGCAGGTGGGTAAAGACAGCCGCTATCCGACGGTGTGCGAGAGGTGCTCGGGGGCGCTGCGGGAAATTGAAGCCGCCGGGTAGTTTCTGTGTCCGTGGTCAGTGGTCCGTTGCCAGTGGTCCGTAGTCCGTTGCTAGTTGTCCGCTGCAAGAGATGAATGGTTGGGTAGGTGCGATTGGAGATCTGAGAGTCGCCGTCAGGGGGGCAGGTTCTTCCAACTGACCCGCCGCGGCGGGACCACTGACGACTGAGAACTGACGACTGACAACTGACGACTGAAAACTTTCTTATGGGTGCAATTCGCGTTGGCAGGTTTTCGCGCGGTCTCTGGGGGATTGCTGCCGTTGTGGTGTTCGTCGCGGACCAGGTGACAAAGGCAGTGGTGAAGGGCTCGATCCCGGAGCACACGACGGTTCCACTTCTCCCTCACTTTTTCAACCTTATTCATACCAACAACGCGGGTGCTGCCTTTGGTCTATTCTCTGACTCGCCGGCGCCCTGGAAAACCGTGCTGCTCATCGTTATCTCGGGTGCGTTGCTGGCCACGGTGATTGCCGTCATGTGGCGAAACCAACGACTCCGGTGGGAGACGGGCGTGGGGCTTGCCCTGATTCTTGGCGGCGCGCTTTCCAATCTCTTCGATCGTATCCGGCTTGGTCGAGTCGTCGACTTCCTTGACGTTTACTACCGCAGCTATCACTGGCCCACGTTCAATCTTGCCGACAGCGCCATTGTGGTAGGAGCCGGGTTCCTGGTGTTCCAATTGCTTTTCTTGGAGTGAGGGAATCCATGTCTTTCTGGTCTGGTGTGGAGGGGATTTCCATTTGCCCCACGCGCCTCACTTTTTTGAAGTCGTCTGCGCCAGTGACAACGTGTTGCCATGTATTTTCAAGGGGTTAGAAGAATGCCGAGGATATGTAGAAAAGTGCATACATGTGTCAATTTGGCACGCTTTGCGCTTCCCCCACTTGAGAGTAGGCCACATATGTAGCCCGGTATAGCTGAGCGCAAGAGGCAACTACGGAGATTCTTCGTCCCGACAAGTCGGGACTCAGAATGACAGGCGCTTCATGATGGGCCGGTGAGCATGAACTTCTTCGGCCAGACCTCCGCTTGCACTTGACGACGATGATTTTCATCTCCTTGGGCATGACAGGTCCGAAGATGGTCTGAGACTTCAATCAATGGCCGAACAACCGCCATTTTCGAGTTTCGATTTTCGAGTTTCCAACTCCGAGGTGCGGAAATATGTAACCGGAGCGGAAGACGTCGGGGAGCGGCTCGACATCTTCCTAACGCGGCAGATGCCGGATTGGAGCCGCAGCCAGGTACTACGCCTGATTCGCTCGGGATTGGTCAGTGTCGGCGACCGCTTGGCCCGCAAGGGAGGGGAAGAGGTCCAAGCCGGCGATATCATCTCGGTGCGCGCGGAACGAGAAAAGCTGACGGCCACACCGGAGGCGTTGCCGCTTTGCATCGTTTACGAAGATGAAGATCTGCTGGTGGTGAACAAGCCAGCGGGAATGGTGGTGCACGTGGGAGCAGGCGTGAAATCAGGCACGCTGGTTAATGCGCTGCTGCACCATGTCAAGACTCTTTCCTCTGCCGGCGGCGCAGGGCGCCCTGGGATTGTGCATCGTCTGGATAAGATGACTTCGGGGTTGGTCGTCGTGGCGAAAAACGATGCCGCGCACCGACAACTGGCAGAACAGTTCAAGTCGCGCGCGGTGCGCAAGGCCTATGCGCTTCTGGTCCACGGGCAGGTGAGCAGCGCGCAGGGTAAGATCTGTAAGCCGGTGGGGCGTGATCCCTTCCGGCGCACCCGAATGAGGGTGGGGGGGCTGCGCGCGCGGGAGGCACTCACCCGTTACGAGGTCATCCGCCGGTTCCGCGGCTTCACACTGCTCGAAGCCCACCCCGAAACTGGCCGAACGCACCAGATACGGGTCCACTTCGCAGCCCTCGGGCACCCCATCGTTGGCGACACAACTTATGGCGCGCCGGGCAAGCTCCACCTCGGAGGTGGGGAAGTGGCGACCCTTTCGCGGACCTTTCTGCACGCAGGTTTCTTGGAGTTCCAACACCCGCGGATGCGCCGAGCGGTCAGCTTCTCGGCGCCGCTTCCTCCCGAACTGGAAGAATTCCTCGCTTCACTTTCAGAACGAGCGTGACCATAGCAAGTCGTCAGTTCTCAGTATTCAACGGGTAGCGCAGAGTTTGTGCAGTTCAAACTCTGCGGCTCTTATTTTGATGATGTCCACTCATTGGTTAACACGTGGACTCTATGTTGTTGCGCGAAGCTTGTTTTCGCTGAGAAGAGCAAAAAGCCGCAGAGTTTCTGAGAACCGAAACTCTGCGCTTGTATCTTGCTTTGGCCGTTGATTTCGGGTGTAAAACAGTCCCTGGAGTTAGCGGTGTCCGGCGGCGGAGGCCGATCTGCGCTGAGGCCGGGAGGGAACTCCCGAGCCTGTCGGGTAGATAGGCCCCCCGCCCTCTTCTCCCACGCCGAGGAGAATCCGAGGCCGTATGAGCCTGCATATTCAAGCTCGACGGGAGACGGCACAGGGTCGGGGGGACCGGACCGAAAGCTTAACTCCAGGAGGGTGTTATGAGCAACCTGGACACGTGTGGAATCGAAGTCAGTGCGAAGGAATTGGTGGTGAGGCTGCGGCGGCAGGAGGACTTGGAGCCTTTGCGAACTTTCACCAACACGCCGGAAGGCCATATGATGATCCTTCGTTACCTGCGGCGAGCGGGCCGCATGGTGCGCGTTTGCATGGAGTCGACCGGTCTCTACGGTCTGGACCTGGCGCTGGCGCTGAGCGGGCAGGAGGGCATCGAGGTGATGGTAGCCAATCCGCGTGCCGTCCGTCATTTCGCTCACGCCCTGATGCAGCGCAGCAAGAACGATCAGATCGACGCGGGGGTACTGGAACAGTTTGCCGTGCATATGCCCTTTAAACCTTGGCAGCGGCCCTCGGTGGCCACGCTGGCCTTGCACGCGCTGGCGCGGCGACTGCGGGAGCTGGTGGAGATGCAGACGGCGGAGAAAAATCGTCAGCATGCGGCCGGGCTGTCCAAGGCGATTCCGGCGGTGGTGCGGCGTGACTTGGCGCGCAGCCTGCGGGCCCAGGAACGGGCCATCGAGCGCTTGACCCGCCAAGCGCGCAAGCTGATCGCGCAGGATCCCCAACTCGCGGAGCGCTTTGAACTGCTCGACAGCGTGCCGGGAATTGGTGAAACCAGCGCTGTGCAACTCTTGGGGGAGTTGGGCGTGCTGGCGCCCGATCTGGAAGCTCGCCAGTGGGTAGCCTACGCCGGACTCGACCCGCGCCAGTACACCTCGGGGACCTCCGTGCATAAGAAGCCGCGTATTAGCAAGGCAGGTAATAAACATCTCCGTCATGCTCTCTTCATGCCCGCCTTGGTCGCCGTCCAGCACGACCCGCACTTGCGCGCCTTCTATCAGCATCTGCTCGCCCAGGGCAAATTCAAAATGCAAGCCTTGGTCGCCGTCATGCGCAAACTCCTGCATGCTCTCCACGCCATGTTCCAAACCCATCAGCCCTACGAGGGCTCCAAACTCTTTCGGCTTAACTCCGCCCCTGCCCAGGAGGTGACCCGTGCTCTCGTCGCTTCCTGACCTTCAAAAAGAAAGAGGTTTCCCGTACCCTTCTAGAAAGAAAAACCTGTTGAAATTGAAGAGAGAATCTACCCGCTTCGTCTCCTTGCCTATGCGGTGAGGTCGGTGGGGGGAAGGGCGGGCACTATTCCGCCGTGCGTAGCGGGTTGACGACGCGGACGCCGCGATAAGTCTGGCCGTCCGATAGATCCTCGGAATAGAGAACTGCCGCTCCGGAGGCTTCTGCCGCTTGCACGACGAGTGCATCCCAGAACGAGATTTGGTAATGCTCTTCCAGTTGCAGGGCATCGAGAATGGACTCCCCGGTATTCGTTACCACGTCCCACGACAAATAATCAGCGATGATTTCACGTGCGGTGCGCAGGTCGACGGGGTGTCCTGCCTTCCGGCGTAGGTTGACGCACAGTTCTTGCAGCACCTGCGTGCTCACGACGCCAGACCGCTGGCGCCAGAGATCTTCCACAAGCGCTTTGGCGCGCTCGTGCTTGGCGCCGGCAGAGGTGTCATGGGCGTACATCAGAATGTTTGTGTCAACGAAGTACTTATCGCTCATGGAGCTCGTCTCGTGACATGGGAGGCGTCCACTGAAGGTCGAGCCCGGTGCGGAGTCGCCCGAGTGCCCGCCGGCGAGCCCTGTCGAACGCCTTCCTCTCGCGAACCATCGCCTCCAGTCGCTCCGTTAGGAGAGCGCTCAGGGAGCGTCCTCTCTCAGCCGCAAGGATGCGGGCTTCGCGGAGGAGATCGATGTCAAGCTTGACCGTTACGTTGGTTTTCATAACCGACCTGCAAAAGCAGCACGTTAAATATGTGCAGCACGATTATACGTGCATGCTGGCCTTTCGTCAACCGGAGCGTCCCTTCGGGAGATCGCCCCGACTCGTCGGGGCGCCAGCCAGCGAGCCCTGCCACCGTCACCTCATGGTGCACCTCAGCAGGGATCAGTATCCGTTTGTAGATCGAAGCGAGAAGGTTCAGCCGGCTGATGCGGGCGAGGGCGACCAGCGGCGAGGAATTAGAAACGACAATCACAATCCGAGCCGTTCTAAGGTGCGGCGATCTTCTTCCAGGTCGTCCGCGCCATAGTGAAGCGGAACGTTGTGCTGGGCGGCATACTCCATGAACTGCTCGACCGGCATCCGACAGAGCTCGGCGGCGCGTCCCAAGGAGACCTTGTCTTCGCGGTACAGCCCGAGCGCCAACAACCGCGCGGTTTCCGCGGACAGATTCCCGGTATCTAATCCTGCCGCCGAAACAAGCTCCGCAGGAATTTCCACGCGTACGGTCTGCATGCTGTCAAAGTACCTCATCGCAGGCTCGCGCGCAAGCCCTATCGCCTGCCAAATAGGGCCTCCGTGGAAAAGACGAACCGCGAGCCCTGCGCCTGCCAGCGTGCCGGAGGAATTGGATCCCGAAAACACGGGCGCCTATTTGAAGGGATTCACGATCTGGAGCGCACCTAGCGTGGGGAGGCCCGGGACGTCCTCCGAATAAAGGGTCTCCACCCCTGCCTCAGCACACGCTGCCAAAATCAAGGCGTCCCAGAAGGACACACCGTGAGTTGCATGCAACCTCTGGCCGCGCTCAAGCACACCTACAGTGGGAAGGATGAGGGGCAACAGAGTAAGAAATTCTGTGAGTCGGTTCCACGCATCCGATGCGGTGAAGCCTTGTGCGCTCAGTTTGCGAGAAGCCGCGACGAACTCGCAGGCCACTTGCCAAAGCAGGACGCCGTCCCTGCTGTTCGCAATGAGATCGATGGCGATTTGTTGGCGCCTGGAATCCGCCCGATCGCAAGCGTAAAGGAGGACGTTGGTGTCAAGTGCGATCATGGAGGTCCTCTCGCGTGGGCAGTGGCCCGTTCGAGAAGAACTGCATGCCCGCGATCCCAGCCTTCAATCGTGCCACGGCCGCGTCGCGGTCCCCGCGACTCTCCTCGATCGGCTCAACGATAACGCGGACTCGTTGCTGCTCGCGGAGGTTTAGATCAACCGCAGGCTTCAGAACGCCGTGAGTGTAGATGGCCTCGGTGATTTGCGTCATGGTCACCTTCCTCTATCAAGATTACTATGAGCTCGTCGCAGGCGCAATCCCTTGACCGGCACAAGTCTTCAGTCATCAGTAACAACGGGTAACAGGGCGATAGCGGATAGGAGACAACTGGTTCCGAATCCCCAGCCCCGAACCCCGATTCCCCAGCCCTTTTCGCGCGGATTCAGGTGCACGTATTCGAGCTCGTCATCGAGGCAAAAGCCCCCGGTCGGAAAAACGCTGACCGTGGCCCGCCTTAATTCCGTAGATGAATGAACTTGCGTATCGGAGTGGGATACCAAGACGAGATCACTTGCCTTGGGCGTGCAAAATGGCATAGGATAAACGCAGTTATACTATGCTTGACTGCCCCCGCCCTCTCCGCTACCGTGGGGCTTGGTGTAAGGAGGTTCCTGGTGACTGTCCGTCTTCCCCCCCGGATCGAGCGCATCGTCAAGGATGCCGTCTTCTCCGGCCAATACCACTCAGCCGAAGACGTGCTCTCGGAAGCGATCGCCGTCTGGCAGGCGCGGCAAACTGGGTTGGCAGAGTCGACCGAGGATGAGCGGCAAGCGGCCATTGAGCGCCTCAAGAGCTTCGGCAAGACGCACAAGCTTTCTCTGGGCGGCATGACCATCAAGCAGCTCCGCGACGAGGCGCGTCCGTGAGTTGGATTGTCGTGGACGCCTCCGTTACCCTGTCCTGGTGTTTTCCCGATGAGCAAACGCCCGCCGCTGTGGGCGTGCTGGACTTGCTGAAGGCGGGAGACCAAGCGCTGGTGCCTGCCTTCTGGTGTTCCGAGGTTCTCAATTCATTGCTCGTCGGCGAGAGGAAAGGGCGTATCTCCGCCGACCAAACACGTGCTTTCCTCGAAGACCTTCGCGCCTTGCGCCCTACGCTCGACGATGTTTCGCTGGTGCGGGTGATCCATGAGATTCAGGCGCTTTGCCGCCAACATGGCCTGGCATGCTACGATGCGCTTTACGTGGAGCTTGCCATGCGGTCGGGGAGTCCCCTTGCGACGCTGGATAAGAATCAGCGGGACGCTGCCCTGGCCGTCGGAGTGATTTGCTTGTGAGAGGCCAACTAGGCGCTTCGGCCGACGTGTCCTCTGGCGCGGTCCTGCTGCCGCGGGCTGGCGCAGAGCGCAGCTCTGCGAGCCACAGACAAGACTGAAATCAGGCGGCGCCGATCACTCTCAAAAAGCTAGCCGCCGCGATAGGTTCTGCTGACCAGGAGTCACAGCCGTCAGCGCGTAAAATGGCGTTTGTGGGTGGGCATGATGAGCGCTAATAAAGCACGCTGAAGCGCAGAGCTGCGCTCTGCGCCAGCCTGCGGTATCCAATTGACAACCGGCAGATCGAGGTCTACGCTCCCAGCAGGCGGTAGAAACCTGCTAATTAATCCCCGGATCGGGTCATCTGAGGAGGGGTATACTCCATGAACAAAACTGTAATTATGGTTTTTCTTCTGGTTCTGTGCCCAGTGTGGGCGGTTCTGGGCCAGCAATCAAACAGCGTGAAGATTTCAATACAAGGTGGGGAGACTGGTCAAGGCGCGAAGGAGAAGGACCCGCAAACGAGCCAGCCACAAAAAGGTGAAAAGAAGCCACTCACGAACGCGGATGTGGTCAGCATGGTCAAGGCTGGGCTGGCTGAGAGCACCATTGCCCTGGCAATACAGAAGAGCGCAACGGATTTTGACACATCCCCCCAGGAGTTAATCTCACTCAAAAATCAGGGTGTCCCTCAGAAGGTTTTAGACGCCATGCTTACTGCGGGAACCGAAAAGAACACGGCAACAGCCGTGGCAGGGGAAGGACCAGCTACGAGCGTGGAGAACGGTAAATGGGAAGCAGAGGAGAATGTCTCCCCCCTGGACGGATCGCGGGCAGTCTATCTGAACCTCAAAGCCGAGCAGAGCGTCCCTGGCATGGCCGGACTGGGCGGCTTCCCCTTGATGGTTATCCGCTGCAAATCACGCGCGACAGATGTTTTCATCAACACGGGGTCCCTTCCCTTTGATCCTGACAGCGGCGGAAAATATAGTGTTCGGCTGCGTCTGGATGATGGACAGCCTTTCACGCAGTATTGGAATGAATCGGCAGGTTACGATTCGCTCTTTTCACCCAACCCGATTGAACTCGCCAAGGAATTGGCCGCCGCCAAGAAGCTGGCCTTTGAGTTCACGCCCTTAGGCTCTGTCCCGGTAGCAACGTGGTTCGACCTGACGGGTCTGGATGGTCTCATCGGGAAAGTGGCTGATGCCTGCGGGTGGTCGGGAGCGCCGCCAGCAGTTCCGGCATCCGTGGCAGAGTTGGGGCTTAGTTCAATCCGAAGGGTCTACGTCGAGGACCCCCATCAATTCGGTTATACCGCGCCGGGGCATATCAAGAAGGGACTCAGTAAGAGCACGTGCTTGCAGCTCGTCGATGGCCCTGCCGAGGCTGACATCGTTCTGACCCCCGTACAGGAGGGCGTAGGGGGCTGGACATGGATATTCACAAACCCGAAGACCCATGGGCGGGTGGGCCAATGGGAGATGACTTTCTTTCCTAACTCCAAAAAGGTTGAGCAAGCTCTTGGGTGTCGTGCTGGTACGCAAGCCGGGGAAGAAGAGCCGCCCACGTCACCAACCCAAGAGACGGCAACGGGTACGGTTAATGTAACCTCAAATCCCGGTGGTGCCGATGTCTATGTCGATGGCCAGTTTGTGGGAGGCTGCCCCGCGGTCTTGAAGCTGAAGCCCGGGAAGCACATTGTTAGCGCCAAGCTCTCTGGCCACAAGGATTGGTCGCGTGAAATCAGCGTGGAGCCGGGTTCGGAGGTCCGGTTAATAGTGCGGCTAGAACAGCAAGGCTGAAGCCGGGCTGGCGCAGAGCGCAGCTCCGCGAGCCACAGACAAGACTGAAATCATGTGAGCCGATCACTCTCAAGAAGCTCGGCGCGTTGAGTGGATATGACCAACGCCAATGTAGCACGCTGAAGCGCAGAGCTGCGCTCTGCGCCAGCCAGCGTAATGTCTCCGCCCTGGCTAAGCTTTTGCTTTTGTCGCTGTAATCGAACGTTTCACTAGTAGGCGCTTCATGGCCAGACTCCCCGGCGGCGGTATCGCGCGTCGCTTCTTACCTGAGACCTGGCTTATTATCTTGTTCAGAATACTTTGAACTGTCCGGAAGTCCCGCTTAGAAAAAAAGCCAACGTCGACTTTTCCAATCACCGGCACTTCATACGGTCGCATTTCGTCGGGCCTCTTGGCCACGGGGTATCTACCGGCAAACCTCACGAACTTTGACAAGCGGTAGAGGACATCGGTTTCAGTCATTGTCAGCGAGAAACCAACCGCATGAGACAACTGTACGAGTTCGTGGTGCTGGCTCTTTCCCACACCCACGTATTTTCCCTTCTTTACATCAACGACCTTGTTGCCCTTCTTGACCCACAGGGCCTTCAGTGCACACTCAATCGCGTAACCCATCAGCATGGCGCGGACGCAAAGAGTCAGAGGCATCACTACGTCGCCATTCGGGTTCTCGATGTGGAATGACCTTTCGCCGATGCACGCCGCGCTCTCCTCAAGCGTGAAGACCCAGGCCATCCAGGCCCACCAGGCGTTACCGAGCCGTGCATGTACGGAGCTTAGACTGCCATCCCTCCAGAAGTCGCCAAATTCGGTTGTGAGCGTTCTCCCCAATCTACAACTCCAAACTGTCGCGGGCTGGCGCAGACCCTTGCCTTTGGGGGTCTGCGATCCCCGGGGTCGCGTCAAGTTACGACAGCCGTGCGATACCCGGGAAGCCGTCAAAACCTGAATCAAAACTCAAGATTCGATTGATTCCGTGCTGTTCCATGACGGCGAGATGGAGGGCATCACGCGCCGACAGCCGTCGATGTCCCAGGACAATCTCCTTGGCACGCTCGGCGGCGGTCCGCGTAACGTCAAGCACCTGATCGACGATGCCGAGCAGAGCGTCGAACGCCGGTTGGATGGCGTCGCGGCGGTCGATGGCGACGTACCGATGCAAGATCTCTTGCAGGACCTCGGCGTCGGTGACCAGGCGCTGGCGGTCATTGACCAGTTGTTCGAGCCATCGCTGTGCGTCGCTCTTGTGGGGGTGAGGCGAGCCCACGAGATACATGGGGATGTTCGAATCAACCAGAATCACGGATGCGCACCCGATCCGTATCCCATCTCGATCTCCGCCAGCATGCGGTCGATGTCACCCGTGGGATAATCCAAACGTGCTGCGGCGCGGATGACTTCTAGCTTCTTGCCGACCCTGCCCACAGGCTGACGGCGATGTGCCTCAGCGAGCGCCTGCCGGACCCATTCGGCAACCGACATTCGGCGGGAGCGCGCGGCGCGCTTTATCTCGCCGTATTCGGGGTCCTTGAGGATGACTTGCAGTCGTTTAGCCATAACTTGAGTATATTTGACTCATTACCATGAGTCAACTTTCGCGGGCTGGCGCAGAGCGCAGCTCTGGATAGCGCCGGGATAAACCGGCTTGGAGTCGCGAATGAAAGAGTCGTACAGGGAAGGCATAGCGAGCCACCCTGGCCCCCAGCCATGCGAGGGCGGTCGTGAGGTCGCACTTGAAGCGTTGGAGAGGGGCATCCGTAGGCAGGGCATTGAGCTCCGAAATCAGCTGATTCCGGGTGCCGACGCTGTCAGAGCGGTGGGAAGGCAACACGAGGGCGGACGCCAGCGCGAGCCCGCGCTCGGCCCGGCGGAGTCGAAGACCCCAGGCATGCGGAGAAACTCCAGGCGCGAGAACCGGGAGACCCCGTGGCCGCCCGTCGGGAAAAACGCGGCGGGCCGGAGGGAGAACGTGATGAGCGGCAAGTCCCTCGCGCACGGCCAGGGGGAGTCGTACAGCGGCATAGTACCGACGAAGCAGCCGAACAGGGGCGGGGAGCCGCCAGCGGAGGTTGCGGAGGGAAGGCCGTTGACCAAGGAGAACACGCCACAGTCTAACCCGCGCCGGACACCGCGCCGGGAGAGTGGGCCAAGTGGGCTGGAGCGTGTGCGCGAGGCTTGCTTGCGCCTCGACGCCAACCATCCGAGGTAAGAACCGTGTGCGTTAGTAGCGCCCGCACGGGTCTGTGCGGGGGGCAGCGGGTAACCGCTGTCCCTACCGCGACCGGTGCACGGACAACACTGAAATCGGACGGAGCCGATTACCCTCAAAAGGCTTCGCGGGGCAATAGTGTCTGCTGATCTGGAGTTCCCGCCGTCCGCGCCCAAAATGGCGATTGTGGGCGGGCGCGACCAGCGCTAATATAGCACGGTGAAGCGCAGAGCTGTGCTCTGCGCCAGCCAGCCGTTGCATCCCGATGAGCGTACACAAGTTCGCTTGTTTTGCCAAGAAGCTGTGCGTCCGGCAATTGTGAATAGTGAATATGAATAGTGAATTAGCTCTCTCCCACTTGGGGGAGAGGGTGACCCGCCGTCCCGATGCAATTCATCGGGAGGCGGGCCGGGTGAGGGGGTCGGACACCTGCTGAAGTGCGGCCCACGAAGCTGGCGAGCCAAAACGGGCTTGCCGGAAGGGGAGCAGGCGGGGTAAAACAGCTTAGTGCCGGACCCCGTCCGTTGGCCGGTTCTGAGCTGACCACAGAGGAAAGACGCAGAGCTTGGCTCTGCGTCAGCCGACGCTGGGCAGGTCCCAGGTTTCTTGCTGGACACAGGTGGCATGGGTATTCTCAGAATCCCCGAAGGGGATTGATAAAGTAGCCGGGGGCGACGCCCCCGGAAACGGGCCGCCCCGCACAGTCGGACCCTGAAAGGGTCGAACTCGCGACGCTACATGGCGTCGCTGCCTGCAGCTATACGACCCTTTCAGGGTCGGTGGGCTTGGGGGTTAGTCTTCCGGGGGCGGTGCCCCCGGCTACTATATGGTGCCCTTGCAGGGCACGGCAGCGGGCAGCGCATCAGAGTCTCGTTCTCCAGAGACTCTGCGGCTTGTGGGTATGGAATCGGGCGTATAATTCTGCTTCATCTCCCGCTTGCGCCGCCTGGGATTGCAAAAGCAGAAGTCAGGAGTCAGAAGTCAGGAGCCAGAATGAAGAACATGCGCTCTCAGCGTTCTGCGTTGTGCCTTCCGCTTTATGCTCCTCGCTACGGTGCTCCTGAGCGGGGCGGTGAGCGCGAATCGCATTTTGGCCGTTGATCGTATACTGTTGCCGGCGGACGAACGGGCGCGTATTTGAAGGAAAAGCCGCAGAGTCTCTGGAATACGAGACTCTGCGCTACCGCCTCCAAAAACTTGCGAGGATTAACCATGAAGTCCTACACCGAATACCTTTGGTTCAACACCAAGAAGCAACGGGAGTTCATCAACATCACGGACGAAGTTGAGAAGGCACTGAAGAAGTCGCAAATCAAGGAAGGCCTGATTCTTGTGTCAGCCATGCACATCACTGCCGGGGTGTATGTGAATGACGCGGAAAGCGGGCTGATCGCAGACATCGAGGAGTGGCTGGAAAAGCTGGCGCCCTTCCGCCGCGATTACCGCCACCATCGCACCGGTGAGACCAATGGCGACGCTCACCTGAAGAATCTCCTGATCGGTCACGAAGTGGTGGTTCCGGTGACGAACGGGAAACTCGATTTCGGTCCCTGGCAGCAGGTTTATTATGCGGAGTTCGACGGCCAGCGGCGGAAGCGAGTGCTGATCAAGGTCATTGGGGAGTAGCGGGCCAGACAAGTCGATAGTCGAAGGTCGAGGGTCGAAGAAGGTAGGTCGGGGCGGAAGGACAGGTGGTAGGGGCAACTGTGAATTATGAATTCTGAATTGCCTACTGCCTACTGGTTACTGCCTACTAGCAGTTAGTGGGGGCAATCCAAAATTCAAAATCTAAGATTCAAAATTATTCAAAATCTAAATCAGAATCCAAGATTCAAAATCTAAGATTCAAGATTATTCAAAATCTAAATCAGAATCCAAAATCTAAAATCCAAAATCTAAAATTATTCGAGCCGCTTGCCGTCCGCGTCGTAGACTTCCACGGTGCCGTACTTTTTCAAGGTATCCTTAATCTGCTTGCCATCGCCCACACAGACAAACTGCAAGTGTTCAAGATCGACGTATTTCTTCGCCGCCTGCTCGACGGCTTCCGGGCTCACTTTCGCAACCTGCTCGGGATAGCGGTCCCAGTAGTCTGGAGGCAAGCGGAAGTAATTTGCCGTCATCCAGAAGTTGAGCAAAGTGGCAGGTTGCTCGAGCGAAAGCGCAAACCCTGCGACGATGGAGCGGCGAGCCTCGTCGAGTTCCGACTCCGGCGTCTTCTCCGTGCGAATGCGCTTGAATTCTTCCATCAATTCATGCATCGATCCGTCGGTGACAGCATTGCGGACCTCTGTGGAAGCCCTCCAAGCGCCCGGGTAGATATCTGAAGTGAAGTAACTATAAGCGCCGTAAGTGTATCCATGCTTTTCGCGCAGATTCAGAAACAGGCGCGCGCTGGGTCCGCCCCCCAGCACGCGGTTCATGACCGTCAAAGGAACGTAATCCGGGTCGGCGCGCCGCACCGCAAAGTCACCGGCAAGAATGTTGGTTTGAACGGAGTCGGGACGATCGACGAGGGTGATTTTAGTGGGCGCAGGTGGCGATATTTTTCCCAGGTCCGGGGGGGCCACGGGATGGCTTTTCCAGCCCCCGAAGGATTTCTGGACCAGTGCAACGACCTGGTCAAACTGGACGTCGCCGACCACGCCGAGCATGGCGTTGTTGGGGACGTAGTACCGCTCGTGGAAATCCTTGAGTTGCGCCGTGGTCATCGCCTTGATCGATTCGGGCGTGGCTGAAACAATGGAAGCGGCAAAGTCACCATAGAGCACTTTGTGGAACCGTTCCTGGGCCAGGAAGCCCGGCTGCGATCGCGCCTGCTCGACCTGGGCCAGTTGGCGTTTCTGGTATTTGGCAAACTCGTCGGCGGGAAACGTCGGATCCAGGACCACATCACTCATCAGTTCAAGGAGGCGATCCATACTTTCCGAAAGGCCGGAAGCGCTGACCGTGGAGGTGTCAGCACCGAATCCAGCCGAGGCCATGAGACTTGCCCCCAGACCATCAACGTCGGCAGCCAGTTGGGCGCTGGTGCGGTGAGTGGTACCCTCGCGGAGCATTTCCGCCGTAGCTTTGGCCAGTCCCGGCAAGCCCTTGGGGTCGGCCAAAGCGCCGGTTTTCACCCACAGTGTGAAGGCCACGGTCGGCAGCTTGTGTTGTTCAAGCACCAGGACGGTCAAACCGTTGGCGAGCTTCGTTTCACGCGGGCGCGGCAGCTTGACGCGCAGGACTTCCTTGCTCACCGGAGCACGGTTGAGCCGCTGCACCTCGGAGACTGCTGTTCCCTTCTCGCCCCCGGGGCCTTGCGCGCGGGCAGTTGTCCCGGCAAGGTCCACCAAGCAAAATGTGACGAAAAAAATCAATGCAATGCGCTTCATCAACTTCCTCCTCTACTGGGGCGCTGAAAAACCCGTCTGGCCTGTCATTCCGAGCGAAGCGAGGAATCTCGTAAGTCCTCTGTTTACAGAGATAGATTCCTCGCGCAGTTTACCCTGAACGGCCAGGGCGAGATTCCTCGCTTCGCTCGGAATGACAGTGAAGGGCTCGGAATGACAGTGTCCGCAAACGTTTTTCACCATCCTACTATCGGCCTGCTGCCGATTTCGCCTGAGAACTTGCGGGCAGCGTAGTCACTACCGCGCGTCCCGAAGTCACCAAGTATTTTTGTGCAGCCTGTTTGACCTGCTCTGCGGTAACGGCGTTGAATTTATCAAAGATGGTATTAATCAGGTCAGGCTCATCGAAATAGGCGGCGTATTGACCCAGCCGCATGGCCGTAAACAGCGATGACTGGCGGCTTTGGATCTGACTCCGCAAGTACTGAGTTCGGGCCTTTTCAATCTCCTGGGTGGTTACGCCGTCCTTTTGCACGGCTTCGATCTCGTCGTAGATGGCCTTCTCGAGGTCTTCCGGCTTAACGCCGGGGCGCGGCGTGGCCGTGATGTAAAGCAGGCTGGGGCCGATTCGCGCCTCCGGTTGCACCTGGATAGAAACCGCGAGTTGCTTCTCCTTCACCAGGTGCTGATAGAAACGCGAGCTTTGACCGGTGCCCAAGATGCTGGCCAGGACCTGCACCTCGAAGTTGTCTGGTGTGTCTCCGGGAGGAGTATGGTAGGAGATCAGGAGCTGGGGGAGGCGGGCCAGTGGGTCATAGACGACCTCGCGTCGTTCACCGTAATGCTCAGGCTCCGCCAAGTCAACCTTCGGAGGCTGTGGCTGCGACGGGATGGCAGCAAAATACTTCTTCACTTTCGCCAAGGTTTCCTGCGGGTCCAGGTCTCCAACCAGGGTCAGCACGGCGTTGTTGGGAGCGTAGTGAGTGCGAAAGAAGTCCTTCAGGTCATCCACGCTGGCGGCGTCGAGATCGGCCATGGAGCCGATGGTGGAATGCTTGTAGGCGAAGTTGTCGTAGGAGAGGTTATCAATCTCGAGCTCTGACTTCCCATAGGGCTCGTTATCGATTCCCAGCCGGCGCTCCTCCTGAACGGCATTACGTTGATTGTCCAGGTTGGCCTCGTTGACCGCCAGGGAGCGCATACGATCCGCCTCGAGGAAAAGGCCCAAATCCAACTGGTTTTTTGGCAGTTCCTCGAAGTAGTTCGTGCGGTCTTCATTGGTCGTGCCGTTCATTCCGCCGCCATTGTTCAAAACCAGGATAAAGTGCTCGCCCTTGCCCACGTTCTCCGAGCCCTGGAACATCATGTGCTCGAAGAGGTGAGCGAACCCGGTCCGGCCGGGGCGCTCATTGCGGGAGCCAACCCTATAGGTGACCGCGATGGAAAAGACCGGCGCGCTATGGTCGGGCGCGATGAGCACGCGCAGCCCGTTGTCGAGCCGCTGGTCGGTAAAGTCCAGCCGGGGGACCTTTGACTGCCCAGCGACCGCCTGGACAACACCCAGGAACAAAGCCAGGAGCAGACCCTGAACGCCATGCTTTCTCATAGGAAATACGCTCCAATACACCAGATTTCTGTTCACTGTGAGTTTGCTAGTCTGAATCATCTCAGACCGGGAATCAAGAAGAAAAGCCCCACGGTAGTGGGTCAATTTGATGTAGAGGCGGCTTTACGCCGCCATTTGGCGATCCCGCAGACGCGGGATCGCCGCTACAGCATCAAATTGACCCACCACCAGCCCCGCTGCTTGCTTGACGGCCTTCTCATTCCGTGGTATGCATAACCAAGTTAGTCGCCGGTTCGTAGCGAATCGGTTGAGAGGGAGTGTATGTGTCTCCTTTCTCGCATGACGCCTCCATCCTCGGGCCAGGCTTCTTGGCCGCTGGGTCCTGTAGTTTCTTGTATTTTGAACCTTCCTGCCTATCTCCAGGGCCACTCTGCCGGCTACCCTTGAGGAGTAGTACATGAAGCATCGAAAAACTGTCTGGAAATCATGCGTTCTCATGCTCTGCTTCTGCGCGGGATATATCCTCCAGGGTGGGCAAGTTAGCCATCAACTGCGGAGGTCGGCTGCTGGCGCGGTGCCGGCTGGAAAGCCTGCTGTGTCCTATGCCCAATTGCCTTTGAGTTTTGAGGCCAACCAAGGCCAGACGGATGAGCGAGTGAAGTTCCTCTCGCATGGGCGGGGCTATGGTTTGTTCCTGACCGGGGATGAGGCGGTGCTTGAATTGCAGGATTCAGGATTCAGGATTCAGGATTCAGGACCTAGAGCCAAGCCTTTTGGAGCCATGAGCGCGTTGCAATGGAGAAAGGGCGACGCACGACGGGCAACGGACTCTGTGTTGCGGCTGAAGCTCGTCAATGCGAATCAAAATGCCGCCGTCACCGGTACCAACGAGCTGCCTGGCAAGGTCAACTACTTCCTCGGCAACGACCCCAAGAAGTGGCTCACCAACCTGCCGACTTACGCCCAGGTGAGGTACCGAAACGTCTATCCCGGTATCGACTTGGTTTATTACGGCAACCAGGGTGGACAACTGGAATATGACTTTGTGGTGGCGCCGGGGGCGGACCCGGGCGCCATTACCCTGGGGGTGGGGGCGCAGGGGCAAGAGCGAAACTCGAAACTCGAAAATCGAAACTCGGCGGCCCATGGGTCGCTCCAAATCGCCCGCGATGGCGACTTGGTGATCCCTACCAAGGGCGGCGAGTTGCGCTTCCACAAGCCCGTCGTCTACCAAGATGAGCAGCCAGGAGCAAAGGACGAAATTCGAAAATCGAAAATCGTCAATCGACAATCGAGAATCGTCTATCGTCAATTCCGCGAGGGCCACTTCACTCTCGACGCCCAGAATCGCGTCCAGTTCGCGCTGGGCCCTTACGACCACACCCAGCCGCTGGTCATCGACCCCGTGCTTGTTTATTCCACCTATCTGGGCGGCAACTTTTATGACTCCGGCAACGCCATCGCTGCGGATTCCTCCGGCAATGCCTACGTGACCGGGGTCGCTTATTCCACCAACTTCCCCACTGCCTACCCGCTCCAGGCCTCATGCGGCGGATGCGTGAGCCCCTGCGAGATGAACGCGTTCGTGGCCAAAATGAACTGGAACGGTTCCGCCCTCAGCCTGGTCTATTCCACCTACCTGGGCGGCAACCTTTTTGACCACGGCTCCGGCATTGCTGTGGATTCCTCCGGCAATGCCTACGTGACCGGGTACACTGAGTCCACCAACTTCCCCACTGCCTACCCGCTCCAGGCAAGCCTGGCAGGTGTCGTGAACGCGTTCGTGGCCGAACTGAACGCGACGGGCTCGGCCCTCGTCTATTCCACCTATCTGGGCGGCAGCCTTGTAGACTACCCATCCGGCATCGCCGTGGATTCCTCCGGCAACACCTACCTGTCCGGGTCCACTGGTTCGCCCGACTTTCCCACTGCCAACCCGCTCCAGGCGAGCCGGCCCGGTAGCGCCTTCGTGGCCAAACTGAACTGGAACGGTTCCGCCCTCAGCCTGGTCTATTCCACCTACCTGGGCGGCAGCACCGCGGATGGAGCCAACGGCATCGCCGTGGATTCCTCCGGCAACGCCTACGTGACCGGGATCACTGAGTCGACCAACTTCCCCACCACCCCAGGCGCTTTCCAGACGAGCTTGGGAGGGACCGGTATCACCAACGCGTTTGTCGCCAAACTGAACTGGAACGGTTCCGCCCTCAGCTTGGTCTATTCCACCTACCTGGGCGGCAACTTTGACGATGAGGCCTCCGGCATCGCCGTGGATTCCTCCGGCAATGCCTACGTGACCGGGCAGGCTACCTCCACCAACTTCCCCACCGTCAACCCGCTTCAGGCGAGCTTGGCAGGTTTCCCGAACGCGTTCGTGGCCGAACTGAACCCGGCGGGCTCGGCCCTGGTCTATTCCACCTATCTGGGTGGCAGCGGGCATGACTCCGGCAGCGGCATCGCTGTGGATTCCTCCGGCAACGCCTATGTGACTGGGGCCACTACTTCGACCAACTTCCCCACTGCCAACCCGCTCCAGGCGAGCTTGGGTGCGCCACCAGGGTCCAGTGCCACCAACGCGTTTATCGCCGAACTGAACTGGAACGGTTCCGCCCTCAGCCTGGTCTTTTCCACCTATCTGGGCGGCAGCGCTTGCGACTATCTGTACTGCGGTGTTTCTGACTACGGCAACGACATCGCCGTGGATCCCTCCGGCAACCTCTACGTGACCGGGCAGGCTACCTCTAGCAACTTCCCCACTGCCAACCCGCTCCAGGCGAGCTTGGGAGGGAATGAAGCCACCAACGCGTTTGTCGCCAAAATCTCGGCTCCAGCCGCCACGGGAGTACAGCTCTCCCCCGTCAGCCTCGCCTTCAAGAGCGAGCCTGTGGGCTCAACCAGCCCTGCCCAAAGCGTGACGCTTACCAACAGCAGCACGGGTTCGCTGAACCTCACCAGCATTACCAGTAGCGGCGACTTTGCCCTCGCCCCCGCGGGCACTTCCTGCCCCTATAGCGGGGGCACGGTAGCCTCCGGAGCCACCTGCACCATCCTTGTCACCTTCACGCCCACGGGACTCGGCACGCGCAGCGGCTTGGTGACCATCAATGACAACGCCCCCGGCAGCCCGCAGAGCGTGAGCTTGACGGGGACGGCCGTCACCACAGCTCCGGTGGCCGACCTCTCGCCCGGTACCCTGACCTTTGGCGGTCAGTGGGTGGGCACAACCAGCGCCGCTCAGCCGGTGGCGTTTAGCAACACCGGCAACACCGCGCTCACCCTCAGCAGCATCGGCATCAGCGGTAATAACTACAGCGACTTCAGCCAGACTAACAATTGCGGCAGCAGCGTGGCCGCCGGCGGCTCCTGCACCATCAACGTCACCTTTACGCCCAGCTCGGGCGGCACCCTGACCGGCACCCTGATCATCACCGACAACAGCAACAACACGACGGGCAGCACGCAGACAGTGAGCCTGAGCGGCGCGGGCCAGGATTTTACGCTCACCACTCCCGGCGGAATTCCCCCGACGGCAACCGTCGCGCCGGGACAGACGGCGACGTATACTTTTAGTGTGGGCAGTGAAGGGGGATTCAACCAGACAGTGACCTTCACCTGTACAGGAGCTCCCTCGGAGTCGACCTGCGCGGTTTCCCCGAACCCGGCGCCCTCCGGCAGCAATATTACGGTTACCGTCACGACCACCGCCCCTTCGGCAAGCGCGCCGCGAACTCTTCCTCCCCCCCGACCGCGCTTACCCGGGCCCCAAGCCCTGCTGATGCTTGCCGCGTTTTTGGCCGGTGTCGCTTGGACAGCGCGGGCGTGGAGAGAAGTCAGACCAAGTCGGCGGCGGACAGTCCTGCTGCCGCTCGCGGCAGGATTGTTGCTGGCCCTGGGGCTTGCCGGCTGTGGTGGAGGTGGCGGTGGCTCCCACAACCCCGGGACACCCGCAGGCACTTACTTCCTAACGGTGACGGGCACAGCCGGTTCCGGTTCCACGGCCCGGAGCCACAGCCTGATTCTCACACTGAATGTGTCATAGCAAGCAGGCGACGGACTCAGCGGCTGTAGTTCCAGAGGCTGCGGAAAAACCCCTCCACGCTGTCATTCCGAGCCCTTCACTGTCATTCCGAGCGAAGCGAGGAATCTCGCTCTGGCCGTTCAGGGTAAACTGCGCGAGGAATCTCGCTCTGAGTATTACAATGCGAGATCCTTCGTCGTCCCGATCAGATCGGGACTCCTCAGGATGACAGCCTCAAGGGGCCTCAAATGCCCGAATGTCGAGTTTTTCCGCAGGACGGGACCATTCCCGGAGACAGACCTCGTTTGGGTTGCGTCACGGCTGCTGGCGACGATTGGTTCGAAAGAGTTTGCGGGTATATCGGGTCTACCGGGGCTAGCCAGATGAAGCCCGGCGCCGGGTTCTGAGAATAGCAGGCCGAGTCCCCTTCGATAATGAGCACGCTCGTCCATTGGACAACGGGAGCGACAATTTCAGCATCGGTGTACTTCGGGTAGAAGTAGAAACCCAGCGGATTCGTTGAGTTTACAATCACCGGCCCTCCCATATATATCCCGAGCGATCCCATCTGGCTGGCTTGCTGGAATATATCCAGATAGTGCTGCCAGTTTGCCTGCGAGCTGAAGCCAATCCAAGTGTAGATGGGCGGGGTATCGTTTTCGCGGACAAGGACATTTCCCGCAGTGCCATACCAGGGGTCCGACGGCGTGGGCTGAGGGGGAGCTCCAGGGGGGAGAGTTACCAACGGGAGAGTTCCCGGCGTGAGAGTTCCCACGGAACTCCCGCCGGAGCTCGAGAGTAAACAAAAAGTGAGACAGACGAGAAGCAGAGAGAGCAGACAAGTCAGCCAAGTGATTGTGCGTCTTACCTGCGGGCAGAGAGCGTTCATGGCCACCCCCCCCGGGAATATAGTAATCCGGAATCTCCGTTTTCGCCTTCCGGATGGCAACAGTTATACACCCGAGGCCCTTCCGAGTAAAGGAAAAGTATCGCGCAATCTAGAATCTTACCCGTCATGGACACGGGTAACCTAACAGGCTGTGGATACAACCGAAAGTGCACGCTTCGACGCACGCTCAGCATGACAGGGAACTCGGGTGCGGGGTGAAGCCGTTTCGACATCAAGGTGACCCACAACCAATTCAGTGGTTGCGTTCTGGCCAGGCTGAGCATCTGTTAGAATGAGGGGTGCGAGGATGTGGCCCGCAAGTACCTGGGCGAAGAAATCCCCTCAGTCATGCCGCCTATTATTGAAGTAAAAGATCTCACGAAGGAGTTCAGCACTTTCCGCCGCCGCGAAGGCGTGAAGGGAGCGATCCAAAACCTCTTTGTGCGCGAACACCTGACCGTTCGCGCCGTGGACCACATCAGCTTCGCCATCAATCCCGGGGAAATGGTGGGCTACATCGGGGCGAATGGCGCGGGGAAGTCCACCACCATCAAGGTGTTGACAGGGATTCTTGTCCCCAGCAGCGGCCGGGTGATTTCCAACGGCTATGTGCCGTACCGCGACCGGCGGCGTTACACGAAGCACATCGGGGTTGTGTTCGGCCAGCGCACGCAGCTTTGGTGGGACATCGCGGTCATCGAATCTTTCAAGCTCCTCAAAGAACTCTACGAAGTGCAGGAGCAGGACTACCGCCGGCGGCTGGACTTCTTCTGCGAGATTCTCAACCTGAAAGATTACCTTCACACCCCGGTGCGAAAGCTCAGCCTGGGAGAGAGAATGCGTTGTGACCTGGCGGCATCGCTGCTTCACAACCCGCCCCTGCTTTTCCTGGATGAGCCTACGATTGGACTGGACGTGGTTGCCAAAGACCGCATCCGGGAATTCCTAAAAGAGGTCAATCGCAGCGAAGGGACGACGGTCCTGCTGACTACTCATGACCTTTCCGACATCGAGGAGCTTTCCAAGCGAATCATCATCATCGACAAGGGCCACATCCTCTTTGACGGCGACCTGGGAACGATGAAAAAGCGCTTGGCCAAATACAATCAGGTGAAATTCTTCTTGAAGGACCGCTCCGAGATAGCGCGGCTGTCGCAGATCACGAGCAACGGCATTGCCTGTGAGCGTGTTGACGAGCTCACCTACCTGATGCGCTTTGACCGCGACGAGCACTCCACCGCCGAGGTCATCCGCAACCTCGTGAACCAGCTCCAGGTGCGGGACATCTTTGTTGAGGAAGAACCTATTGAGGACATCGTGAAGCGGATCTACCTGAGTGGAGAGGTGGGATGATAGGCGACGGCGCCATCCATTCCCCCACCCTGTGGCAGCGGCGGATGCCAGCGCTACAGCGCCTCGGGCGGGTCTATGCGGAGTTCATCCGCGTGGGGTTCGTCAACACGCTCGCCTACCGCTTGCGCTACTACACGGGCATCGTAACCTACTTCATCTACGTCACTGTCTATTACTTCATCTGGAAAGCCATTTACGAACACAGTTCCACGATTGAGGGCTTCGACTTCAGCCATATCCTCACTTACATCGCGGTGGGTTGGATCATCCGTTCTTTCTACTTCAACAATGTTGACCAGGACATCGCCAACCAGGTCATCGAAGGCAAGCTGGCCATGGACCTCATCAAGCCCGTCAACATTCAATTCATGTACGTCGCCCAGGCATTCGGGGAGTCCTTGTTTCGCGCCGGGATGCTGAGCCTGCCCACGGCGTTGGTGCTCATGCTCATATACCCCTTGCGGCGGCCCGCGAGCCTGCACCACTTCATAGCCTTCCTCGCCAGCGTGGTGCTCAGCTTTTTCATCGTGGCCGCCATCAATTTCGCTGTCGGGACGCTGGCGGTGAGGTTGAAGTCTATTCTGGGTCTGCTGCGCGCCAAGTATTTTCTGCTGGAACTCTTCTCCGGTTTGCTTTTGCCGATTTCCTTTTTCCCGGACGCCTTTCAAAAGCTTTTCAAGCTCCTGCCGTTCCAGTACATCAGCTATATCCCGGTGTTGCTTTACCTCGGGAAAATCAATGGCGGGGCGATCCTTGGATCGCTTGCCCTGCAACTTGTCTGGGTGGTCCTGCTCTTTGCCATCGGGGATGCCATGTGGAGATGGTCGAGCCGGAAGATCACGATTCAGGGCGGCTGAGGAAAGCAGGTGCCAGGTGTCAGGGGCTGGGGAGTAGCGTGGCGTCACGGCTAAACCTTGCCCTCTCCCGAGGGGAGAGGGTGGACCGCGATCCCGATGCACTTCATCGGGACGCGGGCCGGGTGAGGGGTCAGTTGCAGGGCGAGCAGGGATCAGACGGGCCAACAAGATGAAAAGGCACTTCAGACTATTCCTACTGTACTTCGCCCAATACGCCAAGGTGCGGTTGGCATACAAGGCGGATTTCTTCATCGCCTTCTTCTCCTCCATGGCCGCTACGGTTCTGGGATTCGGTTTTGTGTGGGTGCTCTTCTCCAAGATTCCCAAGCTGCAGGACTGGTCGTTTTACGAAATCTTATTTCTCTACGGCTTCTCACTGATTCCTCTTGGAATGTTCAACGTCATCAGTTGGAACCTTTACGAGTTCGGGGACCTTTACATTATCCAGGGCAGGTTTGACCGCATCCTGCTGCGGCCTGCGCATACGCTCTTTCAGGTCATCTTCGAAAAGTTCCGGCTGGAATCGTTGCAGGAAGTTGTGACAGGAACGCTGGTGGTCGCCCTCTGTGTCAGACGTTTGCACCTGGCCTGGAAAGTGGCGGATTCTTTCTGGTTTTTGTTGATGGTTATCTGTGGGGCGGTGATTTATCTCGCCGTGTTTCTTATCCTCACCTCTGTATCTTTCTGGTTCGAGGACCGTGTGGGCATCGTGCCGCCGGTCTTCAACATGCTCACCTTCGGCCGCTATCCTCTGACCATTTACAACGTCTTCCTCCAGTTCCTTCTGAGCTGGATCATCCCCTTCGCCTTTGCCTCTTTCTACCCCACAACGCATTTCCTTGGTCGGCGAGTATTCGCTCCTTACTTTTATCTCGTGCCGGCGGTGGCCGTGGGTTTCTTCCTGCTCGCCATTTTTGCTTGGAACAAGGGGGTGGAGAACTACAGCAGCACGGGATCGTGAGCGGAGATTCGTCGCCAGAAGCGAAGGATTTTGGAACTAGTGCTACAACGGAGCGTAGCCGCAACCAGGAGCGAAGAACAAGCCAAAACGCAAAGTGCAAAACGTAAAGCCACAGCGAGGAACGCCATCCTTGAGGGCAGTCGTTCTGGGGTGTCATTCCGAGCGAAGCGAGGAATCTGGCCCTGAGTCCTTACTCCACAGATCAGAGCGAGATTCCTCGCTTCGCTCGGAATGACAGGGGGGGCTTTTTGCGTTTTGCGATTTGCCTTTTGATTTGTTCTTCCGGATTTGTCTTTTGACTTGTTCCAGCTACAGACACAGCGCCTCGTCGTAGACCTTGAGGGTCGCCTCTGCTACTCGCCGCCAGGAGAATTCCTGGGCCCGCTCCAATCCTTGCTGGATCATCCTCCGGCGCAGCTCAGGATCCTCGACCGCGCGCAGGACTTCATCCGCAATGTCCTGAGGGTCGTGGGGATCAACATAGAGGGCAGCTTCCCCGCCTGCTTCAGGAAGCGCAGCCGTTCGGGAGGCTACAACCGGCAAGCCATTCGCCATGGCCTCCAGGACGGGAATCCCAAAGCCCTCTTCCAGTGACGGGAAAAGCAGCACGCTTGCCGACTGATATAGGCACTCCAATTCCTCCAGGGCCACATATCCCCGCACTTGCACTCGCGGTCCAAGCCCCTGGCGGCGTATGTAATCGTGGATGGCTCCGCTACCGTAACCGTCTCCGCCCACGAGAATCAGCCGATAGCGGCCCGGCAGTTTCTCGAGAGCCCGCAGTGCATTCAGCGTATTCTTGCGGGTCTGAAGGACCCCCACACTCAGAATCATCTCGTGGCCTTCTCCCACCAGCCTTGCCCGAGCCAACAGACGCTCGCCTGGAGACAAAGTCAACGAAGGCGGATCGACCCCCAAGGGGATGATTCGAAGCTTGTTTTCGGGGACCGACGTGTGTGCAAGTAATTGCTCGGCCGTATAACGCGACGATGTGATAACGCGTGTGGCACGCTCCACGGCCTCGAGAAGCAAGCCGGAAAACTTGCGCCGAAAGTCTGCGCTCGAGTACTCCTGACCGGTAATAGGAAAAATGTCAAACACGGTGACGATCTCCCTCCTGAAACGAAACGCCGGAGGGCGCTGCGCCAAGCTATGGAACAATTCCGCCTGCCAGGGCAACCAGAAGGTTAAAGGCTGTTGAAACAGCCTTACGGAGAAATGCGATTTCTTGGAACCCGGCGTCGAGGCAGGACGCAAGAACTCCCGGCGCCGGGCAAACCGCGACAGGCGATAGCAGAGCAAAAACCGGTGCGGAGTCTCGAGCGTGGCAAGGGCTTCGATCAGCTTACGGGAATATACTGCGATGCCCGACGGTTTGGGCTCGACAGTGTAGGTAGCATCCAGTCCGATAGTCGCCATCAGTGAGCAACCAGATTATTGCCGACAGTAGCCTTGCTCTCACAAGGAATGGATGTTCGGCTGTTGGCGGGCGGCTGTCAACTATGAATTTTCAGTGGGTCAGCAGGAAGGTGGTGAGTCCGCCACATCTTCCAACCCGTATTCTTTCAATTTTCTGTAGATGGTTGTCTTTCCAATACCGAGTAATTTCGCGGCACGGAGTCGGTCGCCTTTGGTCGCCTCGAGCGCCTGAAGTATGGCTCGCTGCTCGAGCGCGTGGAGAGTCGCGAGCGTCTGTGGGTCGTGGCGCGGCTCGGCCACTAAATAGAGGAGGTTCGAGGGCAGATCTACCACTCGGATTTCAGGCGCACTTCCCAGCGCCAGGGCGCGTTGGATGCAGTTCTCCAGTTCCCTGACGTTGCCCGGCCAATCGTAGCTCATCAGGCGCGCCATGACCTCGTCCGAAACACCCGTGATGCCGCCCAGGTCAGCTTTATGCTTGTCGAGAAAAAATCGAACCAAACCGCGAATGTCCTCTCGGCGCTCGCGGAGTGGCGGCAACTTGATGGAAACAACATTGAGCCGGAAATACAGTTCTTTTCGGAAAGTGCCGCGCTTGATGGCGACCTCAAGGTCCTGGTTCGTGGCAGCGACGATTCGCGCTTTCACGTGTATCCGCTCGTTGCTGCCCAGGGGCTTGATTTCACGCTCTTGGAGAGCTCGCAAGAGTTTCGATTGAAGCTCGACAGGAAGCTCCACAATTTCATCCAGAAACACAGTCCCTTCGCCGGCGGCTGCCAGCAAGCCCTGCCGGTCGTGAGTCGCCCCGGTAAAAGCTCCGCGAACGTGGCCGAACATTTCGCTCTCAATCAAGGTCGGCGTCAGCGCGCCACAGTCTATCGGTACGAACGGCTGGTCGCCCCATGGGCCTTTCACGTGAATCGCGCGCGCCACCAGTTCTTTTCCCGTCCCGCTTTCCCCGAGGATCAGGACGGGGTCCCGCTTCACGGCGACTTTGGCGATGAGGTCGTAAACCTTCTGCATTCGTGCTGAGGCGCCACTCAAACCCGCGTAGTTGCCTTGATATTCATCGGAATAAACAGGCGATGCTGGCTGTGGAATTCCCATTTGCTCCCTGCTCGCGACTTCCGGGGTCTGATGCACTCTTCGAAAACCCTGTGGAAGGCTGCCCGCATGGGTGTCCGGCGATTGCCACGACTCTCACCGGCATTCCGTGTGAGCTGCCCACACCACCAGAGCAGTTTAACTCCCCATCACACGCGAGGAGAAGACCTAGTAACTGGCTAATATACACATGTAGGCGTGAACAGTCAAAAGGGAATGAGTGCAAGCGGCAGCGCGCCGTTCAGTGGCCTGCCTACCCTCGTCACAAGACCTTGCAGTACAATCCTCAGCGCCACGCCGCGCGCAGGCGCCTATGGCAGGCAAAAACCTGGGGGAATTAGGGAGGGTTTAAGCACGACGAACTTGATGTTTTCTTCCGTCGGCAAGAGGGCGTCCACCGAGGCGAGGAGTTGATTTGAAGAGGCGTTCCCCGCAATGGGCAAGGACAATCGGGAACCGACTTTCTCGCCATTGCCCACGGCACGGGGGCTATCGCGGTCTGGGCCGCCCCACTCGCTGAAAGTAGTGGTCTCGAGCGGTGTGAATCGGCCCTCAGAATCTCTCAGGCCTTGGAGAACCAGCCGGATATAGCCTGGACGCGATTCACCGGCCGCCCTTCGAACCGCCAGACAAGTGCCTTCGACTAGTGTGCCTGGGAGGACAGGCGCACTCCCTTTCACGGCCTCCGCAGCGACTACGTACGCTGCAAAAGGCTGACCAGGCTGGGCGTTTGCGGAGGTGAGAGGCCGGAGAAGTCGGACTGAGATGGCGGTTCCGGGCTGAATCATTTGCCCGGTTCCCCAAGGCCCGAACCACAGCACCTTAAGTCCAGGGTAAAAGCAGAGAGCGCCAGCTAACAGTGTGGCTGTCCAGGCAATCCATCGGCCCATTGATCTGCCACCTCCAGAGGCTTTTATCGGCCAGCGACCGGCAAATCTTGAACTGCTCACAGCACGCCTATTGCCAAACAGTAAACTTCCGCATCTCAATGTAAACACAGAGGTTGAGCGGTCGATGGGAAATGCCAGGGGACGAAGCTCTACGTAATGGCTACGAAAAATGTAAACCTTTCCAGACAAGAAGAAGGTTAGGCCGGGGGATTGCGAAACCGGATAAAGAGGAATAAGTTGTAATATAGCGTTGGAGCGGAGGACCTTGTGGCCAAAAACGCGCGAATCTTGATCGTTGAGGACGACGCCCATGAACGGCAGGGGCTCGCTGACCTTCTCTCCGCCTGGGGTTACGAAACCGAAACTGCTGGCGACGGTTCAGAAGCCATGGAAAGAGTCTCTTCTTTCAACCCTGCGGTGGTGATTTCGGATCTTCGGATGCCGCACATGACGGGCATGGAGTTGTTGCGGCAAGTCCATGAAGTCCACTCCGACTTGAACTTCATCATGCTGACCGGACAGGGAACGATCGAGGAAGCGGTGGAAGCCACGAAGCTGGGCGCCTTTAATTTTCTTGAGAAGCCGCTCGATACCAAGCGGCTTCAGGTTGAGTTGCAAATTTGCCTGGAGCGCCATGAAAGTGAGCGGCAACTGGAGGCAGCCCACCGGCGGCTGCGAGACCTGGGATTCCTGGGCAACATCGTAGGGCGGTCCAAGAGTATGCAGGAAGTGACGTCGCTGGTCTCGATGGTCGCGCCCTCCCGCGCTTCGGTGTTGATCAGCGGCGAGAGCGGCACGGGCAAGGAGCTAGTGGCCCGCACGATTCACGAGCTCAGCCCGCGGCGCGCCAAGCCTTTCGTGGCCGTGAATTGCGCGGCGATACCGGAGACCCTGATGGAAAGTGAAGTTTTCGGCCACGAAAGGGGAGCTTTCACCGGGGCCATCGAGCGCCGGGTGGGTTGCTTCGAGCTGGCCGACGGTGGCACACTGCTGCTCGATGAGATAGGTGAAATGCCGTCCGCCACCCAGGCCAAACTGCTCCGCGTGCTCGAAGACTCCAAGGTGCGCCGGCTGGGAAGCAAATCGGAAATCTCCGTGGATGTGCGCGTCCTGGCCGCCACCAACAAAGTCCCGGAGGAAGCGGTTGCCAAGGGCCAGTTGCGCAGCGATCTCTACTTCCGCCTCAACGTGGTCCATATCGTTTTGCCTCCTTTGCGCGAGCACCCTGAAGATCTGGAGGAGTTGACGACCGCCCTTCTCAACGACCTGAACCGAAAACACAACCGGGCGGTGAAGGATGTTGACGGTGAAGTTCTACAGGCCTTCCGCCGACACCACTGGCCGGGGAACGTGCGCGAGCTCCGCAATGTTTTGGAGCGCATGCTCGTTACTTGTCCGGGCGGGCACCTGACCGTCCATGAATTGCCTCGCGGCTTCGGCCATCCCGGCGTGGTGGAAGGTGGCGCGGAGCTCCGGCTCCGTCCTGGCATGACGGTCGCCGAGGCTGAACGCCGCCTCATTTTCGAAACCTTGGCCTCCACGCAAAAAAATAAGACGCGTGCCGCAGAGCTGCTCGGCATCAGCCTGAAAACTCTCCATAACAAGCTGAAGGAATATGGGGCTCAGCCTGAAGATTAAGCTTACCGCGCTCATAACTCTCCTGGTCTTGCTCATGGTCCTGGCCACCTCGACGCTCTACCTCTCTCATCTGACCCGACAGGCCCTGAGCGAGGTTGAAAGCAGAGGGGAATATGTGGCAAACGAAATCTACCATCAGGCCAGTGCCCTCCTGTCCCAGGCCCGAATGCCAGCGGGTTCAAACCCCTCCGATTTCCAGGCGCTAAGTGGCTTCGTGCAAGCTCGACTTGCGGCCGATGCGGGGTTGACCTCACTGCTGGAATCCGCGATCGGATATTCACCTTCCATTTACTACGCCGCCATCACGGACACCCGACACCAGGTTATGGTTCACAACGATCCAGGGGAAATCGGCCAAGTGATGGCGCCGGCTGTGCCGTTTGAGGATCTGCTCCATGCCGGATTGTTGAAGCAACTCCGGGTGATCTACGGTCCGTCCAGGGTGTACGAAGTCGTGCTGCCGCTCGAGATTGGAAACACGCCTTTCGGCGACGTACGCGTCGGCGTCTCGACACTCTTCCTCGCCCACCAGATCACCCCGGATTTGCACGCTGCCCTGACCCTTTCCTTTGCCATCATCATCTTCACGACTCTCTCCGCCGGTCTGCTCTCCTATCGCCTTTTGCGTCCCCTCGCAACCATTTCGCGAAGTGTTGACCTGCTGGCGCGCGGCGAATATTCCGAGCCTGTAAGTCTAAAGAGGACCGACGAATGGGGCGTGCTTTCCTCAAAATTGAACCTCTTAGGCGAGCAGATGCGCGGCGAAAAAGCCGCCTTTGTCCAATTGAAGGAGAACCTTGACCAGCTTTTCTCCAAGCTGAGCGACGGCCTGCTGCTATTTGAGAGGCAGGACCGGCTGGTCCTGGCAACACCCGCCGCGGCCCGTCTGCTGGGTTGCAGGGCGGAAGCCATCGTTCATCGCCAGGCGCTGGAGGTGTTCTCCGCCCACAACCCTCTCCATGACCTCTTGCGGGAAGCCTTCGCCTCACGGCAATCAACGCCCTGGCGAACCCTCGAGCTTGGCGGCGAACCCCCGGCGCGCGTTGCGGTGAATGTGCAATTCATCCGTGAACAGGGCGAGGCCATGGGATGCCTGGTCACCTTGCGCGACGCCACCACACGCGCTCAGATCGAGGATCAAATTGATATCACAACCAAGCTGGCGGCTCTCGGCCGGATCACTTCCGGAGTTGCGCACGAGGTGAAGAATCCGCTCAACGCTATGGTCCTCCAGCTCGAAATCCTGAAATCCAAACTGACCGACCAAGGTGAAAGGGTTGGCCCGCATCTGGAGATACTCTCCGAGGAGATCCGGCGGCTCGATCGAGTGGTGAAAACCTTCCTCGATTTCACCCGCCCGGTCGAGATCCATCCGGTCCCCACCCCCGTGGAAGGCCTGGTCCGCGAAGTCTTTCTGCTGGCCGAGCCGCAAGCGCTGCAGAATAACGTTCGGCTCGTCTTTGAGCACGAGGGAACCCTTCCGACTATTAACGTTGACCGCGACCTCATGAAACAGGCGCTCCTGAACCTGGTTCTAAACGGTTGCCAAGCCATGCCCTCAGGAGGGCAACTTACAGTTAAACCGCAAACAGACGGTCATCACCTGAATCTCGAAGTTTCCGACCAGGGTGTGGGCATTCCGCCGGAGGTGCGGCAGAAGATCTTTTCTCTCTTCTACACCACGAAGCCCGGCGGCAGCGGAATTGGACTCGCCATGGCTTTCCGAATCCTTCAGCTCCACAACGGATCCATCGATTTCTCAAGCGAAGTCCACCACGGCACGACGTTTCGTGTTTCCATTCCCGTGCCCTGACCCGGCTCGGCAAGGGTGCCCTCCACCCGCGCGCCTAAGGAAAAACGAGGCGGGACATTTCGGTGCTCACGTGCTGCCAATTGGACTTTGAAAACCTTCAAGCGGGGGCGTTTTAGGTGCTAGACTTTTGACCTTCGACTTTCGACTTTTGACTTTCGACTTTTGACTTCTGATGAACTCCCAGCCCTCACCGCTCACGCCCATTTCGGATGTCCCCACTAAGGGCCGCAGCACCAATACGGCAATTTCGCCGGCGGGCGCGATTTCCTGGGCGCTCGACGATACTCTTCGGCTCTTGTTTCGGCCTTTTGATGCTTGGAGGTGGACCAAGCTCAGTCTGCTGTGCCTCTTGCTGGGAGGCGGCACACCCACCGCAGCATTCCAGTGGAGCCTGAGCGCTCTGCCCAGTGATTTTCGACTGACGGATCTGGTGACCGGCGCGCGGCAATACGTCGCGCAACACCCTTCCCTCATCTTCCTGGTCATCCTGTTCGCTCTCGCACTGGGGCTCGGTTTCCTCTACCTGAGGTCGGTATTTCGCTTTGTTCTGGTGGATTCACTGGTCAAGATGGAGGTGGCTCTAAGCAGTGCGTGGTCCGCCCTCCGTCCCCTGGGACAATCCTATTTCTGGTGGCTGGTGGGAACGCTGGTGGCGCTCGCTACCACGTTCTCACTCATGGTCATTGTCGCCTTTCCCGTTTTCCAGGCCGCTTCCACCTCGGGCACAGGCAAGCTTTTCGCCACGGCGTCTCTGGCACTGATCCTTTCCTTGATCGTCCTCCTCGGATTGGCTGTAGCCCTCCTGATTATGCTCACCGATGATTTGGTGGTTCCCCTGATGTACGCCGAGCGTTTGCCATTACCTTCTGCGTGGGGAGAACTTTGGCGGAAAATGCGCCATGACCCGGCCTCATTCGCAGTTTATATCTTGTTGCGCTTTGTGCTTTCCGTAGGAGTCAGCGTCGCAGTCCTCCTCTTTTTAGTCCCATTACTCGTAGGTGTATTTTCCGGTGCGATAATCGTAGCGGCTACCGTGATCCTGGCGCTGCATCTGGTGGGGCTCGCATGGGTATGGAACCTGCCCACCATCAGCCTGGCGCTCGCCGCGTTGGTGTTGCTGAGCGCAGTCTTGGTGATCCTATTGAGCGTGGTCGGAATGCCGGGCCAGGTCTTTCTCCAGGGCTTCGGCCTGCGCTTCATCGCGGCGCGCTCTCCATCCCTTAAAACCCTTTGCTCCGTCTCTGGCGGGCGGGGAAGGCGCCAATGAATCCCTCTCCGGAAGGGCACAGGCCCTCAGAAACGCTGCGAAAACCTGCCTCGCCGTGGAAACAACTCACAGGATATCAGTGGCTGGTCCTCCTGGTGGCATGGCTTGGTTGGGTCTTCGATTCCATGGACGCGCTGATTTACGCCCAGGTGATGACGCCGGCGCTCAAAGAACTGCTGGGGGCTCGCGGCTCGCCCCAGAACATTGGCTGGTATGGCGGGATCATCTTCTCCATCTTCATTGTGGGCTGGGCGCTGGGAGGCATCCTCTTCGGGGTTCTGGCAGACTACCTGGGGCGTTCTCGAACCCTGGTCATAACAATTCTGGTTTATGCGGTTTTCACGGCGCTGGCGGGTTTCTCGCACACTTGGTGGGAACTTGGAATCTACCGCTTTCTGACCGCCCTGGGCGTGGGCGGCGAATGGGCCGCCGGCGCCACTCTGGTGGCGGAGGTCTGGCCCGAATCCCTGCGCGTGAAAGGGGCGGGCCTGCTCCAATCAGCGTGGGGATTTGGTTTCTTCCTCGCCGCGGGGATTAACCTTTTGCTGTCCTCCTACAGTTGGCGGGTGATGTTCTTCGTGGGAATCATGCCTGCACTGGTGGCTGTTCTCCTGCGCCTGAAGGTGCACGAGCCGGAACGCTGGACCAGCCAGCATCTTCAGGCAAAGCTCCCTGGCTCGCAACGCTTGACGATCGTCGAACTCTTTTTGCCTGAGACCCGCCGCGACACGTTGGTCGGCACTTCACTGGCCTTTGTGGCTGTGTTTGGCCTCTGGGGAGCCACCAATTGGACGCCCTCGCTCATTACTGAACTCCTTCGCCCGCAGCATCTCGATGCTATCTCCACCGCCCGGAGAGTCAGCTTCGCCGTCATGAGCCTCAACGCCGGAGCCATCCTGGGTTACCTGGCAGCCCCTTGGATCGCGGAGCGGTGGGGCAGGCGTGCCATGTTCCTGCTGCTGATGCTGGGTTCTGCGCTGTCGCTTCCCGTCACCTTCCTGATACCCACCTCCTTCTCCACAGCCATGTGGCTACTGCCCTTGCTGGGATTCTTCTCCAACGGGATTTTCAGCGGATTTCCGGTTTACTTTCCGGAAATCTTCCCCACGCGCATCCGAGCCACAGGAGCCGGATTCTGCTTTAACGCCGGCCGCATCTTTGCTGCCGCAGGGCCGTTCTTGACGGGCTATCTCGTGGTCCACCTCGGAACTTTTGCGCGCGCTGCCAGCTCCATCGCGGTTATCTATGTCTTGGGCCTGCTCATCCTGCCCTTCGCGCGTGAAACAAAAGGCGAGATTATCCAATAGGGCGCCGAAGCCGTTACCAGCTTGCGTCCGTCGGTTCCGTCTGTTAGGCTGAGGGTATGACGCGGTTACTTGAAGACGTGCTCCGAAAGGTGGGCAAGCTCTCAGACGACGAACAAAACGGCATCGCCTCCCAGATTCTCGAGACGCTCGAGGATGAAGAAGCCTGGGGAAAGACGCTCCGGAAGAATCCCGCCAAGCTGCGCAAACTCGCCGAGAAGGCGCTCGACGACCATCGCCGGGGCAAAACCCGTCCGCTGGACGAAATCCTGTGATCCAGTCGCGCACCACGCGTGAGTTCAGCGAGGCGTTCGGTTTACTGCCCAACGACGTCCGCCGGCAGGCACAACGCGCCTACCGGCTGTTCCGCACCGACCCACGCCACCCCAGTCTGCGCTTCAAGAAAGTGGATGAGGAGAGCAACGTCTATTCGGTGCGGATTGGACTGGGTTACCGCGCGCTCGGCGTCATGGAAGGCTCAACCGTCGTTTGGTTCTGGATCGGCTCTCACGCCGAATGCGACCGCCTGCTTGGCTGATCACGCTTGACGGTCAATCCGCGGGCGGGTGGCGCATACGGCCCGACGGTTTTTGTCGGGATGTATGCGACCCTCGGCTGGACGCGCACAGCAAGTGTAGCGCAGACCTCTGCTGCGTGAGGTCCGCGGCCTTTGGTGCCCGCCGCGCCGCATACAAGCCACAATGCACGCATACGTCGTCCGCCGGGGACTTGTGTACCTAGGCCAGCATGAGACGCTCGCCCTTCGGTTCCGGAATGGAATCCCCGAATTCCCGGGCGGTGTCGATCCACAATTGAATGGCTTCCCTGGCGTGTGCGAGCGCCGCTTCCTGAGTGTTGCCATGGGCCAAGCAACCAGGCAATTCCGGGACCTCGGCAACAAAGACCTGGTCTTCGTTGCTCCAATAGATGATAATCTCATACTTGTGCATGTTTACTCCTTTTCGCCTTCCAGCCCATAGCGCACGACCACCTGGCGCACCTGACGCACTTGATAAACCTTGGCCTTGCTACCCTCACGCTGTAAATTGATCAGCTTCCCTGACGCCGTGCCTCCTGAAAATGTGGTGGCTGCCGCGGGTGCGCTCTTCAAACCCCAACCATTGGAGGAAGTGGCGCAGCTCGTCGAAATTGATGTTCGCATCCGACTTGCCCTGCAGGATCCGAAGTTGAAGTTCCTCATACTTGCCCACAGCCTCTAATCTACCACATGTCAAGCGCGGGCGGCATGTACACCCCCTTCATCGGCTCGGTTTACCGGTGAACTTTAATAGCGCACTCATAAGGCAAGGCATCCCAGCGATTGACCCATTGATTCATTGAAAAAACGAGGCAAGGGTCCTTCAATGAGTCAATGGAACAATGACTCAATGAGTCAATCGAAGAAGTCCTGGGCTAGGCGTGTGGATACGATTTCTGTTGACAGCGCGTCCCCGCTGTGGTAGCCTACTCATGTGAAAAGTCCAACCCGCGGGGAAGTCCTTTCCTCGCTATCCTAACACCCCGTCCCAGGAGGAACCATGTCTTTACGCAAATCACCCCAACTTACGCCCGCGTTGCTCGCCGCCGCGCGCGCCAATGCCGAGCATTCCACCGGACCACGCAGCGCCGCCGCCAAGCAGAACTCCAAGCTCAATGCCTTGAAGCACGGCGGACGCGTCAGCGACGAAAATCGCTGCCTAGCCATGCTGGCGCTGGGCGAAGACCCGGAAGAATTCGAAAATTTGAAGCAGGAACTCATGAGCGCCCTGACTCCCGGCGACGCGCTCTGGGAGAAGCAGATCGACGACCTTGCCTGGCTCTACTGCCGCCGCGAAAGGCTCGAGCGGGCGCAAGCAGGCCTGAAGCGGCGCGCCTTGCAGGCGATCGAAGACTGGCAACACCGCCGCCAGCAGGAGATGGCGCGCGTCACCTTCGACGCCTCCCAGCACGAGATGCTTGATGAGGGCTTATCGGAGTCTACGGATCGAGGCGTGACGCTGAGAAGGACGCTTTCTTTCCTTGAACTCGTGCGGGAGGAGGTGAAGGAACGCACCTTCCGGGTCCGCCAGTATGCCGTACTGGAATCTCTTTACAGCGGTACGACGGGCTGGCGACAGGCGCAGATTTTCAGGCTGCTGCACCATTTCGGTGACCCCATGTGCCTCGAGGCGCAACAAGCCGACGAGGAAGAGAAGCAATATCGACGCGAAATGGGCATCGACTACGAGCCGCCGGGCGAGCCCGAGCGCCAGGAACTACTGCGTTTGCTGGAGGAGGAAATCGCCAGCGTCCGCGAAGAATTCGAATACGCGGAAAAGGCGAATGAGGAGAGAGCGGCGATAGAACGGGACGCCTGCCTTGCTCCGGAGGGGGAGACGTGGAGGATGATGCTGCGCCAGGAAGCCGCCCTGGACCACTCCATTGACCGCAAAGTGAGGATACTGCTGAGGCTGCGGAAAGATGCTGCCGACCGCCCGGTCGCCCCTGCCGGCCGGGATGATGGTGCGAGGATAGAGAACAACGAGGAGGTCCCCGACAGCCACATTTCGCCCGATAACTCGCAGAGTGTGGGAACGGTGGAAGATTTAAAATTGAACGAGCAATGCGGGAATGTTATTGAAAACAAAGGACCGCTGTGGAAAACTGGGGCAGAAGCGGGAATGTCTATGAAAACAAATGCACTTAGCCCATTAAAGCGGGAATTCTGTTGAAAAGGAAGGCGGTACGTGGTGTGCAGCGATGCTGGCTGACGTTTTTGCGCGAGTGGCGCCGACATCCCGGAGGGACCAGCAGGCCAACGTGGGCGCCACATCTGCGGTTTGCCGACATAACCGGCCAATCTCTGCCCATTCTCAGGGTGTGACAAGTTTGTGGGCTTGGGTGGTGATTTTGGTGAGGCGGTTGGAGAGCCGGTCGAGGCAACGGCGGGCAGCACCGGTCGGCAGCCCCC